>UEXM01000763.1_pt1 | contig 31687 bp, 45 predicted proteins | sample 1796661 | NCBI WGS metagenome assembly UEXM01 (sample SAMEA4772469, study PRJEB27181) | metagenome
CCGTTCTAATGGCTAGAAAGAAAGAGGATAAGATAAAACCTATCCCGCCGGTTGGTCGGTTCGGTGGTGCGCGTGTGTTGCAGCGCCGGATTGGCCGGTCGGAGACTTTGGCTCAGAACAAAGAGGCCGTTGCGACTGAGCTGATTGCGATGGGTACAGCCAGGTTAACTGATATCATAAACATCCATACGGGCGAGATTAAGCCTATGGACGAAATACCTGATGAGGCTTTGGCTTCGATTAAGAAGGTTACTGTTGGTCAGTATGGCACAACGATTGAGATGTTTGACAAGGTGAGTGTTCTGCGTGTTCTGGCTAAGGCTAGTGGCTTGCTCGATGTAGAGAAGAACGTGGACAAGCCTTCGATCATTGGGATCAACATGAAGGGTCCAGAGATCACCACAACATATGAGGCTGACGATGACTGATCTCCCCAGCATGAACTTGGATTTCTCTAAGTCTGCTACGGTCTGGAAGTTTCTACATGATAAGTCTTTTGTTCGCGGCCTGATGGGTCCAGTGGGATCGGGCAAGTCATACGGCTGTGCTGCTGAGATTATGTTAAAAGCTGTCCAGCAAAAGCCGTCACCGCGTGATGGTATTCGGTATTCCCGGTTCGTGATCGTGCGCAACACCTATCCAGAGCTTAGGACAACTACGATTAAGACCTGGCAGGAGCTATTCCCAGAGGATGTATGGGGGCAGATGCGCTGGCAACCGCCGATTACCCACCATCTTAAACTCCCCAGCAGAGATGATGCGCCTGGTATCGACTGTGAAGTTATATTCATGGCCCTTTCTACGCCGCAAGATGTGCGCAAGCTGCTCTCATTGGAGCTAACTGGTGCATGGGTAAACGAGGCTAGAGAGCTGCCGAAGGCTGTGATCGATGGCTTGACTCACCGCGTTGGCCGTTATCCTACCAAATCCGATGGTGGTGCGTCCTGGTACGGGATTATCATGGATACCAACCCGCCTGATGCGGATCACTGGTGGCATGAGCTGTCAGAGAAGAACCCTATCGGTGGGCGGTTTCCTTGGAAGTTCTATCGTCAGCCGGGTGGTGTCCTGGAGGTAGGCGCCAAGGATCTGCCAGAGAACCCGGAAGCAAATGGTTTTGTATTTTCCGGCGGCAAGTGGTGGATGGTTAATCCTTCTGCGGAGAACAAGACGCATTTGCCTGATGGTTACTATGAGCAGCTTCTCGGCGGAAAGAACGCTGACTGGATCAGGTGCTATGCAGAGGGCAAGTTTACCTTCGTGCAGGAGGGCAGGCCGGTTTGGCCGGAGTATGACGATGAAATGATGTCGGCGGATGTGCAGTATGATCCGCAATACCCGCTACAAATCGGCGTTGACTTTGGTTTGACACCGGCGGCTATCTTTGGGCAGAGAACATCCGGCGGCGCATGGAAGATCCTCGATGAGCTTGTGACGTTTGACATGGGGCTTGAGCGTTTCGGGCAGGAGCTTATCGGCAAGATCGCTGCAAGCTTTAACAAGGCAGAGGTGCAGATCTGGGGAGACCCGGCGGGTAACAAGCGCGACGAGATCTATGAGGTTACTGCTTTCGATCACTTGCAGTCTATTGGGTTTCGGGCCCAGCCAACAGACAGCAATGCTTTCAATGTAAGGCGTGAGGCTGCTGCGGCTCCTATGAACCGGCTGGTTGGTGGTAAACCTGGTCTTCTCGTTAGCAAGAAGTGCCTGCGGCTGCGGAAATCTCTGAGTGGCGGCTATTTCTTTAAGCGTGTTTCTATGGGCGCTGGGCAGGATCGGTTTAAAGATGCGCCGGTAAAGAATGAGCACTCTCACTGCGGGGATGCGTTTGGATATCTTATGCTCGGTGGCGGTGAGCAACGCAGATTGCGGCGCGGAACCTATGGCGGAAGCTTTGCGGGTGGGCAAACATTCAACGCAAGCACAGATTTCGAGGTCTTTTAATGGCTTTAGTGCAACTTCCCCAGGTGAGAATGGGCCACGATGAGCACATTGTCCCCCTAAGCTATGAACATCTCACCAGGATACGCCTCAAGAAAGAGAACCGTGACTTCGTAAATGTGATACCCAACTATTTGGATTACGTCTGGGACCACGCAGTAGATGGTATGAGCTGGGCAGGCATAGGTAGAGGTAAGGTTGTCTCTGCATTTGGCATTAGGCCGTTCTGGGATGGCGTTGCAGAGATGTGGCTTGTACCTGGCGAAGAGATAGACCGCCATGCGATATCGGTTGTCCGTGCCTCTAAGCAACTAACCGATACCGCAATAGCCAATAACGGTATAAAAAGGCTACAGATCTGCGTAAACACGAATAACGATACCGCATTTAGGTTTGCCAAAGCACTACGTTTTGAGGTAGAAAGTGTTATGAGGAAGTACGGACCGGACGGGTCTGACTATTACATGATGGCGAGGTTTTAACATGGGTGGACTATTTGGTGGTGGTGGTAGCAGTAAGCCTGCGGCTCCGACTAAGACCGCAACGCAACTTACTGCGGAGCAGGATGCTTCTGCCGCTAGAGCGAGAGCAGATGAACGTGCAGAGGCTTCTGAGATTTCTGAAATGCGGGGCGCACAAAGACGCCGCCGTTTGCGCCGGACGGGTGGTTTACGATTGCTATTCTCTCCTGCTCGAATGGAAGGGCCGGACGCGCCGCCAACAACTTCTAACTTAGGTGGTGGTCAGTAATGCCACAGGAGTGGAGCAAAAAGCCCACCCTAAAGTCCACCTTTTCGGACGCCAAGGTGGCAATCGGGGCAATCCTTAGTGGCAATGCTCCTGTAAATTCATCTGGGTCCAGCGGCCCAACTGCGGCACAACAAGCCTTTTTTGCTTCGGCATCAAGTAACAACAGTGATGATGGCCCTGGATACGCTCGTCGTCCTGCGGGCCCAACTCCAGATCAGCTAGTTGCTCAACAAGTTGCTGCCGCTCGTGCCGCAAAGAAGGCAGCAAAGCGAAGAATGGGTAGGGAGCGCCGTAAGAAATACGAGGCTGCTGAGACCATGGTTAAGAAAATGAAGCTGTTATTTACAGATTAGAGAGGCTCGACATGACTAAAATCAAATCAGATCCCCGCGTTCACATCCGACCGAAACCTGTTGAAGCAAAGGCTGCGGTTCCTGAGAAGAAAGCTGCGCCCAAGAAGGCCGCTTCCAAGCCAAAGAAGTAAGTTATGGTAAAGAAGGCGCACCAAAATCCGAAGGGCGGTCTCAATGAGGCTGGCCGTAAGCACTTTGAGCGTAAAGATGGGGGTAATCTAAAAGCTCCTGTCAAGAAGGGAACCAATCCCCGGCGTGTTAGCTTTGCTGCTAGGTTCGCTGGGATGAAGGGCCCGATGAAGAATGAGAAGGGTGAACCCACCCGCAAGGCTCTGGCTCTAAAGGCATGGGGTTTTGGATCGGTAGAGGCGGCGCGTAACTTCGCTAACCGTAATAAAAAAGGATAATGAGATGGCTCGGCTAGACGTAAGAGAGATCATGGAGCGTGAGGCCAAGGCCCAATCCCGCAAGGATCAATGGCGTACTATCTATGAGGATTGCTACGAGTTCGCTCTGCCGCAGCGCAATATGTACGATGGAAACTATGAGGGTAACACCGCCGGTCAGAAGAAAATGGGCCGTGTGTTTGATTCCACAGCGATCTCAGCAACTCAGCGCTTTGCTAACCGCATACAAGCTGGCTTGTTTCCACCACAGAAAGCGTGGTGCCGCCTAGAGGCCGGTAGTGGCATTCCGAAAGAGCAACAGCCACAGGCTCAAGCTGCGCTTGATGCGTACACTGAGCGGATGTTTGAGGTAATGCGCCAGACTAACTTTGATCTGGCTATGGGCGAGTTCCTGTTGGATCTCTGCGTAGGTACTGCCGTGATGATGGTGACTCCTGGTGATGAGGCAACTCCGATCCGCTTTACACCCATCCCTCAGTATCTCGTTTCGATTGAAGAGGGCACATTCGGCAATGTCGATAATGTTTATCGCAAGCTAAGAATGAAGGCTGAAGCGATACCGCAAGAGTTCCCTGATGCTGAAATGACGCCGGAATTGGTAGATGCGATATCACGATCACCATCCAAAGAGATCGATCTTATGGATGCTGTGATCTATGATTACGAAAGAGCGATCTATTGCTATCATGTTATCTGGCCTGGTAAGCGGCAAGATCTGGTTTACCGCACTATGAAGTCTTCGCCATTTATCGTTGCGCGTTACATGAAGGTTGCCGGTGAGATCTATGGCCGTGGTCCCCTGGTTACTGCGATTGCTGACATCAAGACGCTGAACAAGACCGTTGAGTTGGTCCTGAAGAATGCTTCATTGTCGATCTCTGGCGTATATACTGCTGCTGACGATGGCGTTCTCAACCCTCAGAACGTAAAGATCCAGCCTGGTGCGATCATTGGTGTGGCTCGTAACGGTGGCGCGCAGGGTCCGTCCCTGTCTCCTCTGCCCCGTGCTGGTGACTTTAACACAAGTCAGATTGTTATGAACGATCTACGCATGAACATTAAGAAGATCTTGATGGATGATACGTTGCCGCCTGACAATATGTCGGCCCGGTCTGCGACTGAGATCGCTGAGAGATCCCGTGAGCTGGCTTCTAACTTGGGTTCTGCGTTTGGTCGATTGATCGATGAGACTATGATCCCGCTGGTTTCACGCATTCTCTATGTAATGGACCAGGCTGGCTACATCGATCTGCCGCTCAAGGTCAACGGTGTAGAGGTAAAGGTCACGCCGGTGGCTCCTCTGGCTCAGGCCCAGAAGTTACAAGAGGTAAACGATATCGTGCAGTTTATGCAGATTGCCAACTCTTTAGGCCCACAGGGTCAGATGGCATTGTCGATCCCACGGATCACAGCATTCATTGCCGATAAGATGAACATCAAACAGGACTTGCTCACCACAGCGGAAGAGCAGGAAATGATGATGCAACAGATGCAGGCGCAAGCAATGGCCGAACAAGGGCCGCCGACTGCTGATGATGGTGGAGCAACAATGGAGGCTATGCAATGAGTTCACCCGATGGGTGGGAAGGTTTAACCCAAGCAACAAGCGAAAGCCCGAAGGCTGCTGATATAGATGTTCTATATGGCAAGGTGTTCAAAAGCACAGAGGGGCAACGTGTTCTAAGTCATTTGCGCAGCATAACGATTGAGCAACCGACTTGGTTCCCTGGAGAGGATGCGAGTTTCGGCTATGTGAGGACAGGCATGGCAGAGATGGTACGCATGATTGAGAAAAGAATAGAAAGGTCAAACAATGGCTGAAGCAATGGCAGAACAAGTGGAGGCTGACGCCCCAATGATTAACGTAGCAGAGCCGGACACTCCTCAAGAGGATGCGCCGGTTGCTGTGCATGAAGAGCCGCAGGGTGAGCCTGCTGCTGCAAGTGATGATGAGCCGTTAGAGCGGCCAGATTATTATCCAGAAAAATTTTGGGATGAGGACGGCCCAGATGTTGAAAAGCTGGCAAAGAGTTATGCAGAGCTTGAGAAAAAGTTTAAGGCCGGAAAGCATAAAGCACCGGAAGAGTATGATGTATCTGCACTTGCGGATCAGGGTTTGGACTCTGACGATCCGACTGTCGCCGTATATCAGGATTGGGCTAAAGAAAACGGGATTAGCCAGGGCGCATTCGAAGATCTTGCAGGCCGTGTACTTGCCTTGTCTAAGGATGAGCAAGAGAGCGTACAGTACGATCAGCGCGCGGAGATGGAGAAGCTAGGGGCAAATGCCTCTGAGAAGATCCAAATGACTGAGCGTGTTCTTATGAAAGCTCCTCTGAACAACTCTGAGCGTGAAGCGATAGCTTATTCTCTGAACAATGCTGACGCGATCAATGCTTTCTTGAAGTATCACCAGGCGATTACGAATGAGAATATTCCTATTAAGCCTACGATCCAGCAAGAGACCATGACAAAGCAGGATCTACAGGTGGCTATCTCTGATCCGCGCTGGCAAAGCGATGCCGCTTGGCGGACTCAGATGGAACAAAAATGGTTCCAATCTCAGCAGAAGTGATAGAGACTTGCAATAAATATCGCTTGCGTGTATTTTAGCCTTAACGGCTAACCGTGCTCGGCCCGTTGGATGTAGTAATCTACTGGTTGGCGCGGCCATAACGCGCAAGCGACCGCCCGGAACCTCGGATAACGGAAGCGTTTAATTGAAACGCAAAAGGAGGTTTTTGCAAATGGCGATTAACGTCTCAACCGCGTTTGTTGATCTTTTCGATTCTGAGGTCAAACAAGCGTATCAAGCCGAATCTGTGCTTCGTGGCACAATGCGGACCCGCACCGGCGTTGCCGGTAACACTGTTAAGTTCCCAACAATCGGTAAAGGTGTAGCTACGCTCCGCGTACCACAAACCGATGTTACACCACTTAACGTCACATACGGCCAAGTAACTGCGACAATGGAAGACTACATTGCAGCAGAATACTCAGACATCTTCCAACAGTCCCACATCAACTTTGATGAGCGTTCTGAATTGGTACAGGTTGTATCTAAGTCTATTGCTCGGCGCATGGACCAGATCATGATCGATGCTCTGAACGCGGCCACTGGCACATCTACTGTTGCAACAACAATCGGTGGTGCTGGCACAAACATGAACATCGAAAAGCTCCGCGCTACTGCGAAAGCTATGAATGAGAAGAACGTACCTTCTGAAGGCCGTAACTTGCTCATGCACGCTTCTCAGCTTGACGCTTTGCTCGGTGAAACTGAAATCACAAGCCAAGACTTTGCTTCTGTAAAAGCTCTTGTCCAGGGTGAGATCAACACGTTCATGGGCTTCAACATCTTGACAATGGGCGACCGTGACGAAGGTGGCATTCCCAAGCCTTCTACTCGTACTTGCTTTGCCTGGCACAAAGATTCGATGGGCTATGCTGAGTCGATGGCTCAGAAAACCGAAGTCAACTATGTCCCGGAAAAGACATCGTTCTTGGTTAGCTCCATGTTCTCTGCTGGTTCCGTCTCAATTGACGGCGAAGGCATTGTCAAAATTTCTTGCACTGAATAAGGAGAATAAGACATGGCATTCGCAACAGCAAATTGGGCAACAGTTGGCGCTTCTAAAAGCGGCAATGCTCCAGCTATCTATAGCTACAAATCTTCTGGTGATAACAAAGCTGCTATCGCTGGCTCTGGCTATTTCAACACAGTTGAAGCTCTTATCACTACCGGTGATTGGATCTACACATACGGCAGCGATGGCGGTCAAACGCTTGTCGCTACCAACACTGCTGGCGTTATCACAACGGCAGTAATCTAAAGAAAGAGGGGGCTGGACCCACTGGCCCCCTTTACCCTTTACGGAGAACGATTATGGCTGCTGGTGATACTTCACTCTCGATCTGCTCGGATGCTCTGATACTGTTGGGCGCTTCGCCCATTTCTTCTTTTACAGAAGGATCTGACTCAGCCCAGGCTTGTGATCGACTTTATCCAGATCTCCGTGACTCGCTGCTTTCAAACTATCAATGGAGCTGGAGCGTTAAGAAAGTTCAGCTAAATCGTCTTTCTACCGCTCCCATAGATGAATGGAAGTATGCCTATCAAATGCCGGGAGATATGCTCTCTGGCGTTTTGGCCTTATTTACAAACGCTGGTATTGGCGAGAACCCTGTCCGGTATGGATGGGAAGTTTACGGCGATCAGCTCTACACAAATTTCGAGAAGGTCTTTATCGACTACCAAGGTACAATCGATGAAAGCAAAATGCCAAATTACTTTGTGCGCCTTCTCCGCACCTCAATGGCTGCTGAGTTAGCTTTTACAATTACCGATCAGATTAGCAAGTCAGACTACTTTCGGGCCTTGGCATATGGCTCACCCGGTGAGTCAAACCGTGGTGGCTTGATGCGTGAGGCAATGAACATAGATAGTCGCGGTAAGCCGCCGCAGATCATTGAGGATTATTCTCTTATTGATGTGAGATACTAAAATGCGGATTATGCAGTTCCAAACGAACTTCTCGGTTGGTGAGCTTGATCCGCTTATCCGCGCTCGTACCGACCTGGAGCAATACAGAAACGCACTCGAAGAAGCTACGAATGTAATCATTCAGCCTCAAGGGGGCTTTAAGCGCCGGGATGGTACGAAGTTTATCTATGACTTTGGCTCAACCTTTACTGACTTTAAGGTAATCCCTTTTGAGTTTAGCGTTGATGATAGTTACCTCTTGGTGTTTGTCACTCAGAGGATCTATGTCTTTAAGGCTGGTGTATTGCAGACCAATATTAACGGATCTGGCAATGACTATATTACAGCGACCGATATCACTACCGCTATGCTGGACGACATTAACTATACCCAGGCGGTTGATACGCTCATCCTGTGCCATGAGGATCTTCAGACAAAGAGGCTTGTGCGCAACGGTGATACAAGTTGGACGTTAGAAAACCTGCCAATTACGAACTTGCCTCAGTATGCTTATGCTTTTGATACGCACCAGCCAGACTTTACTATTACGCCAAGTGCATCTACGGGCAACATTACTATTACTGCATCTGACGTAACAACTGACACTGGAACAGCACAGGCGGGTGCATATGATACAATCACTCTTAAAGCTGCGTCTAGTTACACCACTGACGATCAACCAAACGGTATGTTTATTACCTTAACTTCTGGTACTGGATCAGGGCAGACACGGCACGTTGAGGACTATGTGGCCTCTACTAAGGTTTTGAGAGTATATCCTGCATGGGATACAGTGCCGGACAACACCACCGGATACAAGGTTGAAGCATTTGCTGAATCCGCTGTCGGTGAGTATGCCCAAGTCACAAGCACATTTGGTCGCGCTCGGTATGTCGAGTTTGTTTCTGCGACTGAAATGAAGGCCGTTACGGAAGTGGACTTCTTTGACACCGATGCCGTTACTGCTGGTTTCTGGGAAAGTGAGCACGGCTACGAAGACGTTTGGTCCAGCACTCGCGGTTGGCCCAGGTCAGCTGCATTCCATGAGGGCCGGTTGTATTTTGGTGGATCTAAGTCTCGGCCAAACACTATCTGGGGGTCTGGTGTAATCAATTACTTTGATTTCGCTGCTGGAACTGGCCTGGATGATGAGAGCGTTGAAGCAACTATCAACACCAATCAACTTAATACCATCGTCAACTTGTTCTCTGGCAATGACTTTAGGATCTTTACGACCGGTGGTGAGTTTGTAATTTTGCAAGGCACTAACGAGCCGATCACCCCTTCTACGTTCTTTGTAAGGCCACAGACTAGGCTCGGGGCAAAGTCAGGCATACCCATTGAAGAGCTAAATGGCGCGTCAATCTTTATCCAGCGTCAAGGTAAATCTATCAATGTGTTCCAGTTTGGTGACACTACAGCGTCCTATCAGGTGCGAAACATATCAGCACTAAGCTCTCACTTGCTAAAAGATCCTGTGGACATGGCGGCGCGTAGGGCTGCGTCTACAGATGAATCGGATCGCCTGTTTGTGGTCAACGGTACTGACGGATCGATGGCGGTTTACTCTATCCTGGTCGGTCAGAATGTTATTGCGCCAAGCCGGTTCACAACAGACGGTGAGTTTATAGCTGTGGGCGTTGAGGTTGCAGATGTTTATGTGATCGTTAAACGGACCATTGATGGCACTGACAACTATATGCTGGAGAAGTTTGACCCAGATCTTACGCTAGATAGCGCTAAGGAGGGCGGAGCGGCGTCCTCAGTGACGTTACAGCATCTTGAGGGGGAGACAGTCCAGATCATTAGAGATGGCGTCCTAGAGCCAGAGCAGACGGTCCCGGCATCTCCTTACACAGTTACGTTTGCTTCTGCTGCTACGTCTAGCTACCAGGTTGGCTTGAATTACACAGTCACAGCTAGGACGATGCCTGCGGAGCCGGTGCTATCTTCTGGATCTGTTCAGGGCTTTAAGAAACGTATTATCCAGGTTGATGCTATTGTGAATAGCACAAAGGATATGACGATCAACGGCAAACAGGTTTCGTTTAGGAACTTTGGCGAGGATGTGCTGGACTCACCGGTTGAGGCTTTCACTGGCATAAAAACTATGCACGGCTTGCTGGGCTATAGCGGAACGGGGCAGATTACGATTAGCCAGAATGTTCCATTAGAAATGATTGTTCTCGGTCTTGAGTACCGGTTGAGCGTGGGGAGTTAAGACATGGACGCAATGTCAGTTATAGGACCGATAGTATCAGTAGGAAGTAAGCTTGCATCCGCAAAGGCTGAAAGGGATGTCGGCGCTGCGCAGCGGGCAAACTATCAGCAACAGGCAGAGCAGGCAGAATTGCGCGGAAGGTCAGAGGCTATCGCCTACAAACAAAAAGGATCTGAAGCATTGAAACGCCTTAATGAAACGCTGGCCGCTATTGTAGCTAGGGCTGGTGCTGGTGGTGTTGATCCTACATCTGGATCTGCGGCTACAGTCCAACAGTTTGCAATGGGCGAAGGCATCGATGAGTTTAATATTGCAGCTGACAACGCGGCTATAGCTCTTGACGAGGGGTACACGCAGGGCGGAATTTACAGGACTGCTGGTGAAACTGCCTACACTACCGGTAAAGTAAGATCAGCCGCAAAGGTTGGCGAGGCTGCTTACTCCGCCTACCAACTAATAGGATAGAGGTTAGAATATGGCACAACTTCCACGATATCAGCGCTTGGGTTTACAAACCCGTCAGCCGGGAAATATTGACTTTGCTGATACGCGGGAACAAGCGAGGTTAGCTGGCACTCTTTCACAGCAACTTGATCGTATGTCTGACTTTGCGTTTAAGAAGTCTGCTGAGATGGCTGTTGAGCGTGGACAGGAACGTGTGCGGGAGGAAGGTGCTTTACCTACACTTGAGGCTATAGAAGAGAAGGGCGGACCTAGAGGCATTGCTGAACGGGCTGCTGTCGATGCCGCTAATCGGATTGCCGTGGTGGAGATCGAAACTCTTGCTACTGCTGATATGCAAAAACTTACTGTTGAGGCAGACAATAACAATATGTCCATGCCTGCCTATCAGGCCGCAATGGCTGAAATTAATGATGGTTACAAAGCTTCTTTGCAGATGGTTGACCCTGTTGCGGCTGGCGTTTTGGGCGCTAGGCTGCAAAGCAGTTCGACTAAGTATGAAGCAAGGTATTCTGATGTTGTAACCAAGAAAGCTAAAATTGCTTGGGCAAAAAGTATAGGCGAAATGTTTACAACACGAGGGGAATCAATTCTAGAAGAAGCTACTATGCCGGGAGTAGTTGAGGCGGATTTGCAAGATAGTGCAAACAAGCTGGTTGAAGATGCGGTTACTAAGGGTGTTGGTCGAGAAACGGCTCAAAAAGACGCAGACATAATCCTAAAGAAAGCAATAAAACAAAACAGGTTTTATTTGTTTAATGAGGCTTCTACTATAGAAGTTAAAAGCGCTCTAGTGGATCAGTTCAAAGAAAACCCTATGCCTGGTTACACATACGAGGCAAATGTTAAATTTTCTGAAGAGCTAGAGAATCGTTTAAATCGTGATATATCAAATGCTAGATCAAGTATATTTGATGATGTCGAAAAAGCTAAGATTGTTATTTCTGCTACAGGAAAACCGCCAGAAGGATACAGCTTTCCAGAGGATCTTGCTCAGAGTGTTTTTTCTGAAGATGAATTTGCAGTTCTAACCGAAGCTCTAGAGAACTCACAAGAAGATTTTGATAATCGCGGATCTATTTATGCCATGTCTCCGTCAGACATAAATCAGATTACAGAAGAGCTTTATTCAGAAATAGACGGGCCAAATCCGCAAGAGGCAACCAAACGATTTAACGATTGGATTACTATTGTAGAGCAAAGGGAAGCTGCATTAGAGACTGATGCCGCCGCATATTTGATTAAAGATGACAATTCCTATGCCAACTTAATGGCTGGTATAGAAAGAAACTTGCAAAATAGAAATTTAGATCAAGCTGCTGCTCAAATTAAAACCTGGTCAGAAATCTCAACAAGAATGTATGATCTTATGGGCGTTGATCTAGATGACAGGAACCTACTGCCCAAGTCTGTATCTAGTATGATTGTAAATCAAATAAGGTCTTATGGTGACGATTTATCTGCAAACAACCTAGAGGCTATTAAAATAGAACTTGGAGATGCTGCTCCTCGTTTTATACAAGAGCTTTCAGACAGCGGCCTTGCTCAAGAAGTTGTTGTAGCAATGTACGTTGATAATCGTCCAGAAGTGCAAACGGAATTGGTGTCTCTGTCTGGGCAGACTACAGAGGATCTGTTTAAGCTAAGCGCAACCGGAGTAAAAACAAAAGCAAAAGACGCTTTAAATAAAGCCCTTATTAACACAAATTACGGAGAAGCATTTACCGCTGGTGGCCGCGCTAAAGCTAATGACATTCTATTAAATCAAATTCAAGTTCTTGAAAAACTTATGGCAAGCCGAATAGCAGGTAAAGATTTAAATCAAGCCGATTTAGATCAACATGCCATAAAAATAATTGAGGATGTAATTCCTTGGGCAAACCAGTCAGTAACAACCCCCTCTCTTGGAAGCTTTGTTATCCCTATGGATTATGATCCTGACATAATTAAGAAAAATCTTTTTAGAGTTAAAACGGTTGATGAACTTAGGAAGTTGGGCCTTGACCCTTTAAATGACCCTGCGCTTGAGGGTTACGCTAATTTAGAGATATCATTAGCTTCAGCCGCAGACACAGGTATGTTTTATAATACAAGTGATGGAAGAGGTGTTGCTCTCCATTACAATATTAATGACAATCCTGTTAAATCCAATCTAGTGATTTCGTTTGATGACCTTTCTTTGTCTAGAGAAGGTCCTGTATTAGAAGCCGCGGAGGAAGAGGAATTTCTTGAGCAACAGGGAATAGTTGTAGATCAAGAAGGTGGTGGGGTTGTAACGTACAGTGATCCGCTTCTTAATCCTTCTGCTGATTAATAGGGATAATAAATAATGCAACCTCGCCCTTTAGAAACTGAAAATAGAATTTTACGATCAACTGCCGCAAGCCAGTTGCGAGTTTCTTTGGGTAGAGCCGTTAAGGAAATGGCTCAAACTCCAATGACAGGCAGTCTGGTTCTAAGCAAAATAAAGCAAGAGTCTGCTGCCGCAGACGTGTTTTCAGTAGAAGAGAGGGAAACGCTAAATGCGTTAAGTAATGCTCAATATGAAATTGAGTGGAATCTTTCTACTGAGACAGATCCTGCGGTTCGGGATAATCTTCTATTGCAGCTAGAAACCATATACGATCAGAACAAAACTAAAAAAGATCTGATATATCAACAAGCTATTTCTGATGGCAGACTGGCATCTCAAGAGCAATTAACAGAAATGTACGGAGATCGTTTAACTTTTGATGGGCCTATGGCTCCAGAAAAAGCCAGACTTCTGTATGAGGGTGCAAAAGAACAATACATTCGAGAACTTATAATATCTAGAAGTCCTGAGGGAATAGGTCCAGGAATTGCAAAGTTTGGTGGCGCAATGATTGCAATGGCTACTGACCCTTTAGAACTAGCCACCATGTTTATACCCGTGGTTGGTCAAGCTGGTAAGGTTTCTTCTATAGCTAGATTTGGCCGAATAAAGGGTAGGGCTGCGGTCGGCGCTGTAGAGGGTACTGCTGGTTCACTAATGACTGAGCCATTGTACTACTCTCTGTCTAAAGACCAACAACTTGATTACACGATGACGGAAGCGCTATTCAACGTGGGTGCTGGTTTCTTTTTGGGTGGAGCAATAGGAACTGCTGCTGGATTCTATTCTAGGTTAAGAAACCCTGATTCAGATGTGCCAACTCCAGATTTCTCTCAAAAACCAGATGGAGAAACAATTTCTCCAGAGGAGCTATCGGCTGTAAAAAAACAGGTATCTGAGACGTATAATGCAACAGGCAAGCGGTTGAGCTATGAAGCTGCTGTTCGTCAGTTTGTAACGGACCAAGATATTGATGTTTCTATGCTTGTACCTAAGAGCGTAAAAAGACCAACTCCTCTAAGTGTGTTTATTAAGAGAAATGGCGGCATTAATGATGATGACCCTACGTTTAGGGGGGAGTTAAAAAGCAGGGACATTAAGCCTGTTCGTGGTGGATTGCGCAGGGGGCAAATGGTGTACCGATCCATGAGCAACCCAGAAAGTCAGATGAATTTAGATGACATGGCTGAGGCTGCATTTGAAGCGGGTTATATCGACGAGAGAAACCCTAATATGCTAATGGAGGCTATAGATAGCGAGCTTTCTGATAATTATGTTTTTGCCAAACAGGATCTAGAGGAAGCTGAAGATTGGAGAAGGTTCAACGAAAGTAGCACAAACCGCGAAGCTGAAATTTCTAGAAGAGAGGACATTCGGTCAGAGCTTGAAGAGGAAGGCGTAATTAATGTTTCTGACGATGAGATCGCTATAATTTCTCAGAAGATGACGGAATCAGAAGATGCTATTACTGCATACACTAGAGTAAAGAATGTTATCGAAGAAAGTCGAGCGGCTAAGCTTGCAGACTATGCCTCTCAAGCAAAAAACTATACGGGCGTAGACTTAGAGGCTTCAGCAAGATTTGGGGAAATAGAACCTGAGTCAGACCTAGACGTTCAGAATGAACAGTTTGAAAGAGTTGTTGCCCAAATGGAAGAGACAGAAGGCTTAACTGATTATGCCAGATCTGAAAGAGAGCATATTGAAAGATTAACAGCAGAAGCAAAAGCTTATAGAGAATTAGCTGATGTTGCTGCTAGGTGCGAGGCAACTAGATAATGGCTGACTGTATAAAACTACTCGATGATGCAAACAAAGGTAGATTAACTGATGAACAGTTAATGGAAATTCTTGAGCAACTTCAAGGTGAAAGAAAGAAAAGGCAGGCCGAAGGATCTTTAGGGGGCATTCAGAATGCAATTCTTGAAAAGGGCCAAAAGATTGGGGATCAGGCCGAGGAAAACTTAAAGAGGGCAAAAAGAAACTATTACATTAATGTAATTGCCGAGGAACAGATCATAGCTAGGGCTGAACGGGCAGACGCTCTTGTTCAAAACCCTGGCCTAGGCGTTGAGTCTGCGTTTGTTCCAGTAAACTCTCCATTTGAGGGGGCCGGTAGATCTGTATCATCTTTAAATGCTGGATATGACATTGCATGGTTTGGGGGTATGACAGCCGATTTAAAAGAACGCGGCGTTCATACGCAGTTTAATACAATGTCTGGAAAGTTTGAAAGAGATGTTACGCGAGCTTTGTGGGATTTAAACAAAAAAAATCCTACGGGGGTGCCTGGAGTTTCAAAAGACGCAAAGACAATTGCAGAAATAATGCACAAGTATCGCCGTAAGATAGTTCAAAGGGAGAACCAAGCTGGGGCATACATTTTACAAAAAGATGGTCGCGCCGTTGGAACAGTCCATGATGCCGGTAAAATTGTAAAAGCAAGTTTTGATAACTGGAGAAAGGATATTTACGAAGGCATAGATTTTGATGCAATGGATATACCCTTTGCTCGAAGGGAAGATTTCTTAAAAAGTTTATACAAGACAACCACCACTGGCGTTAGAAAAGTTAAGCCTCAAGATCAAGATGCAAACTTTGCCCGGACAGATTTAGCCAGTTCGTTTAAGGGATACCGAAACCTTGCAAAGACAGAGAGCGCTGCAAGTCTTATCGTTTGGAAGGACGCGGACTCTTGGTATGACTACAATAGCAAGTATGGAAGACCGTCTCTAAGGGAGGCATTTACGCAAGATATGCAGTCTGCCACCAGAGCCACGGCAATTATGGACATATTTGGAACTAATCCTCAGGCAATGTTAGACAGAGTTATAAAAAGGTTAGAGGAAAAGTATGAAAACGATCCTGAGAAATTAAAGGGCATTCAAAGAAAAGGGGCCTATGTCGTTAAGTTTGATGCGGCAATGAAAGAGGTTACTGGAGAAGTCAACTTTGGGTCAGAAACAACCTTTGCGCAAACTATGATGTGGTACAGAACGTTCCAAGCCCTAGCAAAGCTTGGTGGCGTTACATTATCGGCCCTTGGGGATACGGCCTTTATTGCCGCTGCAAGGATATATCAAGGAAGGCCGTTGCTAGAAGCTTGGCAAGATGGCTTCGCTGCATTTTTTCGAGGCATGGCGAAGGGACAAGTTCGTGAAATAGCCGATAGAGCCGGAATTGGCCTTGAAGGACAAATAGGAAGCTACGCGCACGATTTTAGGCTTGGTGATAGTGCATCTGGGCAGGCTTCAAGATTAATGTCTGGATTCTTTAAGCTCAATCTTCTTACGCCCTGGACAGACTCAAACAAGCGCGGCGTTGGTCTTATGATATCAAATGATTTTGGTCGCGAGTCTAATACTGTATTTAGCAAATTGTCTGAGGACCAGCAGAGAATCTTGTCTATTTATGGAATAAACGATCAGGGTTGGGAGATTGTACGAAAGTCTGCAAAAGTTGCCGAAGATGGAAGACCTTACATTATTCCTAGCGAAATCAAAAACGAAAAGATGAGGGAAAATTTCTTTGCATTATTGACTAGCGAAATCGACAATGCAGTTATTACCGCTGGCGCAAGAGAGCGTATTATAATGAAGAGAGGGTATAGTGCCGGTACATCTATGGGTGAAGCATTAAGGCTTGTTGGGCAGTTTAAGGCTTTTGGTGTTACGGCTATGTCCAAAACTTACGGCCGTCAGCTTTACGGATACGGCGCAAAGGGCTGGAGAGATCAGCTTCAACGCGGAGTTGGCGCAAATATGGGAATAATAAGCACTATAGCTGGTACAACAATGATGGGCTATTACATCATGCAGCTTAAAGAGCTTGCCAAGGGGCGTGAGCCAAGAGAGTTTAACAAGCAAACCCTATTAGCCGCTATGTTGCAGGGTGGTGGAGCCGCATTGTATGGAGATTTCTTGTTTGCTAAATATAATAGATTTGGTGGTGGCCCGTTAGAAACTGCTCTTGGCCCCGGAATTACTGAATTTGGAAATTTTGCAAACCTTCTATTGCAACTAAGGGATGTTGCTACTGGTGAGGATGTAGACTTTGGAGGTGATGCAATAAGACTTGTTAAAAGCAACGCCCCCCTTCAAAACCTTCTATACACAAAACAAGTTACAGATTACCTTATTTGGTACCAGCTTCAAGAAATGGTAAATCCAGGGTATCTAGAACGCGCAGAGCGTAGAACCGAAAAAGAAAATGCGACTAAATACTGGCTGCCACCATCAAGCATTGTCCCAACGGGCAGTGTGTTCAGATAAGTATTATTGGAATGGCAAAAGAAATCTGCTATAGAGTGAACAAAGGAACGGGAAAACGACATGAGTGATATCGCAATTAATCCAGTAACCCGCCGGGTTCAGTTCACAGGCAATACCGGAACCGGTCCATATGCCTTTACGTTCAACATCTTGGTCGATGGTGATATCGCAGTCTTCAAGGGGACTACGGAGCTAACGCTTACCACTGATTACACGGTCAGTATTAATGCAAATGGAACGGGGTCTATCACCCTAACGGTTGCTCTCATAGCATCTGACGTTCTGACAATCATTGGCGGTCGTGAGCTTTCCCGCACGACTGACTTTGTTACAGCCGGTGACTTGCTGGCTTCAAGCTTAAACGAACAGCTGGACAGTAATGTGATTATGACCCAACAGCTTGATGAGAAGCTTGGGCGTGGCTTGTTTGTGAACCCTGGTGATGTGTTCACTGACCTGGAGCTTCCTCTGAAGGATGATCGCAAAGGCACAGTTCTTGGGTTCAATGCGGCTACGGGTGATCCAGAGCCAGGTCCAGAGATTGCTGATGTCGATTCACTAGCAAATATCTCTGCTGATATTAAAACCCTTGCTGAGATCCAGGACGGTACGGTTGCGACTGACGCTATTACAAACGTCAACACGATCCGGGCAAATGTCACCACGGTATCCAACATCTCAGGCAATGTAACGACTGTTGCAGGGATTAGCTCTGACGTTACTACGGTTGCGGCTGATGGCACTGATATCGGGCTTGTTGCTGGATCGATCAGTAATGTGAATAATGTTGGTGGATCTATATCAAACGTAAACACTGTTGCCGGATCTATTTCTAATGTTAATACGGTTGCGGCTGACGGTGCTGACATTGGAACTGTTGCTGGGATTTCTAGCAATGTCACAACTGTTGCCGGTATTAGCTCTGATGTTACGACTGTGGCGGCTGATGGTACGGACATCGGCAACGTCTCCGGTTCAATAGCAAATGTTAATACCGTTGCGACAAACATTGCATCTGTAAATACAAACGCAACCAACATTGCTGCAATTCAGGGCGCTTCAGCAAATGCCGCAACTGCTACGACAAAAGCTAGTGAGGCTGCTGCAAGCGAATCTACTGCAACAACTCAAGCTGGTATTGCCACAACCAAAGCTGGGGAAGCTGCTGCATCTGCAACTGCTAGTGCGACTTCTGCCTCTGCATCTGAGGCTGCTAAGGATGCTACTCTTGCTGCACTGGATAACTTCGATGATCGTTATCTGGGGTCTAAAGCATCCGATCCTACGCTGGACAATGACGGCAACCCATTGATTTCAGGGGCTTTATATTTTAATACTACTGACGATGTGATGAAAGTATATGACGGTAGCTCATGGCTTGCTGCTTATGCTTCTCTGTCAGGCGCTCTGCTTGTTGCTAACAACCTGTCTGACTTGGCGTCTGCTTCTGCTGGTCGTACTAATCTCGGGCTTGGCACTGCGGCAACTACAGCCTCCACAGATTACGCTACCGCTGCTCAAGGCACACTAGCTGCTAGTGCAGTACAGCCCAACGACAGCCCTACGTTTGCAGGTCTAACCACTACTGGCAACGTGTCAGTCGATGGCGGCACGATCAAGCTGGACGGGAATTATCCTGTTGGGTCTAACAACGTGGCGTTGGGTGATGCTGCGCTGGATAGTAACGTGTCTGGCGGACAGAACACAGCTATCGGTTCCGACGCCTTAACAGCTAACACTGCGGATGATAATACGGCTGTTGGCTGGTCGGCTATGAGTTCGAATACTACAGGCTCTTTGAATGTCGCAGTAGGAAGAAGCGCCTTGGAGGCAAACAATACGGGCGGCTCCAATACCGCAGTGGGTTATGCGCCATTATCTAATAATACTACAGGTGGAAGCAATGTAGCCGTTGGCCGTCAGGCACTCCTCTCCAATACCACCGCAAGCAACAACACAGCTGTTGGGTATCAGGCGGGGTACTCTACAAATACTGGTAGCAGTAACACAAGCAGTGGTTATCAGTCATTTTACAGTAATACCACTGGTCACAGTAACGCTGCTACGGGCTATCACGCACTATACTCCAACTCCACCGCCAGCTACAACACAGCGAATGGTCTTCAAGCCCTGTATAGCACCACAACAGGTCAATATAATACGGCTATGGGGGCCACTGCTCTCTACTCCAACACCACCGCTTCCAACAACACGGCGGTTGGGTATCAAGCGGGGTATGACAATACGACAGGCGGTAATAATACAGCAGTTGGTCGTGAGGCATTAAGCAACAACACAACCGCTGACAACAACACTGCTGTGGGTTATGTCTCGTTAAGAGATAATACTACAGGGACTAGAAACTCCAGTGTAGGTATGGCGGCTCTTGCTAACAATGAAACGGCAAGTGACAATACCGCTATGGGTTACTACGCCATGGTTAATAATACCACGGGTGCCTACAATACCGCTATTGGCACAGAAGTGCTGCATGAAAACACCACCGCAAGTTACAACACTGCTGTGGGGTATCAGGCGGGGCATAGTAATACTACTGGCAATGTAAACACAGCCGTGGGCTATCGTGCTTTGCTGTCAAATACGACAGGTTATGAGAACACTGCGATTGGGCCAAATTCTCTTAAAGTAAATACAACTGGACTTTATAATACGGCAGTTGGCTCAACCGCACTTTTCTCCAACACCACAGCCAGCAACAACACTGCGGTTGGCTATCAGGCTGGGTATAGTCGCACTTCAGGTGGTGATAATACAATTATTGGACGTAAAGCAGGCTACAGTGGAACAACAGGGCAAGGAAATACTTTCTTAGGTCAGCAGTCAGGTTACAACATAACAACAGGCTCCAAGAACACCATCATTGGCCGCTACAGCGGCAACCAAAACGGCTTGGACATCCGCACCTCAAGCAACAACATCGTGCTGTCGGATGGGGATGGTAATGTAAGGGCGCACTGTGACTCAAATGGTACTTGGACAGGTGTTGGTGCTAGTACAACCTTTAACGATGTTGGTACTTATACTCTGGCTGGTCTAAAACAGACAGGCTCTCGTATAACTTATAGTGGGGGAACAACTTTTTCAGCCTCTAGTTTGTTCAAGCCAAACACCGTACAGGCTTACAACCAAATGGAAAAGAATCTTAACTATGGATCGCAGTCATCTGGTTTGAGTGGCACATGGCGACTTATGGAAGAGGTTAGAATTGAAGATTCCGCTAATCACTTAACTTTTGGAATGTTTGTGAGGATTTCATAATGACTATAACAATCACACAAATCCGCAATGCGGTATCCCTCCAAGCGGATAACCTTCGCATGGACGTAGAGATTAATCACCCACAGCACGGCTGGATACCCTACACTCTTGACCCAGCTGATACAGATACAACTATCGACAACGATGCAGTCATGACCCTGATCGGCTCTAACTTTACAGCGTATGTAGCGCCTACACAGGCAGAGCTTGATGCAGCTACAGCGGCATCTGTTCGGGCTACTCGTGACAATCGCCTTGTTACAGAGGTTGACCCTATCGTGTCTAATGCTTTGCGCTGGGCTGACCTTACACCCGATCAACAGGCAGCATGGACACAGTACAGGACTGATTTGTTAGCTATATCACAGCAGGCTGGCTTCCCTAATACAATCACTTGGCCTACAAAGCCTTCGTAAAAGTCAGAAAAGGAGAAAGACATGACTGATACACCTACTACAGAAGAGATTGCACAGCATTACACAGCAATGGGTCACTCTGTTGACTTGCTAAACGCTGGGCAACCAGAAGGCATGGAAGACGCTGATTGGACTGACACTGTGTCTTGCAACGTAGAGCATCTTACACTCATGGTGGCTAAAGACTTCTGGACTACAGAAGATATGACCGCTGCTAACGCTGCAATCGCAGCAAACTCTTAACCCAAACTGAAAGGAGACCGTTATGAGTAAAAACGAAAAGAACCTCATCACTGTCAACGACATCGAATACGACATCGAAGACTTCACTGACGCACAGAAGACTATGCTGAACCACATCAACGATCTGGATCGTAAGCTAGGCAGCGCACAGTTTAACTTGGATCAGCTTAACGTAGGGCGCAGCGCTTTTGTAAAGATGCTGGCTGACTCTTTGGAACAACCGGAAGAAAGAGATGAATAAACGAACAATATCGTCTGCGCATGACCGCATTGACAGCCTTGAGAAGGAAATCGTTGCTATCAAGACTGAGGTAAAGATCCAGTTTAAAGATCTATTCAGCCGCGTCAAACGCATGGAAAGCATTATGATTGCAACCACAGGATCTATCATTGCCCTCTTGCTGGCGGTGCTATCGAAGATGGGATGAGGTTTCTTTTAGCTATAGCCATTGCGCTTGCAGGGGTTGCTGCATCTGCGCAAGACAGTGACGTAGTGAAAAGCGAAAGTACTGTCACAAGTAGCGGAACAATGGATACAACGGTCAACTCTCCGCCGCCCTCTGCTATCTCTCCGCAAATATCTGCAAGCAATAGCGATCTTTGCACGGTTGGCGTAGCTGGCGCAGTTCAGACGCAGATACTTGGTATTTCCGCTGGTCGCACGGTGCGAGATATGAATTGCGAAAAGCTAAAGAACGCAAAGACGATGTATGATATGGGAATGAAAGTAGCTGCTGTATCGGTCATGTGCCAAGACAAGCGCGTATTCGATGCAATGATGGACGCTGGAACCCCATGCCCCAAGGATGGCTTGATTGGTGATGCGGCTAAAACCGCATGGGAGATGGAAGCCAACGAAGACCCTGCGCCAGAAATGCAGCGTGGAGCTATAGAAGGTTTGATTGATGCACAAGACTCCAAAACTATTGGGATCGGCGCTGTGCTGGGCGCTCTGGGCCTCCTGTTGTTACTCTGATCCATATTTATTTGGGGTGACAGGCAATGCCGCCGCAAGCGGTCTGTCTTGGTCGATGGGGTCGGTGCTTCCCTCACAAGATGGCCTAGATGTAAACGGCCTCATTTACAGGTACAGCACGGTCAAAAATACAGACGATGCAATGAAGGTGCATATCCGCAACGGCAATGCCGATGGCACGGGCTACACGTTCAGCGAGACTGACAATTGGTCAGGCGTTCCAGGCAACACAATCACCAAACAGTTTTCCTTGCCCTATGTCCCGGCGGCTCTGTGGGGTAATGGCTCAATTGATGTCGAAGGTACAGGCGAAGTGATCGATCCTGTTGTGATTTACAGCTACCGCTTTGATCCGTGCTACGATCCTCAGATCGACCCAAACTGTCCAGGCTACGTCAAACCTGCGCCGCCTGTCATTGAGGTTGAGGTATATGACGCGCTTGAAGATGAGGCGATAGCAGAAATTTTAGAAGATGAGACCGAATTTAAATATGATGCGGATGGTAATCTAATTGTAGAAGAGGATGAAGAGGAAGAGGAGACCCGCTTGGAGATGGGTCTCATGGCATCGGCCAATGCTCTGACACTCACTCAAACCCAAGGGCAGTCCGACTTGATTAACCAGATCAATTTGCAAACCAATATCGCCATGTATTATAATACAAGCATAGCAGGGGGAGCCTATGGGGATGTCAATATTTTGACAGAGGTTGATTTGCCCGATAACAAAAAGGCACTGAGAAACAACTTGGCACAACAATTGCTTCATGAGCAAATGGTTCAGGGCCAATATGGAGATTGATATGAAGTACCTAACTCTTGTTCTGTCTTGTGTGGCATTGCCTACCCTTGCAAACAACGTAAACATAAACGGAACTGTTCAGGCGCGTTGCGTCATCACAACGGATACTGTCGGTGTTTACGGGAACCCTACTGCCGACAAGTTGACCACAGCTTCGGCAAGTGCAGGTGTTGTGCCTGTTGTTCGATACGATGTGGCGCTGGCCAACTACTACACCGCAAAGATTACGCATCCTACATCCTTTAGCTCATCACCCTCACTCAGTGACACGGTAACGTGGACTGGAACAACATCCGTCCACAATACATCTGACGCTGGTATGTCTGGATATGACGCAGCGAAGGTGACTTACGGATCGACCACCGAGTTTGCCTTAACCGTTGCGGGATCAACGTGGTTTAAGACTGAAAGCGAAGCGGTGTATGGGGTCAGCAAACCCTTCCCCGGCGGGACTTACACCGCCCTTGTTGTGGCAGAATGCATTGCTGATTAGAGCTTGCATATTCCTCTGTCTTGCTGCGCCAGTGGCGGCACATGATATGACACCTGCATATCCAGAGGTTCGACCGTCCCACGTTGCTGGTGTGGTTCGCGCCGATATGTCTCTCTTTAATGCTCGTAACGATGTCAAATACTATCAGGTCGAAGTATTCGATGAGGCTTGGGGAAACATAAAGTTCTCGTCGCCTAATCGCATAATGAAGGTGGACTACGAAGAGCGTAAAGACTTTGCAGTTTACATTCGCAAGTCTGACATGGATCGGGCGGTTTATCTTTGCACTACGTCAAAGATCGTAAAGGATCGTGGAGACAAACCAATGGTCGCAAGTAAGATATGTTCGAGGCTGGACGGTGGCAGACCATGAAACTGCTTTGGGGAGCATACGGTGTCTTCTGCATTGCGGTTTCAATCTGGTTTATATCCGCGATCCAAGCTAGATCTGACAGTAGCTCTCTCGCTGTGCAACTTCCCAACCCACCGATGAACTATCAGTCAGACAGGTTTCGTGCTGGCAACCTAGATTGCAGCAACGCCATCGGCGGTGGCACGACCTTAGAGTGGGGCGTGACAGGTGTGGTCAACAACAACGATGGCAATGTTGGTCAGGGCAAGGATATCGGGTTGTATGCCCGCATCGTTATACCTCTGGACAAGCCGCGAAGCCGCATAAACTGTGATGACCTTTACCAGCTTGAGCTAACACAGCGCAGACTTGAGGTGCAGATGCTTCGTGCTGAATTGCAGGCGTTGCAAGACTTGCAGAATAGCCAAACCAACTCCGATGGAGATATGGAGTTTGAGAATTGACTGACCTCACAGAAGTTGCAGATGATATCGAAGGTCTCTCTGACCGTGAGTTTAAGGCTGGTGGTTTTAAGTTTACGTTTGCGTCTGTCGCTGCAATCTTTGCGTTCATTTCCACCATTGTCGGCGGCTTGTACGGTGGCTTTGTTCTCTATCAAAAGATCGAAGAGGTTGCTGGTTTAGATCTCGGTGCATATCAACAACAAATGGAGGTGATGGATGCAAAGGTTTCCGGTATGGCGGAGAAAGTCGAAGAGGCTGTCGAATATTCCAGAGACATCAAGAACGGTCTTAAAGATGACATACTGCGAATTGAGCAACAAAGTGATAGGGTGGAAGACACGGTTAGGGCTATTGAAGATCGGGTTGACGGTTCGATACGGTCAAACGAGGCAGAGGTCAGGCGGCTCGTAGATGAAGCCATAGCAGACATCCGTGCCATGATAGATGCCGCTGACGTTAGGTTTGAAAATCAGAGAGAACGTGTTAGAAGTAGCCAAGATGCGGACATGAAAGAACTTGAAGATCGCCTAACGAATAAACTTCAACGGGCGCTGGACAACCCCTTAGCCGACTAGGAGATACTCATGACTTCCTTTGAAAAAGCAGACGTAAACAAAGACGGTAAAATCGACGAAGCTGAATGGCAAAAACTGGCGCTCGAAGATCGCTGGCGTGAGCTGAACGATGCTGACGCAAAGCGGGACACACAGCGTAGGTTAACTACTGCCTGCGCTGCTGGTATGTTGTTATACCCTTTCGCCATTGTGGCGGCCGCTGCGTTGGGCTTAGACACTGCTGCGAACCTGATTGCTGACATTGCTACCGTGTATGTAGTGGCTGCGTCTGGTGTTGTAGCTGCTTACTTTGGTTTCAACGCAATGGAGGCTAAGAAATGATCGGGCAGCTTCTAGGCCCAATCACCAACATTGTCGGGGGCATTGTCCAAGGCAAGATGGAACAGAAGGCCGCTGAAAGCAAAGCCAAGGTCGCCAAGGCTGAAGCCCAGGCTCAGATCATGCTGTCACAGGCTACGTCCGAGGCCGATTGGGAAAAGGTCATGGCTGAAGGTTCCCAAGAAAGCTGGAAGGACGAATGGCTAACAATTTTGTTCTCTGTGCCTCTGGTGCTTGCCTTCTGCGGTGAGTGGGGGCGTGATATAGTGGCTGACGGGTTTACTGCACTCAATGCCATGCCTGATTACTATCGCTATACTTTAGGAGCCATCGTGAGCGCCAGCTTTGGTATTCGTGGCGCAACTAAATTCTTCGGAAAGAAATGATATGATACTTACAGAAAAACAAGTCGAACAGCTATTGCACGGCAATAAGGATTGGGCCGAATGGGTTGAACCATTGCAGACTATGCTCTTAAAATATGAAATCGACACTCCAAACCGGATTGCTATGTTTATGGCTCAGTGTGGTCACGAAAGTAATAACTTCCGCGTCCTGAAGGAAAATCTCAATTACTCCGCGAAAGCTCTCAACGCGATCTTCCCCAAGTATTTTGAACGCGCTGGGCGTGATGCGCAGGAATACCACCGTCAACCTGAAAAGATTGCAAACGTGATCTATGCAAATCGCATGGGCAATGGTCCAACGGAGAGCGGTGATGGCTGGACACACAAGGGTGCCGGAGTAATCCAGCTCACGGGCAAAAATAATCAAACTGCCTTCGCAAACAGTGTCGGCAAGACGATTGAACGGGCCATTGAGTATTTGGACACTAAAGAAGGCGCTCTCGAGAGTGCCTGTTGGTTTTGGTCAGAGAATAATCTGAACCGATATGCGGATGACATCCTGAAAGCCACAAAGAAAATCAATGGCGGAACAATCGGTCTTGAGGATCGGAAACATCATTATCACGATGCTTTGGAAATCCTGGGTGGCAAGGTTAATCCAGCCCCGCGCCCAACTCTCTTGAAGGTTGGAAGTGAGGGTGAGGCGGTTAAGAAAATCCAAGAGGTTCTTGGTCTTGATGCTGATGGTATCTTTGGGCAAGTGACCGCTAAATATGTGATGGTCTGGCAAGCTGACAATGGACTTGAGCCAGATGGAATTGTTGGCCCGAAAACCTATGCCAAAATAATTAAATAGTTTGCAAATGTAACAGGCAAAATGTAGAAATATCGAGCGGGTGGTCCAACATTGTTTGTTGGTTAACGTGCTACCGAATGCGCCACCATTCACACGGCCACCCGCACGATCTTTCTTAGAATATAATTGCTACCAGGGCCATTACGGCAATGCCACTGGCAAAGCCTGCAAACGCGCCGACCGCGCCTGCAATCTCAATTTTCTTTTCCATTTCCTCTTCGCTCATAGCGTTCCCCCTACCTTAGTTTTTTTCTTTATGCTGCGCTGATGATCCTGCCATTTGGCTGCGTAGATTAACTCGTGCTTTACGGCGCAATCCAGATCGCTCTGAAGTATGTCACGAAACCTGTTCTTTAACTTTCTTTTGTAATGGCCCTTTGAAGTATCTCGCCTAATGCGAACAGGCTCTCTAGCTGCTGCTTGAGGTTGTGCCGGTTCTGTTTTTTTGCAGTCTCGATCATGATTGATAGTTGACGTTGACTTCGGGCCAATGCCTGCTTGCCTTCTTGGTTCATCGCTTTTCTGCCTTCCATCGATAAATTTTATTCCGTATTTTTTTGCGATATCAACAACGGTTTTATACGGTATCGACATAAGAGCAGATGCTTCTTTCTTTGTCAGCTTCATTTCTGCTGCCTTGATGCACTTGATTATATCTTTACCGGTCATTTCTTTTTCCTTCCGTCTGTCTCCCATGTGATGCTGTGCTTGCGGCAGAACGCGCTGAGTAAAGCTTGCGACATATCCAGGCTTTCCGCTGCTTTTACTTGCGTCACTTGTCCAGCCAGATCCTCAACCACGCCAATCAACTCCCGTTTCTGACGCGCTTTCATTTGTTTCCAGGTCTCCATCATTCTTTTCCCTTCTGTGCGCCCAAGATCTTGAGGCAATTCTTGTATCGCTTGTCGATCTCTTCCTTGAACCCTTCAGATAGCTTGTCGATTTCTTGTTGGTTTTGCTCGATCAACTCACGCAACATTGTCATGCGCTGGCGTGGAGGGATTTCAACTCCATCTTTGACTTCCAGCTTGTTATATACTGCGATTAGCTTGACAAGATTAGCTGTAAACTCTTGCGGATAATACGATCCTTTCTCCTCTCCGATGTGGTTCTTCAGTGTGAGCATATCACCGGCGGGTGGTGCTGGTGGCGGCTGCGTAGATTGAGCCTGTTGACTTTGCGCTGCTGCCTTGCGTGGTACAGCATCGATCTCATTGAGGCTGGCATATGTCCCGCCATGCAAGCCAATGGATGCCAGAGCGCGGCCTATCGCACTTGTCTCTGCGTTCTCCAGGGCGCTTGTCTTGTTGACGTTACCCTGGCCCCTGATTTCTTCAGCCATGCCAGAGCCGACAACCATCCCGGCGCTGTTGGTGATTGATGCCTTGACCACAACTCGCTTGCCATCGTCTGTAAGGATCTCGGTGTTGATCCCGTGATCGGTTCCGAATGCTTTGCGGAAGGCTTCAACACGCACAAAAACCTCTGTGTATTTTTTGCCGCCGCGCTGCGTGACGCCGTGGGTGCGATTGAGATCGTTTACCTCGGCCATTGCTTTTTGTAGTTCGCTCATTATTTGATCCTCACTGTGACAGACGCGCTGCCCATTTGATATTCGCAACCGGGTACAAGCTCCCCTGCATCCATCTGCTTCTTGATTGCGGCCATGTCCGGCTTGACTGTGACTGTTGTTAGCTGGCTGGGAATGTCATGCGGATCTACTACCACAACTTTCTTGCGTGGCTTGGTCCGGCTAACTGTTCCTAGAGCGTGCTGGATCTTAGTCTGGCCCATTGCATCGAGCAAGTGGCCGATCGTGATCGAGAGCGCTTCCTGCTTGGCTGAGAGGCGTTTTGCTCTAGCGGTGTAAGTTGCTGCTAACTCTTTCGCTGACCCTTCGTAGATTGAGCATTCGGTGCGCTCTTGAATGAGCTTGCCCAGAATGTCCATCGCATCGGTCTCACCGTCCAGGGTGTCCAAGAATGTGTCCTGATCGTCTCCGGTCAATAGCCTGATGTGATCGGACATTTCGCGGATCTCTTCAAATTTAATATACATATTGTTCCCCTGATTTTGTGACGGTCCAAATGATCTCGCCGTTTCCGTATTGGTTTTTATGGCGCCGCCCGGTGTCTTCGATCAGCTCCATCTCTTGCAGTTCCGTTAGGCGTGGTCTTATGCTAGTGATAGGTAGCCGCAGAGAGGCGCTTATCTGCTCCCCTGACCCTCCTCCCAGGGTCTTAAGCGCGCGCAGGGTGTCCAATCTCCTGCCTGTAACCTTTGTGGCCACCTGGTGCGCCGCCGCGATCTCTGTGTCCCCAGCCCCGCGGTGGTGCATCTTTTTTATGTTCACTTCATAGATCTTCATCGTCTTGCTCCTCGAATATTGCGCCTTCTCCCTGGCACCGTTCACAATCAACCGGATATTCGTAAGGCTCCCCGATATCCCGATCAAAGCTTTGCCGCCGGTAAGTGACCTCAACCACCTTGCCATCTCCATCGCACTCCGGGCATACCACTGACGCCCTCTCGCGCTGGTCCTGGAATATGTCTTTCACTCTGCCCATCACTTGCTTTCCTCTGGCTTGTTGCCGGAGCAATGTTTGCAATACTCTTTCGGGGCAGCGCCACACTTGCGGCAAGCTTCTGACAGTTTCCTCATGTTGCTCATTAGTTCACACCTTCTGTAAGGGCTTTTAATTGGGCTTCTGCTATTTTTAAAATCTGAGTTGCCTCTGAGGCCATGAATTTGTCGCCGCGACTTTGGGCATACGAGATTTCGAATTTGCTTTCCTCGATGCACTCTTTGAGGCCTTCGATTTTCTGTTCGTTAGTCCAATCCATTACAAAATCCCCGCAAAGAAAAATAAAAGGTAGAAGGTGAGAAACAGGCTCAACACTCCGATGGTATCTTTTAGCCACTCTTTCCAATCGTTCATGATTTTACTCCTCAATTATGATTTTTATTAAAGACCAACAAAACATTGCCGATCACTTTGCTGCTGAAACCGGTGACGTTCATCAACTTGTCTATAAAGAATTGTTCCAAGTCCTCGCCGTTTTTAAACTCCGCGCGATAGTATGGCTCACCGTGTTTGTTGAACATTTTTTCAAAGTAGGCATCTAAATGCTTGGGTGCATCAGACATCCGCTCGACCATGTTGGTGTAATTAACTGACATTTCCTCTCTCCTTTTGACTTAATGATGCGCCCGAAGGCGCACTGTTAAATCAAGTAGGCTGGGCCGGTCCATGTAACTCCCTTGAAGTTGCCCTCGATGATGTTGCCACGCGCCCGGTTCCGTGTTGGCGATGCCCAACTAGCAGGGTAAAGGATGTCGCCTTTTTTAAACTTGGGATCATCATCAACATTAACGATGAAGCCCCAAACAGTAGCCATTGGAGTGCCGCCGTTGTCCTTCATGATCTTGATGTATTTCTTGCCCTCTTTGTAACCTAAGCCGCTGTTGAAGCTGTCGATCATTTTTTGCTTGATGCTATCGTCAGTCCACATACCCCAGCCTGCGTAATCAGCTTTGATAATGTCGATCAATTCTTGTATCTGCTTTTCCATTTTCTTTTTTCCTCTTGGTTTAGTGATGCGCCCCGAAAGACGCACTTCTAAATCAAGCTTCGCAAACACCCAAAACGCCAGGGTTGATCCACTCAGCGAACAAACCATACTTGTCCAAGATCTTGTTGATCTTGTTGCTAACTCCGAAATCATCCAAGCCACCTGGAAACTCGCGGTAATAGTCAGCCCAGCAAACAGGGTGATTTTTTTCGCCGCTGATAACGAACTTATCGGGATCGTCCCAACCCTCGATCACAGGGCAACCAATTTTCTCCAAAGCATTGAAGGCTTTTTGAAAGTTCTTTTCCATTGTCATAACTCCTAACAGATCCGCATTACTTGACCGGCCTTGGCCGCATCGATCCAGGCTTGCTGCCTGGCCTTGTCATTGGCTTTGATTCTTGCCAACAAACTATCTTCGTAAGCAAACTCCCGCAAAGCATCCCAGCTATCAGCCAAACTCTTCTCAGCAATAATATCCTCGATATCGGTCTGCCGCTCACCGGGCTGGCTGTTGCTGCCGTTGTCGAACAAGTCGAACATCGCGGCGTCTTTCTGAATCCTAGCCATTTCTGATTCCTCTCTTGATTAACTTACTCTTAATAGATAAGGTGATATCACAATAAAGGTCAAGGGGTAAATCAAACTTTTTTTAAAGTATTTGATAACCTGCTGAAAGAAAAGGAAAGAAAGTTGAAATACCAAACAAAGACGGAAGCAAAAAAAGCTCTGGTGGTCCGATTGCCTGCCAGTGTCAAAGCCCGATTAGATATCTTTTCCCAATCGCAGGGGATATCACAAAGCCGGTTGGCTTCTGAGCTGATATCGGAAGGGTTGCCCACCACATCCATCGCAGCACGGGCTTCGGCGCGCAGCGATGTTGTGATCGAAGACGATGACAAATCAGATGTGACAGACTGGCTGAAACGGATATGACCACCACTTACATTTGGCTCCCTGGTCAACCGATCGGCAAAGGTCGGCCCAGGTTCACCAGGACCGGCAGGGTCTACACTCCAGAGAAAACGCGCCGCTATGAGCATCGGCTGGCCGGTACTGCATCAAATTACATGATGTTGCACCAGCTCGAACCAACATCAGGGCCATGCCAGATGGTAATCAAGGCGCAGTTTGAGATCCCTAGGAGCTGGACAAAGGCAAAAAAGGCGGCGGCTGAGGCTTATGAGATATTACCCGGCAAGCCCGACATCGACAATATTGCCAAGATCGTTTTGGACAGCTTCAACGGCGTGGTCTTCGAGGATGATGCCCAGGTATATGATCTAAAAGTTGTCAAAACTTATGGAGATCCATGTTTGTTGACAGAGGTCACTTGCTGGAAGTGGTAATAGAAACGCCCCTGCAATTTCTTGCAAGGGCGATAGGACTAGGTTACATTGGATTTGAACAGTCAATGCAGGGTTAGAATATAGAAGCCCTGCCCAAATGAAAAGGGTTAAAACGATGTCGCATTATATGACTGCACTTGCGATGCAGCAAAAGGGATTGAAGCCAGCAACCAAGGTTGTTTTGTATTGGCTGGCAGATCATCACAACAGCGAAACAGGTTTATGTTTCCCAAGCCTCGGCATTCTAGCAGAGGAATGTGATTTGGATCGATCAACAGTTATCAGGCATATTGCAATTTTAGAGGGCAAAGGGTTGCTGATGAGGGTGCATCGAAAGCGCAACAATGGGTCATCAACCAGCAACGGCTATCAATTATTGCTAGAAAAACAACCAGTCGCAAAA
>UEXM01000765.1_pt1 | contig 31606 bp, 19 predicted proteins | sample 1796661 | NCBI WGS metagenome assembly UEXM01 (sample SAMEA4772469, study PRJEB27181) | metagenome
TCAATACCAGTACAACAACTGTGTTTAATACAACAACTACATATAGTACTAACCAAGCTACAACCACCACCTTTAATACTAGCACAACGACTACATTTGGTACTACAACTACATACAGTACAAATAGAGCAACTACTACTACATACGAAACTACAAAAACTACAAATACTGTATTTAACACAAGCACTGCTACAACTGTTACTACTAGTACCACGGTGTCTACAAACGTTGATACTACAACTACGTTTAATACAAGCACAGCAACAGTAACTACATTTAACACTTCAACCACAACCACATTTAATACAACAACTACTTATAACACGAGTACTAATACGACTACGACTTTTAATACTAGTACTACAACCACATTTAATACAACAACAACCGTATCAACAAATAGGGCTACTACTACTACCTTTAATACTAGTACAGCTACCGTTACTGTATTTAACACATCAACTGTAACACAAAAAGCAACTAGTACTGTAGTTAGTACAAACAGAGCAACAAGCACAACAGTTTCTACAAATGTCGATACCACTACAACTTTTAACACATCAACCAACACTATCACGGTATATACAACAACATACTCAACTAATGTAGATACTACAACAACTTATAATACTACAAGAGGTACAACAACTGCGTATAATACAAACACTAGTACAACCACTGTATTTAATACATCGACGAGTACTAGTAAAGCTACAAATACAGTAGTGTCAACTAATAGAGCAACTAATACTGTGTTTAATACGTCAACAAATACAACAACGGTATTTAATACAACAACAGCTACGGTAACAACGTTTAACACTAGTACAGCTACTACAACCACTTTTAACACGAGTACTAATACTATAACTATATATAGCACAACATACGAAACAAACATTGACACGACTACTACTTTTAATACGTCAAGAACTACAATATTTATAACTACTATAAGTACAAATAGAAATACAACAACGGTATTTAATACAAGTACTGTTACGGAAAAAGCTACAAGTACTGTTGTGTCAACTAACAGAGCCACTACAACTACATATGAAACAAGCAAAGCTACCAACACTGTAGTATCAACAAACAGAAGTACTAATACAGTGTTTAATACTACCACTGCTACAACCACTACGTTCAATACTACAACAGCAACTGTTACTGTGTTTAACACTACAACTACAACAAACAGAAGTACAACTACAACTTTCAACACTTCAACTAACACAACAACGGTAGTATCAACTAATAGAGCTACTACTACAACTTACAGTACCAACAGAGCAACTAATACTGTTATAAGTACTAACACGGTATTTAACACAACAACAACATTTAACACTACTGTAGCTTTTTACAATACTACAAGAGCAGATTACAATACTGACAGAGTAGACTACAACAGCGTTGGCACCTAGTTAGAAAAGATTAAAAGTGTGTAATAGTATATAAAGAAATTTAAATTTAATTTAATAATATGGAAATGTTTAATAGGAAGGTCCTTAAAGAAAGAATAGGGCACCTTCAAAAAAATGATAAGCTCGATTACTTAGAGCAAGTAGAAGGTTACGTTATACGAAAGTGTAGCGAAAACGGAATAGAGTATGCTTATGATGTAATGGCAGAGGAAATGCCTTACTTCAAAACAATGGCATACACAGAGTTGGCAACGTGTTTTTATTTACAGCCAATGAACTTCAAAATAAGAGACGCACAATTACCAGATGCGTTTAATGATAAAGATCATGAAGTTTTAGATTATGCTTCTTATTTTGTAAGCAACATAACAGATAATACAGCTAACAAGTACAAAGATAGATTAGATGATTACCGAAAGTGGCCAGCTAAAGATTACTTAGTAATACTTCCAGGTTCAAACAAATTAAAAGACAGATGTTGTTTGAATAAAATGAGGCATATACAAAGAACACACAAAGGTAACGTTTTATTTAAGCCACACCCGATAACAACCCATCAGATAATTGGTGAGATGAAAGATTTATTTGGGCAGGAAAACGTATTGCCAAGAGAGATGGATATGTATTACTACATACAAAAGTCTAAGAAAGTTTACACAACGCATTTAAGTGAAAGTGCTGTATATGCAAGTGTGTTAGGTAAAGACATAGAACCATTTGATGTATGGAACAATATATTTTATGGATCTTTTTATTGTGTTAGTAATCATTTATTTGATAACAAGCATGATGCAAGAAATTATATCAACAAAGTTTTTTCAAGTCCTAAGTCAGGAGTTATATGTCCTAGGATAGATAAAAACTGGAAAGAAAAAGTTGATAAGTACTTTGAGTATATAACTACTAAAAGAGACAAGTATAAAAACTGGTTTATTGATAGTAGAAAACCAAAAAATAAAAAATAAAATTTAATATAATGAGAATAAAAAAAGACGAATTAAAAGAACTACAAGAAAAAGTTTCAAATATAAACCAAGCTAAACTTAGACTTGGTACTTTAGAAACACAAAAGGTAGTAATAGCACAAGCTATTATAAATTTACAGAGACAACTAGAAGAGTTTCATCAGAAGATGGATGTGTTGTACGGTAACGGTGATAAGTTGAACATTGATGTTAACTCAGGTGAATATCAAAAAATAGAGGAAGATGAAACTAATAAGAAAAATTAGTGTTGGCAAAGATTATAAGAACGATGCTATGCACTACTCTGTAGGTCAAGAGGTTTATGGCGGGCACACTATTTGTGATATCATAGATGGTAAAGACAAATACAGTGTGTTTATTAAAAAAAATGAAGACGTATTACCATGGAAAGACTTTAATAAAAACATGGCAATATCAGTCGAGTATAACTTAGAGTATTGAGAGGTTTATTTGACTTCATCATAACACCAAAAGGTAAACGCTACAACAACACTAAGCAAGTTGGTGATACAGAACTTATATTAAATGCTTCAATTGAAGACCATTTAATGATAAATAGAACTGGTATTGTAAAAGCGTTACCTAGCGTTGGTAAAACTAATATACAAATTGGTGATGAAGTAATTCTTCACCATAATGTATTTAGAAGATGGTATGACGCTCATGGTAATGAAAAAAATAGTAGAAGCTTTATAGATGAAAATACATACTGCGTATCTAGTGAACAGATATTTTTGTATAAACATAAAGATGAATGGCTAGCACCAGATGAATATTGTTTTGTTAAGCCAATAAAATCACGTGATGATTTTGATAATGATAAAGAACAGCAATTAGTAGGTGTTTTAAAATATTCAAATAACTCCTTAGAAGCGTTAGGATTAACAGAAAATACCTTAGTGGGTTTTAGTCCGTATAGCAAGTTTGAGTTTGTTATAGATCGCGAGAGGTTATATAGGGTATTAACTAATTCAATTACAATTAAATATGAATATCAAGGACAAGAAGAAGAATATAATCCAAGCTGGTTATAAGGCGGTTGATGAATTAATTAAAGTTGCCAAAGAAGAAATAGTAGATACAGACGAAGACATATCAGCTGACAGATTAAAAAATGCAGCAGCAACTAAAAAGCTTGCTATATTTGACGCGTTTGAAATATTAAATAAAATACAAGACGAACAGAACATGCTTGATGGTGTGGTAAAAGAAGATAAACAAGAATCTTTTGGTGGTTTTGCAGAAAGAAGATCTAAGTAATGTACGAACAAACATTATATAAAGTTGTTCAACCAGTTAAGTTAACTACGGTTAATAGGTTAAACAAAAGTAAAAAGTGGAAGTACGGGTATAATAAAGAACATGACGTTGTTGTTATATCTAAAACAGGTATGATAGGTGATATAGTAGAAATACAAAATTTACAAATAGCACTACCTAAACAGCCAAAAAAAATACATAAGTTTGAAAAAGATAAATGGCAAGTAACGCCATATCCAAAAGAACTTAATAGGATAAAATCAATATTTGATTGGAGAGATTATCCCGATGAATTTAAAAACAAATATATTGATTATATAGAGGATGAATTTAAAAGAAGAGAAAGCGGTTTCTGGTTTTATAACAAGGGTGTTGCTACTTATGTTACTGGTACTCATTACATGTACCTCCAATGGTCAAAGATTGATGTTGGACACCCTGACTTTAGAGAAGCAAATAGATTATTCTTTATATTCTGGGAAGCTTGCAAAGCAGACACAAGAGCGTATGGCATGTGTTACCTTAAAAACAGACGATCTGGTTTTTCATTTATGGCCTCAGGTGAAATCGTTAACCTTGCCACAATATCATCAGATGCAAGATTCGGTATATTATCTAAGTCTGGTGCCGATGCTAAAAAGATGTTCACAGATAAAGTTGTACCAATATCAGTCAACTATCCTTTCTTTTTCAAGCCTATACAGGATGGAATGGACAGACCGAAGACAGAGTTGGCATACAGAGTACCAGCGTCTAGGCTTACAAGAAAAAAGCTTACCACAGCTACCAGTGATCAACCGGAAGAACTTACCGGTCTTGATACAACTATCGATTGGAAAAACACCGGTGATAATTCGTATGACGGTGAGAAATTAAAACTTCTTGCACATGATGAATCAGGTAAGTGGGAAAGACCAGATAATATATTAAATAACTGGAGAGTAACTAAAACAACTCTAAGATTAGGTAGTAGAATCATAGGTAAGTGTATGATGGGTAGTACTTGTAATGCACTAGATAAAGGTGGTGATAATTTTAAGAAATTATATTATAACTCTGACGTAACTAAAAGAAATAAAAATGGCCAAACAGCTTCAGGACTATATTCGTTTTTTATACCAATGGAGTGGAACTATGAGGGATTTATGGATGAGTATGGCTTACCTGTGTTTGATACACCAGATAACGAGGTCAACGGCCCACACAATGACATTATTGATACTGGCGTTATAGATCACTGGCAAAATGAAGCAGAGGGTTTAAAAAACGATCAAGATGCGTTAAATGAGTTTTACCGTCAGTTTCCAAGAACTGAAGAACACGCATTTAGAGACGAAGCTAATAATAGTATATTTAATCTAGTAAAAATATACGAGCAAATAGACTTTAATGAAGAAGCTAACAACAGTATATCCATTGGTAATTTTCAATGGGTAAATGGTATTAAAGATACAAACGTTATGTTTTATCCAGATCCCAAAGGTAGATTTAGAATTAGCTGGGTACCACCTACTAATTTACAAAATAAGTTTATTGAAAGAAACGGATTGAAGTATCCAGGTAATGAGCACATGGGTGCTTTTGGATGTGATAGTTACGATATATCAGGAACAGTTGATGGCGTAGGTTCAAATGGTGCTTTACATGGTTTAACTAAGTTTAGCATGGAAGACGCACCACCTAGTCAGTTTTTTTTAGAGTACGTGGCAAGACCTCAAACTGCTGAAATATTCTTTGAAGATGTTTTAATGTCATTAGTTTTTTATGGCATGCCTATACTTGCAGAGAATAATAAACCGCGTTTATTGTATTATCTACGAAGAAGAGGTTACAGAGGGTATTCAATGAATAGACCTGATAAAGTATGGAACAAGCTGTCTGTTACTGAAAAAGAAATAGGTGGTATACCTAACTCCAGTGAAGATATTAAGCAGGCACACGCGGCAGCTATTGAAACATATATACAAGAAAATGTAGGTTTAAAGTTAAACGGTGGTTGTGGTAACATGTATTTTAACAGGACTTTAAATGATTGGGCGAAATTTGATATTACTAAGCGTACTAGGTTTGATGCTACTATTAGCAGCGGGCTTGCGATTATGGCTTGTAATAGACACCTTTATACACCTAATTCGAAAACACATAAAGCGAAAGTAAATATAAACTTTGCAAGATATAACAATGATGGATTTACATCACAAATAATAAAATAGATATGAGTAAAAAAGGTTATTTTCCTAGTCAAGTAGTTAGCGACGCTGAAAAAGCTAGTGCTGAATACGGTTTAAAAGTAGCTAAAGCCATTGAAAACGAATGGTTTGGAAAAGATAAAAACAACAATAGGTATAATATTAATCAAGCTGAGTTTCATAAACTTAGATTATATGCTAGAGGCGAACAATCAATACAAAAATATAAAGATGAATTATCTATTAATGGTGATTTATCATATCTTAATTTAGATTGGAAGCCAGTTCCAATAATCCCAAAGTTTGTAGATATAGTAGTTAATGGTATTGCTGAAAGAACTTACGATATAAAAGCGTATTCTCAAGATCCCGCTGGCGTTACAAAAAGAACAAATTACCTAGAGTCTATAATAAATGACATGAATACTAGAGAGTTCAACGATAATGTTATGAACAAGTTTGGTATAAATATGTATCAAAATAATCCCGAAGAGTTACCACAAAGTAATGAGGAGCTTGAAATACACATGCAGCTAAACTACAAACAGGCTATTGAACTAGCAGAAGAACAAGCGTTAAAGGTTTTAATGGATGGTAATAAATATGAAAATATATTAAAAAGAATGTATTATGATTTAACAGTACTAGGTATTGGCGCTGTTAAAAACGACTTTAATACATCAGAAGGTGCAACAGTAAAATATGTTGATCCTGCTAATTTAGTTTACTCATATAGCGATTCACCTTTCTTTGATGACATATACTATGTTGGAGAAGCAAAGAATGTGCCTATAAATGAACTTAAAAAGCAGTTTCCAGAATTAACAGACGCTGATCTTGAAGAGATACAACAACAGCCAGCACAACCAGCATATCAAGCAACAAGATATGGGACTAAATATGAAGATAACAATTTAGATGAAAACATTATTACGGTATTATACTTCAACTATAAAACTTACACTAACAATGTTTTTAAAGTTAAAACGTTAGGATCTGGCGCAGAAAAAGCTATTGAAAAAGATGATACATTTAATCCGCCTAGCGATGGTAACTTTGAAAGAGTTTCAAAAGCTATGGAGGTTTTGTATGAAGGTGCATTGATAGTAGGTACTAAAAAATTACTAAAGTGGAAATTAGCTGAGAATATGCTAAGATCTAAAAGTGACTATTCACAAGTTAAGATGAACTACAATATAGTAGCACCACGTATGTACAAGGGTAGAATTGAATCACTAGTAAGACGTATAACTGGTTTTGCTGATATGGTACAGTTAACACACTTAAAAATACAGCAAGTGCTAGCAAGGGTTGTACCTGATGGTGTTTATTTAGATGCTGATGGTTTAGCAGAGGTTGATTTAGGTAACGGTACAAACTACAACCCACAAGAAGCATTAAATATGTTCTTCCAAACTGGTAGTATAATTGGTAGATCATTAACGCAAGAGGGTGATATGAATCCTGGTAAAGTACCTATACAAGAAATATCAAGTGGCTCAGGTGGTCAAAAGTTAGCATCGCTAATCAACACGTACAATTACTATTTGCAAATGATAAGAGATGTTACTGGGTTAAACGAAGCAAGAGATGGTAGTACGCCTGATAAAAATGCTTTAGTTGGTGTGCAAAAAATAGCCGCAGCAAATAGTAATACAGCTACTAGGCATATATTACAGTCAGGCTTATTTTTAACTACTGAACTAGCACAGTCATTATCGTTAAGAATATCTGATTTACTAGAGTATTCACCAACAAGAGACGCTTTTATTCAAGCTATTGGTTCTCATAATGTTGCGACATTAGATGAAATAAAAGAATTATACCTATATGACTTTGGTATATTTATTGAACTAGCGCCAGATGAAGAAGAAAAACAACTGCTTGAAAACAATATACAAATGGCGTTACAGTCAAATAGTATAGAACTTGAAGATGCTATTGATGTTAGAAATATCAAAAACGTGAAGCTAGCAAATCAAGTTTTAAAAGTTAGAAGACAAAAGAAATCAGCAAGAGATCAAGCTATTGCAGAAAGAAATATACAGGTGCAAGCTCAAGCAAACGCACAAGCAGCAGAGCAAGCAGCAGCCGCTAACTTACAAAAAGAACAATTATCTTTACAGAGCAAAGCTCAACTTGAACAAGTTAGAGGCCAAGTTGAACTGCAGAAGCTACAAACTGAAGCACAGCTTAAGTTTCAGTTAATGCAAGCTGAAGCTCAAATATCAGCACAACTTAAAAGCTTAGAAGTTCAAGCTTTAAAAACTAGAGAGGATAATAAAGAAGATCGTAAAGACGAAAGAACTAGAATACAAGCTAGTCAACAGTCTGAATTAATATCACAAAGAAAAGAAGGTTCAGGACCTAAAAAGTTTGAGTCTTCAGGTAATGATATATTAGGTGAAGGAATAAATTTAGGTTCATTTGGACCTAGATAATGTTTAACAAATAAATAAAAACAAATGGCAATAGTAACTAATGATTGGACTGGTAGCATTGTAGCATCAAGATGGATTGATGATACAGGCGCTGAAACACCTGGTAGAGGAACTTACTTTTGTGCTATTGAAGTTATAGCAGCTGTAAAATTCACCGCTTTGATATCTGAAAAGATAGATGATGATAGTGATGGAGAAGCAGCGGATGTTAGTGTTTATATAAACACAGAGGGAACAGACGCAGGTACAGCCGTTGTAAATACTGATGTTTTTCCAGCAGGTACTATATTGTACGGTAAATGGACCACATTTACTTTAGCTGAAGGCAAAGTTGTAGCATACGAGTGTAAATAAGAAATTGTACGAGAGTACATATGTTTAATTTTATAATATTATATTATGGCGAATAAAGCAAAAATAGACGAGAATAATGCTGAATCACCTATGGGTGATGGTAAAGTAAAAAAACCACGTCTTAAAAAATACAATCAGCAAGAAGAAACTTTAAAAGTTAATCTTGCTAAAGAAGAGCCTGCAGCAGAAGAGCAGGTAAAAGAACAGCCAAAAGAGGAAGTACAAGAGGAGCAACCTGTTGTAGAGGAAGTTGTTGAAGAAACAAAGGAAGAAGAGGCTGTTGAAGAAACGGAGCAACCAGTTGTAGAAGAAATAACTGATGAAAAAGTAGAAGAAAAGGTAGAAGAAGTACAAGAAGCAGTTGAAGAGGCGATTGATGAAGCAGAAAAAACTGGCGAAGACCTACCAGAAAACATTCAAAAACTTATGAAGTTTATGGATGAAACTGGTGGTGATCTTGAGGATTATGTTAGATTAAATCAAGATTATAGTAAACTTGATAATAAAGATTTATTAAGAGAATACTATAAACAAACTAAATCACATCTTGATGCTGATGAAATTGAGTTTTTAATAGAAGACTCATTTACATACGACGAAGATGTTGATGATCCAAGAGATATAAAGCGAAAGAAATTAGCGTTTAAAGAGCAGGTTGCCAACGCTAGAGCCAACTTAGACGGGCAAAAGTCTAAATACTACGAGGAAATTAAAGCTGGTGTTAAGTTAACACCTGATCAACAAAAGGCTGTTGATTTCTTTAGTAGACACAACAAAGAGCAGACAGAAACTAATAAAATTGCTCAACAACAAAGAGACGCGTTTACATCTAAAACAAATCAGTTATTCACGGATAAATTCAAAGGTTTTGAATATAACATCGGTGATAAACGTTTTAGATTTAATGTTAAGGATGCAACGCAAGTAAAAGAAAACCAAAGTGATATCAATAACTTTGTTTCTAAGTTTACGGACAAAAGAAACCAATTAACTGATCCACAAGGTTATCATAAATCTTTGTTTACAGCAATGAACGCTGACGCTGTAGCTAATCATTTTTACCAGCAAGGTAAGGCAGATGCTATCAAAAATAGTATGGCAAAAGCTAAAAACATAACAACAGAACCTAGACAAGGTCTTGGTGAAGTACAAGCTGGTGGCGTGAAAGTTAAAGTGTTAAGCGGTGATGATTCTAATGCTTTTAAATTTAAACTTAAAAAATAACAATTAAAATTTATAATTATGGCAGCAATTACTCCAGGTGCGGGTGGATCGTTAAATGCGGTTCCTTCGCCAATTAAGAGTGCTATATCTACTAATTATTTGGATTTTACTTCTTCAGACATTGACGGTAACGGAAATGCAGGTTGGGCACAGCAGTATCTACCTGATTTGATAGAACAAGAAGCAGAGGTTTACGGTAAAAGAAATATCTCTGGTTTCTTATCAGCTATTGGAGCAGAAGAAGCAATGAGTTCAGATCAAGTAATATGGACAGAACAAGGTAGATTACATCTATCTTACAAAATAAGTGCAGTGAATGAATCAACTAACGTTATCACTTTAAACGGTGTCGTTGGTACTACAAACACAGCAAGTTTTTCAGCAAATGGACACGCGGTTAGAGTAGGACAAACAGTTCTAGTTTCTGATGGTCAAGCAACTCCAGTTGTATTTAGAGGTTATGTTTCAGCTGTTGCAGCTACTACTATTACAGTTTTACCTTACACAGGTGCAGCTATCAGTAATATTACTGGCTTTGCTTTAAGCGGAACAGCAGGTAGAGTTTTCGTATACGGTTCAGAGTTTAAAAAAGCTACTAACGGTATGGGTAACGATGCGGCTAATAACCCAGTACAACCTGAATTTAAATCATTTAACAACAAACCAATCATCTTAAAAGATCACTATGAGATCTCAGGATCTGATACTTCAAGAATCGGTTGGGTTGAAGTAAGTGCAGAAGATGGAACTTCAGGTTACTTATGGTATCTAAAAGCAGAAGCGGAAACTAGATTAAGATTCGCTGATTACTTAGAGATGGCCTTAGTTGAAGCAGAAAAAACAACTGTATCTGCAGATGGTAGTGCTACAGAAATTACTGATAGCCTAGGAACAGCATCAGGTACTGAAGGTTTATTCTCAGCTATTACAGGAAGAGGTCACACAACTTCAGGTATCGGTGGAACTAGCGCAGCAGATGATTTAGGATCTTTTGACGAGATACTTAAAAAGTTTGATGAGCAAGGTGCTATCGAAGAATACATGTTATATTGTAACAGAGACGTATCATTAGCAATTGATGATATGTTAGCAGCACAAAATTCTTACGGATCTGGTGGTACATCTTACGGTGTATTCAGCAACTCTGAAGATATGGCGTTAAATTTAGGTTTCTCTGGATTTAGAAGAGCATCTTATGACTTCTACAAATCAGATTGGAGATACTTAAATGATGTAACATTAAGAGGTCAAGCAGCTTTCAACGATGTCAGAGGGGTTTTAATCCCAGCTGGTACTTCAACAGTTTATGATGAAGTAGTTGGATCAAGCATGAGACGACCTTTCCTACATGTTAGGTATAGAGCATCTCAAGTAGATGATAGAAGAATGAAAACATGGGTAACAGGTTCAGTAGGTGGAAACATCACATCTGATCTTGATGCTATGGAAATCAACTTCCTATCAGAAAGATGTTTAGTTGTTCAAGGAGCTAATAACTTCATGATCCTTAACTAATACATTACTTTAAAGAGTTAGGTGCTTCGGCACCTAGCCCTTTATTTTTTTTAATATTTAATTTTATTATATCATGGCAAAAAAACAAACAAAAAAAGCGGTAGCTATAGAAGAACCTGTAGTTGCTGTAAAAGAACAACCTAAGAAAAAAGATTCTTGGGAAATAAAAGACAGAGTATATTTTTTAAGAGATGGCGTAGCGCCATTATCGTATACAATTAGATCAAGAGGTATATATTACTTTGATGAAGAAAAAGGATACGAAAGAGAATTAAAATATACACTTAATCAAAAAACAGTTTTTGTAGATGAATTTAAAGGTGATGCTAGATTAGGTCACATTGTTTTTGAAGAAGGAGCTTTAAGTGTTCCAAAAGAAAAACAAACATTACAAAAACTTTTATCACTATACCATCCAGAAAGAGGCAGGTTATTCACGGAATTTAATCCTGTTCAAGACGCTGAAGAAGATATTTCAACTATTGAACTTGAAATTGACGCTTTAAATACAGCTAGAGGCATGGAAGTTGATAGAGCAGAGGCTATACTAAGAGTAGAGCAAGGTAGTTCAGTAAGTAATATGACATCAAAAGAAATAAAAAGAGATGTTATGCTACTAGCTAGAAATAACCCGAAATTATTTTTAGAATTAGCTAATGACGAAAATGTTACACTTAGAAACTTCGGTATTAAGTGTGTTGAGTTAGGTTTATTATCGTTATCTTCTGATAACAGAAACTTTAACTGGGCACAAACAGATAGAAAACTTATGAATGTTCCTTTTGATGAGCATCCATACTCTGCATTAGCAGCTTGGTTTAAAACTGACGAAGGTTTAGAAGCGTATAACAATTTAGAAAAAAGATTAAAATAATTAATCACTTTATAGAGTAGTCACTCTATTGGGTGACTACACTATATAAAAAGAAATTTATGGCAATTAACGTAAACACAATTTATCAAAGGGTTTTAGCAATATCAAACAAAGAACAGAGAGGTTATGTAACACCTCAAGAATATAATGTGTTTGCTAATGCTGCACAAGCAGATATATTTGAACAGTATTTCTATGACCTTAATCAGTTTATGAGAAGACCTGGTAATGATACTAGATTTGCCGATACAATCGATAGCATCGAAGAAAAAATAAGTTTATTTGAAAAGTATGATACAGCTTTATCATATGATTCAGATCATTATAACTTACCATCAGACTTATACAAAATAAATTCAGTAATGTTTAACGATAAAGAAGCTAGCAACATATCGTTAAAAGATCTTAAATACATACTAGCTAGTAATCTGACTTTACCTACAAACAACCAACCTATTTATGTAAAAAACTCAGATGGTTTAGTTGTATATGGTAGTAAAACAACCACACCTTTTTGGGAAACAAAAACGTCAGGAGCTAAAATAACTTATATAAAAAATCCAGCAACTGTTAAATGGGGTTTTGTTATGGTTAATAATGAGCCACTATATGATCCTGGTAGTTCTACAAACTTTGAATTACACGGGTCAGAACAAAGAAACTTAGTTAATAAAATATTAGAACTAGCAGGTATATCTATGGAAGCGGCTGATGTATACCAAGCATCTGATAAAGAAGATATTGAAAATTTACAAAACGAAAAATTATAATAAATGGCAGGCTTATTTAATAAAACACAAGAAGAATATTATCAGCAAAGTCAAACCTTTGAAGCTGTAGCAGATGCCGCACAGGCGTATGAGCTGTTAAACACTTTCTTTCCTACAGTACCAGCAGCTAAAGCAGACATAAGAGTTTTTGTAGATGGTGCCGAACTTGATGTTGATGATTATTCATATTCAGATCCTAACTTAACATTAGACACAGCACCAACAGCTGGTGTTAGCATTGTAGTTAGACAAGTAGAAACTTCAGAAGATTTTGGTACGTATCAACATGTAGCATTAACAGATATCGTAAATAACTTTATGATAGCTTATGTTGGTGAAAGTAAATTAATAAGCAAAGTTAGTAGAACAGATGTAAGCTTTCATGCTAAAAGAGGTTTAGCGGAGTTTAGTTATGATACGCTACAATCACATAAATCACAAGAAATAGAAGTACCACCTTCATTAATAGTACCTTTACCACATGATTATGTCAACTACACTAGTATAGTTCACTCAGACGGTAACGGTATAGAGTTAAAATTATATCCAGTTAGATATTCATCAAACCCAAAATCATTATTGCAAGATGCTAACTATGATTATATATTTGATAATGACGGCACATTATTAGAACAACAGCCATCTGATACTTGGAATAAATTTACAAACAATCGACCTGGAACAAACGAAGCAAATGTTAATCAAGATGATAGTACTGATATTGAATGGAAGTACCAAGAAGGTAGAAGGTATGGTATAACACCAGAACATGCTCAAGATAATGGATCTTATTATATTGACTTGAATCAAGGTAGAATACATTTTTCAGCTGGTCTTGCAAGTAAAACTGTAATAATAAAATATATATCAGACACATTAGGTACTGATGACGAGATGAGAGTACATAAGTTTGCTGAAGAAGCTTTATACAAACATATTGCTCACGCTGTATTATCATCAAGAGTCAACATACCAGAGTACGTAGTGAGAAGATATAAACAAGAAAGATATGCGTCATTAAGAAACGCTAAGATAAGGTTGTCAAATCTTAAATCAGAAGAATTAGCTCAAATAATGAGAAATAAATCGAAACAGATTAAACATTAATTAGTATGGCAGAGTTGAAAAGAAACTTTATTGGAGGTGCTATGAACAAGGATCTTGATGAGAGGCTTGTGCCAAATGGTTATTATAGAGACGCACAAAACGTAGAAATAGTAACATCAGAAGGATCTAATGTTGGTTCTGTACAAAATATATTAGGTAATCAAGAAAGAAAAATAAAAAAAGATGGCGTCGCGTGGTCATCAGACTACATAAGTAATCTTACAAATCCAGAGTGTATCGGTAGTATCGCAGATACAGAAAATAATAAAATTTATTGGTTTATAGCTACATCAGATAAAAGCGTTAGTGCTATAGCTGTATATGATACAGTAAAAGACACTGTAGCTCCAGTGTTAGTTGATAAAAATAGCATATTAAAGTTTAGCTCAAGTTATTTGATAACAGGCATTAACATAATTGATGGTTTATTATTTTGGACAGATGATCAGTACGAACCAAAAAAAATAAATGTTACAGAAAATGGAGGCTTTGTTTCAACAGATTTTAATACACATACTACATTTGAAGGTGTAGCTTTTAAAGAAGAGCATATAACAGTTATAAAACAATCACCATTAAAAGCACCTTCGCTTAATAAATCAGCTACGTTTCAATCAGGTAAAATAGGTATAGAAACAAATCCACTAGATATCACTGAAGACTTTAGCTCAGGCTCAGTTGTACTTAAAGGTGGTGACACAAAAGAAATATCAGTTCAAATATTTCCTACAGCATGGGCAAGAGGTAGTATAATAAGAATTAAAAGAGTTGAAATTATTAACAACAGAAAAGTTGATTTAATTATAAGGGCAACCGTAACAGATATAAGGCCTTTTGCAGGTGGAGCAAATGCCACAATAAGAATAATATCTATTGATGGTAGGATATCAGCAGGCAGCGAAGCGTATACATGTTTTCTAGAAGAAGATGATGCTTTATACAAGCTTAAATTTCCTAGATTTGCATACAGGTATAAATATAACGATGGTGAATACTCTTGTTTTTCACCATTTTCAGATGTAGCTTTTGTACCAGGTTTATATGATTATAGACCTAGCATAGGAACAAACGTAGGTATGGAAAATAGACTAAGAGAGTTAGAAATAACTTTACCTGATATAGTTGATAGTGCTTTTCCAAAAGGTGTTAAATCGGTAGACATTTTATATAAAGAGTCTAACAGTAATAATGTAAGAGTAGTTACAACTTTAAAAAATAACGAGAACACATATATATTAAATAGAGAAATTTTAAAGTCATTAGTTGAATCAAATCAATTAACAAGACCATTTGATGCTGTACCTAAAAAAGCAAAAGCCCAAGAGCTTATAGGTAATAGAATTGTGTATGGTAACTACAAAGAAGGGTATGATACAAAAGATCCTGTAATAATAGCTGATCAAACATCAAGCAACATTATTGAGTCAGAAGATTTTACATACGTAACGGGCACACGAAAGCTTGTATTATCACCAGATAAATTTTCTGAGTTTCCAATACAAGGTCAAGATGTAACGGTCCTAGATGTAAATAATAATGAATTACCCTTTGACCAATACCCTAGACTAATAAACAAACAAGCAAACGAAACGTCTTTATTTTTTACTGATACACAACCTGCAGCTGGGACTATCACAATACAATATGATAGAAAAAATAGAGGTATACCATCTGTCAAGTCACAAAGAAATTATCAACTTGGTCTTGTATATCAAGATAAGTACGGAAGACAATCACCTGTGTTTACAGATAAAGACGCTTCAACTTTTATTGAAAAGAAAAACTCAGCACTTAAAAATAAACTTATTGGTAGTGTAGAAAGTGATGCACCTGACTGGGCAACACATTATAAATGGTTTTTAAAAGAAGGTGCTAGTGAGTATTACAATTTAGTGTTAAGTAATTTTTATACAGCTGAAGATGGTAACATATGGTTAAGTTTTCCTTCAGCAGAAGTTAATAAGATTAAAACAGGAGATTTTATAGAGTTAAAAAAGAAACACGACATTGAGGAAGTTGTTGAAGATATCGTAAAACTAAAAGTACTAGATATAGCACTAGAGCCACCAAAGTTTGTTGAGTTTGAAAGAGTACAAATACATAGTGAAGATGTTGATACATCAGGACCATGTACAGTAGGTTTATCAACATTTGAATTTAGTGGTGGTTCAAAAGACTTCACGACATTAAATGACAGGCTTAACGTAAGTACAAGAAGAGTTGTTAGGTTTACAGATGGTACAGGTAGTGACAAAAAAGTATCAAAGTTTTATACTGTTGTTGGTTACAAAATGCTTACAGGTAACAGGTATATATTAACATTAGACACAGCTATAGTTGAAGCTGATAATTTTCTTGTAACCGCTACAACACCAACATTAGAATTATTTGAGCTGCAAAATAGAAGAGGCGCAGAGCTTAGTGGTAAGTTTTTTGCTAAAGTTGAAGACAGTAAAGAGATAGTAGAAAATATAAAAATACCACTAGCAGTAGAAGAAGACCGCTTAGTAATTCAAACGTTACCAGAAACAGAATCAGTGGGTATCGTAGAAAATCAAACAGCGTATAAGGGTGGTAGTACGCTTACGCCAACAATAACGTGGCAGTTAAGCCGTAATAATGATAGAGAAACATTTACTTCTAACAAGCCTTATGATATAACTACTCATCCTATAAACTTATCAAGCAGTAAAAAGCATACACACCCTACAACTAATAGCTCATATTTTGGTTTAACATTTTACAACTTAGGCGCTAATTTTCCATCTGCAGATAATGACGTTCCAGCAGCTATACAAAACTACATGAACAATTTACCAGAAAATTACCAAGGTTTTAAAAATTTAGTAACTGGAACTAAAATAAAATTTGCTAATGACAGTGGTGTAACAAGCGCAACATACGAAATAGTGTTTGATCCTATTAATGGTGATTTTAAAAATTTTTGGAATAAAGATAGTATAGGAACTTTAGAAAATTATTTTACTAGAATATGGAAAATAAAATTAATTGATACTGAAGAAGAGCCTTACCAAGAAGAACCTTTGTTTTTTAGTGGCTCAGCAGCAACAAGAATATATATAATGACTAAAGAAGAGCAGCCAATAACTGGTAGTGAAGTGCAAGTTGCATCGCCTGCTGTTTTTGAAACAGAGCCCGCAGAGCTAGCTGATTTAGATTTATATCACGAAATATCTGATGCAATAGGTATTGTTAAAATAGGTAGTACATTAAAAGGAACTGATGCTAAGGTGGCAAGCGTTGACATGGCAGATAGAAAAATAACACTTGATCGTATAGTAACTGGTATAACAAACAACGAAACAAAAACGTTTGTTGATACTAACGGCTTTGAAACAGATATAGTAACAGTAGGAATATCATCAGCCACAGAAAATGCCGGTGGTAAAACAGTTATTAACGTAGCAAATGGTGGTCACGTTGGTAGTGATATCTTGTCATGGTTTAATTGCTTTACATTTGGCAACGGTATTGAATCAAATAGAATAAGAGATGATTTCAATCAGGTGTTTATTGACAAAGGGCCAAAGGTTTCTACAGTACTTGAAAGAGAAGTTGTTGAAGAACATAAGAAAGCAAGCTTAATATATTCAGGTATATATGTTAATAAAAATGGTATAAACGAAACCAATCAATTTTTAATAGCAGATAAAATAACAAAAAACTTAAATCCAGAATATGGATCAATACAAAAGTTAGAAGCAAGAGACAGTAACTTAATATCTTGCAATGAAGATAAAATAATAAACATAGTTGCTAATAAGGATGCTATATTTAATGCTGATGGTAATCCACAGCTTATAGCAAGTACCAACGTATTAGGTCAAGCAGTGCCTTATACTGGTGAGTATGGTATAAGTAAAAACCCCGAATCATTTGTTTCTTATGCTTACAGATCTTATTTTACAGACAAAGCTAGAGGTGTTGTATTAAGGTTATCAAGAGATGGCTTAACTGATATAAGTGGTAAAGGTATGTCAGATTATTTTGGTGACAACTTAAAAACCTCTACAAAACTAATAGGTAGTTACAGTGAAGATAAATCAGAATATATCTTGACATTAAATAAAGACACATCAGAGACTGTAGCATTTTCAGAATCATCAGGTGAAGGTGGTGGCTGGACAAGCTTCAGATCATACATACCAGAATCAGGTTTAAGTATTAATGACACATACTACACATTTAAAAATGGTTTGTTATACTCTCATGATAACGAAACTAGAAATACATTTTATGGAGCTAGCGCTGTTGAGTCAAGTATAAACGTTTTGTTTAACGAAGCAAGTGACACAGTAAAGAGCTTTAAAACATTAGCATATGAAGGGTCACAACAGAAGAGATTTAGATATTTAGGTACTATTGATAGTGTTGAATATACCGCCGCTGATAACTTAACGTTAGCAAGGTTGATTGAGCTTGCACCAGATACTACAAGTGAATTTAATTCACTTAGCGCTCAAGAAAGACAAGCAGGTTGGTATTTAGATAGCATGACAACTGATCTACAATCAGGTAACATACAAGAGTTTATTGGTAAAGAAAATAAGTTTTATAATCACCTGCGTGGTGACTCATTAACCGATGCTAACCTAGATGCCTCAGAATTTTCAGTGCAGGGCTTGGGTGTAGCAGCAGCGGCTGAAGGTGACGCAGATGGTGGCAACGTTGGTAGCCAAACACAGGGTAACGTATCAATAACAATAGCTGGGTTGACAAATAATAATCTTGAAATAAATGGAACACCATCAGGTTATTCTGCTAACAGCACTAACGATACGTTTACTAAAGCGTTTGCAGCATCAACAGAGATAAGCACTGTAACACTGCAAGTAGATTTAGATGCTTTATCAGGATTTGATTTACCATCATCACTTACTATAAGTGGTAACGCGACGGCGTCATATAATTCAACAACGGGTGTTGTTACATTTACATTAAACCTAAGTGGAACAATTGGTGCTGACGGACACACAGAAACAATAACAATAACATCAGCTGCTACAGCTACAAAGAACTCGGTGGCTGGTAACTACATAATACAAGCATCACCACTTTTTGTTGTAAGTACAGACACTATAAATACAACACAAAGTTATAGCGCTACAGACTACGTAGGTAACAAACAAGTTGTTGTAAGTGAATTTACTTTAAGCGCAGTACCAGCAATACCTGGTGAGCTACCTATATTTGGTGTTTATAAAGGCGGCACATACTTTGAACCTACAGCTTTTGATTTACTTCGAGTTAACACAAAAAATGATAATAGTGGTAAATATACTTTAACTATATCAGACAAAATAACAAACGCTGATAACGAAGTTATAAGTATGAAAGTTAAAGTTGAGTATACATTTGGTAGTGAAACCACTATAACAGGTGATGATATAATCATACAAGTAGCTACGGGACTATCAAAACAAGGACCATCTTCACCTAAAATAAGATCAATAGTATTAGGTAGAAAACTAGATGATGGCACATTTGTACCGGATAATTCAAAGGTAGGTTATATTGGAGCTAACGACATAAGATATTTTAAAGTAAGTGGTGATGCCGGTGCTTTTTTTGGTTTAACAAGACTATCACCTGGTAGTACTTTAGGATTTAAACTAAATGGTAGTGCTAGTGACATAGCTCAGGATACGCTACAAATACCTACAGAACAAAACTTTGTGTTAGTAAGCTTAGAAATGCCTGATAGAACAGGCCAAACTCAATTAGAAAACATGGGATTTTTTGTTAATAGCACGATGTTAAAAAGTGGTTTTACGGAAGTTTCATCAGGTGTACACGTACAAGTTAATCAACATGCGCTTTCTAAATTAAAGTTACAAGTTTCTAGTACTAGTTACGGTGGTACTGGATCTGCAGTAGGCACATCAAACTTTACTGTGACTGAAGATGTTGATAGAGATTTTATTAACAATGCAACAGTTACAGCTTTTACTGGTGATTCAACTATAGCAACACAGGTTATTACCACACAAGCACAAACTGAAAGCACATTACTAGGATCGTATGATGTATTCAGTAGGTTTATACCTTTTAAATTTGTGTTTGATCCAGGTGGTGGTTCAGATGACACTTTAATTAGACAACCTGAAGTAGAAGACTTTACACACACTGGTAATGGTGGATCGGGTGACGATGATAACTTTGACATTGATATAACTAACTTAACAGCAACTTTAGCAACTGGTAGTGGTGGTTCTGCTACAAAGTTAACTGTGTTTGGTATGCTAATAATAAGGAAGTATGGTGATGCTACTTCAAATTCTGGTGGTAGTTTTAACTTACTTAACTTTAATCCAGATAATTTAATAACTAGAGGTAGTGGCGTTTCTAGTTTATATGTTAACTTGTTTGGAATAAGTAACATAGCAACAACTACAAGTAGAGGCACTATACCAACTACTATAAACATAGGCACATCAGATGGAACAAATTATACAGGTACAGTTACCTTCGTACCTTTATCTTCTTTCTTTACTGGAAAAACAACTAGCGATATAACAATAAGCTACACGCTTGATGGATTTTCAAATAACGGATCCGCTACAAATCCTAGCGGTTGGACAGGAGCGTATACAGGTGGTACAGCAACTATAGCTGTAAATGTAAACCTTGATAACGCTAGTGGTGGTAACCTAGTAGCTGGAGATGCACCGTTAACAATTAGATATGACGCAAGTTAATAAAAAAATATGGCAAGATTAATAACACTAACATTTACGTACGATTTAAACGACTTAGTTCAAGTTGATGATATCATATTCTTTAATAGTGATACAGGTGCTAAAAGACTAGGAACAATAACTGTAGTCAATACTACAACTAAAAAAATAACAGTTAGTGTCGCTGACAATGTGGCAACACCTGCTGCTGGTACTTATTACCTTTTTGCTAAAGATAATAAAGCAAACCAAGCAGATATAATAGGATATTATGCTGAAGCTGTAATGAAAAATAATAGTACAGCTGAAGCTGAATTATTCCAGTTATCTTCCGAGATAGCTGAGAGTAGTAAATAATAAGAAATTAATGTAATTATAACAGTATAACAAAATAAAAAATAAAATTATGGGATTTGGAGTGATGACTAGAGCAAGTAAAGACGAAACAGTAGACACAGGACGAAAAAGCAACTTTGCATCAATGGATCCAGGGTTAAGAGCATCTGGAACAGCCGGTGTCATTGGTGGTGTAGCTGGTATAGTAGGTGGTTTGGTTGGCATGCGTGATGCTAGAAAGAAAAGAGACACTGCGTACGATAACTTTAATAAAGAATTAGGAGCACTTAAAGGTGTTGATGTAAGCAACCCGTTTACAAACATGACAAACCCTTTTGCTAATCTAACTGTAAATCAACAACAAGCACAATTTCAAGCACAGCAGGGTCAACAGGCTTTAACTGATGTATTATCACAAGCAAGAGTTGGTGTTGGTGGTAGTGGTGTTGCAGCGTTAGCACAAGCGATAGCAAATCAAAGTACACAAATGACGCAACAAGCGTCTGCCTCTATAGGTGAACAAGAATCAAGAAATAATCTAGCAAGAGCTGAAGGTGAAATGATGAGACAAAGAGTAATAGGTCAAGGCGAACAAGGATCACAGCAACTAAGAGCTGAAAAACAATCTACAATAACAGGTTACGCATCTGATAGATTACAGTCAGCTAACGAAGCGTTAGCAGCTAAACAAGGAGCAGTGGCTCAAGGCATAGGAAGTTTAGTAGGTGGTGTTGCATCACTAGCAGGCGGCGGATTATTCAGTAGTTAACAAATAAAATAATATGGCATTTTTTAAAGAAAAAAGAACAGGTAGTTTAAACACAACAACAGCGGTTAACTGGGGTGGACTCATAAGCGAGTCTATGGATCTTAGCGTGTTAAGTAATTATTTAGCAGAGCAGCAAACACAGAGAAGAAAAGATTTAGAAAATGCTCCAAAGATGTTTGATACTACATTAGTAAAGCTTGAACCAGCTTTAAGAGCTGAAGTAGATACTTTATATGAAGAGTATGTTTCTAACATAAACTACATACAGGGTAGACCATCAAACAGGTCAGACGTGGATGCTAAAAGAAAAAGAAACTCTGAAATACTAAAACACATATCACAATACGAATTAGGTATACAAAATTTAGAAAACAACGAAAAGTTATACGACGAAGATTACACTCAGTTTCTACCAACATCTTATAATAATTATGATGGTGGTACTAGGGGTTTAAAGCTTCACAATGCTTATATTGATTTAATAGATGGTAGTTGGAAGCAGGGCACTTCAGATGTTGTTGAGGACGTAATACCACAAGGTGGTAAAGTAATGGTAAAGATAGTCGGTGAAGACGAGCTTATAGATGCTAATGATTTATCACCATTTCCACAGCCAAGCGCACAAGTTAAGACTGGTGTGTTTGATCCATTAGCAGGGTTAGGCGCTTTGTCAATACAAGAAAATGGTGACGTACTAGCAACTGAATCACTCGATGATATATTTAATAGTGTTACTAATATGAAGTTCAATGATATTAGGGGCGTTTTAAATTATGACATACCATTATCAAGAACAGACTTACGAAGTAAGTTTGGTGGAAAATCTTCTATATCTGCTATGGATGACGAGGACTACCTTAATATTTATAAAAAATATATTGGTGGTGATGGAACTGAAAAAAACTGGAAAGGATTTTATGATGCTGGTACTAGAGAAGAAAATGGTATGACCTTTAAAACAAACGAAGAAACTGGTCAGCAATACACACAGTACGAACTAAACGAAGAACTTAAAAATTTTACACAAGACTGGGTACAAAAAACTGGTCAACAAATTATTGATGCTGGCGCGGCATTTAGACCTGTAGATAAAGAGGATAATAGAATTCCAATATTTGGTGGGGTAACCGCAGAAAATAGAGTACAAAGAATTGAAGGTGGTATAGATTTTATAGAAGAAATACATGAAATAACTAAGACAAAAACTGAAAGTCCTTTAGGCACTGACGCTTACAAAGATCTATTCTTAGAAAATCTTGTTAATCGCTTAGATCAGATAACTACTGATGGTGAGTGGGATGCAAGCAGGAGGTACACAAGTATAGAAGAAGCAGAGCAAGACGCGTTAAACAACTTAACTAGTGAACAATTGATATTAGCTCTTCAGAAAGATGGAACTGCGATTGATGAAGATGAAGATGAAGCACTATTAAACGCAATTAGTGTACCTGATACTAAAAATTTAACTGAGAAACAGTTAAAACCAATTATGAAATCTTTATTTATATTTAAAGATGAAGCAGGTAAAGAGCATGATCTTGAAGATTTAGTAGTTGGAGGCTCTAGATATGATAAAGATAATATTACTGGTAAGCTCACACCAGTAAGAACAAATTTATTCCGCGATTTACTTCCAAATGAAGACATTGATCTTAATAAATATAAATTTGAAGCAATTTATGAAGGAAAATACTTAAAAGGGTTTACTAAAGAATTTGATGAGTTAATGGCACAAACAAAATCTGAGTTTGTACCTAATGTTAGGAACGGTATATTTAGAAATGTTTTATCAAGAGGTATGATAGGTGTTGGTAGTGCTGATCTTATAGTAAAACATATAGACAAGAATGATCTTATAACGTATCACGCTATAGATATATTTAGAGGTGATGTTAACTTCACAGCAAATGAAGACTCAGGTATAAGACTTAGTGAAACAACACACATAGATCCTGATGTATTACTTAAAAGAGGAATAACTAGATATAGCACGAAATATAAAAAAGGTGGAGTAAACGATTAAATATGAAAGACTTAGCAGTAATATATAGTAAATTACATAGAGAAAAGCTACTAGGTCAAGACATAGACTTAGACACGTTTTTAAACGCGTACAATAACGATCCTGAGTTTAAATCTCAGGTAGATCAGTACAGACAATCGCTTGAACAACAGCGACTTCCGTCAAAAATCAAAGCAAAACAACCAGTAGAAACAGATAATATATTAGATAGTATACCTATTATTGGTGACTTTTTATCTGATATGGTTAAGTACACAGTAGGTGGTGCTAAAGCAGGTATGTCTGCTGATGAGAGTATTGCGTTAATGAAAAAGGTTTTTGGCGAAAATAAAGCCACTGATGATGAAATATTAGAGTACATACAAGCTTACAATGAAATGGCAGATCCTAATACTGTAACTGAGGAGATGCAGAACTATCAAAGAATATACGAAGAAGAAGGTAAAAGTACTTTTGGTGTTATCAAAGGTTTGTTAAACAACCCTACTGTAATGCCTGGTTTATTATTACAATCACTATCTACACAAGCAGCGTCAGCGTTGTCTTCAAAAGAAGTTGCAGCCGCTGGTTTAGCAGGTGCTGGTGCTGGTGGTTTAACAGGTGCAAAAATTGGTGGTAAAGCAGGAGCTTTAACTGGTGCTATAGCTGGTGGTATGGGTGGTTTAGCAACAGGTATGGAAGCAGCATTAACATTTGGTGAGCTATTAAAAGAAGAAGTTGGCGAAGGTAATTTTAATTTAGAGAGTGTTAGAGCTGTATTAGATGATCCTGATAAAGCTAATGACTTTGTACAAAGAGCATTAAAAAGAGGTTTAACTATAGGTGCAATAGAAACCCTAACAGGTGGTATAGCAGGTAAAGCAACTAGATTAATTAGTAGAGCAGGTAAAGGCACGGGTACAGCATTAACCACCGGTTTAACTATAGAGGCTGCTGGTGGTTCATTAGGTGAAGTTGCTGGGCGTTTAGCGGCTGAACAAGAAATGGATACTTCAGAAATAATTCTTGAAGGTATAATAGGTAAGGGTAACAACCTAGTTAATGTAGTTTCTAACTTAACAAAGCCAGGTGATTATTCTATAAACGGCGAGAAGTTTAGTGGAACAGAGTTTGTTAATAAGTTAAACCTTATGGAAGCTGAAACACTTAGAAACGTAGATATTAAAATTGAAAATGATGAAGCTATACAAGGTCTTGTAAATGAAAAAAGACAAGAAGCTTTGTATGATATAGCAATAGGTGAAGAGGTTACTGATATAAAAGATAGACAGGAAATAATAAACCTAGAAAAACAATACGCAAAAATAAAAGATCAGACAAGTGTAGCTGGAAATATTAAAGCTGCTGAAATAAAAAACAAAATTAAAAACGTACTTGATAAATACAACGGTAAAGCTACAGCTAATGATGTTATTGCTAATGGAGAGTATATTAGAAAAACACAAAACCTATCAGGTAATTTAGCAAAAACAGAAGCGTTTGCAAAGTTTTTAAAAATAGGCTTTAAGTCTATGTCTAATGAAGAATACATAAACTTTATAGATGAGTATAACACTAAGCATAAAACAAACTTTGATGCTGCTGGTGAAGGAAAGATAATACAAGATGCTAATACTGGTGAGCAACTAATAGTTATAAATAAAGATGAGGCAATGAAAAGTGATCAGTTTACAGTTGGTCAACATGAGTTGCTACATGGTTTATTACATCAAACACTTAAGAACAATGATGAAACGGCTATTACATTAGGACAAGAGCTAGACAAGTATCTAAACAAAATAAATGTAAAGGAATTAAAAAACAGTAGGTTTAGTGAAAGATTACTAGCATATAAGCAAGCTGTAAAAGATAATAAAATAACAGAAGCTGAAAGATACGAGGAGGTATTAACACTTACATCTGAAGCTATGGCTAATGATGAACTTAAATATGATCAAACAACTTTTCAAAAACTAGCTGATATATTAAGACAGTTTCTAAGAAAACACTTTAATGTTAACATGGAGCTTAATACAGCTGAAGATGTTTTTAATTTATTAAAAGATTACAACAAGAGTTTTGAAGAAGGTAAATTATATAAATCATTTGGTAGGCTTTCAAGCAATGCTTTACAAGGAAAATTAATAAGTGAACCAACTTTACAAAAAGTTAAAACAATACAAGCTAAAAACAAACTTGTAGATTATACGTTAACAGACTCGCAAAGAAAAACATTAGTAAACGAAACATATGCAAGAAAAGGTATAGCAGCTGCTGATGATGTAATACCATTTTACATGTCTAAGGTAGAAGCTGTAGTCAATCAAAGAAGAGATTACTCAATGTCTGATTTAGGTTTCTCTGATATAGCTGAAGAGAAAAACGACATAGTTATGGATACAATGTATAATTTGTTGTTACACGCTAGAGGTTTTAAAAGTAATTTAAATAACGACTTTGATGCTTGGATAAACTCATACATAGTACAGAAGTTTGGTACAGCTGTAAAAAGACTACAAAGAAAAGAAACTAAAATAACTGAAACGCAAGAAAGAAAAGCAAAACAACAAGGTACGTTAGATACTATAACAGAACAAGCAACAACAAGTATTAGTGACAAAATTAAAATAGATCCTAAGGTACAAGATAAACTTAATGAGGTTGTTAAAAATCAAGTAACTAACATTATAAAGCAAATGACTATTGGCACAAAGCCGCGTGTTGCTAAACTTAATTTACAAGATACATTTAGACAAGCTATAAGAAAAGATTTAAAAAATACAATAAAGAAAAAAGAAGTTTACAAAAAGTTTTTAACAGACAACTTTGAAACATACTTTAATGATGTTAATGTTGAAACGTTAAACAAAAGATTTAGAGGTGATAAAAGTAATCCTGATTTATTTGTAAAACCTACAGGAAAGCGAGTTATAAAAACAGCGACATCACAACCTCAACTATTTGAAAAGCAACCTTTCTCTGAAGTTAAAAAAGGTTTAGATGATTATTTCATAAATGTATCACCTCAAAACGTAAGTAATAGAAAAGATAAAATAGTAGAAGAAATATCTAACTATATGGCATTTGAACTTGCTAGACAAATTACATCATCACCAGATATATTTAATGTTGTAGATGAAATAGGTATAACTAAGCTAGATAATATAAATAAAGAGAGAGTTGAATCTATAGTTAAAGATACTAGAGACGTAACAAATATAAGAACAAAGTTAAAGATAGCTATGACTCAGCTGTCGCCGACTCAACAGAAGTATCAAAATGAAATCATAAGTGTATTTGAAAAGTATCAACCTGTTGATATGAGAGGTAATGTTTCAGATATATATGAAGCTGCAAAGAAAAGGTTTTTAGCAAAAGTACCAGAAGAAGATAGAGCAGACGTTGACGCTTTTATGAGTGATAGAGAGTATATGATAGCTAAACCAGGAACTGGTTTATTTGTTGCTAACGTAAAGAAAACACACGATAAAAAAGTAATAGATGAGCTGTATAAAGAAGACGGCGCAACAGCTCCGACAACAGAAACTCAAGTAAAAGAAACAACTGATCAAGCTATTAGAGTAATTAAAAGCATACCACCCCAAACACTCAAACAAATATTCGGTGAGAAAATTACACTAGAAAACTTAACGTTTGTAGGCTTAAAAGATACTAACATGGGTATAGATGGTTTACCTTGGACGCTTGACGCTCAAAAGAAAAAACCTAATTATGTGCCAGATATACAGACAGACAAACCTTACAAGTATGGATCAAACGCTAATCCGTATCTTATTAAAGCTCTAGATGTATTATACGATCAAATTAGTAAGGCAGATAATCCAAATAATAAACCAGATAAACTATGGGATAGTTTAGGTATTGATAAAAGCTGGAACTTTAAAGATTATGCACCTATAAATAAATCAACTGGATTGATAGCTAAGATATCAAAAGACTTAGCATCCAACTCAAGAAATAATCAGCAAGAAATAATAGATAAGTATAAAAAAGATATAACAATAGCTAATCAAAATAATCCAAAGGTTCAGGCTTACATGCAATTTAAATTTGCTGAATCGTATAAGCAAGGTAACACAACTAACAAAGCTTCAAATGTAAGGTTGTTACAAGGAACAACAAACGCAACAGCATCATTTGTTAAAGCTCTAGCTAAAATAAAATATATACATGTATTAAACGGTCAGTCTCAATCAGCTCCAACATCTAGTAGTTTATGGGGTTACGTAGAACACTTAAAAGAAAACGCTAACACATTAACTGATTTTAACGAATTAAACATAAAATACTATAACGACGAAATAACGCAAGATGAATACATGAAGCAAGCGTTAGATTTAGCTGGTGAAATGGAAATTAGTTACAACGATACAGACTTGTCAGTTGAACAGTTAGATAAAAAGTTTAATAAAAACTTAGGCCAAGGAGATTTTAAACTCAGAGCTTTAGATCCTAAAGACTTAGATAACTTTATTAACATTGAAACTGGCAAGTCAGCCAACGTAGAGTTAGCAGAGAAAATGTTTTTCATGGAAGAAAATAATCAGCTAATGGTTAGAAATGGTAAAAGATCTTTGCAAAAAATTTCTCTTCCGAACGAACAAATGAAAAGATTTAAACAATATGATAAAGCTTTAGAGATGGCTAATCGTTTAAACCCACCAGAAAAAGGTATAAGTATACTGGACTTTGATGACACGTTGGCTAAAACTAAATCTAAGGTACTTTACACGCTTCCTGACGGCACGAAAGGTAAAATAGATGCTACAGACTTTGCAGCTGAATCAGCAGCGTTAGAAGCTGCAGGAGCAAAGTTTGATTTTAGTGAGTTTAGTAAGGTAAAAGCAGGTAAAAAAGGACCGTTCTTTAGTAAGGCTTTAGATCTTATAGGAAAGTATGGAAACAAGGATATGTTTATACTAACAGCAAGACCTCAAGAGGCTGCACCTGCTATACAGAAATTCTTAAAAGGTGTTGGGTTAAATATAAAACTTAAAAATATTATAGGTTTAGAAGATGGCAGGCCAGAGGCTAAAGCAGAGTTTATAGTAGATAAAGCTGCTGAGGGTTACAACAACTTTTTATTTGCTGATGACGCTGTTAAAAATACAATTGCTGTTAACGAAGTGTTAGAAAGTTTAGATATTAATGGTAAAGTATATCAAGTTAAACAAGACTTCAGACAAAACATGGATAAAAAGTTTAACAAAATACTAGAGCAAACTAAAGGTATAGACCGTAACGCTACATTTTCTGATGCTGCTGCTAGAGTACGTGGCGCTTTAAATGATAAGTTCTGGTCAAGATTATTTGTACCACCAGGTGCTGATGATTTTAAAGGCTTAATGTATTACTTCATGGGCAAAGGTAAACTAGGTGAGGCACACGCTGAGTTTTTCAATGAGACATTATTTAAACCATTTGCTAAAGCAACTAAAGATATTAACGCAGCTAGACAGAGAATAGTTAATGAGTATTCACAACTAACAAAAGACATGCCAGCTGTAAAGAAAATGTTGCTTACAGCTACAGGTTATAGTAACTTTACATACGATCAAGCTATAAGAGTTTACTTAATGAATCAAAATAATATTGATATACCTGGTTTATCAAAAAGAGATTTAACAGCTTTATTAGATATAGTAAAGTCTGATTCTAGTTTAGTAGCTTACGCCGATAAAGTTTCAGCTATAACAAGGCTAGATGAAGGCTACGTACAAGCTGATGATATTAATTGGTTAGCATCAACTATAGAATTAGATTTAAAATCTATAACAACCATAACTAAAAGAGCAGAGTATCTTAAAGAGTGGAAAGCAAATAAAGATGCTATATTTACACCCGATAATCTAAACAAAATAGAAGCTGTATACGGTGCTAGTATAAGATCAGCGTTAGAAGATTCATTGTATCGTATGGAAATAGGTACTAATAGACCTACAGGCCAGAGCAAGATAGCTAGTGAATTTACTGACTGGGCTAATGGTGCTGTTGGTAATATAATGTTCTTTAATGTAAGATCTTCTGTGTTACAAACAATATCGTTTGCTAACTTTGTAAACTGGAGTGACAACAACCCCTATAAATATATGAAAGCTGTTGGTAACTTTCCACAGTTTGCTAACGATTTTGCTATGATATGGAACTCTGATTTCTTAAAAAGCAGAAGACAAGGGCTACAAACTGACGTTAACGCAGCAGAAATAGTAAATCAAGCTGCTAACTCTAAAAACAAAGTTAAATCAATTATAGCTTATATACTTGGTAAAGGTTATTTACCTACACAGATGGGTGATAGTTTCGCGATATGTATGGGTGGTGCGGGTTTCTATAGAAATAGAGTTGATACGTATTTAAAACAAGGTTTGAGTTTAAAAGAGGCAGAGTCAAAAGCATTTAGCGACATGCAAGAAACATCTGAAGACGCACAGCAATCAGCAAGACCAGATAAAATATCACAACAACAAGCTAGTGAAATAGGTAGATGGATACTTAGTTTTCAGAACACACCTATGCAATATACAAGAATAATAAAGAAAGCTGCATTAGATCTAGCAAACAAAAGAGGTGATTCTAAAACGCACATATCTAAAATAATTTATTACGGTGCCTTACAAAACTTAATATTTACATCGCTACAAAATGCTATATTTGCTTTAGCGTTTGATGATGACGAAGATAAAGAAAAAGAAAAATATGCTAGAATAGCAAATGGTATGGTTGATACTATACTAAGAGGCACAGGTATTTACGGTGCTGTAGCAGCTATGTTAAAGAACGTAGCGCTAGAGTTTGTAGATCAAAACAAAAAAGGATATAGAGCTGATCACGCATACACAGTACTAGAGGCAGTTAACTTGTCACCAGCACTTGGTAGTAAAACTAGAAAAGTATATGGTGCTACACAAGCATATAAATTTAATAGAGATGAAATGATATCAAGAGGTTTTCATATAGATAACCCAGCATATGAAGCTGTGGCTAATGTAACATCAGCTGCTATTAACCTACCAGTTGATAGAGCGTTAAGAATAACAGATAATATGCGTGAGGCTACTAACAAAGAAAACCAAGCTTGGCAAAGAATAGCACTTGCTCTTGGCTGGAGTACGTGGGATGTAGGTGTAGAAGGTGGACGTAGAAAAAAAGACAAAAAGAAGAAAGGCGGAGTTAATTTATTCTAATAGCAAGTAATTATAAAGTATGGCAGCACAAAAACACAACAACTAAATCCCTTTCATAATGAAACAAATCGAAGAACTAGGCGATAAAACAATTGGTATAGATATAGATGGCGATAAAAAGCCAGACTTTAAAGTCGACGTAAAAAGCATTGCGATCGTCATAGGTTTTATTATATCTGGCACTATGGGTTATAATAACCTTAAGCAAGAAATAGAACTAGCTAAAGAACTACCTACATATGAAGTAAAAGAAACATCTGACGGTTTATTATTGAAACAAAAAGTTACGTACTTGGAAAAAGAAATAGAAAAACTTGAAGACAAAGTTAGCGACTTAGAAAACAAAGTGTATAAAAGATAATTAAATGATTAGCAAGCACGTTAGTATGCGCGAAGGTAAGTACAGCATAACAGCAAAACGCCTTGGCTTAGAAAACAATCCAACTGAA
>UEXM01000766.1_pt1 | contig 31603 bp, 43 predicted proteins | sample 1796661 | NCBI WGS metagenome assembly UEXM01 (sample SAMEA4772469, study PRJEB27181) | metagenome
TTGTATCAAGAACGTGGGATGTTTGATTTGCTATGCTTTCTTGTTTACATTGTGGATGTTATGCGAGAACATGACATTGTATGGGGTGTTGGCAGAGGATCAAGTGTGGCAAGTTATGTGCTATATTTAATCGGTGTTCATAAAATAGATAGTATATATTATGATTTAGATATTGCAGAATTTTTAAGATAAGTATATAATATACGCATATATTAGGATATAAAATGGAAACAGTAGTAATAGAAAACGCATGTAGTCTAAACTACTTGGCTACAATGAAAACATACGCAGAAGACAGTCCGCATTGGGACTGGCGCTGGCCCATGAATGTTAAAGAAATAGAACATCGTTTTGCAAAACTGCGTTTGATTAACAAGGAACCCTGTACAGAGACAGGGTTACTAGCAGGAATGGCAATAGGATTGTTTGTACAAATGGACGAAGCAGTGCAAGCAACTCATCCAGGTTTGTTTGATGGATGGGAACTAATTAGTTGTCAGATTAGTATTAAGGATCGTACCCGTAAAGATAATTTTCATACTGACTATGACGAAGATGAAACTATAAAAATACTAGGTATAATAGATCCATTCTGGGATCCGGAAACCATGGGCGGCGATTTTAGTCACGATAACAAGCAGTACAAAATGACACCGGGAAACTTTATTGTATTTGATCCGCGCATTATTCATGCCGCAAAGGATATTACAACAGACAAAAAACGTTTTGCAATTGATTATGCACTAAGGAGAATTTAATGGCACAAAAGCGAGGAAAAACTTATAGAACTTCAAGTGGAAAGCAAGTTGATTTTGGCGCACTACTACTTGCCAACGAAACTGCACCTGCAATAGGTAATATGAATGTAAATGCACGTGGTGATGAAATTGCACCTAATGGGAGTATCACTAAATCTCGTGAACAAATTATGCGTGAATACAATGAACTGAACACTATGGTGCCTGGTGACGGTGCTGTGCCAGAAGGTACAAACACTGCAGTTGCTGATGATGACTGGCAGGATTGGGAACCAACTGTTACCGCGGATCAATTTAATAACAAAGCACAAAAGCATGAAGTTGAACAGACAGAAGACACTGCTATTCCAAAAACAAAAACTCCAACAGGAGGTTTAGCGGCAGCAGTTGCGGCAGCAAAGAAATCTACGGAGGAATAAATGCCAGTGATGAATACAAGAGTAGAAGGTATTTTTAAACCATTGCGTGACGGTATTCTAGTACGCAATATGGAGTTTGGTGAGCAAAAGACTGCAAGCGGACTTATTATTGCAAGTGATGATGGCAAAGTTGGCGGAATACATCCCCGCTGGGGCGAAGTAATTGCAGTTGGTAATGAGCAACATGATGTACAAGTAGGACAATATGTGCTTGTATCTCACGGACGCTGGAGTCGTGGATTTGAACTAAACGGCGAGACAGTGCGAACAGTAGATCCTAACGATGTATTAGGTATACAAGATGAAGAACCAGATAATACAATTTTTAAAGCAAGTGGCGGGCATCAAACCCGTGCATATGAAGGCAAAGTAAGTGTAGGTAAACTAGAGGTGTAACCGTGTACAACGATCATACTAAAAGCGAAGCAGAAATATATCGCCAGCAAATGTTGGCTACACAAAAAGAAAATGACATTCTAAGAGAGAATGTTCGAGAACTACAAGGACAAGTTTATACACTTTATAAGCGTATAGGCGAATTAATCGATGGTGATATGGAACGGAAAACATCTGATAGGGACTAGCCCTAAATGTGCTAGGCGAAGTATTGTAAGTTGGGGAGAAGCAAATGGCTTTGTACAACTGGGCGATGCAGATGTCAAAAAGATTGAAGAATGCACAGCCATTTATTTGGTACGCAATCCTAATGGAAGATTACCAAAACAGATACAAACTGTAACCAAACGCTTCGCTAGTGCAATAGGCAAAGAGCCCATGGTACAATGGAAAGACACAGAAGAACTATTTCGTGAAACACTAGAAGACGAGCCAAAAGATTGGTACAATATTGACCCTGTGCATTTGCAAAAGCAATCAGCCGCCAGTGAACGCTATAAAAATATTGTCTGGGATTTTGTAAAACTGGATAACTTTAGTACATGGGCAACTGATAATGATTATCAATCGTTTGAACTGTACCCAGAAAACGCAGATCCAGCATTAATAGCACTAATTAATTTTTTCATAGAAGAGTGCAATGTTGAAGACCTTTACAAAGAAGATTTTCAACTATATAGATCCCTGTGATGCATTTTATAGCCGCACCTTTTGGAAACTACATTAAACGTAAAGATGCAATAAGTGTTACGGGCACATGGACTGTACATCCACGTCCAGGTAGATTATTGCAAATTATAAAAACATTACGTTATACAAGTACAGGATGGCGTAATCAATTAGGACTACGCAACCCTGGCATACTCCATGCCCTAATTAAACACAAAACGGAAGATGTGCTTAGTGTTGCCAATCTTGAACCGCGAGATTGGTATATTCTACATGATCTTGTTAGTAAACGCTATAGCGTTGAAGTAAACATCAGTTGTCCAAATGTAGATCATAATCCTGATATACTGGACGGCATACATCTATGGACTGAAACTAAAAGGCCCTGGTGTATTGTAAAAGTACCGCCAACTATTGAAAATGAATTTATTGACATTTTAGTGGATTTAGGATATAATCAAATACATGCTAGTAACACATTGCCAACATCTAAAGGCGGCTTGAGCGGTTCTGTATTAATATCGCACACATTGCGAATCATACAATATATTAAAACTGTACATCCTCATGTAACAGTGATTGCAGGAGGCGGCGTACACAATGTGGAAACAAAACAGATATACTTAAATGCTGGAGCAGACCACATAAGTTTAGGATCAGTGTGTTTTACACCCTGGCGTATAAAAAATATCATAGGAGATACAAATGATAGGAAATAGGACACTTGCAGTACCGGGACCTACTAATGTTCCCAACAGAATATCACAGAGTATGTATATCCCAACAGAGGATCACAGAGCACCTGACTTGCCTAGTTTTGTTAAACCTCTTATGGAAGATCTTAAAAAAGTATTCAAAACTGAAACAGGCAGTATAGTTGTATTTCCAGGCACTGGCACAGGCGGTTGGCAAGCAGGACTTGAAAACTTGCTACACAAAGGTGATCGTGTGCTTGTAAGTCAGTTTGGACAATTTAGCAAACTATGGGTGCAGATGTGTCAAGACATGGATCTTGCTGTACATGACATAAGTGTTGAATGGGGAGAAGCAACACCACTTGATCGTTATCGTGATGTGTTAGAAAGTGACACAAGCAAAATGATTAAAGCAGTTATGGTATGCCAGAATGAAACAGCAACAGGTGTTACAAGTGATGTAGGTGCAGTGCGTGAACTATTAGACGAACTGGATCATCCTGCACTGCTTATGGTAGACGGTATCAGCAGTATTGGTTGTATTGAATATAGACATGACGAATGGCGTGTTGATGTTGCTATTGCAGGATCACAAAAAGGCTTTATGATGCCAACAGGGTTGGTAGTTGTTGCACTTAGTGAACGTGTTGTAAAAATTATCAAAGGTGGCAAGTGGAAGTCAAAAATGAAGTACTATGATTTCGGCACTATGATTACTAGTAATGAAACTGGATATTTCCCTTATACACCAGCAATGACACTTATGCGTGGATTGCGCACTGGCACTGACATGCTATTAGAAGAAGGTATGGAAAATGTTTGGGCAAGACACCGTAGATTAGCCAGCGGTGTAAGAGCTGCTGTGGATGCTTGGGGACTTACCATTGCCGCAAAAGATCCTAGCACAGCAAGTGATACTGTAAGCAGTATTGTTGTAGATAGACAAACAGATGCAAATGATGTTATACTACATGCATACAATGAATATGGCATTAGTTTAGGAGCAGGACTTGGGCCACTCAATGGAAGTGTATTCCGAATTGGACACCTTGGATGGCTTAATGAAACAATGGTATTGGGTGTTCTCGGTGGCGTTGAGCTTGCAATGCGTGATCTAAATGTGCCTTTCCAAGCAGGGGCTGGCGTCGGTGCTGCTATTAGTGCGTATTCAAGCGCAAAAGATAATGTTCACAAATTATATTAAGGTAAACTATGAAAGAACTATGGACTGAAAAGTATCGCCCTAGCACACTAACAGACTATGTGTTTAGGGACGATGCTCAACGCAAACAGGTACAAGGTTGGGTAGATAGTAAAACTATCCCGCATTTGTTGTTTAGCGGTGCACCTGGCACAGGCAAAACTACGCTTGCAAAAGTGCTTATTAACATGCTTGATATTGACGAGTATGATGTGCTGGAGATCAATGCTAGTCGTGAAAACAGTGTTGAAAACGTGCGTGATAAGATTACTAACTTTGTACAGACTATGCCCTTTGGTGAGTTTAAGGTTGTACTACTTGATGAGGCAGACTATATAAGTCCAAATGGTCAAGCGGCACTGCGCGGAGTTATGGAGACCTATGCAAGCAGTAGTCGTTTTATTCTTACTTGTAACTATCCGAACAAAGTTATTCCTGCACTGCATAGTAGATGTCAAGGCTTTCATATTGAAAAGATTGATCATACAGAGTTTACTGCTCGCATTGCAACAGTATGTGTTGAAGAGGGTGTAGAGATTGATATTGATACACTGGATAGTTATGTAAAAGCAACATATCCTGACTTGCGCAAGTGTTTAAACTTGTGTCAAATGAACACAGTTGACGGTAAACTTGTAAAGCCAAATGAAGGCGACAGTGCAACAGCAGACTACAAACTAGCAGTAGTTGACTTGTTCAAGCAGGGTAAGATACTGGAAGCTCGCAAGATGCTGTGCAGTCAAGTGCGTCCAGAAGAAATGGATGAACTGTTTCGCTGGATGTATGACAACTTAGAACTGTGGGGAGAAACACAGGAGCAAAAGGATGCTGCTATTCTCATTATTGCTAAAGGATTGCGTAACATTCCAATGGTAGCAGACCAAGAGATTAACTTGGCAGCAACACTGGTGGAACTAACTAGCCTTTCTGCTTAGTCATAAAACGTGCCATTATACTGCGTCGGACATCACAGTCTACAGGATCGCAACTGTGCCAACTATCAGCATCTACACGCATTAACCAAGCACTGTTTGGCGTAAACGGAAAGCGTTTAAGTTGGTTACCATCTGCATCATTTAAACTGGTACCCCAACCTTCACCACCACTACAGTAAATGTATGTTTGCCAAGCAACGTCAATAGTGTAGGCATCTACATGATTACTAACACTATAACCTTTATAGTCTTCCCATACACTAGCAGTAACATAGTCCGGCGGCGTATGTAATCCTTCCAGTCTATATGCGGCATTGACAATCTCTTCATGTGCAATTATATTATCGTAATATTCTTGCCAGAACTGTATTTGAAACTCATCATCTCTGTTTGGTTGGAATATTTTACGGTGTTGATTTTGCCCATGCACATTTTTGTTCCAAGCACAGGTTTCGAAGTCGGGCCATTCTATTTGTACAATTTCAAATAATTCAGGATGTAGGATATCCTCAATGAATACATGCCAATAGGGATCATAGTCAACACCAGTAGAATCGAAACGTTCTGCAGTGTATTCTCTAAATTCATTCCATTTTTCGGTTGACAAATGTTCCATGTGTAGTATTATATATTTAACAGTTAACAAACTCAAGGACCAGACAAATGGATACATATGACCTAAAAACTGTAATGACATATGCGGTAAGCGCACACTTTCAGAATGGTGAAGAATATAAAAACTATGGTAGTACCACTAATAAAACTATCATACAAACACATCTAGGATTGTTAGACGAAAACCGTATGACATATGTAGATCATATAACACAGGAATGCCAAGACATTGCTGAACAAATAATTCAGTACTACAAAGGTCTTACATTTAAGGCTATGGGAAACAAAATAAATGATTTTGAGCAAAAAGTTCTTGGTCTCATAAATTGTAAGTTGGTCGATCGCCGTGATATTGGTGTAATTGCTAGTTTACCTAAAGCATACTTTAGGGCAGTAAAGCGTGATGCAACTGACACACTAATGCGTAAATTAAGTAAGAGTAGTGTGCATGTTGGCACTGTAGGCAATGATGTAAATGATTACATTACTGTGTTGAACTGTAGTTTCATTCAAAAACTACAATGCTTTGTAGTAAATGCAGAAATGAATGGCAATATTGTGTGCTTCTTTACTAAACACAATGCGGAAATTTGGGGAGAAGGTTGTGAGATCAAAGCCAAAGTAAAACGGCATCAAACAAGCAAGTTTCACGGCGGAAAAGAAACTGTGCTAAATTATGTAAAAAAGGTTGACAAAGTCTAATACTATGCTATATTAATATAGTAAGTTGATGTTGAGGAGAAAATATGAAAAAGACAATACTAGTAGACTGTGATGGCGTAGTTCTTAATTGGGAATATGCATTTGATATTTTTATGCAAGAGCATGGATTTACCAAAGTAGAAGGTGCAAATCGTATGTATGATATGGCACTGCGTTATGGTATCGACAAGCCGCAAGTTAAAAAACTAGTAAAGATTTTCAACGAAAGTGCTGCAATTGGTTACCTTCCTCCACTGCGTGATGCTGTGCAGTATGTAACAAAGATGGCAGACGAAGGTTGGACATTTATTGCAGTAACAAGCCTCAGCACAAACAAATATGCACAAAAGTTACGGAAACGGAACTTGGACAAACTGTTTGGTGAAGGCACATTTGAAACTGTAACATGTTTGGCAACAGGTGCAGACAAAGATGATGCACTTGCAAAGTATGCAGGAAGCGGCATGTATTGGGTAGAAGATAAGCCTGAGAACGCACTTGCTGGTCAGAAACAAGGACTAAAGCCTATCCTAGTAGAACATGGCTTTAACATGGACAACAAGGACTTTCCGCTTGCTAAGAACTGGAAAGAGATATACGAAATTGTATCAGGTTAAAGCATACTTTAAGGATCATACAGTGGTTAAGTATTTTATAGACCAGTATGATGCTATTGATTTTAGAGATACAGTGGATGCTCACTATCCACTGAAAGTTACTTTTGAAAAAGGAGTTTATCCAGTGAGTACATTTGTTATTAATTGTTGGAATGCAATTATGGATCATAATATGAATCCATTGCGTAATATTCCAGACCTAAACACACGCCATATGGTTATGCAAGTGTTGGCTTGGATGTGGTGTATTGTGTTTAGTAGTTACTTTGGTAGTATGTGGATGTTTGGCATTACTGCTATTGCACACGTTATTGTGCTGGCAGCAATTGCAATTACAGTTGGAACATTTGCTGTAGCAAAAAACAATCCATCACTTTTTAACTTGCGCTCGGATGGTTATCATTCTGTAAGTCGCACAAGAGGACATATGTGGATCAATGGTAAGAAAATTATGCTTGATCCAAATGATCCCGGTGGAGAACATGAATAAAGCAAAGCGGATTGCAAAGAGTGATGCGGCACGATCAAAGCGTCGTAAGATTAAAGATACACTGTTTGACTGTGCTCTAAGAAAGTTTAGACGTTTGCGTAAACTACGCAGGCTTGGCAAGCGCAACACAACAGTTTAAGGTTCCGTAGCTCAGTTGGATAGAGCAATTGCCTTCTAAGCAATGGGTCGGGAGTTCGAGTCTTCCCGGAATCGCCAATAGGGGATAAGTGTTACGGTAGCACAACAGGCTCCAACCCTGTAAGCGTGGGTTCGACTCCTACATCCTCTGCCAAATTCTAGTCATTAAAAAAGAGCCTTCCGGCTCTTTTTATATTTTATTTTTATTATCTAGGATTTTCTTCAGATGCTGGATAATCTCCAGATGATCCACTAGTTAGAGGAAGTTTTACAGTCACAGTAACTGGATCTGCGTATAATGTTACATATTGACCTGCTAAAAAATCGCTTGGTTGGTCATTTCCAGAAACTGCTTCAAATTGACTTGACTCCATAGTTGTACTATCAAATGTAGAAATAGTATCCCATAGGCCTGTTGTCGAACCCCAACGTTTGTAGTTTGTGCCATCGGCTTTGTCTGTATAGTACACCGCTTGCATAATGATTCTTCTATCTGTATCACTATCTACATAGTAGTCATTGGCTAATGTGCATATTAAATCAACACTAGCACTGTCACCGCTTGCTGGCGCTCCGGTGACTTCAAAAACAACATTTGTTGGACTAGAACTATCTGTTGAAGAAATCGCTACTTCATTTGCTACAGTTGCTCCACCATAGGAAATGCTAAGTTTAGCATCTTCACTTCCTGCTTCCTGTTGCACTGCTTGTATTAAAATTTTGTAATCCATTGTTAAATCTCCGGAGATTTTTCATTAATTGTTATAACTAGTTATTTATCACCGTAAATGTTTAATACCTCCGCAACTGCAGGATGCCTTTCGATATCTGCATGATCAAAGGCACATACACTAATGTATTTGCTAGAACTATACTGTGCGTATAATTTTTGGAAATCCATTAGTCCGTTTTCATGTTCTTGCCTATCTGTTTGTGCAATATCTCCTGTTATTGCCATGCGACTATCATCGCCTATGCGTGTTAGCAACATTTTCATTTGACCTGGTGTAGCGTTTTGCATTTCGTCTGCAATGACAAAGGCGTTTTTAAAAGTTCGACCCCGCATGAATGCTAACGGGCTTATTTCAATTACCCCCTCTGCAATCATGGTTTGTATTTGCTTTGCATTGTAGTATTCGCGAACGACATCAAATATAGGCTTTGTCCACGGCTCCATCTTCTCCTCTAAACTTCCTGGTAAAAAACCATGACGCTCATCATCAACGCCCACTGCTGGTCTGGTCACAATAATTCTATCAATCCTTTGATCCTTGAGTGCTTTTACAGCCGCTAGTACAGCCAGCATTGTTTTACCAGTGCCTGCAGGTCCTGTTGCGAAAATAATAGTTTGTTGTGGATCTAAGAGTTTTTGAATATACTCTTGTTGATTAGGATTGCGTCCTTGTATAAGAACTTGTTTTTGTTTTTGTGCTTGAGGTAGGTAGTGTACGTTTGATTCGATATATTCAGCGTGTGTTTGACGTCGCTGAGCTTTTGCTTTGCGTTGTTTTCTAGCCATTGTATATGCTATCTCCTTGGATTATAGAGAAGCATAGGAATGTTACTCGATATCATGAAGACTGTATGCCTCCCTTTCTAATATTACTTACGATGCTATCTACAGAGTTATAGTATAATATATTAGTAAAGTACGCATATAATGGATAAATAATTTTATGACAGTACTAATCAGCGGCGGTGATAGTTTCACTGCAGGCAACGAACTCCCTAGTCCAGAACACGCTTGGCCCACACTACTTGCAAACCGTGCCGGTTGGAATCATTGTGCAACAGCAAAAGGAGGAAACAGTAACAGTGCAATTAGACGCACAGTGATGAATGCTGTACACAAATATCAAGAAGAAGATTTGTTTGTAGCAGTAATGTGGAGTTTTCCTAATCGTTATGAGTTCCGCTTTACATACGACACAGGACATAAAGATAGCCCGTGGTACAGTATTAATCCATGGACCTACAACGACGAAAACTTTGCTGATCATTTTCATACCATGGATAAAGATATATTAGTCCATCAGAAAGCCAATAGGGCTAATGCAGAACAACGAGGAATGAGCAAGTTTGCAAGAATGTATGTTGACCAAATAGCAGACAGTGAATATTGGGAACTATACACAAGTTGGTGTGAGATTGTTATGTTGCAAAACTATTTGCTAGAACATGATATTCCTTTCCGCTTTATGTATGTAGACAACAGCCTATTTGAATGCAACGTTGAAATGGACGCAAGTCTTAAAACACTAAGACAAAGCATACACAACGCCTGGTTTATATACGATGAAGGCATGTACAACTGGGCAAAACGCACAAATCAACCCTTTTACACAACTCATCCTCAGGAGTCAGCACACGAAGAATGGATAAATATGTTATACGATAGGATAGTGTAATGGACGTTGTTGACATCATCAAAAATACAAAACAGATCTACATGAGTGAGAGCAGTCTCGAAACAATGATGGACATTGAGCGTGTGCTTGATAGTTTGGACATGTATGCTTTCAAGAATTGGAAAAAGGGCGAACTGGTAGAAGGTCCTATCCGTAAAAAGCATTGGGTAGAAGCAACATTTATGTGGCCCAAAAAAGCAATGCCTGATCCAGATGGCGCAAAGCGTCTGCTGGGCTACAATGCTGTGGTAACATACGAGCAAGCATCACTAAAGACTCCTGTAAAAGTTGAAGACTATGGTGATTTTCGTCCAGGAACTAAAAAGGCTAAACTCAGAGAAGATCCAGTTTGGTTAGTATCTGTAAAACTTCCGATCGAACTTATTAAAGAATTCCGGGATGGTTATATGGAAATTGAAGGCAGTGAAGTTGATCTACAAGAGATTGATGATGCTTACGAAGAAGGACTAGACCAGAGCGAACTAATGAATACAAAGACAGATGAGGAACAGCAGGATGGCGCTTGATCCACAGGACCTTGAAGGTCGCATTGAAGACACTGTACACTTTGATGAGTACAAGCCAAAGATGGGCAAGGATGATGCAATAATTGTTGCTACATTTAAAGTGTTTGGCAAGCAGCCTGCGCAGGATTTAGAGAACTTTATTGAAATGGGCTATGACTGGGTTATTGATGCTGAAACCAGTGCAGGTGAAATCAGTGAAGGTCGTTATATTGTTTTTGTAGAAGCAGAACGCCGCACTACATATCCGCAAAAGTTTATGAGTATGATTAATGATATTAAAAACTTAACAGATGTGGAAGATTGGCGTATGGTCTATTATGAGAGACCTGACACTAAAAAGAATCCGGTACAACCTCTAACTTTGGACACGCTTAGTAATATTCCACTAAGTCCTAAGAAATATAGAGACGGCAAACTTACTGCAGCCGCAATGGAAAGTATTTTAAATACAGCAAGAGTGCCACGTAATAAAGGTGACTTGCAAGAGTTTAAAGCCTATCAACAAAAGGAAAGATAATGGCTCAAGAAAATTATGACAAGTGTTTAGATACAATCTTACATCATGAAGGTGGATATGTAAATCATCCTAAGGATCCAGGAGGCGAGACTAACTTGGGAGTAACCAAGCGTGTTTATGAAGAATGGGGCGGCACAAAAGACATGAAGGATCTGTTAGTTGAGGATGTTGCTCCTATCTACAGAAAGAATTATTGGGATAGAATGAAGTGTGACGATATTCCAGCAGGTCTAGACTTGTGCGTATTCGACTTTGGTGTCAATGCAGGAACAGGTCGCAGTGCAAAATATTTACAAACAATGATTGGTACTGTTGCTGATGGAGGCATTGGGCCAAACACATTAAGAGCATTAGGTAACTATGTTGAAGAAGTTGGTGTCGAAGGTGCTATAAAAAATTTCCAACAAGCAAGACAAGAATACTATGAAAGTTTAAGCACATTTGAAACATTTGGCAGAGGATGGACTCGTCGTGTTGATGAGACAACAGAACTTGCACTAAGTATGATCTAAAAAACAAAACTTGGAGTTAACCTTTGAGTCAAATAAACTATAAACCAACAAGTTGTCAAAACTGTGGTCATCCTAGTCATTGTAAACAAGCACTTTGGCTAGAAAATAAATCATATCAAGACGGTGGTGACTATTCCTATAAAGCATGCGATATGTGTAGATGTGTTGTATGCCAACCACCACCAAAAGATATACCAACTAGTATGTTAAATGGACTTTAGGAGAATATTATGTTAAAAACATGGATTGATTCACGTAGAAAAGAACGTACAACCTGGGACGGTTGTATGCTAGTAGCAATTGGACTAATGGTACTGTTTATGGCACCACTTGCTAAAATTGCGGCAGGATGTGCAATTGCTTATGGCGCATGGACTATTTGGAAATCTGAGTAAATGATTAAACTATATGCTATTATTGCACTTGTAGGCGTACTTGGTATTGTTGGTTACGGTGCCAAGTATTACTACGATACTACACAAGCAGAAATAGCAACACTGCGAGATAATAATGCTAAACTAGAAGTGGCAATCGAAACAAGCGAAGCAAGTATAGATACACTTAGAGCGCAAGCAGAACAGAACGCTGAACTACAAAAAAACTTACAAACACAGTTGCAAGAAGCAGAGGCATACGGAGATAACCTACGAAAAAAACTACGGCAGTTAGATCTATTAGGCGATGCTCTGCGAGATGCAGCAAATTTAGAAGGACGTATGAATGGCGCAACAGCAAAACTATGGCGTGAAATCATGGGTGAGACCGGCAGTACTGATGGCAGTAGCCGTCCTCTTCCTAAGTGGTTGCAGTCGGTTCCAGCCGGAGCCGGAGATCAAAGTAGTGACGCAGACGGTGAAAACAACAGTACCGATAGCGACACGACCAAAGCCAATTGATTTAGTTGACACAAGAGTATATGTAGTCAATGAAGCAAACCTTGAAAAGTTTATTGAGGACTTTAAGGCAGAGAATGGCGACTTGGCTTTTGTTGCACTAAGCGTCAAAGATTATGAAAACCTAGCACTAAACGTTGCTGAACTTCGTCGATTTATCAACCAACAAAAAGAAATAATTATCTATTACGAAGAGGCTATGAAGCCAGATGAGTTACAACCCCAATCCACAACAGACTAAGACTCGTTATGGAAACATGTACTACTATCAAGAAGATCCTACAATTGGACGCAGTTTAGAACTTTATGGAGAATATACTCATGTAGAAGTTATATACATGCAGTATTTTACTAACAAGGATAGTTGTGTAGTTGACATAGGTGCTAATATAGGAACACATACACTAGGAGTATGTGAAACTGTAGGGCATGTAATAGCAATTGAGCCTGATAGAACAAATTTTAGTTTACTGGTAAAAAATACTAAAGATAGAAAAAATGTAACACCCATGAATCTAGCAATTAGTAACTGCAAAGGCAGTACTGATACAGACTTCAATTTTGGTAAAACTGCACTTTGTAGAGGAGACAGAATTAAAATAAACACTTTAGACAGTTTAGAACTGCCTGCAGACTTTATTAAGATAGATGCAGAAGGCATGGAGTTGGCATGTCTGCAAGGTGCCACAAACACAATAGATACATATCGCCCAACCTTACTCGTTGAAATGCAAGATACAGAAACTTATGCTAAAACATTTGATTACCTAAAATCAAAAGACTACTACATCTATTGGTTTCCAGTTGCAACGTACCATAGCGAAAATTTTAAAAAAAATTTAAACAATGTATTTGGGCCAAAGCACGGAGTAATTAATTGGCTTTGTACTCCTACATTGTTAAATACAACACTGGAACCAGTAGTAGACAATGAAGATTCTGTTCAAAGGATGAACTGGAGGAGAAGACAAAATGTGGGAAATGATACAAAGCATGGCGAGTGATCGCCTCTGGATTTACACAGCAATAGCAGGGTCACTTTTTGGCGCGGCATTTTTGTTCTGGTTTAAAGATACTAGAATGGCAACATGGGCTGTAAGTAAATTTGACGCCACACTAGAATATCTTGCAATACGCTGGGGTTGGACTTGGTTCCAAAATGACCCTAATGCGTGGCGTGTAAAGTATCCTAAAATAACATCAAAGATTGACGAATTAGAAGAAAGAATTAAGAAGTTAGAAGATTCTTAAGTCCATATATGGTTTTTCTGTCAAGACTACTTGCCGCATGTATTACTTTACCTGGACGAAGTTTTAGTTCTCGCACACACTGATTGTATTTGTCTAGGTAAGTATCTATAAAATAATCAACACTTAATTCTTGTAAATGATATCTAGCAATTTCTACGCTTGCATGACTTATCATTTTTGCATCATACATTAAATGTGCATTGTCCATGGCGTTTTGTTTGCGCCATCTAATAGCCACTCTATTCCATCCCATGTCTAGTGCCTTGCTAAGACTTACGCTAAAACTTTTAATACATTCACGTTCAAGATCAATTGTCAAACCATGACTGCAACACCACCAAGCACCGTCAATGTGTACATCAATATTTTTTTGATCACACTCGTCTAGTATTTGTTCCCACTGCGGATGTAAGTTCATATATCCAGGCATAGGCGCTGCAATTATTAACGGTTTATCAGACGCTAAACTTCCTGTCTTAGCATATTGAATATTTGGAGTTACTTTGCGATAGTACCCATAATCATGTTCAAATGTTTGTACGCCTTGCACTCCATACTCAATTAGTAAACTATCTATATAATGTTGATTACCCTGTATAATGTCTACGTTTGGATAACTGGTTAATCCATTAATGGTGTTGTATTTGTGTGCTATAATAGATTGCACTGCAAGTTTTGAAAAACTTTCGTAACTAGCATCGCTCCAACTATCAGTTTGCAAATTGATACTTTTTAAACTACGTTGCGCAATGGTTTGAAGTTTACTATCTGTCAAAGGCGGTAAGCCTCTAAGCAATTTATCATGCATATGTATGAATTACCAAACTTTGTTTGTTTTTGCAAGTCAAAGGAAAGTTATTACTTCCGTGCCATCTTACTGCATCCCACCAAATTAAATCTCCTGTTCTCCATGTGTATACTTTATCTAAACCAAACTCCTGCATGCATATAGGATTATTATGGCTTGCATATTGATCATATTCTTGCTGTGTCATTGTGCTATTTTCGTTAAAAAGCACTGTGGCAGCATTGAAACATTTTTCCGGATCATGTTCAACAGTATAAGGAATTAGCATGCTTGCATAATGGCTCATGCCTTCCGGTATTCTTTCAGGATAATAATCTTGATGTATGTTCAATGGTTTTTCACTATTAGCAAAATGTGCATACATTAAGTGAAATTCACTGTTAAAATGTTCTTGAATAGGGTCTAAAATAACACGTTTAAACCACAAATATCCTTTGTGTTTTGTATCTATACCTTTTGTTTTTCCTAGGTACTCGCCAAATTTTTCATCCGGCATATTATTTTTTAACACTGCCACTTCTTTAGTTTGATGAAGTTCCTGTGTTTCAAAATGTTTATCGAAGATATTTTTCCATTCGGTAATAGTGTTATAGTCTACAAAATTTTCAATGATACCGGAACACCCAGTAATGTCTGTCATTGTGTGTACCTCTTTAGTTATATGGGGGGATTATAGTAAGTATTTATAAATATTGTACACACTGAGGAGATTTTTCAAATGGCTGAGGAAGAAATAAAAAAAGCAGGTTTTCATCCTGCAGATACTAACGGCGATGGCACTGTTACTAATGAAGAGCATATGATGTATCTAGAATTCAAACGTAAAGAACTAGAAGATGCAGATGCTAGACGTGATGCAATGCGTAAAATGACTTGGTTTGCATTGCTAGGTATGTTACTATACCCTGCAGGAATACTAATTACTAGTATGATAGGATATGAAAATACAAGTAAAATCATAGCAGATATTGCTCCTACTTATTTTGTTGCTATCAGTGCATTAGTTGCGGCATACTTTGGTGCCAACGCATACGCAGACGGTAAGAAAAAGTAATTTACAATCAAGTCCTAGTGTAGTATAATTACAGTTATGAACTATTATGATGTACTAGGACTCGAACCTACATGTAGTCCTAAAGATATACAAACAGCATATCGCAGCAAAGCAAAACAACATCATCCCGACAGCGGCGGAGATGTTGATACCTTTCATGCAGTTTCTGAAGCATATGAAGTTCTCAAGGATCCGCATAAACGTGCTGCATTTGATCATCGTAACAGCCGTAGACAAAACATTAAAATAAATGCCGGCGACATGGATAGTGTTTTTGATGATATGTTTACTGTATTTGGAGGTGCAGGATTTCATCCTAGTAAACGTGAGTATCACAGAGCGAGACAAAACAAAAACCTTGCCATTAGCATAGACTGCACACTAGAAGAAATACTAGCGGATCAAGAAAAAACAGTTAGTATTAAGCACACCAATGGAACAAGACACTTAGTAAATCTAAAAATTCCACGTGGTATTAACAATGGTACAAAAATAAAGTACAGCGGATTAGGTGATAAAACACATGCAAACTTGCCACCGGGCGATCTAACAGTTACTATAAACATCAGTGAACATGAAGTATTTGTCCGAGAAGGCGATAACTTGAAAATGCACTTGACAGTTAATGTTTGGCATGCTATAATAGGTACAGTAGTGCAAATTACCACAATTGAAAATAAAACGATAAATCTTAACGTGCCTGCTGGCACACAATATGGTGCAACACTGCGAATACCAAAACATGGAATACACAACAAACAAGGCACAAGAGGCGATTTGCTTGTGCAGGTGTTAATAAAAATACCTGAAAATTTAACAGAACAACAATTGAATATATGCAAAAAATTACGGGATGACAAATGAAAACTGCTAAAGAAGTAGATAAATGTTTAGAAAATGCTGGCAAGATTGCTGAAAAGTATGGACATGCTTATATCAGTACAGAGCATTTTTTACTAGCAATTTTACAAACAGATTTTGCTAAAGCACTAAATGACTTTGGTGTTCAAACTGATGAATTAAAGTTAGATCTAGAAAGTCATATGGTTAATACATTTGTAAGTATTAGTCATGGTGCAGGAATCATCAAAACACAAAGTTTAGAAAGAGTGTTTAATAGAGCCTTGACAAGCACATTGTTTAGTGGCAGAGAAACACTAACACTATTTGATTTGTTTTTAAGCATCATGAGTGAAAACAATACTCATAGTAGTTATTTCCTAATGAAATACAATATTAACAAAGAAGAATTTGTGCAATATATAAAACGCAATAGGAAAATAAATGAAATTAGTCAACAACACGAACAGTATATTGATGGTGTTATCAACGAATACTGTGAAGATTTAACTGGGCAAGCTCTAGAAGAAAAACTAGATCCCGTTATTGGCAGAGACGATATTATAGATGAGATTACACAAACATTTGCTAGACGTAATAAAAGCAATGTGCTTATGGTAGGTGATCCAGGTGTTGGCAAAACAGCAGTTGCAGAAGGACTTGCTGTAAAAATTGTTAAGAAAGAGGTTCCAAAATATTTACAAGATCATACAGTGTTTAATTTAGATGTAGGAACAATGCTTGCAGGTACACAGTATCGTGGACAGTTTGAGGAGCGTGTTAAAGAAGTGCTTGAAGCATTAATTAGCAAGCAAAAATGTATTCTGTTTATAGATGAAGCTCATACTCTTAAAGGTGCAGGTGGTGGATCAAGTGGCGGTACTGACTTTGCTAACATGCTAAAACCCTATCTAGGCAGAGGAAAACTAAAAGTAATTGCTAGTACTACATGGGAAGAATACAGCAGTAGTTTTGAAAAAGATCGTGCTCTTATGCGAAGATTTTATCATATAACAGTTACAGAACCTAGTCCTGCACTTGCAAAAGAGATACTCACAAACAGTGCGAAATACTACGAGGAATTTCATGGTTGTAAATTTACACATGAAGCAATCAACAATGCTGTGGATTTGAGTGTTAGATATTTGACGGATAAAAGACTACCTGACAAAGCATTTGATATGATTGATAGTGCGGCTGCTAAACAGCGCAGACTGGGTACTAAAAAACCAATTATCGACAAACAAAATATACTTGAAGAAATTAGCAAATATGCAAAGATTCCAATCGCACAGTTAGATAACGAAGAAACAAAAATTGATCCAAGTAAAGTTGAGGATCTAATAAAAAGCAAAGTATATGGACAAGACGCCGCTGTAGACGCAGTGTTAGATAAAGTATGGGTGGCTAAAGCAGGACTTAATCAGCGTGACAAACCTTTAGGAGTGTTTGTTTTCACAGGGCCAACAGGAACAGGTAAAACTGAATTAGCAAAACAACTTGCAGAAGCAAATGCCATGCAATTGTTACGCTATGATATGAGTGAATATCAAGAACGTCATACTGTTGCACGTTTTATCGGTGCACCTCCAGGATATGTAGGCTATGAGGATAGTAATCTTAGTGGCGGATTACTCATACGAGATATTGAACGTAATCCACACAGTGTTATATTGTTTGATGAAATCGAAAAAGCACATCCGGATGTAAGCAACGTATTACTACAACTTATGGACGAAGGCTTTGTGACAGGATCAAATGGCAAACGTGCAGATGCTAGAAACTGTTTTGTAATTCTTACTACTAACTTGGGTGCCGCTGAGAGTGAAAAAAATGCTATTGGATTTGGTAGAGACAAAGTTGAAGGTGCTACAGATGAAGCATATAAAAAGTTTTTTGCGCCAGAGTTTCGTAATCGTATTGATGCAACATGTAAATTTGCAAGTCTTAATGAACTAGCAAAACGTAAAGTTTGTATGAAGTTTGTAAATGAACTGCAGGTACAACTACGCGATAAAAATGTTGCTCTTAGTGTGGATGAACCTAGTATAGATCTATTAGTGAGCAACGGATATGATGATCTAATGGGCGCAAGACCAATGGCTCGCGCCATTGATAAACTACTGCGCATGCCGATTGCAAAGCAATTAATGGTTGACAAAGATGTAAACGGCTGTAAAATTAAAATAAGAAATGTAGAAAATAATTTATTAATTAAATTTAGGTACAAAGATGGAAGCACTGAACAGATTGGAGGCGCTGAGCAATCAGCACAACCTTCCGTTATATCTGAATGATAGACTGTTTTACAGAAAATATCTATATAGACTTAGTGTACATATGTACCAATACACATTTCCACAATTGATGCGTGTTCCTACTATTGATTATTGGGGTTGGAAAGTAGACAGTGAACACAGTACAAGTTTCATCAGTACTATAAGACGCTATGCAAAAAAGCACGATGACAGAGTGCGTGTAGAAGGTCGTACATTAAACTTTTACACCTCTGACATTGCACGGATGCAAAAAATAGTAGAATATGTAGTGCGGTTACAAAACAAAGCAGATGAGACTTTGGATGAAATGCTTGATTTAACAGGAATTAGATACTTTCCAGGCACAATAACTGAACGCAACATACATTATAGAAAAAAGCGACTTCCATATGGAAAATTTAAATTCCAAATACTAGGCGAACGTATGGATTGGCAAACGTTTTCAGACTGGTCTGTGTGGGCACAACAATATCCAGATGACATTAGAGTAACTAATGCACACACAATAAGACGGTGGGGCATATGGTGCGGAGAAAGTTTAGGCTACGTGACTAATGATAAACTACTGCAACTTGCACAATTTAAACTTGGGTCAAATATAAACAAAATCATTGAATATCAACTTAGGGAAACAGAATAAAATGATGACCGATGGACTTTTAAAAACTTTAGTAGACCGAAAACTTATAACAGAAAATACACTTGTATATGCAAATGTTAAAAGTAAAGGTCTGGGCGGTAAAGACATCTACATTAAAAAAGATGTGTATTGGTATCCAGAAATGCCTGCTGGTGCTATCTACGATATTGAAGGCATGACACCAGAACGGTTTGCTAAGGCATATAATATTAAACCTGATGGTTCGTATAAAGAATACAAAAAGCGTGGACGCAAGCCTAAAGCAGAGTTGGCATAAATATAACAACAAGGAGTTATATGATGGCTAAACTCAATGAACAAATGTTCGTTATTAAAGTAAGCGAACTATTGCGAGACAATCAAGAAGCAAAGCCGCCGCTTGACGCAGAAATTATGGCACAGTTAGAAGCAGTTATTGGTGAACTAGCAGGGCCAGGCAAAGTAGTAGAACTTATTCAGGAACAGTAAATGCCAGCAACAACCAGCACCACATTACTAGTAACAACATCCTTTGGCACTAGCGCAGGCAACTACGATGGAAGTAGTACTTCTTTTAATAGCGACAAAGTTAAGGGTGATGGTTACTATGGTTTTAGCGACGGTGTGCATACAGTACAAACTCGTGTAAGTAGTTTTGTTGGCACACTAAAAGTACAAGGCACACTTGTAAAAGACCCTGCAAACACTGACTGGGTTGATATTGATAACATTGTTATTGGTGATGGCAGTACAGCAATAACTAACAGTTTCTTTAACAATTTCACAGGTAACTTTGTTTGGATACGCATTGCAGTTAGTGATTTTACTGCCGGCAATATTAACAATGTTTACATGGCGCACTAATGAGTTATATTCGTTTTACAGCAACTAGTCTTTCAGAGGATCAAGTGCAAGCAATTGCTACTGTTGTTGATCTTTTTTGTGAGACTACAATCAGCGAAGACGATGACGCAGACTGCACATACTACGAAACAGAACTAGGACAAAGTTATGAATTTGTTCTAGCAGAAGATTTAAATGAGAGTGTGGTAGAAGCAATTATCGACTCGTTAGGCGCACATATAGAAGATTTTACAGTAGAAGCAACCGGTCAATAAGGACCACATTCGATGATTACATGGTTGTTCGATAGAAGAAATTCTCACGGATTTCTACCGAACTTAATTAAAGATGAAACGCTGGCACCTAATACATCAGCATGGTGGGATCTTGCAGTTAATCCGCCATTTAGTCTTGACTTCACATTTTTAAAATATTGTAGACTGGATGGTGTAGTGCAAAACTGCACACTTGTCAGTGATTACATCTCTGGTACAGCAAGTGCATACTACCCTATAAACATTAATTTCTTTGATGAAAATATAGACTATATTGATCTAATGGATGAGTATAGTAAGAATAGATTTAAAAACGGTGACTTTCGTGTACTGTTCTATTACACTGAAGGAGATAATCCTGATCCAGAAATAAACAGAGGATTGGAAAAGATGTATGCAAAACACAACATAACTAGTGACAGCATACGTTTTGTAACAGGTAATTATAAACTAAAACAAACACACCCTTTTGTATATTTTCCCGACATGGAACTTTACTATAGATACCTGCAGGTGTTAGAAGGTAATTATGTTAAGAAACATAATCTAGAACCACGTGACAAAAAGTTTACTTGTTTGATTCGTGCAGACAAAGCATGGCGTAAAATATACGCAAGTTTTCTGCATCATCTGGATGTCAGTAAACATGGTTATTTTAGTTACACAGGATACAAATACGATACAAGTAATGCTGGACTTAATGACTTTGATCAATGGCAAGACTATGACGATACACTACAACAGGACATACTAAGTTTTGAACTACAAATGCCATATAAATGTGATGAACTATCAGATCATGAACACAACAATCACAAATTAATTAATCACGACTTTTATCAAAACGCATACTTTAACTTTGTAGTGGAAACATTATTTGATAATGATGTTTGTGTACTAAGCGAAAAGACTTTTAAACCTATACTTAACTTACAGCCTTTTATTATTATAGGTAACCCTGGGAGTTTAGCACTACTTAAAAGCCTTGGATATAAAACATTTGAAGATGTAATAAAAGAAACATATGACAAGGAAATTGATCACAGAGAACGTATGAGTATGCTGTTAAAAATGAGTTTTGATTTGTGTAATCTAAGTGACAAACATCACCTGCGCATACAAACTATAATTGCAGATATACTTGAACACAATCAGAATAATTTTCTAATGCCAAAAGTACATAGAATTAACAACTTGCTAAACAGATTGGAATACAATGCCTAAAATACATTTTATGACACCTTGCTATGGTGGACAAATAACTGAAGTTTGTTTTAGTAGTTACTTGCAATGGACCATACTGGCTCTGCAAAACAATTTGGACTTTCAGATTGACACACTGAGCAATGAAAGCAATGTTAACAGAGCCCGTAACAGTTGTGCAGCCAAGTTCCTGACAGGAGATGCAACACACCTAATGTTTGTTGATGCTGACATACAGTTTAACGCTCGAGACATTGTTAAACTTGTAGGACATGACAAGGACATTGTAGGCGGCATTTATCCACAAAAAACACTGCCTCCTAAAATGGTTGTGAATACACTAGACAATGGCAAACGTGAAGGTGATCTTGTTGAAGTCGGCACAATGGGCACTGGCTTTATGATGATTAAACGTGTAGTATTTGAAGCGATGATAGATCAAGGTGCACATAAGTATACAGATGCAATAGGACTAAGCAACGAAGAAAATAGTAATCAATACGATTTCTTTAATTGCACAATAGACAGTCAAGGTAGATATCTCACTGAGGACTGGAGTTTTTGTCGTCGTTGGCGAGAACTGGGTGGTCAAATCTGGGCAGATACTACAATAGCACTAGCACATGTTGGATACTATAGATTCCAACCAGACATGGGAGCAATTAAAATTGGAAACAGTTAATATTAAAGTGGACCTAAAAATTATCACACATGATGCTGTAAGTGAACATCCATTTGTGAACATAGGTTTGAATGGATTTCCACAGTTTGGAGAAATTTGCGAAAAAGACACAGTTGTTGAGATTGATGTTAGAATTGAGGACAACACGGAAAACTTCTTAACTATTGAGTATTATAACAAAGATGCAAAGCAAGATATCCAAATTGGACATGACGGTGAGATTAGCAAAGATAAACGTGTGGAAATAAAAAGCATAAAACTTGAAGACATTGAATTAGACTTTTTCCAATTGGCAGATTCTACTGCGTTTAAATATGAGCCTGTAGATCCCGAAGGCCAATCAGCAACAGGATTTGACGCAACTAAACTTGCCTGGAATGGCAAAACTACCTTACGTTTTACAACCCCAGTTTACATTTGGTTATTGGAAAACCTTTAGAGCATAAATACACTGTGTTTTAGGGATTAACAATGGATACAGTAGTAATCTATCCGGGTCGTTTTCACCCGTTCCATAAAGGTCATAAGAGTGTTTATGATACTCTTGTTAAACGATTTGGAAAAGATCGTGTCTATATCGCTACCTCTAACAAGGTAGATCCCCCGAAATCCCCATTCACATTTGGTGAGAAGCGAGCAATGATGGCACTAACAGGTGTTGATCCAAGCCGTGTTGTTCAAGTAAAAAATCCATACCAAGCAACTGAAATCACAGACAACTTTGATCCCCAAAACACAATCGCGTTGTTTGCAGTCAGTGACAAGGACATGGCTGAAGATCCTCGCTTCTCATTCAAACCTCGTAAAGACGGACAACCAAGTTATTATCAGCCAGCCAGCAAAGACATGCAAGGGTTTGACAAGCATGCTTATATAATTACAGTACCTACACTTCAGTTTAATGTGTTAGGTAAGCCTATGCGTAGTGCTAGTGAGTTCAGAGCAAATTTTGCTAGTGCAGATGATGAAACCCAAAAGGCAATGATAACTGATTTATTTGGACGTTACGATCCAAATACACACAAAACTATGGCACAAAAGATTGTAGAACAACTACAACGTGCAGATGAAATATTAGACAAACTAATAGAGTTAGGCGCAGATGATTGTTATATTTTAGAAGCCTGTATTAGAGTCGAAGCACTTGTTGAGAGCATTAATATGACACAGAGAAAACAAACACTATACCAAGCAATCATGGAAGGCGGACATACACTGCCTGAGCATGAAATTGTTAGAGAAGCAAACTATAGTAAATGGGATCATCCAGAATCAGCAGATTACAGCCAGTTCCTAGAAAAGACATTTGGCCAGCCCGACGAAGCAACAGATGAACAAACTGTTTGGCACGGTATTGATGGGTTTAAACGTGTCGTAGTAAGAGACGAATATATACTTCATGGCAGTCCTGCGCCACATTATGACTTTGTATACAGTTATATAGATTTAGAAGTCCCAGAAGAACTTAGTGATGAACTAGCAAAGTGTAGTGGAAGTATTCTTATTGACCATCTAAAAAATGAAGTAGGTGCACGTTGCGGAAGTCTTACAGCAAACGCAGTAACACTTAACTTTGTAATGGACGTAGTACATGGTAGAACTAAGCCTGAAAAAGAAGAGTATGAAAAGCGTATTCTATCAATGAAGGATATGTTTGGCCGCGGCATGAAGTTTTCATTAGAATGGTGGCCTGATGAAGCAGGTGATGCAGATCCCGATAATCCTTATTATGCAGAAAGTATCAGAGAACACTTTACACCCGCTAATGAAGAAATTACAGACTTTAACAAACAAGATCCAATGAACAGTGTAATTGCTATTCGCGGGATTGGCACAATGAGTATTAGCAGTGCGCTGGAAAAAGTAAGTGAAATGGCTTTGGATATTGCTAAACTTGGTGCAATGAAAGATGCAAAAAACGTTCAGGATAATTTACCTCGCTACATGGATCTACTTGCAACTTACAACCAAAGTATCCAAGAGGCATACAGAGAACTAGCGTCACAACGTAAACGTGGTGGCACAGCAAGTCGTGGCATTGACAAAGATATACAAGAAAGCGACAAGGATTTAGTCCGTATACCTAAAGACACCAGCGACAGGTTGAGTGTTATGGAACCAAGTGCTTCATTGGCTGATGCCGAAAAGGCGTTTATCGAACTTTCGCGTTATCAACAATTAGTAAAAGGATTAAAAGCCACAAGAAAAAATGAAGAAAAAGAACTAGGCGAAGCAACAAAAGACCTTTCATTAGACGATGTAGATCCAAAACTAAGACCTGTTCTACAACAAGCGATAACTAAATATCCGTTTGCAAAAAATGCACTTGATGCCGCACTGCATATGATGATGGATCAAATGAAAAGCGATTTCAAACAAGACATGGAAATTAATAGATTAGACAAAGAAAATGACACACAGGATCAAGAAATTGATGATTTGGAACGTAAAGTTACCAAAGAACACTGCGGCGATCCAATGGCGCCAGATCACAAACAAGGTCGTATACTATTAATGAAATTGTATAAAAAAGAAATGCAATGTGTACCTGGTTCACCAGAACATTTTGAAGTAGTGAAAATGATTGATGGTTGTCGTAAGAACATTGGGCTGGATGAAGGCATGATGGGCGATATTGCAACTGCGATTTCAAAACCTGTAAAAGCAGTGGTAGACAAAACGGTAAAAGACTATAAAAATCGTAAAAGATTATTTGGTAAAGGAAAAATAACATGACTATAAATGAAGCGGAACCAAAGTACCAAAGTCTTTCCGACGAGACATTAGAAAAAATTGCAGGAGAAATGGGAGTTCCTTTTGAAGTTTTAAAAAGACGAGGACAAGAAGAAAGTGGTTTACGTCATACTGATGCAAAAGGCAATATTACATTAGGCGATAAGGATCTCGATAATAAAGCATATGGTATGTTTCAAATACGACAGCCTGCACTAGATGAAATAAACAAACAACTTGGCATGGAACTTACCATAGATGACATTAAAAATAGTCCACTTGCAAATGCTTATGCAGGTGCGGCTTATCTAAGAATTTTACATGATGTATATTATCCAAAAACTGTTCACGCAAAAGATAATATCGATCCTTGGGAATACACACAACAAGCATTTAAATATGGACCTGACAGTGTTCCTACAGATGTATTCTCTCAGCCGACGCCTACACAAACATCAGTGCCTGTGCCGCCACCACAACCAAAGCCAGGAGATCAACTTACTGCAAAAGACATGGACGCAATTGCTAATCAACCTCCTGCGTATAAACCAATTGATCCTCCAAAGTCATCAGCAAAACCAACCAGTAAGTGGTATACTGGTAAAGAATGGTGGTATCCAGATTTTAAAGGCGACAAGAAAGCAGAAAGAGCTTTCCAACTAAGTTTAGATGGAATGGGGCAAAGTGCAAGTAATCTTAAACAAATGACAAAAGACATGATGTCTGGTAAACTTTCGCCGTATGATGCATTTGATGTCGGTGGTATGCCAGGCAAGATTGACAAGGCAACAGGTACAAGTATTGGCAGCACTATTGCAGGCACTGCTAAAAATATCAGTAAGGGAAATGTAAACAAAGACAGTTTTTTATATAAAAATATTGTAGAGCCTATTGTTGGCAAAGACACAACACCAACTCACATGTTGGATAAAGACGGTAAATTGGTACCGTATAAGAAGTAGCAACATGAAATTAAATGAAATAGGCGCAGTAGGAATCGTTACAAAGCAAAACGCTACCAAGGATGTTCCTGTGGGTGGCGAATATATGAATGTAAAGAAACTAGGTCTTGGATCTGGTAAGCCTAAACTTCACGATAAAAAAGCAACAAAGAATACAACTCCAAACAAATTATTCAATCTTGGTATTACAGAAGACGATGATGTGCTTTATCATGCAACATATGAGCCTTTCCTAAACAGTATACTAGCAAATGGACTGGGCGGTGCAGGTACCCAGCAACAGTGGGAGGATAGTAAGCCAGGGCATGTATATCTTGCTCGCGATCCAGAAGTAGCAGAAAGTCATGCAGAGGCAAATGAACAAGTACCAGATGACTACATCGACAATATTATTGTGCTTGCTATTGATACTAGCAAACTGGATATGGATAAACTTGTTGATGATCCAAACGTATTAGATGATGATAGCACACTAGCATACAAAGGTATTATTCCAAGCAATGCATTTACTATATCAGAAAGCATAGCAGAAGGTAAACGTATACCACGCAAAAAAGGGCAAAAGGCTGGCAGTAAAAAACACAGTGACTTATACACGGATGAGAATCCTAAGGGTACAATTCATGGACTAAAGTTTGCTACAGTCAAAGATGCACAAGCAAGTGTGCGTAAGATTAAAAGTTCAGGCAAGAAACATGCACATAAAATACAAGCAGCAATAGCAATGGAGCAACGTGCAAAAGCAGCAGGCAAAGTAAGTGCCGCTGCAGTGTATCGCAAGTACATCAATGCTATGAAAAAGAAAACTAAAAAGATGAATGAACTACGCATTGAAAAGCCAGATCCTAAAGACACACTAGGCGTAAAGCGTAAAGAAATGCCGCAAGTAAAAAGCGATGACTATGCAGAGTTTATAGCCTACTTACAAAAGAATGGTGCTAAGTTTACCAAAGAAACTATCCCTGCTCGTGACCTAAAAGCAATGCAAAAAGAGTTTAGCGACGAAGGCATTATGAAGCAGTTAATGAAGAACATTGAACAAGGACCAAACAGAAAAGCAGTTATTGCGAGTAGCGACGACTACATCATGGACGGGCATCATAGATGGCTAGTTGCTATTAACACAGGCGCAGACTTAAATGTGTTCCGTGTTAACTTGCCTGCTTACGAACTATATGACCTAGTAAACAAGTTTGAAAAAACATACTACAAAGACATATATGAGCGTGGTAGTATTGGTGTTCCGTTTAGTAGTGGACTTGTAATGACACTGTTTCCACACCGCCCACTTAAGATTAAAAAGAGTACACCAGGTAAACTAAAATACGAAGATGTAGACTTAAGACACGCACTTGAATCAGGAATCTATAAACACAATGAAGAAAATATCACTGTTAGAGTAAACCCTGACAAGTCTATTAGTTTTATCCAACCACAAGAATATAGTATTGCAGATGATCATGACTATTTAGAATATGCGCAATCTCTATTAGCGGATGCAAACAATTGGACTAAAGTAACAAACGAAGCAATTACCTCTGTTGACTTAGATCAACTAGAAACGTTTGCAGACAAACTGTTTGCTAAAGTAGGCATTGATGTAGAGTTCACACGTCACTTCTTAGATCGTGTAAATGATGCTCGTAACGTAAAGCCTATTACAATGGCGGAACTTACTAGACTGTTTAAGCAAGAGTTTAAACGTTACGGCAAGCCTATTGCACAAATGGGACCTGGACAAGAAGCAGTAATGAAAGACTTGCAGACAGATATTAACTTGCCGTTTGCACTACAGTATGACAAAGACAACAATGAACTAGACTTGATTGCTAAAACTGTTATGCGTAAAAAAGATTTTCGTACGCCGGACAGAGAGTTTCCTGTAGAAGGCTGGAGTGCAAAATACAAAAAAAGTATAAACTGCAGCAATCCAAAAGGTTTTAGTCAACGTGCGCACTGCGCAGGACGTAAGAAAAAGAAAAAAAGTGAAAGCATAAATGAAGAAGACAGTTTGGGCAGTCAAATAAATTTTCCTGGATTTGATAAAAAAGAAAAAAAGAAGCCAAAGTATAAGCCTATTCCTAAAAAAGATAAAAGCGTATTGGATAAAATTAAAGGTTTTTTCACAGGCGAAAGTATTAATGAAGCATATTTGCTACAGTTAGAGCGAGGCAAGAATGATCTGGTGCTTCATGTAAAGGATACAAAAACAGGCGAACGTATGCAAGTGCGTGGCAAACCTGGCTACGAAACCAGTTACGATGCAGATGACGAACTTCACCAGTTACTGGACATTATTGGCAAAGCAAGTAACATCAGCGAATTAATGAATGGTGAGATTGTAAATGTAAATCCTAAACACCCAGATGGTCCAAAAAGTTATGCAGCACTTGCTAATGCAATGAATGAAGATGATGCAAGTGACAAAGTATATGAACTGCTATTAGATAATATTGGTGCTGGACCATTTGATGGAGGCTGTGTTGTTGTAGCACAAGCATTACAGTTAATACATGGCGGCGAACTTATGGCATTGGTACGCAATGACGGAACTGCTGATCATGCAGTGGTTCAAAAAGGCAATACAATGTATGACTTTGATGGGCCTGGCACACAAGAAGAAGTTGTTAACAGATTTGAAAAAAATGAAGGTACACGGATTGCAGAAGTTCGTAAACTAAGAATGACAGACCTGCCTGATGCTCCTCGTAATAGCGAGTTAGCAAAGCAAATTGCTAGTTTGATGAAAGAGCCAGTGCAAGAAGAACAAATTGACGAAGGCGTAAACGACCCGCACATCTTTAAAGCAGTGTTCCTAGCAGGTGGACCAGGCAGTGGTAAGAGTTTTGTTGCTAAGAGCATACTTGGGGGCACTGGACTACGCAGTATTAACAGCGACGAAATATATGAATTTTTAATGAAAAAGCAGGATCTTTCTCTGGATCCTGAGACTATTTTTTCACCCCAGGGCCAAGAAATTCGTGACAAAGCAAAAGGTTTATCCAGACGGCGTGAAGCAACGTACTTGGATGGACGCTTGGGCTTGATCATTGACGGCACAGGCAAAGATGTTGCTAGGTATCGAGGTATTGAACAAAAACTAAAAGCCATTGGTTATGATACTAGTATGATATATGTAAACACAAGCCTAGAAGTTGCACAACAGCGCAACAAGCAAAGAGAACGCAGTTTAACACCTGCAGCAGTAGAAGAAATGTGGAATTATGTACAACAAAATTTGATGCAGTTTCAGCAAATGTTTGGTGCTGGACGCTTTCATATTATAGACAACAGTGGAGGATTAGAAGACCTTGATAGACAGAAAAACTTTGATAAAGTGTACGTTGAGACACAGAGATTTTTAAACACTCCACCTAAGAACAGAAAAGCTCTAGCGTGGATTCAGAAACAAAAAGAGCAGAACGATGGACAACGATCAGCCGAACAACCAACAACAAATCAAGAACCTGATGGAGGAACTACAGCATCTAACTGAGGATTTTACACAGGCAGCAAAACCGGGTAGCAGACCAGGAAGTTTAAAACGTAAAGCAGCAATGTATCTAGGCAAAGGCGCAGGAGAAAAACTAAGCAAGACAGACTTGAAAAGACTTCGTGCCAAAGCAAACAAAATGAAAAAGAGTACTAAGAAAGCAGAACGTGACAGAGGCATACAACTAGCAAGGCAAGTAAGTTTTGCATTTAATATGAGAGACTAATGTATATACAAGTAAAAATTAAATGTGATAGAAATAACACACCTTACAGAGTGTTTATCAACGGTGAACTAATGACAGAGCGTTTTTACACTGCTCCTAGAAATTGGGATACTAACGAACGTATTAGCCAAACTTGTAATACACTAGGACTAGAAATAGCAGACGCTGAGCATTACACAGCAAAAATTACAAATGTGCCAGGATATCCTAGTGCAAATACTTGGATAGAAGAAGTAAAATGGCAGGAGGAATCTTATGCGAATTAAAGAAATAACAGAATCAGCAACTGCAACAGCAACAGCAAGTGCTAGTATAGCGTCAGTTGCAAATCCAGTGCAGGCTCATCAAAAACTTAAAAAAGATAAAAATGGCTTGCCAGTAGCACCACAAGCCAAAAATCCAGACGGCACTGTAAAGAATGCACTAGATGTAAAGTCTAACATTATGGGCACACCATTAGTCAAACGATAAATATATCTATAACATACAGGAACAAAATTATGCGTGATATTATTACAAAACTAGAACAACTTAACGAAGGACACATGAGTGACATGGCTCATGAGGTTGAAAAAGACCACGAAGTGCAGATGGCTCGCAGTGATCTTTATAAAGCAGCAAAGTATGCAGTAAGCATCCACAAGATGATGAAAGATGTCTCTGAAATGGAAGGCATTGATGGATGGGTTGCAAGTAAAATTACTAAAGCAAGTGATTACCTAGGTAGTGTAAAGCACTACATGGAAGGTCAAATGATGCAAGACGTAGAACTAGCAGTTGTTCCTGTTGCTGGTGATATGACAGACGCTATGACAATGCCACAAGAAAGTGCAGAACAAGTTACTGAAGGTCGTTTAGGCTTTAGAGACTTAGAAAAGTTTGGTAGTGCAATAGCGAGCAGAATTGACCAAGAAGCAAGACGTAGAGGCAGTGCTGACATGGAGCCAGGTGATGCTGATGAACTACGTTATAGAATTGCTAAAGAAATGGGCTTGGTAGAATCTGAAGAAAATCTTGAGGAATTGACAAAAGCACAGCAAGATCGTATTGATGCTGCTCCTGGTAGAACTATTGATGACATGAAGCCAGCAGAACGTGACAGCCTAAAAAAGTTTGTAAAAACAAAGTTGCAAGATCCAAAAACAGGTCAGTATCATAATCAAAGTGAACCTGCTAAACAATTTTATGATAAGATGGGCTACAACAAGTTAGCCAAAGAAGAACAAGTTGAAGAAGAAGATGTAATTGGTAACATCATTGGTAAACTAGCACAAGGTAAATCAGGTCAGCGTGGCGGTAAAGATGTTATTGGAGACATCATTGCTAAACTTCCTAAAGACAAGCCTGACATGCCTGACATGCCTGTTTCTAAACCTACAGTGCCTATGCAAACAAAACAAAAAATGGCAAACAAAATGGCACTGCCTAAATCAAAGCCTGATATGAGTATGGGACAGGATAAAACAACAGGCGATCCACGTGGTATTCTTAGACAAAGTAAATTTGCAGAATGGAGTAAAAAATAATGTCTGACTTTTTTAAACTAGTACAGAAACTAAACGACATCGAAGAGAACAAGGAAACTTCAGTTGTTACAGAAAGTGCTCCAAGTACAAAGCCAGTAGAGGTTGCTGAAACGGCAAGCCTACTTAACAAGTTCAATGCTATTAGTGCAGAGAATCCTTACACACCAGTTGTAGCAGAAGCACAAGAGGCGGAAGTTGAAGAAACAATGCAGGATCGTTTTGCTAAGTTTATGAAAGCAGAACGCAGTGCAGGTGTTGAAGTTGATGAAATGAAGTCAATGATTGACGAAGGTACAGCAGAATATGAGTATGCTGAC
>UEXM01000368.1_pt1 | contig 31597 bp, 36 predicted proteins | sample 1796661 | NCBI WGS metagenome assembly UEXM01 (sample SAMEA4772469, study PRJEB27181) | metagenome
TCGTATAATTTGAGAACGCTTTTCGCGTATTTATACTCACTTCTTCCTTTTTTGCATTGTCCTTTATTGCCACGGTTATATTGAGCAAGGGACTTGCATATATCTTGTTTATTAAGAGTCATATATCGTTTCAAGGCGTGTACACCAGCCTTGATATAATCGCATTTACCTTGCTTTGGGCAATGGTACTTAGGAATGACACCCATTGCCCCTTGTGCACCTTTATTTGAGACTACGTTCTTAAAACGAGTTTCTCTATATGCAACGGAGATAGCGAGAAAGGGGTCAACCGATTGTTGTACGGCTTCATTGTAGACTTGTGTACATATAGCCATTTTAGGTTGTAGGTTTCTTAATACTTTTCTTTGGTAGCTAGGACTACCTGTAACCAAGTTAAAGAGTATAATCCAACAGTATATATTCATAATTAAAAATCACAGATTAGAGTGCGGCTTAAGAAATGGAGTCTGACTAAATCAGTATCAATTGTCTCCATTCTATAGATGAGAGGAATACCTTGAGTTTCACCTTGGAAGACAACAAGGGCATACGGTTTATTAAAAAAGTAGATCGCTTTAGCAGATTGTATAATCTTATCGAAGTATTTAGTGTGTGTATCATTTCGGAAAAGGAGAAGATGTAAACCTTCTTTATTCTCTTTTGCGGAATTGCGTGCTTTCCGAATATACGCACCTTTATTTTGGACATTAACAAGATCTGCGAAGGTGCTTTTCCCTTGCCAGTCAGAATCAAGACTTCCAACTTGTGTAGAAAAAAGATGATCTACTCCAATAAAGTGAACATCAAGATCAATAAGTCCAAATTCATGGATAATGGCGAGGAATATGCTATTGTCCTTCATAAATTGACAGTAATCCGTTTTCGTCATAATAAGATTCTGCGTCTTTTGTCCATTCTCGTGTGAGGCATGGTTCCGCGACTGCAGGAACATCGGGTGTATGAAGATTCATACCTTGTTCCATGAGGGATTGCAACCGCTTTGCGGACTGTGTTGCTTTATGTTGATCTACAAAGGGGATTTCGAGCACCAATTCATCATGTACAAAGAGGATGGGGATGCATTTGTACAAAGGTGACTTCTCATCAAAGAAGCATTCATTCCAGACCATGATAATAGATTCTTTTGCTCCATCGCTTGCGATTCCTTGAAAAGGGGTATTGCACGCGATAGTAAACTTTCTTAGGTATCTTACTCGATCGGTGCTTTTAAAATGGTACACTTGATTATAATCTTTGTAGTCGTCATACTCACTATGTTTCGTAAGTTCAGAGCGTGTTCTAAAATAGTCTTCCATTTCGTACCAGACGTGTAACCAATCTTCTCTTAGTTTCTCACTTTGTTTCATGGTGAGATTGGTACCATACCCTTTAGCGTAATCAACGAATTGTTCGCTACCGAGTCCCCCTGCATACCCAAAGTTCGCAATCTTGGAAAGTTGTCTTTTCTCTTTTAGTCTTTTATTCAACGCATGATCTTTATCGGAGAGTACTTCTTTACCCTCGTCATAAGTAAGATTAATGCCTTCTGTCCGAAGGAGTTCAACTGCCATAAAAAGATGGGGATCAAAGTTAGGGTCTTTTTGGTATTCCCTCCCTAAACTTGTTTTACGTCCTTCATTGATGTGTGTCTGAGCCAGAGTTCTGAGTTCTGCGTTCGAGTAATCTGCTTGGAGGAAGATATGGCCATCTCTTGGTTTGATGCAGGCACGTGCCTTCCCTTTTCGGGGGATATTCTGCAAGTTTGGGTTCCGACTACTTGTTCGTCCTGTCTCCATCAGACCGTTGTACCCGTATCTCAAACGAGAGTCGGGGTTTAGTTTCGCATTCTTGAGTGCGTCCAAGAAAGTGCGTTTTTCTTTCCACGCAGTATCGCTTTTCAATTTTGATTTGAGTGCGGACTGGATGCCTGCAAGTTCCATTCGTTCTTGTGTACTAACTCGTTTTTTATCCTTAAGGTCAACCCCGTGGCTAAATACGGTATCGATCGCAGAAAACAGTTGCTCCATCGTTTGTTTATTTGCGGAGATCTTTCCTGTCTTCGTGGTGTTCAATTCGAGTCCCACAATTTCCGATGCTTCTCTCAAAGTATCTTGAATTTTACTTGAGACTGCGGAGTACCCCCTATCGTTCTTTGCAGGTTTCAACAAACCGAACTCAAGTGCTTTCTCAAGTGTTTCGTTATGGACTTCCATGCATCCTTCAACGGCATCATCAATTTTGTCTACATCAATGTTTACACCGATAACGGTTGCCATCATTTGTAAGATATATTCAACGTGCGTCTGTCTCGCAAGGTCTTTAAGGACATTCACCCCTATCTTACGTTCTAGTTTTTTTGCTTCTTTTACTTGTTCTGCGTAAATCTGTTGAACATATACGGCATCGTTTTTTGCATACTCTTGTTCTGCGTGGCTCCATTCTTCAACGGGAGTACCGTACAAATCGCCATACCCTGTTCGGATACTTCCTTCTTTACTTGCCCCAATATCAATATTAAGATATTTCCATGCAAGTCCTTCCATTTTGGTGGAAGGTACGACTTTCCATTTGTCCTCTGCCTTCTGGATGAATACATTTCCAGACCGTATTCCATCTGTTCTAGGATCGGCAGTATTCAACAGGATTTGTGCTAACTTCGTGCACAAGATTCGGCCTTCGTTCAAGGCTTCATTAATTAGGCGGAATGTCTCCGTAGATTGGACACTAGCCACGCATAAATCGAAGCACGCGTTTTGGGCGACTAAAGTTGCACCATTCATCAATAATCGTTGTAGAAATTTCTCCCCTTCAACATCATCCATGAGCATTCGTGGGCCACCGTTATAAAACGTCCAACATACGGCACGAGGCACAACTTGATTTGTGATCAAAAAGGTTTCGCAATCGAAACCCCAAATTTTACTTTTAGACATAAAGAGTCTCCTTCCATATTATATAACTCCGATCCCCTCATTTATCTTACACGCATGTATGGTTTTCCACCTCTTCGGAGTACTGCCCATACCCATTTCCCTTTACTTCCTGCAGTCTTAGCGGATTTCCATTCTTCCAAAGTAATATTGTTATAAAGGTATCGAGCACCTCCTCCGATTACACGGCCTACTCCTTTTACCCATCTTTGGAACTCTACTGTCAGTTGTTGCCTTTGTGCGTTGTAAGACATACTTACAACATTGGAAGACACAACAAAGATCTTCTCTGACAGTTGTCCGCTCATGGTTCGGAATTGTAATTCTCTTGTAATCCGAGGTGTCGTTTCTGTAACGCCATACTCAGGTTGTGCAGGCGAGCCTTCGTATCGTGCTCTTGGATTATACCCTGCAGGTGCTTTAAAAGGGTTTGTGTAGCTACTAGAAAGAGCAGGGTATTTTTCCCGCACAACACTATTATATAAACCCATGATTATTCTCCATCGTAAAAGTCAAATTCGTTCCAGAGTTCTTCCATCCTTTTAGAGTCGGCATCTTCGTAATACTTTTCGCTTGATTCTCCCCAACGATTCAACTCTTTTTCCCCAAAGGAGACAGAGTATTCAAAACTCGTGTTCTGGAGTGTAGCTTCTGCGATACTGAGACAGAGAACCGTGTCATCATGTTTCTCTACACCAAAGCCGATCAGTTCTTGTACCAAAGGATCGAGTGTGTCCCGATCATCTTTATCACGACTTGGGAGGACGACTTTTTCGTTCTCAAATAAAACGGTGAGTCTTGGGACACCTGTAAAAATCGAGTTCTTACTTTTGTTTGTTGTTTGATGCTCCCTTAGTGGGATGTCGCTTCTGCTTTTCAGATTAAGCGTGTGTAATTGCCCAAAGTTATTCTTCTCGACCGCAACAATGGAGACATTGCGTTCCCATCTCTTATAAAACATTTCGATTCTTCGGTATAGTTCACTAGGTGAGACACCTCTAAAGCGTGTAATATCAAGTAGATACCTGTTCCCGTTCACATCACTTGCCCACGTGATTCCCACTGTATAATCGGAGTCCGATCTTTCGGCCTTACTTGGGTCGGATACGAGTGCTAAATCCCATGCTTGGATAACTCGAAGATTTCCAACTTGAGGGATCTCTCTCAAGCCAAGTCCTTTTCCTTTACTGAGGGCACGATCAATCCAATCGTTTTTAAACATTTGGTCTTCGGAGTCTTGTACTTCATTTTGGAACTCTCGTGTAAACAATCGGGTTCCTACAGTTGCTCTTTCTTTCAAAAGGTACTCAATCGGACGTTGTTCTGGCCACAGGACTTTTGATGTTCCTTTTACAGATACACCTTTGATCACATCTCTCCCTGTTCGATCAATCTCTGTTTCAAAACTGAAAGATTCGGGAAATTCAATAATCGCTTTATCATGGAGAACCATAAAAGTGGGGTCTTTGATCATGTGTGAGTATACATCATCCATGTGCTTCCGAGTTCCAACAACAAGCATAAAGCCTTTGCGGGTAAGAACAGGTTGCATTGTTCCAGATAACCACTCCCTCGTTTTTCGTCGTACACCTGCACTGAACGTGGTCTTATCATCATCAACGTCATCAAGAATTAGTACGTCAAAGTGACCACCTGTGATTGCCCCTCCGCTCCCTACACACTCTAAAGAAGGGTCTATAGATTCGGTGTTCCGATTTAAATAGATTTGTGTACTGATCCACTTTGTATCTTTTGTTCGAAAAGGAGGAAGATCATCACTTGCCCAATCTTCAATGATTTTATCAGACTCCAAAAATGCTTTAACCATCCGAAGACGTTTCTCCGCTTGGCCTGCAGTTGCGGAGACAAACAATATTTTACTATTTCGATCAATACAGAGCCTCCATACGGTGTACAAAATCGAAAGGTAGCTTTTCCCATGATCACGCGGAGCAAGAACTAAGAGTTTTTCTTTTGTGTTCTCGTCAATCGCCTTCTGACTTAAACGTGTACATTCACTGATCCACGATTCTTGATGTTCGACATAATCAAAACCGAGATAGTACGTAGCAAAGAAAACAGGCGAGTGTATTGAGAGAGCACGCCTACCTTCTTTAGTCAGAATAAGATCATCAATGTTCATCTGCAACTCCGTATAAAACTGTGGTGCACCCTTTGTAGTGTACTGCATACAGTTTGTGGTGTCCATTGACTTGTTCGGGGAAAAGTATTTCGGCTTCGGGGTTTTCGTTTACATAGGAGACAACGGTAAGATCGTCATGCACAACCACTTTAGAAGGGGTATCTGTATACAAGATTTTAGATACTTGGAAGTTTTTCTGTATACGAGCAACCAACTTATCTTGTTTCTTAGGTTGCCCTCCCCCCTCGATGTACTCTATGTACTTTAACCAGTACATAGAAATAAAATTAAGAATCTCGTCCATGTTTTTCAATCTCGTGTTGTAAATACCAAATAGCTTTCTCCAGATCTTGAACTTTATTCTCTTTGTGTTCACATCGGAGTACATATTTAACTGCATTACCTAAACAAAAGTTCAGTTCAAAAGAGTCAATGACATCAAGTGCAGTCATTCCTGTCCCTTGGTAATGACTAGGTTGGTTTACTTGGCTCATCTTTTACTCCTGCTCGTTTTTTGATCTGTGCTACGATGATTGCATTGAATGCTCCCATTGCACATCCTAACCATAGGTCAACAATTGTGTAGGTGAGACTCCATCCTACAAGTCCTCCTGTTAAAACGGCACACGCTTTTGTTAAGGCTTTTGCCTTTTCTTCTTTGTAGTAGGACTTCCAAAAAGGCTTACAGATTTGTGTGATTGCATAAGAGACTGCACTACAAACAAAAGCGAGTGTGTAATGGTGCTCTGTAAAATTAAAACTTTCCATAAGATTACCTCGATGGCGTTGCGGAAACGGTGGAAGGATCGGTAGAACCAAACCTTAGAAGTTGAGTTAAACTAGCGTATATAGAAGGAAAATCTGACCAGAGCAAGGTCTTCCCTTTTAGTTGGATGCCACTTGCTAAGATGTTTAAGATCACATCAAAAAACTCGACATTAAATTGTTCGTCCAAAAGATAAATAGGTTTACGCCCTGCTTGATCTCCAAAGCGAACATCTGAAATCCCCGAAAAAAAGTCAAGGATGTAACCCCCTGCAGGCACGTTGGCGGCCTCCGTTGCCTTAAGGAAGTGGCTAGGTATAGAGAATAGACCTGCATCTACGATGAGACGTACCTCACCACCATACTCTTCAACAACATAAGGAAGAATCGAGACATTAAAGGTTTGCCCCACAAGATTGGGAAGTGCCTTAAAGTAGGATGTGTCGTAATTAGCAACACGGAATGTTGTTGTGTTCCCTGCCGTGTTCACAATGCTCGCAAGGTAGTGTGTTTTTCCGTTAATCTTAACAAAACGACCTTCTAAGTTTGCAGGGTTTACATCTCCTGTATAAGTAATACGATCGGTAGCAAGACAGAACATTTCGTAAGTTGTGAAGTCGGAAAACTCTTTGAAGACGCGAAATAAAAAGTCAAATAGGATACCGAGTGTCCCTCTTGCACCGAAGACACTTGTTTTCAAAGCGGACTGCCAATTTTCGTCCTTAATGTATTCGGGTCTTTCAAACCCATAAAACGAACTAAGGCGATTAAGTGCGTCTCCTGTTGCTTTGGTGATCAGTGTATCGTTTCGGGCATCATCAAGTTTACTGATATGGGTTATCATAGAAGACCACCTTTGCGTTTTTACCAATTAGAGCTTTACGTCTACCACTTTGGGTAATTCCTGTAAACGTACTGTTTGTTTTCCCTGTGTATAACAAGTGTATCCCTTCAACAAAGAGACTTCCTTTTGAAGGGAACGCAAGGGTCGATTCTACAGTGAGTGTTGCCGTACCTTCAACAAAGTCAACCGTTGACTTAGTAAGAGGTTTCCCTGTCAAGTCTTGTAGAAACTCTCCTAAAGACCTCGTTAATACTTCAAGTGTTGTGTAGTCCTTATCCATATCACTTTGTGCAAAATCTCGTGTACCTGCATTGAAATGGGCAGGGAGTAAAGATCGAAGCGTGTACTCTCCCAAACTTCGGTTGCGAGGGATCACTTCAAAGGCACTTGTCATTAAGATTTTATGCTCCGTGGACTCATAGTTAAAAGCGATTTCAATATCGTAGGTTCCCAGACTTAAAGGAGGCACATATGCGTGTAATCGAGTCTGTGCTAGGTTTGAGTATACAAATCCTTGTCTTGACGTAGGATGTCCAACAAAAGCAGGAATTGCAAATGTACGCACTCCATCTTTTACGAAAGTCACTTTGTGCATATTTAAGTAAGCAGGGACTTCAATATTTGAGTATTGAAACCAATTCCCCACAATATCGATGCGAACTCCTCCATCGTCTCCGATATAAAAAAGATCCCCTTCTATTTCGGCAGGAAGAAGTGCCAGATCATAAGGGGAGCCAAAGCCTGTATCTCTGCCTTGAGTTTGATAAGGGGAGCCGAAGCCTGCATCGTAGATTGCAGGAGGATTATTTGCGTACGAAGGGGAGCCAAAACCTGTTTCACTCATTAGATGCTCCTTGTTGCCTCAATGGTGACTCGTAAACCATGTCCAAAATGCCCATCACACTCTTGTGTACATTTGATGCCGAAGTAGGCACCCGTTGCAACTGTTAGACTTCCTGTACTCTCGATGTACCCTGTCTTTTTATTGGCAGTTCGAGTAATTGCACCGAGGGCATCAACAGTTGTTGTCGTATTACTGACCATGTTCGCAGTGCTTGAATAAGTAACTAGTGCAAAATTATAATCGTCTGTAGTGAATGTACCACTATCAAGCAGAACGATTGTGATGGTTGTGATTGTGATCGTACTTCCTGTTTTGTTCTGGAAAAGAACGTGTGCATGGTTTGATTGAGACTCTGCGAGTGCATCTGTCCCATCAACACATCGAATTGCATCGTGAACGGTCGCTTGTCCGCTTGCTTTACCCTCAACCGATTGGTCTGCACCTTGGGTATAAATGAGACGCTCAACGTCAAGGATCTTACCTGTAGTATTCGTAGCCCCAGATAGAAGGACTCCTCCTCTAACTGTAGTTGTAGGAACATCATCTTGGGTCATTATGACCTCAAGACCCCCTGCATTATCCCGTTTTAGTTTAAAAGTGCTATCTGATTCGTCGTACATGATTTCGGGGATTTCAATACCTCCTTTATAAAATTTCAGAGAAGCATCCCCTGCCGTGTTATCTGAATTAATACTTAGTGTCGCACCTTCTAAACTAAGATTTCCACCTATGGTTACACTGCTTGCAAGTGATACATCGACAAATTTCTTTGTTGGATCTAATGAATCTGTACCCATTGTAAATTCTAAGTTGCTATCAGAAGACTTAAACATTAAATCTTCGTTGCTTAAATTTACACTTGTAGTTTCTATTGCGTACTCGTCTTGAATGTCGAGTGTTCCTCCTCCGCCCCCGCCTGCACCATTTACCCAATTTGTGCCATCATATTTAAGGAATTCTCCACTTGATAATGTACCGAGTGATACATTTGTTAAATGGTTGAGTTCTGTATTCTCGATGGCAGATACCCACTCGTGTGCTTTTGTGTGCCAATCCCGTTCGCCCTTTGCAGGCTTTTCGAGTCCTCGGTTTGTGCTATTGACACGGACAGTTACAAAAGCAGAGTTCGGTGCAAGAATAGGGTCTGTTTCGCTTGTTGCACTGGTGCTTGTGTTTGTCGCAATTAGGAAGAAGCGATAATTCCCCCATGTATCAATGGAGTTTAGAGTAGGATTTTGGATTGTGCTATCTACTAAAGCGGCACCATGCCCCGAAGGTGCATCGACAAGTGTCCAACTAAAAGAGAAAGTTGCACCACCATTCTCTGAATCAGAGGCAGTACCGAAAAGATTCTGAGTTGTTGTGAGTGCCGACTGTGCGATGTCTGCGTCGAATAAAGTATTAACGTCTATAATCGTGTTTGCGGATGCGTATGCAGTGATCATTTATCTTCCTTAAGGTTTGATTAGTTCAAAATCGATTTTGACAGGGATTCTGACAACGGCAGTAAAAGGCGAGGAGTCATACTTGTCGTCAAAATAGTCATAAACCCCCGATAAAGAGACTTTAACCCCTTTAAAAGCAGCAGGAGTGTCACTTAGGTTTTGATAAGTGTTATTTGATACCTTAAATATATCGTTATAATTTGCACCCGAAGTAATGTCATCGGAAAAAGGTTGAGCGTGAATAGGACGTAATAACAGATTCGGAGCATCGTCCTTAAGTGCAAGGGCATTCACTACATTTACACTCATACGTATCCCATAACCAGAGTAAGTCTCTCCAAAGTCAATGGCGAGTACAGAATTCGCAAGACTCCAATGGGTATCGGTAGACCAACTACTGATTGCAGTTGTTGAGCCTAGAGTATGCAAGAACTCATAATCGTAATATGCAGATATTCCAGAACTTAAAAGAGAGCCTTCGTTTGTGTTCGTATAAAAATCTGTCTCTATAGTGTGGGTATTGTTTGCAGGGTCAGATATTAAAGTGAATATGACAGACCCTTTCCTATTATGATTGATACGTGCTTCTAAATTACTACCCCTCTGATACAAACCATCAAGAGATAGGTAAGGAAGACCGTTAAATGCAGAGGTTGGTATACCAGAGATACCCGCGTCTGCAGAGCCGTTGCCCCTAATATCCTCGATTTGTTTGCGTAGTGTACGGAGAGCCATTTTCAACCCTCCGCCATGCAACAGTTTCAGTTGACTGTACTCAGAACTACTATCAAGTGTGTAATCCCCATCCGTGAAATAGACATCATCTGTAAAAGTATACAATTCAATAGATTGATCGGCATCCGATAGTTCAATGGTGCCCCCATTAAGATTCCAATCAATGATACGCCCTATCTTCGTGTATCCCCCTGCAGGCACCGTGGAACTCAACAAAAAGTCTACAACAAACTTTTTTCTTGTGTCCCTAAAAAGTGTCTCTTCTGTATTATTTGAAACACTCCAGAAGCGTCTATTGTCAAGAGTCGTATCAATCTCTCGTTTAAGAACAAAGATATAAGGAAAAAGAGCATCATTAGCCACATCATATCCCGAAGTGCGTGGGCCATCGGGGACGCTATTGTTTGTATCATAATAATCTTGGACTAAAGCACGCACTGTATCAAAGTTGCAGGTGCCATTATTCGCAAGACTTGCATCAAACGCAATCACACGAGATTCAAAAGAGTCTGCAAAGTCGGTATCATCTTGTGCTTCGATATACACAAAGTCGGGGAACCCTATTAGATCAGTTGAGTTATTAACAGTTATACCACTGATAACAGGACGTTGTAATAACCCTTGTGCATTCCCTACAAGATTACCTAATGCCTTAGCAATATATGTGTATGTATTATCTTGTTGTGCATCTACATCAAGAAGATCGAGTCGTTCTAATGCATGAAACTTTACTTTATTTTCCATTTTAACTCTCCGAAGCGTTTGTTACGGTTATGTCTCCGCTACTTGTTCTTATAGCAAAGGTAGGGTCTGATGGGAAGATGTTTTCTAGCCTGTCGGAAGACGAACTAGTATAAAACTTAATGTCGCGTACACCGTTTAAATCTTTGCATACTTTGATAAGATCTGAAATATACAATGGTTCGCTAGGTGCCAGATTATTAACAAAAGAAACAATGGCAGTGCGTACTTGAACTTCCACAGGATCGAAAAGCACACCTGCATCTACACTAAGGTTGACATCAAAGGTTGCTACTTGACGACTAGCTACTTTTACGATAACCCGTGTCCCCGATGCTCTAAACCCAGTGAGTACACTTGGATTATCGACATCTCCCTCAATCTCTTTTTGTAGTTCAGAGATGAAACCTGTATATACACGATAGTCATTCACCTCCCAAGTATATCCTGCAGAAAGGACACCCTCTGCAACATATAAGAGTCCTCTTTCGGGAATTGAGATAATGTCGCTATCTGAAATAGAAACAAGTGTCCCATTACCATCCCGAATAGTTAATTCATTTCGGGTAATAGGGGCAGTTGCAGGTGCTTCGTGAAATAACACTCGATATCCTGTTGTGGGGATGGTGCCTGTAGCAATCGCTCCCGGTTTAGAGACTGCTTTTACCGAAGCACCGCTTCCATCATCAACAACGAGTTCTGATATAGCAGGCGTTTCGGGGTTTTCGTAGATACGAGCAAATCGCATCTTATCCCCATTTGAACTTATAAAAGAGAGAGCGAGGAACTCTAATGTACTTCGTGAACATCGAGAAAGAGATCTTAAGTAGTCATACGCTCTTTGTTTAAGTTGGTCATCCCCTTCTTCGTCTCCACCGTTTGTAATAGGTTGGATATTTGTTACTTCAATCACAGTATCGGGCATAGAAACGACAGTGTTAATTGTACCTGCCGTTGTATTTCCCGAAAGACCTGCGTTCAAGGCTACTATTTGTACATTCTCGGCATCTCGATCCCCAATCGCAATAATAACATCATCTGTTGTTCGATACTTGATCCCATCGGTGCGACTGACAACACTTCCCGCAGGTATCGTTAAAGCACTCGTAGTAGGCTCTCTAGTTATTTTAAGACAAGAGGCACTACCATTCGTTGCAGGCAACCTTGAAACGCCCGCAGTGGGCAGTTCTGCGACTCGCTCATCGAGTTCTGCCCCTGTTGCAGACCCTAAGAAGAACGCTTCTCTAACATTAAATATGCGACGTTCTGCACTAGCAAGTTCGTGTGAAAAAGCAGAGAGTAGTGTATTTAGAACAGAGCCTGCTTGAATATCGTTCAAACTTGTTCTGCCGATTGTCATGGCACGTAAGTCTCTAAGGATCTCATTGTGAGATTTTGGTGTATATGGCATATTAGTCTCCTACAGGTACAATAAGATTAACAGAATCCCCTTCAAATGGCACTACATTTAGATCGAGTACTATTTGGTCATCCTTTTGGGAAACTACCACATCGGAGACACTAAGAACACGAGGATCTGACAGAAGTTGATCAACAATTTGCAGAGATATAAATGCAGGAGCCGTTGTTGTGCCTATAGCATCTGGGAAACCATACTCTAAATCGTCAACAAGTCCTCCTTGGAAAGTCCGTATTCGGTTTGTCACTGCCTGTATAAAGTTATGTTCTCCTGTTACTACTTTCACATCTTCTCCCTCAAAAACAAGATCTCCATCCACTAAAGCAAGATCTGTAAGAAGGACACTTCCTTCCCCCACAAGATTAGGAACTGCAGACAGACCAAGTTCGTTTGGATCACTAGGTAAAGAGATTGTGTCTCCAGCACTTGGAGGGTATCCCGAAGCAGTTGTATTCGCATCGAGCCATCCGTTTAATTCTGCAATTTCGTACCAACGAGACACATCATTGTATACGACAATGGCAATCCGATACAGGTTATCCCCTGCTCTCAATATGTATTTATATTTTGATTGTTCAGAGCCTTCATTTGTTGAAATAAGGTTATCTGTTGTTTGAAACATTGCTAAACTAGAGTAGCTTTGGTCTTTATCTAGGAATGAGCCACCTGTTGTCGATGGGTTAAGTGGGCGACTTGATTGTATGTGGTACGCTCCATATAACCCAATAAAGACTTCTAGTTGGTACAGAACATCTTCACTGACGAGAGCAAGACTCTCCTCGGTAAGCCCTAATTGGAGAAGAGATGCTTTTATATCTGTCACCCCATCTTTCAATTGGTTCACGGCATACAAAGAAGGAATATCCTCGGTAAAGAAACTTTTTACTTCGTCAACAAGATTCACAGATTTTATACCGATTTCAAATATTGTGTCTATTGCTTTAAGAACGGTATTCCTTGTCGCTTGTACTCCACCTCTTCCGCTTTGTACAACATTTAAGGTAGATGTAGAGGCTCGCGATACACTGTTTAATAATTCACGAACAGGACGATTGTACGAATCTGTAAACTGGTTAATCCCTGTTTCATAGTCTTCAAGAGTGCTTGTGAAATTATCAACACTTTGTGTGATGTCGGAGAAGAATTCCTCGTATTTACTTAGGCTTGATCCCACAAACAACACTTCGGAGTAGCACACCATATCTAGTTGCCACATATACCCCATGCGACTACCATCCACACTTTGGGAATAAGAGAAGGCAACAGGTATTGCATCGGTGTACTTTTTCTTCTTTAGTAGATCAAAAAAGTTTAACTTTTTATCATCTGCACGATACCGTTGTAGGAATATCTCAAAAGACTCTAATATCTTTGCTACAGAAGCCAACTTTTTTAATTGATTCATGTCGGTAAAATTACGTTTATTTATTCCCGAAAAACCTTCGATGCTTATGTTCCAGTGTACCTTATTGCTACGTCTAGATAATGGAGAGCCATTGATGGCGTAAAAATGCTCATGCACAAGTTCTTGAGTGACCGAAACGGCACTTGGTTGATTCGGCAACAAAAAGAAGTTATTTCCTTCTTTGAAAAAGTAATCAATGTGGGCACTTTCATTAACTTGAAGCATTTTGTTCACCTACGGTATTTTAATTGAAGAGTTTTTTGTGGCTTCACACTCAGATTTTGCCACAGTTGAACTTGTTAAGGAAGGCGATGTTTTTAAGAGAGTCATTTCTGTACTAAATGTTGCTCTGTCTATTCCTAGTTGGGTAATTCTTGCAAGATCACCTGCAGTGGTTGCTATTGCAATAGCGGAGTCTATTCCTGCTACAATGCTAGACTCTCCTGCAAGGATTACACTTTCGAGGGCATTGATCCGAGCCTCCATTTCGGCAATGTATTCAAACAGTTCGTCCAAAAAAGGTTGTCCATTCAAGATATGGTTTGCACTCGCCCCTTGTTGACTGACTCGAAATACACCTTGATCTAGTTGTAATCGTACATTAGGGGCTTTCATGGTGAGATCGTGCTCTGGTGATAGGTTGATGGTACTATTCGTATTCCTAATCACTGTCTCTGTGTGGTGATGCCCTGTATAATCTACGTCTGCGTTAAGTGTGGTTTGTGTGTCTGTGCTCACACCTACTTGGTCCATAGAGTCGGGGATCCCTCCAAGAATGTAGGATACGCTCCCTTTGTTTACATTTGCAATCACGACTTCGGAGCCTTCTTCTACAGGAGGCATCATATATTGTGCATCAAACCCTCCACAAGAACTCGCCATGAAACAAGGAAAGAACACTGCCCCATTTGGTGTTGCAACGGTATACATAGGGGAGCCATCAACAGACTCCTCAATTTTAATCACGGTTCCTGCGTATATCATGTTTGTTTCTTCTTTTTGTTTATAGGTCGGGCATCTGTTTCTTCTGGGAAGTTTGGTTCTGTGAAAGAAACAACTTCATTCTCGAAAGAACCTCTTTCAAAAGTATATACGTAATTCGTTGCGAGTACACCTTCGGGAGACTTTACATAAGATTTAGATACACGAGTGATATAGAAAGTAAACCCATCAAAAGATGCCCATTGTCCTGCGATAAGCGGAGTGCCTGCAACTTGTGTAATTGTTCCTCTGCAGAAGTTTCCTCCTAACCCAATCGTTAAGAAGGTACGTTGTGCTAAAGCATTATGTAAAAGGGCATTGTCTGCTTTTACTTTAGGGCTTGTTCCTCTAGATGCAACAAAAGGAGATGTCGCAGAGAAGCTACGCAACCCTCTCTTGTTTATATCCTCTGCATCGAGTATGGGAGCCGTATTCTTTCGGAACATGTTTACGGTATGGCCTTCTGAACTCGCAAAAGGATTTTCAATAAAGACTAGGTTTACGTGATCTTCTTCATTAAAGGAGTACCTATGCTCAACAACCGTGTTTTTATTTATGGTAGGGACTGTGTGCGTGTTCCCCTCAAAGTATTCTTGCATCAAAGCATATTGATATGCACGAGTAGGGTTTAAAGGTTTGTACCTAAACATCACACCTAGTTTGACTCCCCCCAAGATATTGTCTTCTCCTGCAGGATGTGTGAAACAAAATAATTCAATCAGATGGGGGAAGACGTGAAACAGTTGTCGAATAATGTTCCAATGCGACATGTTATTTGAGTAAGCACCTTTGTATTGTGTGAGGAGCACTCCCTTAACCACGCTTCGAGGTTCATCGAACAGATAAGGAGTGTCGTTTTTTAGATTACTTCCATCGAAGACCCCTATGTAATCAGATAGTCGGCTCGTTCCATCTTGTAGTTTATAGTGAGCAAGTTCTCGGATGAATTTTTCGAGCACGACTGCAGGCTCGGACTGCTCCTCAAGTTCTTCCCTTAAGACTTTTAGGATACCTTCTTTGTAGTCCGCTACTTTAAAGATAGCCGCTTTATCTACTTTTGCAATGTCCCCAATGTCTCGATTAAGGGTTTGTTTAAACTCTCCCCGCATTAATAAATACGCCCATGATGACGAAGAGAGGGAGATACGAGTAACTTTGATACCGTTGGGTAAGACTCGAATGCTTTGGCTTAGTGAGCGTATGATACCAAAATATGCACAGGAGTCTGTGCCTGTTATTGTTATAAAGTCCCCTGTCTTAAAGGGAGCGGTGTTCGGCAATTCCATTTCAAGGTCTGCACTACCATAAGGAGGATTATTAATATCTTCTCCCAGTCTTGTAGACAATGTAACAGACTCGTAAGACTCCCCTTTTATCAAGATACGTAAGGATACAGGTGTGATGTTCATGTTCAAAAACCCCTCAGATATGTAAGGAGTCCGTTAACGGCGTTTAATCCATTGTCCAGTGCAGTTAAGACAGTGCCTGTTGATGTTTGTACAGTGGTGGTCAATGTTGTGACTTTATCACCTAGGCTTTTTATCTGGGCACTCGATACCATATTGTCTAAAACTTCCTTTTGATATTTTGTGTCTGCTTTCAACATCGCATCAAGTTTCTCAATGAAAGACTCTCCATCATTTGCAGTAGAGTACATCTGTTTCACGTCTGCCTGTGCACGCTTTGCAAGGCTTTGGGATACTGCTAGTCGTGGAGTGTCTCCTGCAAGTCCAACAGTTCGAGTATCTAATTCTCCTGTTCCTTCACGTGCTCTCCTTATTTGCCTCACTTGTCCTGTTGTAAACCCTTTCCCTGCCAGAGCAAGGTTAATTTGTCCTTCGGACATTCCTTGACTTCGTAGTGCACCCATCAATCTTTCGGGAGAGCCACTAATTTTTTCCGCAATTCCCTGTGCTTTAAATAAATCCCCTCCTGCCTGCTCAAAAGCCGCGGCTTGTATTGCAATATCAGTCATCCCCCCGAACATCGAGGTGAGTCCTTGCCCTGCTTGGAGAACGGTGCCCTGCACTTTTCCTAGTGTCGCAAGTCCTGCCTCCGCTCCTACGCCCATGCTTTGAACACGACCTGCAGTTTTACCCAAGAAGTTTTTCTCTAACCCTAGACCTGCCACTCTTCTTCCTCTTGTGAAATCGGAGATGCGTGATGTGAAGTCCATTGCTTGACTTCCTCGCATACCCGACGCACGCATAAGTCCGAGTACATCTTTCGATCCAAGTCCTGCGTTCAACATTCCGAGTTGTCCTCCAATTTGGGCGACTTGGGCAGGGTTGAAGCCTTGAGCAGTTAAATCCCCTATAGCTCCTACACTTAGATCCGTGGAAGGGTCTGCAAACCCAACATCTTTTAACATAGATGCTGATTGACTAGGACTAATTCCTAACTCAGAAGACAGTGCAAAGATCTCGGATACGGTGTTTGACATAGCACCTTTAGCACCAATCATCGGCCCATTGACCAGAGTTCCTGTTCTGAGAATTTCTGCCTGTACACTCAATAATTCTACTTGGCTTGCTTTTCCTGCAATCCCTTTGAGCATTCCCATAGGTGCACTCGCCAATTGCCCAATAGGGATGCCCAGTGGTGCGAACGCTCCTAAAGAGGCTTCTATAGAGCCTGCTCCTGCTATTCCCATTGCACCTGTGAAGCCTCGACGTAAGCCTCTCCCTGTGAGGTTTGCCTTACTTGTTACATCTCCTCGATGCATTGCACCAAGGAACATTTCTTTTCTGAACCCTGCTTTTTTACCTTTCTGTTCCTCCCTAAACTTCTCCCTTCTTTCCTCAAGTTTTTCCCGGTTCTCCTGCCTTACCTCCTCTAGTTCAAGATTAAACTTGTGTTGTTCCTTCATAGCACCGAGTTTTTGAGATGCCCCCATACCCTGTCGTTCAAGGTTTTGTTGATGTTTTTTATCTAGAAGTGCTTCTTTATTTCCTTCTAGGAACATATCTCTTGCTTCTGTAAGATCCCCTCTTTTTGTTTGTCTCTCCATAGCGAGATCATGTCGTTGTTGAATAAGACCTGCTTTTGATTCTTGTGTTTTTTGTGGCGATGCACTCTTTTTCAACTCTTTTAGTGCATTTGATAGTTCCTTGACAACGGTTGTCAAGTCGGCAAAAGACTGTTCGACTTTAGGTTCTCCCCCTGTCACATCTTTTGTTGCCTTTTTAAATGCGGACTTCTCAAGATCGGAGTACGCATCCAATCTTTGATTCCCCACCATGTTTATTGACTCTTTACCTTCATCCCCTAGGTGCCTATTCGCAAGATCATATGCGTCCTTAAAACGCATAGGTTGCGACACGTTCCTTTCAACCTGCCCTGCGATGATTCGCCCTGCCATATGTTGATTCTTATTTAAAGTTGTTGTTTCAACAGGGGCAACATCTGCCTGTGCAAGAATACTCTTTGATTGTTTAAAGATATTACCCGTTTGGGCTACACGAGCATTATGTATCTCATCTCGTGCCTCTTCTATGTTTGAGACAGAAGGTGCTCGCCCTAACTTCTGCCTACTAAAGGTTTTATCTAGTGCTCTCTGGGGACTATTATGGGCTTTATATGCTGTATCTAATGCTTTTAAATCGGCATCATTCTTTTGATGGAAGTACCGTTCACTTACATCTGGATTTGCCATATGACGAGCAGTTATCAAAGCCGTGTCGTCGGATGCCATTGCAGAAATCACATCGTCTGCTTTTTGATGTGCTTTTGTCGGTTGCATTCTAGGAAGACTACTTGCACTAAACAAGCTTGCTTTACTAGACCCTAATGGATTAGGGAGCGGGTTCCCTGTTTGAAGACTAGCAACCACTGCAGGGTCGGTGATACGAGTACCTTGTGGGTACCCGTACTCGACACCAAAAGGAGAATTAGGATTTGTCGAATCGTTCGATGATGGCATTAAAGTCTTCTCCCTCTTTCAAGGCTTGTTCCATTTGATTTATGAACTGATCATTTGAGTTTAACTCAATTTGTTCATTAATCAAAGTCTCTTTTATGATGTTATTCCAAGATTTATCATCTAGAGTGAGAAGAGCGAACTCTATGTTCTCATTTGCGAAAAAATCCGCTTTATTAGGAAGGGGCATCTTCCGAAAGTGCGGGACAAGTAATTGATACTCGTTTCTCTGCCTTGCCATCCGCACTCTTTCTAGCATTTCCGCGAAAGTAACGGGTTTCGTGCTCCACGAGTGTCGTGTTTATTTCGGCTAACAGTTGATCGTCTTCCCCAATCCACTGGGCGAGGAAGTCGGGAACTTCTTTTATTTGGGTTAGGACTCGACTGATGGCATCAATACGAAGTTTCTCTGCATAACTTAAGTTATCGAAGAGTACACCAGAGCATAACTTTTGGATGACACGTTGTTGTGTCAGTCGATCATCCCCATCCATGATTTTTGAGGTGAGTTTTTGTGAAAAAGACTCTCCAGATGGAGCATCAAAAGAGATATCGAATTCAAGTTCGCGAGGAAGGATATCAAACTTTTCACTACTCACCTCTTCATAATTTCTTGCTTCTGTTGCGACTTCGCGTAAGTCAATTTTCTTTTTTGCCATTGGAAACTCCGTATATATATATAAAAGGCTAGTTTTTTATATACACGAAGTGAATTCCTTTATCAAGTAGCATCTAACTCAATAAGACGAAGTGCTTCGCAAGATACGTTGACACCCATGAGTGTTCCACGAGTCAATGCAAAAGATTGAGATGAAGGACGACACCCTACAATTCGATAACGAGATACGGCATCATCTCCGAAACTATCTTGTATTTCAAGGTCAAAACCTTTTTCGAAGAAGTCTGTGATTTCGGCAGTTGCTTCTGCTTCACTTGCATTTTCCCCAACACTAGGAATAAGAGAACGAGAGACTGCACCACCGCCACGATTCGCTTGAACATCACCTGTGTTATTCACCATACGGATAAAGGTGATGACAACATTCACGATTCGTCCAATCGGTTCAATATCTCTTGAGTCGATTTCCCCAAGGACATCAATCCGTTGTAAACCATAAACTTCGTTTACAGATACACCTGTAGCATACCCGATCGTTTGTTGTCCTATTTTAACGATGGCGTTTGCACCATTTACTGCTCTAATATTGTTAAAAGCCATGTTTGTACTCCTTAGCCTACGTTAATTGTGGCGACAATAAAGTTTAAAGGTTCAGTTACTGCAATTTCAAAAGATACTTCTGCAGTGTCTCCAGAAAGAGAAACATTTACATCTTTGAAACTAAGAATGAATCCTACTTTCATAAGATCTCGTAGTGTGCTTGAGACAACACGTCGGACATCGTTTTGTTTCCCACTTGTGATTGCTGTCCCAATAAGAGCTTGTAGATCACCACGAACGGTTCGCACTGCAATATTAAGACTCTCGTTTGCAGAAACTTCTGAGAAAACCTTGTTGTCATCAACTTGGTAAGAAGTAACGCTTCGCTCAACATTCAATCCTGTTCCTCTAGGATTAGTCAAAAGAACAATACCGTTTTGAATCGCATAACTTGCTTTATCTTCTACGACAAAGTTTTGGGCAGTTTCGGTGATAAGTGGAGTTGTTTCTTTTCGTGTCAATGGAGTTCCTACAGGTGTGGCTCCTTGCATACACGCCAGAACAAATGCAAGATACTTAGGATCATATGTGTTCCCATTCGCTAGTTTGATGGACTGACATACAACGGCAACATTCTTGTCATTCAGTACACCACTGAATCCAGAAGCTACACTTTCGATGGTTTGATTTGGGGTAGACCCCACCCAAATGTTCCGTTCGTAAACAGAAGCAGTCGCGTGTGTTCGTGCAAGTTTATGTACATCGATTTCATCTGTAAAAGGAACAACGATGTTCACAGGTTTGATCTTCAAAGAATCAAGAGCGGATTGGTAATTCCCTTCTGATACAGATGTTGCACGAGTACCGTTTGTTAATCGTACAGGATCTCCACTAGATGTGATTGCACCTCTTGTTTGAAGTGTTGCCTCTACATATTGACTTTGATTGAACCAATCAGAGACAGACTTCGCATTCTTTGTGAAGTTTACTGTCGCTCCCCAAGCGTTTTGAGCAGTCAACTCATCGAGTTCTAGTCCTGTTGTCTTTCGCACAGGTTTAGATACCGCAAAGGTTCCTGCAATGTCCGCATTCAAGTTTACAAGATTGTCGAGTTCTGCACCAAAGTCAGAGATTTCAGAAAGAGCCTTTGTGTACACAGGGAATGTGATAGTAAGTGCCCCATCGAAGTTTGCGTCCCCTACAATCGAGTCAATACGACTGAAACTGTTCACAGAGATTACTTGTTGTGTCCCTGTTGTCATAGTTGCAGTCTCTGTGATGCTCGTCCCATCTAATCCGAGTCCTGTAATCGTAAAGACAGAATCACTGCCTGCTTGATTAGCATCACTCGCCAATGTCACGTTGCCCGATGCTACGGAAGCAGTTGCTACCAACTCATCTGTTGCGATAACAACTGCATTAGCCTTTGAGATCTTACCTGTTACTGTAAAGTCGGTTGCATCAATATCAACAAGCATCTCACCAAAAGTATTCGTTGCAGTATACCCGATAGTTGCGATGGCACCATCTCCGAGTCCTGTAATACTCTCTAGTGTTTCGGCTCCCACTTGTACAGATAAATTGTACAAACCGTTGCTCTCTTGAACCTTTGCTTTTAAGCGATTACCGTACGGCCCATACAATTTGGATTGTACAAGTACACTTCCAAAATCGTGATTTGCTTGTGTGCTTTGATTCGCATTAACAAAAGTTAAAGATTGGATACTCGCATCTAAGCCTGCAGTGGGTCGATATGCAAGATCCCCTAGTAGGTCGAGTGTTTGATTACTCCCTAAGAAATAAGCATTTTGCTCAAGTTTAGTGGTGAAAGTTTTAGGTGTATTCGGTTTAAGTTCGGGAAAGTCCCCAACGATGGCCACTGCACCTGTGCTTGCTTGTGTCGGCCCTTCGCTCACCAATACTTTTGCATATACGTTTGGACGAAAGCGTTGACTGCCATTAAAGAAGATACTTGAAGGCATTTTTCTGTCTCCTGTGTTAAAAATTATGTGTATTATACACTATTTGAAGATCCTTGTACATTGATTGTATACTGCGTATCTGCTTGTCCAATCTCATCGAGTTGCTCGATTTTGAGAGGAATTTCAAGAAGATGAAGCCCCGAATATCGCATCTGTCTACCGTATGTTGCCAAGTTTTCCCCTCTCAATAATGTTTCGGGAATTAGAGGGTTTGCACCGATATAAAGAACATTCTGAAAACCGCCTTGTATAAGCACCTTCGTGAAGAGGAGTACACTTGCTTGGACAATGGTCTGTAACAACCGTACAGTCTCTACAGATTCGGTATAGATGTTGATAACGGCTTCTTGTGAAGTGAATACATGTGCATACCCTATATCTTCCCCAGAAACACCCCCGTGTTGTCCTAGTCCTTGTTGATCATAGAACTGCTCACTTGATTGGATGGTGATCAAAGGGAGTTTCCCTGCAGTCCTTGGTTGAAAACTTGAATCAAAAGCGACTGTTTCTGTTTGTAGGACTGTCCACATACGATCTCGCATAGCAGTTGCTACATGCGGAAACAAAGGATCGAAGAGCGATCTATCTGCGGAGTAGTATTTAATCCCGTTTCCAATAATATGCATTAAATAAAGATCAAACATTAGCCGACTCCAGAAACTCAAGTTTTGCTTGGATGCGTATCGGAAGAGGTGTGTTTACATCACTCACCTGTTTAAACTTAACATGAGTGTCCCGAACTGAATTAGGGAAACCCACGCAGATATAACTAGGATGTATATAATATGAGAATGTGAATTTGCTGACATTTGCAGGTTTATTTACCCAGTTAATCACGTTATTCACGATTGTAAAGTCAACACCTTCGGCAAGTTCTACATTTTGGGTGACAAAAGTTGTGTCCAAGGAGTATGAACAATATGTAACCCCAATCGTTTTATTCTCGTTTCTCAGTTTTAACGTACGTTGTTGTATTGGAAAACGAAGAGGTAACGTGTCCCCTTCGGCATTCTCTACTATTTCTTGATAGAGCATGACACTATCAAGGAGTTCAAACTTATCCCCGAAGGCAGGAAGATGTTCTGGATTCAAAGTGAGGTTGAGCACTCCATCTCTGTACCCTCCAAAGCGGGCATTGATATAATCACCTTCTGCTCCCGTAACAACTGCTTGTATATTTTGAGGAGAGTGGTAAATCTTCCCTTCACCCTTGCAGATAGGACATCCAGTATTAAACGAGGTATCTATGGACTTATCGGGAGCATCTGCCCCTATATAATCAATATCCATATTCAAATCGTTTGTTCTTGAACTACAAGGGCATTGTGCCGTTTGCGTCCATCGGATGTTCAGTCCTTTTTGAGCAATCAGTTTTCGGAATTCTGAATCTCGGAAGTCTACTCTTGTTTTTGTTAGGTTTTGTATGGGAAGTGGAAAGTCCATATTACCTCGCGAAGATGCTCATTTGGCGATACTTTGATCGGAGCAATCCCATTATGGTTTTGAGTTCTCGTTCATATGCACGAAGGCGTGCACCATACCCTGCATTTGTTGCACTCGATGTTGTACTAATCGTTTGAGACAAGCCATCAATTCCTACATGTTGTTGTGCAATACCTGCACCCGCAATCAAGTCCCCTGCTATATTCAGAGGAAGATAACTTGCGATAAGTTGACATGCTCGCAGAACCATAGGATCTAGATTATTGACTGAGTAATCAAAAACAAGATCTCCTCCAGAAGGGGGAGTCCTTGCACTTACTGTTATAGAAGTAGAACTCGACCCAATCATACGGAGTCCTGCACCACCATTCGCTACAGGTGTAATTGTAAATTGTGGGTACACTGTTGTATTAAACGTATTAGTGAGATTGATGGTTACTTCATTTTGCCCATCGGGGATTGTAGCCGTTCCCTCCTCAAAAGTGAATCCTGCCGTATAATCTACAGAGAAATACAGAGGGAATCTTGAGTAAGGGGAGAAAACATCACCAACAAGAAAAGGAACACCCGATACAAAGCGAAGATTGCCTGCAGTTGCCGATGTGGGGATCAAGTTTATCTTAGAGTGCAAATGACTCCCAATCGTTGCATAGTCTGCAGGGAGTTCCGCTTTCTCGGTGTTACCAACCCGTATGCTTAATTTATCAACCGAGATTAAAGGTTTTAAATCAAGCGACATAAGGTAGTGACTGTGTCGATCATCGAGATCCACATCATGCCGCTCTCCCTTAATGGAGAAAGGCGAGATCACAATTCCTAAGTCGAGTTCCACCATCGCAACTGCTTGCTCAATGGACTTCTCAAAGATATCATCGGTGAAGGCACTACCATCATCAAACGTGAGGTCAACACCTGCAATCGTTGTGTCTTTTAAAAACTGTACTGTAAGAATATCGAATATTGATTTAGCCATCATCACTCCTCAGAAAATGATGACTAAATCAAGGCATCAATCTTCTTTCTTTTTTCGTGAACGTGTCCGCTTTTTTTGAGATGATACCACTTTTTCTTCCTTTTTGGAAGGGAGAAGAGTGGAATCAAAAACGAAGACGTGTGGAGCGTTCGCCATCTTACTAGCAAGCTCTTCTGAAACAGGAGATAAAACACAACCATGCATATCAAGATCAAGACGTTCACCTGCAAAGCTAATACTCATTGCTTGGGGTACGATTGATAATCTTCTTCTATATTTCCACATGGTTATTTATTTCCTATCTTAGAAGTTTGGGTTTAAGTAGTTGATTCCGTCAACACCAAGTCCAGAAGTCTCAGTAAACCCTGCTTGCTCAAGAACAAACATTTTCTTAGGTAGTTTAACGAGAGGAGCACCGAACAACATAAGTAAGAACGGTTTAACAGTCGAAGTCTCTGCAAGAGGACGACGAATCAAATCCATTAAACGAACAAATTGAAGTGCGTCTGGGCTATGTTGTGCGAATACGATGGGAGAACTGTTATACGCTTGATCTTTATTAACAGTGAAAGATGTCGTATTATTTGCCTTGTTTGCAGGTAATTCACCAATCTTCTTTAAGGTAGATTCTGCACCATCTTTAGTCCCACGATAAATACGATAATAAGTCACACCTGCGTCTGCATTTCCATCTTCAAGTGTGATTTTAATATCTTGATCTGCTTGGACATTGATTGTAGAAACGGCACTACGTTTCGCGCCTTTTGCTCCTACTGCAACAACTGCAACTTTGTAAGCACCTACATCTAGTTTAGAAGTAGTTGCATTTGCTTGTGCGGCGATTGCAAAACTATCCGCAAAACTGATTTCCCCAACGGAACCAATATCAGCACTTGGGAAAGCAGAAGCAGTATGCAAGAATGGAGCACTCTCAACTTTAACTTTACCGTATGGTGCAGAGATATAAATATCTTGTTGTCCAAAGGTAATACCTTGAGCAGGATTACGAACAAACATGTCATGTCGTCCGTTTTCAACAGATTGACGAATCAATTCTGCATGAATACGAGGTTCAACATAGATCACGTCTGGACGCCCATAGTTAGGAGACGCATAAACTTCACCAAGAACTTCTTGAAGAAGTAAAGGTGAAGGAACACTACCTTTAAGGTCAAGGCTATTTCCATTGTCCTTGATTTGTTTGATGATTCCATCAAAACCTTTGTCGTTTAGTGCTTCATTACCATGCCAAAGTTGTTGTTCAACTTTACGCATCAAAGAAAGAGTTCCACGCTCAGTCTCTTCTGCAAGTGCATTTCGATTGTCGCCAATCAAACCTACCATAGAAGCTACGTCACTAATTTGGCGACGTTCTGCCATGTATTTGATTTTCACAGATTGTCGAGAGTAATTCCCTTGACCTGTTGCGAAGTCGTCTCCGCCACCACCTTCTGCGATGAACGGATCAAGATCAAGACCATGCTCTTCAACACGTACATACTCATGTAAAGTGTTGTTAACAGAAACTTTAGGAATGTTCTTCCAAAGTTTGATCTCGTCCATAGTGTGAGTGGCAACACTTAACATTCCCTCAATTGATTGAGGAACGAGTGGAGACAGATGACCACCTACTGTAGTATCTGCTCCAGTTTGATGCCCTACTGAAATGTTCGATTTACGAAGTGCTTCATTGAGATTCACTAAGTCTTCTACTTTTACCATTTGATTTGGTTGAAACATGATGGCTCCTTACAGATTAATGTTTAAAGATTTAGCAACAACTTCTGGTGCGTAGTTGCTCTCAAGTTGAGCAATACCTTTACGCAATTCTGCAAGTCGTTGTGGTTGTGAACAGGTTTGTAATTCTGTGATTGCTTTCTCAAGAACCATAGCTTTTGAGATAACAACAGTCTCTTTAACTTCTGCGGGAGCAACTTCTGCCTCAACAGATACCGATTTTTGGATCGGTTGGTTTGCGATGTCAGACAAGCTTTTTTCAAGATTGCCTTCCATTGCATCAAGACGATTAACAAAAGTATCAAGTTTCTCGTTGATGCTAGCAATTGACTTCTCAACTGCTTCAACAAGTGCCTTGTTTTGTTCAACGATTGCGTCTGCACCCTTTGAGATGATTTCGACTGCTTCATCGTCTTTTGTTAATGATTTAGAAAGATCTTCGATCAATGATTCAAGACGTTGTGTATCAACAGTCTCTTCAACTGAAATTTGTTCAGACATTTGAACCTCCAAAAAATAAAAGATTTTTACGCATTATAATAGGATTTTGCGGAGTTTACAAGATTTAAAGCGAGTTGACGTGCTTTCTTCTCCCCTAATTGAGGGAATACTCGCATCATAACGTCTTTAATTTGATTAGTGCTTACTTGGGGTGTCTTATCACCTTTTTGGGGCACAAGCATCATATTCATGCGTTCCCCCATCATTTTCTCCATCTCTTTCTTTAAACGATCGTACATCGTTTTCTCCATCTCTTTACCGAAGTCTTGAACACTAACTTCTTCTTCAAGAGATTGAGGGACTAAAGGAGACATAGGAGCATCTGCAGGTTGAGCAGGTGTTTGATAACCGACAGACTTTTCCATAATCATCCCGTGAAGTTCTTCCATAACTTCTTTATTTCTAATTTCGGGATGACAATCTAGGATATTTTGTGCAATTTGTTTTGCATTCATTAAAGACCTCGCAAGGAACTCAAGTTGGGCATCTGGATTTACAGGTGCAGAAGTAATAGCTACATTTAAAATCTTGGCTTTGGTGATCACTTTCGGATTTGCAGGATCGCGAGACACAACTTGGCCTTCAACACTGAATCCAATTTTACGATCTATTTGAGCCTTTTCCATCGCCATACATGTTTCAATAATGTTTTTTGCTAATGGTTTCTCGGTCATCAAATAACCTTCGACCCGTGTCGCTTGTTTCCCATCGAGGTTTACACGCTCTACTTTGGTAGGTGCCCCAACGATAAACTCGACTCCGCCTTTGTGTTCATAATTGAAATACCCTTTATCTAGGAAGTAAGAAAAGTCCATTCCTTCCTGTAAAATCATATCCCCTTGTTGATCAACAGTATCGGTAGAGATGATACCGCCAATCTTTGTACGTCCTTCTGATTCCTCTGACTTAACTAAACCTAAAGGGAGCCATGTACTAAAGAGTTCAATACTCTTACTTAGGCCAGATGTACTAAACTTCTTTTCTTTCAAGAATGTTTTAAAAGCGTCAAGTGTGAATTTCTTTTTATCAGCACGTAAAGATTGGAACTCTTCGTCCCCATCTTCTTTTATTCCGACAATCACCGAAATCCCTTCGGGAAAGTTCTTTGGTTTGAAAGTCCTAAACTTTTTGTATTTATCGGGATCTTGGAGACGACAAGTATGATAGTTTTCGTAGGGCATGGTTATTTCCTTTTTTTCTGTAGTATACCATCTTTGAAGTATTTATTTAAGTGCCTTAGCACTTGTTTTTCATCTTTAGATGTATAATCCCCGTAAGTGACAGGGATTCCAAGATGTGTAAGCAATTCATCTGGGTCTTGTCCTGTATACTCACATAGATGGTACACTGCCAAATCAATCGCTTTTATACGCATCACTTCTAGTCGGTCTACATAAGCATCTGCAAGTCGCATATACTCAAGGTGCGTATACCTACTTCCACGCATAACGGAGTTACAATAATCTGCTTTACGATCAAATCTGTCAAGCACTATGTCTTTGTACTTCTCGTACCCACAAACATAGGTCATTACTCTCCTACGTTGATGTTCTCCTAAACGATATCCATATAAAGATACGAACTCGTCAAAACAAAGGTTATTTAAGACCGTTGCTAGCCACTCTCTTATCTTTGTGTTCTTTGTGCTTGTAAACTCGTGATGTGTCGCAAACAATAAAGAAAGTACCGTTTTGGTAGTATATATATTTCGAAGCCCAGATGTAGGTTGGCCTTTTTGCCCACGAGGGAGTTCAAGGACTCTTGCTTCGTTGCATTGCTCAATCATACGACGCACTGTTTTCTCATGCACTTTTAGTATTTGAGCCATCCCTTTGATCGGGAAGAACATATCGCTTAAATTAGAAACTCGGTATATATCTGTACCAAAAAACTTTTCTATCATCTTTTCTCCTGTGTACCACGTGAACCACAATCTATAGGACTACTATATAATAAATAAATAATATACGCTATACTTATAAATTCACCCTTTTATTAATTTAATTTTACTTTCTGACGCTCCTATATACTGTGGTTCACGTGGTACACACCTCTTTTTTAATTCATACATAAGTTATCGAAAAGACTACACATTTCAATATAGTCAATGTTCTTTAGTTCGTACGAACAAATAAGTTCAGTTTTCCACCCTTTTTCAGCGGCTGGTTTTTTTATAGACAAAAAATATCTATTTGTTTCGATGTGTGTCACCTTATATAATAATCTATCTTTCATCATAAAGGAATCCTAGAACATGAACGAGATCTCATCTATTTTAACAGAGATTATGCCTGCACTCATTTTTTGTGGAGGACTCTTGTGGAACTTTTCAAAATCAATCACAAAGATTGAGGCGAAGCTACAAGCATTGGAACACCAATTAGAGGATTGTAAAAAAAGCATTGCAGATAACCGCCAAGGCAGACTTGAAATCTTTGGAGTGATCAACAATGTCCTTAAACCGAAAGATAATGATTTATCGGAGCGTTTAGCAAAAGTTGAAGTCAAAGTGATTGCACCAAGTGAAGTATATACACGCCTTGCTAAGATAGAGGCAGAAATAGAGAGAAAGTAAGTGGAACATTCCTTTGTGATTCTTGTGATGATTGATATTGTAGACTCCACCAAGACAACAGAGAAACTTGGTGATTTTAAGATGAGTCAAAAAATGAGATTATACGACAGAATCAGTAGAGGACTCCTCATCAAATGGAATGGACTAGAGATAGATAGGACAGATGGGTATCTTCTTATTTTTGAGACGATGAGAGAAGCATTAGAATACTCAACTGAATATCATAAGTTAGTGGAGCAACACTTGGGATTTCAATCTAGGATTGGGATACACGCAGGGGTAGTCATTATGCACTCAAACGACAGTTTTTTTGTTTCCAGAGGTGCAAAACCGATTGAGATAGAAGGGATACAAAAAAGTGTGTGTGCACGCATCATGTCTTTAGCACAAGGAGGGCAGACACTATTATCAAACAGAGCAGGTCAGATTGCAAAAAGTATCCGTGGCCATCTAAAAATGGCGGATATTGGTACATGGGTTTTCAAAGGGGTGAAGAAACCAATGCAACTATACACAATCTCGTGGTCAGAAAAACGACTACGAATACCAAAGGAAACATCTAAGGTAAAGCTCTGTGTTCGTCCAAAACTAACACCCAAACAAAAAAGAGCACGAGATATAAGAAGGTATATTATATATCCTACACTACTTACATCCGTATATTGGGCATTGAATATCGCCACGATCTTACTTATTGTTTACCCTTTTAATGACTCGCTAAAAACGGTCAAAACTTTTCTTGATTTTTCCCCCGAATTATTAGACTTTGCCACGTACATCAACTTTTTTGATTGGTTAAAACAATGGCTATCCCAGTATGTGTCTTTTTTCTCTGTTCCGTAGTGGCGTGGTTCAAGGGTAATGCTAACAAAATAGGGTTATGTGATCTTACACTTGTTGAGTGGACAATTTACACCAGTATCCCAACAAGTTTTGCGATGCTTTGGGCATTTTGGCAGATACTCGATAAACATGGGGTTTGGACTGCTAACCTTATGACTGCTTGTATTGGACTAGCCGTGACACTTTGCATGAACTCTGCTTGGTATGGTGTAGAGATGAAGAAGGTTTTGGCTTTGTTCATTATCCTACTTATATCCGTTACAATTCGATAAAGAAAGGGGGGATCCTACCAGCGTTCCTTTCCCTAATCAATTCGAAATAACATGTGATTTGGTAAAAAGTGTACTGAGGGTACCTCTTTTGTATAAGGATGGGATCTTTTAATTGAACAATACATGTGAATATATGAGGGGGTATCCCCTTACTCACTTTAAGGTGGTGTTTTCTCAAATCAGAGTTAAAGATAATAACTAGATCTCGGTGAGAGCCGCACTCAAGAATTGCTTTTTTACGCTTCGCGAAGGACATAATGTTGTATCTCATCATTTAAATCTAGATATGCGTCTGACTCGTCCTCAAACTCAACACCTGCAGACAACACATATATAGTAAGGGATCGTATCCCATCAACAGATACGGTGATAGTCGCAGTTAAAGATAAAGACTGGAAAAACTTAATCTTTGCGGCAATCCATGCAAAGTCTGAAACTTCAATCCGAGCATAATCAAAATGTGCCCTATCGTGGCACATACAAATCACCTTAATCATGTAGTACCTCGATGTCATTTCCTATAATTCTAAAAGATAGGGACTCTGTGTACTTATCTTCCCAAATAGAGTATAGATGGGCAACAAGTCGCTCATTCTTAGGTAGTAGTGCGTAGTCCTTCGGCTCAAAGCGATTGAGTTTATGGACAACAATTGTCGAGAAACATTTTGGTGAGTGGTACCGATTCCGACCACCAAATGCCTGTAATAGAGTTTGGTCATTAAAAATCATAATAAACTCCTTTCGTTACACTAACGCAGGGAAGTCCTTAAATCTTTCCAAAAAGATCTTTATCTGCTGTTTTTGTAGTTTTGCCACCGCTCAAGAAGGAATAGACACGTGCTTTTGCCCATGCTTGAGCCGATGCCCCAACACGATGCCCACTTGTTGCCCATGCTTTTAGTCCACGATCATAGACTTTCTCTAGTATCCTCTTCGAAACGCCCGATACTTTTGCAGATGCACGCAGGAACTCACTTTTTCCTTTGCCTTGGATCTCTTCTCTAATCTGACTGGCAACCTTTGTTTTAGAGTATTTACTCGGTTTTGTTTTACGGTCATCTCCTGTCATTGGTTTATAGGATTGTTTACCTTTTAGGCGAGCGATAATCTCTTTCTTACGCTTTGCACGCTCTTCTCCTGTTAAACCTTCTAGATATTTCTCTGGGACTTTTGGTTGTGCCTTCTCCAAAGCCTCTAGCATAAAGTGTGCACCTACAAGGCTTGCTTCAATCGCTCCTTGTTCAGTACCCATCCCATCGAGACAATTCTCAATATCTTCAAGGCATAAGCGATCAAAATGGCCACGTCGTATCGTTTGCCCTACACTCTTCGCAAGGGTGAACTCCGTTTTTTTCCGAGCTTTTAACCCTTTTTTTATGATGGGTAGAATACGATCATCAATTATCACATCGAACTCGAGTTCGGGTTCGGGTTCGAGTTCGAGTTCGGGTTCGAGTTCGGGTTCGGGGATGTACGATCTGCTTTTGCGGATAAGAGCAAGGAATCCATCTTGTTGTTCCTCCTCTTTTGGATACTCTTCACCAAACAGAGATAAAGCAAGGAAACTCCCTTTTTTCACTTTCTCTTCGCTTGCTACGATTCGTTTTGCCCATGCATATCCAGAATCGCCTCCCCAAAGAAGCCAACTGATCAAAGAGTTAGATGGTGGGTTTGTGGAATGGTGTTTCTTATATCCTTCGTGTCTGCGGAAGAACGCAAGCATTCTACGAACGGTCTTATATGAAACAGACCCCGACTTTAAATCAGATGCTCGTTGAACACCACTGCCGATACCCAACTTACCCGCTTGTTGAGTGGAGAGTCCTCCTCTACCATGCTCTTTTCGTAGTTTTAATCCTCGTTCGGCTTCTTTGCGAACGGTCATAGGCACATTAAATGTCTTCATCGGGGGACTCCTCTTCTTCTTCTTCTTCTTCTTC
>UEXM01000629.1_pt2 | contig 31572 bp, 49 predicted proteins | sample 1796661 | NCBI WGS metagenome assembly UEXM01 (sample SAMEA4772469, study PRJEB27181) | metagenome
GTCATCCCATCAGTTTTGCCAGTAGACTTTCGATAGCTCTCATACATCTTAGGACTTATAACGGCAATATCTTTTTCAGCAGCTTTTATTATGTCCTCGTCACTACCTTGAATAGTACGTCGTAAACCTGAAGCGTCACCACCGTTTGACTCAACCTCTTGTATTCTTTCTATAGTGGCTGCTCTAGGGCTTGCGTTACCAGACAAAACATCTTGAGCGTACTTTAATCTTGATGATACCGCTTGCTGATCTTGAAACTGAGCCGCAGAAATAAAATCTTTCATTATTTCAGGGTGCTGAATGCCAAAAGCCGCTATTTCGTCAGGCGAGCCACTAGTTAGTAACTCTGAGCCTGTACGCCTAGCTTCCCGTTGTTGCTGTTGAGCCTGTTGTTGTGCTAGCTTTTGATCTTGCGCCTCTTGCATGGCAAGCCTGTTCATGCCAAGCCCCTGTAAAGCGCCCATTGTGTTTATAGCGGATTGACCAGCATTTAACCCACCACCCTGATTTAATATTCCTGAGTAATCTAAAATAGCCATTAAATTAAACTCCCATCAGAATAGGTATTTCCAGGCTTTGGGTTATTAAAATAATCTCCAGCTATACCGCCTAGAGTACCTACAGTGTTCCCCCAAATATTAGCTTGAGCCAACTGGTTGGCGGCTTGCGCTTGTCCTTGCTGTCCTAGTAAGTTTGATGTTTTAGAGCCTAAGTATTGAGCACCTTGTGCTCCTTGTGATGCTGCGCCCATTCCCATATTGGCTAATCCTGTGTATTGGTTTTGCAGTGAATCAAGATAATTCATACCTAACATTGGCGAGACTTGAGCTAAATCAACTTTAGTATTCCCACCTCTCAATCCACCAGTAGCGGAAGCGTTTGACATTATATTTCTATTAGCATAGTCAGACATTGCTTTGAATTCAGGTCCTTTATAATATTCGCCAAGCATTGAAGCTCTTTGCGTTGGATCTACCAACCCTTGCAGCCCCTCTATGGCTTGATAGCCTGACTCGCGGTAAGGAGCCATTATTTCCAACTGCTTATCAAACATTTTTTCTTCTGACTCTATACCAGCAAGCGCCGAAGCTTCTTGCGACCTAACGGCATCTTTAGAAGCATCAGAAGACAGTTTTCCACTAATTAAAGACGCGCCCGCAACTGCGGTCATTCCCCAAGTCATAGCAACCCCTTGCACTTATCTAATAAGTAATCAGTTTCTAGTTGATCGTAGCCCTCTACAATCACATCTTTTTCAATTTCATTTACATCTGTTTTATCTGTTACATGCAGTGTTTGCCATTGGCAATCTTCATGTATATAGACAACTTTTTGAATCCCTGCGCCACTAATGAAAGTGTGAGGGGCTTTAAATCTTTTCGTCCACTCAGCAGTGACCACTGTAACATCGCCCGTGAGGATCACGTTGAAATGCTCTGTTGCATGTATTTTGCCGACAATAGTAGTGCCCTTCTTCATAAATATTTCTCGAAGGTAGCAACCGTTAGCGAACCTATGCGTAACCGGGCATTCTTGCTGATCCATATCTTTCATAGAGCTTGCAAGATTATTTATATTATTTCTTACAGAAATAATCTTATCATATGATGTCGAGTCACTAGCTGAAGTTATGTCAACAATTTCCATGACTAACCTTCCGTCTTAAACGTATTACCGTTAAGCCAAGCGTTAACGCCTGTTATGTCACACTGCGCTATAACTTTAGCTCCAGTATTAACATATTCTCCTATAAGCTCTATAGCAACGTAAGTGTCACCTACACCTATCTGCTTGTCTTCTATAACCTTTATGGCTTCTGATGTTGAGGCGCTATCGTTTGGTGTTATCCATACGTTTAGCGTTGCAACCCCTGCGCCAGCCGAGTTCACAAACTGAGCTTTTTGTATAAGTGTTTTTGCCAATTGCGCGCTGGTTTGGTAAATATCTGTTTCAGACGTACCTATCTCAACACCTTGAGCAAGCGATCCTCTAGCCATATCAATTATTCCTGTAGTCTTTTATTTTTATCACGTAATCACTATCATTAACAGTGTCTATTCTAGACAGCCTAACTGCTGTGCTGCTTATTATTTCGCTTGTTAAATTAGCGCTTTCTATTGTGGTTGATGTTGCTTCAACAATACTCTCACCTTGGCCTAGTATTTCCGTTATATTCACATCAAGAAAAACAACGCCAGCTAAAACAGTGCCTTTATACTCGTAAGTTTTTACTTCCAAACCCTTAAACGCCTTAAATAAACTAAGCTCGCTCTCTTCTGGAAGCAAGCTCATAGTCTCTTCCAATTCTTTTATTTTAGCATTTAATAGGTCGCTTGTATCTAACTGTTGATTTAATGATTCTATTTCGGACATCAAACCCTTTAGTTGTGCGTTTTCTAGTTCTTTAGAGTCAACTTCATCCCTTAATAAGTCTATCTCTTCACTGATGCCTTTGAAAAAACCAAGGAGTATATTAATTCCTTCATCTTGATCTTCATTCTCTATCTTCTGTACCGTATCAGAAAGTTCCCTAAACCATTCATAAACTTGGTGGGGTACATCAAACTCGTTACGCGATGGTATTCTTTCCATTACTTGTTAACCTCTAGAGATGACATGGTTAGGTTTGTTTTTCCTATATACCTAAGCCGAAACCCTGCCCAATTCCTAAAAAGCCCTAACCTTCTCCAAATAACCTGCTCCCACCTAGCGCCACGCTCGCCAAATCTCTCGTTAACTTCTGTCGAGAAGCTTCTACCGTCTTCAGTAGCAGAAAGAAATAAAGACTCATCTCTTGAGATTTTGTTATTACCGTTGGTTATTTGTGGCTGTAGGTTGTCTATAGAGTAGGGTCTTGAATCCCTAAATAAAGGAGTAAAAATTACATGCTCTTGTTGCTCATCGTACTGATCACAAGTTGATGAATCTAGCTCAGATATAGAGGAATCATTTCTATTACCAAAAGTATAGTTATTTAAAAAAGGCATTTTTACAGCATTTATAGCTTGCCAGTACCCTTTAAAATCTTTTTGAACGCACCATCCAGTTTTTAATACAGACCATTGATAATAACCTAGCTTGTTAGATGTGGTGATATCGTATACCAAAGTATGACTAGGTAAGTGGGCGTAAATAAACTCTTGATCTTCATGCTTTATGTATTCTAGCTTACTGGTAGAGAGTTCGTTTTCCGTGTATTTCGCTAATATCCTATCAACCTCTTTAGTCGATATTGATTTAGACGATCCATTAACGGCGAAATGAAAAGATACCGTGTCATTTCTAGCGCCACCAAGAATAATAAAGCCTTCATCGTTGGGTAACTTGGCTTTTGCGTGAGTGCCAACTATACCAACATAAATAGTATAACTTTCCACGCGGCTAAAAGGGAAAAGCGTTCCTCCTACATTATCATAATGCTCCATAGTAGAAGATCCAAAAACAACAGCGAAATTCCTCCATTTATCACAACCTCTTATCGGGTCAGGGTCTATTTCAGCGCTACCATAATTCAATTGTCTTATGCTGTCTTCTGCTAGTATGTCCGTAACAATAGGACTTTCAGAGTCTACTAGAAAGTAATATCCATCAATCCACGTACCGTCGAATACATCACCAAGATCTTTGTCTGTAACTTCTCTAAAGCCAGCGTCTTGATCGTAAAGATACATTTTCCCTTGTTGTGTTATTACTGCCTGTGTATTAAATGAGAAAGGCATGGATACTTGCCCTTCACCCTCTACAACACCTAGATACGAGCCTATTTTACCGTTATTTAATGTTGATACTAATTGATTGCCTATAACTCTGAAGCACAGATTAAATCTATCATTGTATACGCCACCTCTTGACTCGCCCTCTATACTTGGACTAGATATACTTTTTAGCCCATGGTGACTTGACACATAACCTTGAGAACCAAGTACAGGATCTGCGCTAACGATCATATTTTCTAATAGGGCGTCACTGTATTGAGATTCAATACTTGTTTTAATTCCGCGAGTTAATGGTATTTGCATATAAAAAAGCCCTATATAAATATAAGGCTTAGTTTAACACATTATTTAATTAATGTAATTTATGGTAGCACCGCTAGTCTACAGGGATATCTTTAAAGTCATCAGCAGCACCATCAACCAATGCGCCGTTAGTTAAGTTTCCTATTGTATCCGTCACCGTCGGGTAAGTATCCTCACCAAGTTTAGCATAAGCAACTAAATCAGGGTAAAATTCAGCATTACTAAACGAGTCGCTAGGGTTTTCAGGATCTCCCGATTGATCTTGAAAATACTCTGTCAATTGTGGTCCTGTTAACTCCATCGCCGCAGCAACCATGTTATTAACGCCACCATCCCAATTATAACCAGAGAAACCAGCACCACCAACACCAGCCCAAGCTTTGCCGATACTTAACTCGCCAGTTATATTCTGACCGTCAACCATTGTTTGCGGTATAGCTAAGTTTGCGCGTTGTGCGTAAGTGCCTGCTGCTGGATCGCCAAGGAAATACTTTAAGCGCTTAGTTGCTGCATTGTAAGTAAATAATATGCGGCTAAACGGTGTCGGTGCATACCATGTATTAGCTTGTGCGCGTTTATCTGCGTTATAAAGGTCATTATCAGAGGTTACATATAAACCCCAATTTGTAGAGCTTGATTGCGCGTGTAGCGTGATGTGGAAGCCACCACGACTAAACAATGTAAACTTTTTAGCTGAACTTGGACCAGTTAAACCAACTAGTGTAGTCCCAATAGACCAATCCTTGGTTAAATCCATAACATCTAAAGCCGCACCACTTGGTTCATCAAATTTAACATAGTCATTTGCCCCATCAAGCTCAATGTATTTGCTTGCTTGGTTGCCTGCTGCTGCAAAGTCGGCAATACTAACAAACTCGTTAAGATCAAATGACCAAATCATAATCCCGCCACCTAACACTAAAACAGCGTTAACTTGTCCGGGTGTTGGTATATAGTCACCAGTAGCAACAGCCTCCTCACCGTCTTCAATAGTTTTAAAGAACCGTGAGAACTTGTTGAACTCAGTCCCCTTGCCACGAAGCGCTAAAGTGTTTACGCCTAAAGTTTGAACAATATTCATAATTAACCTACCTGTATAGTTTTAACAAAAAGTTGACCGCCAGCCATACCAGCGAGTAGTTGTGTTTCTTCGTTTTTAATTTCTGTCTCTTCTACCTCGATTGCCGCGTCGTAAGCAATCTTTAATATTGTTCCGACACAATCAGCAGAATCATCAAAAGTATAACTATCCCATTCATCTTGAAGCTTATAAAAGCGAGACATAAACAAAGGCAGTAGTTTTAAATCGCTTAAAGTAGCGCCGCCTGTTTTGATTGGTATTACAAAAAACTCTGAAGCACTATCGGCTGTAAATGTTGACGTTTTAACGCCCGCATTGTCATGGCAGAATACATCGCCACGTTGCAATAATGCAGAGCCATCATTCGCCAGTAACCCGATTGAGTAACAAGCGGTTTTAATGCCTGTCTTGCTCCATTCGGTTGTAACGTTGCCGTTTAAGTCAATCCAGCTAGTAGGGTTAACAGCGTTAGGATCTTCCGTATCTGGTAAATATTCACCATTCCAGTTAAGGACCATCCCAGCAGGAGTTACTTGATTGTATTTGGCGTATCTTCCGCGTGACTTAGGACCGAACAACATGGTTAGTTCTGAAATACCTGTTACGTCTTGATCATAAATTTGGCTAACATAAGATTCATGCAGCATTGCAAAGCCATATTGTGAGCTTGTTTCCTTGTGTACAAAATAACTTTTACTATTAGCTAACTTATTAACTAAAACGCCAGCTTGTCCGGCGCTGTAGTTTGGACCGTAATAAGTTATTGTACCGTTATCACCATAACCACTGGCTTTGTCAGTATCTATTAACTGGAATTGTGTACCCTGATTAGGCGTTATTATTTCGTCGTTATTTTCTTCGATTAAAACACCGGCTTCATCAGCTATGAATGTAGTCGCACTATCCATAACTTTAGACCAGAAAAATTCGTCAAAAAATTGCCCTGCTTTTACTTCGCATTGCCAAGTCTCACCGCCGTTTATTGTTTTATTCGTTCCTGCCTTTTCGTCAACTTTAACATAAACCTTTCTCGCAGATATCGAGCCTTTCGGGATGTTGTAATAGAATCGCCAGTTCTTAACGCCCTCATCAGTTCTTACGTTTATCGTTAGATTGCCAGCCTTATCGGAGTTGTTTCTGTAGTTACCAGTGATCTGAGTTTGAACTACAGTACCATCATCAACCAAGGTTTTACCCGGAACCCCAAAGCCCTCGCCGTCATAACCAGTACTCCCCACAGTATTTAACTTAGTCCAAAAAAATGTATTTCCACTGGCTGAATCTCTATCAAGAGTAACCCTACACTCCCAAACTTCACCTTGATTTATTGATTTAGTGTCGTCTGCAATGCCATCGGCGCTAATTTTAACTTCTCTAGTTACATTGTTTGCGTTGTCATAAATAACGCGAAATTCTGAGTAACCATCGGTATCGTTGACGAATATAGTAAGCAATGATGGCTTGTTTGATTGGCTTACATAATATCCAACTGGCTCGGTTAGGTTTACATCGGTATTAGATACGCTGATAGGCTCGGGAACCCCTAAGCCTTGACCAGAATAAGACTTTCCGCTACCACCGGGTACGTCTTTCTCTTCGTAGTTTTCACCAGTAGAATCAAAGACAAGAAACTTTTTAATGTCACGCGCAAATATAACAGAGTCTTTAACTCTACCTAGTGATAGCGTTTGCTGATCAAGTATCTCTTGTTTAGTGTCAAAAATATGTAGGCCATTCTCAAGCATTAAACCTTTTAATGGCCTGCCTAAGCTGGCATTTTCTAAATTTTCAATAATATCTATAGCCATCTTAGTGCCCCTCTTGTATTAGCTTACATGTTAATAATTGTTGTGATAGGTTTTGTTCTGGGCTTCGTTGTACTCTATAACTAACGCCATCAACGCTAACCGTACTTACAATCCAGTCAGCACTATTACCAACGCCTGTATTTACTAACGTTGGTTCAAGTGGCGCACCATCCTTGTTTGTAAAGAAGCCTGAAGGGTATGCAAAGTAAGTATACTGCGCGCTCGCCTCCTCTCTTTTCATAGCTATGTTTGTGTCTGGAAGTTCATCAGACTTTATGTTGTCTGTGTGACTGATTAAAGTTGCAGATTGAACTTGCCCTAAAGCGTTAGCTATATCACCAGCATCAGGCGAGGCATTTACAGACCACCAACCAACTATATCAACAGTGTCAGGGTTTACATTGATTACTTTATTTAGGTCTATTTCTATAGCTCTATTACCTTCAGCGTCTTCTATATAATCAACGGCAGGGTGATCAATAAAGGAAAATGCTTGAACGGGTCTTATATCTGGGTCATTGTCAGCAAATGGAATTCCTGCCTTTGCTTTTGGCCTAACAGCAACCTTATTATAAGTACCGTCTAGACTTACGTCCCACCCGCCATCAGTTCTAACTAAGTTAATGCCCTGAAGTCTTGATGGATAAGCTACAAGTAAAACACCTTGGCTGTCATTATAATTAACAGCATAGTAGTAATTTACATAACTCATTTCAGTTCCAATTTTAATTACATCACCAGTATTGAATTGCGCATGGTCTGATAATGTAATAATCATTGGTATAGCTGCCGGAGTTCCAGTTTGAACTATATTTACAAACTTCCCTACATAGGTGCTATCTAGGGTAATGCTTGAGTCAGATGAAACGTCAAGATTAACAACATCGCTAATGCCATCAGGTCTACCCATTATTGTAGTGGATTGAAATGAGCCGCCATCTAAATATATTGCTTGACCTTCCTTTCTTTCAACAACTACTACCGTTTCACCTGATTGGTTTTTTACTATTACATCTTTCCTCTTAGATTCATTGTAAATAAAAAGTCCAGACCAATCATCAGGGTAGCTGTCATCAATAGTAACAGTGATATTATCAACAGACGGTCGACAGTCTAAATACATATCACCACTAACTGACGTATAGTCTGCTGAGACTTTCTTCCAGTTAACAGACTGTAAAGAAATAGGTACGCTTTCCTCAAGAACATACGTTTGCTCTAAGTACGCATAGAATTGAGTTATCCCAGCTATATTTAAGGTACTACCAAGTAATTGTATTTGACCTGAGCCTAAATCACTTTGCTCTAAATTAAGGTAAACAAGAGATCCGCTTATCACCTTAGCAGCCTCTTTACCTAGTTCTACTTCAAATATACCCGAGCTTACCGAAAATCCTTCACCTGCTGCTAACTGCGCGTCAGTGTGTGACTGGTATAAAACAATCCCATCTTTCTGTGAAGGGCTTGAAGCATATCTAAGCGTAACTCTTACGCCTGTCGCACTAGCTCCAAATTTCACTCTTATCTTTGTGATTATTCTAGTTGATGTAACAGGAACGGTTGCCTCCCAAGCACCCGGTACAACCTCATTATCTAGAGGCTGTAGCACATCGCTGGTTAGTCCGTACCTTTTAATGTAATGTGGCTCCGATGTGATTCCGTCATCATCAACCGAAGAAAGAACAGGAATTGATTTATCATCCTCAATGATGTCTGTGAATATTGGCGCTAAACCAGATTCACCAACAGACAAGCCTCGCCCGAGATTAACAGTGCCCTTTGTGGTCGTTATTTCTCCCTCAAATGACATTCCTGTGACGCCATCTTGACTTTGAATTGATGCTTCAAGCTTGTTGTTTTTCCCTACAGGGACTGAGCCACTAGGTAAATCAATAATAGAGTAAACTGCATTTTTCTCAGCAGTGGTTAAGGCATCAACAACAAACCAAGAGTTAGAACTATACACCTTGTTAGCTCCGCCCCATTGATAGTCTAGACCATCTACAACAGCTATAGCAACACGTAGACCGTCACCTTCTGTTTCTGGTGTTACCTCGTTAAAAAGCTCTGTCTGATTAGATTGCGACCAAGTTTCTAAAGCAGCTAAATCAACAAACGGAGAGCCGCTGACTATAATTCGAACTCTTGCAGTGCCTCCTCCGCCGCCCGAAGGTGGTATAAATCCACTCATAATTCAGACTCCTCTACTTGAAGCTTGCTACCACCACTAGATTTAGCCCACGCGCCATCTGGAGCATTTGAACTAACCAAGTATTCTTTAGGTGTTATTACATTGAAACCAGTGCTAGCGGTTGGCTTTGTTACTGAATCCACAAGTATTACATTTCTGCTACCTGTGTTTTGTATTACTATCTTTGTGCCTACCGAAATACTGGTCGCACTATACAAGTTAACCCACTCACCAGCCGGCATTGGGACAAACGGTAATTGTGACATGATATTACTCTCTTTTTGGTTTTGTGCTTCCTTGCACAGTCGGGAGTAAGTTTTGTCGGGTGGTTTGATCGGGATAGTCGGTAGCGCTACCTTACTTAGTCCCGACAACTAAGCAAGCATATTATAACTAACTCTTTACTACATTGAAATTAATAGTTTCAGGGTTAACTCTTCCGCTAGTTGTATTTACTATGATTTTTATAGGTGCAAATCCTACAGTCAGCCCTTTTGCCTCTAAGATTATTGAATTACCATCTTGAGCACTTTGTAAGACCTCAACACCTTGACCATCTTCAACAGTGAATGAAGTTATTTCGTCCCCGCTCACCTCGTTTAGATAAGGTGTAAAGTCTATCGGGTAGTAATCCACTTGCCCTAACTTAATGTCTCTAGTTTCACAATCATCAGGAGCATTTACTTGTTCAACATTATAATTAAATCTGTTGTAGTAATGATAACCGAATCCATGCCCGCTACCTGTTGGTAAGTAAGTGTCTGTTTCTTTATACGTCATTTCAGAGCTAAACAAACCTAAATAGGCTTTTCTTGCTTCTGCTCTTGTGTCAGGATTTAGAGGCTTACCAAATGCTGGAGCTAATGTTTTAGCTAGATTTAATGTTACAGCATGAGCGTTCACATCATTTAGCCCACTATCTTGATTAGGGTTAACATCATTAAAGCCATCAGACCTAATATAGCTCAAGCATAACCCTAAGTTTTGCCAAGATAAGACCATCATATCAAGTCTTTTTACTGCTAGCTTTACTTCTTCTGGGCTAGGCTTTGATGTAATGCCGCTTATAACTAGCTCCTCATAAGCGGATAATACAATATCATTTTTTGTTATCATCTTTTTGTACCTTTGGCTTTCTGGTTTTTTTAATTTCACCTAAAGAAGAAACCCATCCTTCAGATAAATAAATATTTTTATCTTCTGAATTAATAGCTTTAGCTGTGTATTCTCTTCCGTCTTCCGTCTTCCAGCTTCCGCCTTTCTTATACACTGTAATCATAATAACCTCCAAATAAAAAGGCCGACATAAGCCGACCTTGTATTAACTTATTTACCTAATTGTACCATTTAAACCTGATTACTTAAAATCGCGCCTAACTGGTTAGGGTAAACAACCTGAACATCAAAGAAAATTAACGCTTTCATGTTAAATGTCTCTTTGTGTGGGTCATACCAATAAGTCATTCGCATCGGCAAACCTTGCTCTGTTGTTGCATCGACTGGAGTAACACCAGCGCCATCGCTAGGAATAGGCAAGCGCCCCGGAATCAATACAGTAGACTCAGGAGTGTAAAACAATGTAGGGTTTGAATCTGCAATGTTTAACACTGTTACCGCTGCCGAGTTTGCCGCCTCTGCACTAGCGTTACGGTAAGGACCAGTAGCAACTAATGCAGGTTGTACAACTGGAGCGCCGTTAGCCGCAGTGATAACAGTAAACGTTAGTAATTCACCAGTATCTTCACGCGTTTCAGGGTGAACAAAGTTAACGCCTGCAATAGTAAATTTAGTACCTACTGGCATATTAGCAGTGGTAGCACCTGTTAAGTTTAACGTCATCGAGCGGTTATCAAGATAAAAATCATTAGCATCATAAGTTGATACTGTATGCTCTTGAGCGCCGTTCACTGTTACACCTGTTGCTGAACTTGCTGGCAACTTAATTAAGTAATCAGAGCGCATTGATTCAAACGTGGCTAAATCTGGAATCTTAGCCTTTGTTAGTGCGTCATTAGGTACGCCAGCATCGCCGTAGTATTGATTCTTACCTAGTTCTTTAGCAACTTTTGCATAGTCTTTGTTAGACATGAAAAGCTTTTTATCGTAAGCACCTAGACCGTAGTTGAGCATCAGCACTTCTGCATCAATAGCTTGGTTAAAATCAAAGTCGCCTGTGTTTTGCACGATCATTGTCGCTTCGTTGATCATCTTCTTATAACAATCAGAATCAACAGCGTTTGCGATGTCGCGGGCAAAACCCTGAGCCACTTTAGAGCGGCGTTGTGGATCACGTAGACCTTTAGTGTCGATAGTGGCTAGGACACGTTTTGCGCGACCACGGTTTACTGGAATCCTACGGTCTACCAAGTCTTGAAAGTCTGAATCTGTAGATTCAATACCTTCTTGAACTTCAAAACGGTATTCTTGAGGAATATACTCACGGTCAGAACCGCCAGCATCATTCTGGTTATTTGTTGAGTCAGTTGCTCGGTCAGAGTTTGACATTCCACCCATCTCGTATTTATCTAAGTCACGAGATAGAGCCATTTTCATTCCTGTTGTTTCTGCGGTTTCTTCCCACAGCGTACACATCAGGTCGTGAGCTAATTCATTAGCCATAATTATTCACCTTTTTTGTTTTTGGCATTCATGTATGCGTCATACTTTGCCCTATTGGATGAATCTTTTATCCATTCAGAGCGCAGCTTGGCAATAGTGCCAGTCGCATTATCAATCGGGCCAGAGTTAGTTATTTCTGGTTCTGGTTGCGTATCAATGGCTTTATGTGAACGAGTTTTAACTTTTTTAGCTGCCTTTTCTAAAATATCACCAATTACAATGGCGTTATTGTTAGCTGAATATAAGTCACCGATTAAACTAGGGACTTCATTCATAGCAGTAATTGCCTTAGCAATATCGACCTTTTTATGTCTAGCTATTTCAGACAGGAAAGATAATGCGTTATCAGTATTAGGTTCGTTAAACTGAGACTTTAGTTTTTCAACAAAACCCTGCTTAGCATCCGCATACTGTGGCATTTTTTCAGTTAATTCTTGCTCACGTTGGTATAGATAAAAATCAGCTTCATCATTATTTGCTTGAGGTTTTTGTTCCTCTTGCTTTTTAGATTCCTGCGTCTTTGAAGGTGAGCTGTAATATTCTTTAACAGCCTCTTGATATCTGTCCTCGTCAAAATCAAAATCATCTAACTTAGGCGGGCTACCTTTTTTTATGTTACCAACTGTCGCTTTTAACTCATCGAGTTCACGCTGTATCTTTTCGCGTTCTACTTTCTCAGTCTCAAGCTGCTCATTTTTACGCTGTCTTTTTTCCTTTTCTTTACGAAAAGCCGCATAACTTTGTTCTTTAGTCATGCTAGTCTTAGCCTGTTCTTGGTCGGCTTCTTCCTCTACATAAAACTCTTCTTGCTCTGTTGCTTTGGCTTGTGGTTTAGCCTCCGTTACCTCTGAATCAGTTCCCACCACTTCATCAGGTTGTGCAGTTTCATTTTGTGCTTCGGGTGTATTATTACCAGAATCCATTTTTAATCCTCGTTAAATGGTGAACGATAATGACAGAATTAACCCTCCGTCAGTAGGTTGGTGTATTTTACCAAAAGTTGGCGAGAAATGCTAACGTGGTTAAATTGATTATTCTTTGTGGTGGGATTTGCTAAATTTTAGGCAATAAAAACCCCGACTAAGGGGCTTATTCTGCAACTACAGTGACATTTTGTTTTGCAACTCTTCGGCTGCTATCTGTATAAAGTCAACAACAGTTAAATTATTTAGGTCTAGTTGTTCCTGGTCAGACTTAACAACATGATCCTTCTCACCGTCAAAGCATTTCATTATGTATTCATCAGGTGACATAAAGTCTTTAATGTAAATCATAAATATTTCACGGTCAGTAATATCGTCTATAAGTTGATACTGCTGCATTGTGAATACTCGATAGTTTAGTATTGTGTCGGGTTTTGGGTTTAGCATTAATAGTTACCTAATGTTGTTTGCGTCATCTTCTGAGCGTTTTCTATATATTGCCCTTGTGTATCTGCCTCTGTTTTTTGTATGTCTACACCAGCTTTTTGGGCCTTTGTCATCACATCAATACGTTTTGTTTGCGCGTCATATTGTTTGATAGCGTTTTCGTTAGCGTCATTCACTTCGTTTTGCATTGCTGCTTGACCTTCCATAATTCTAGCTTGTGATTCTGCCTGTGCCATAATCATGGCTGGGTCTTGCTGTTGCTCTTGTTGCTGTTGCATCATATGTATTTTTTGTTGTACATATTGCTTTTCTTCATCTGAATCAGGCTTAGGATCTAACCCCATCATAAGCATCGTATCAATAATCTGATACTTAGCAACCTCACGCGCTCTTTGACCACCCTCGCCAGTTGTTGAGATGATAGCTTGGTTAAGTAGCATTTGACCTTGCGGGCTGTTTGTATCGGCAAACTGTAACATTTTAAGCGTTGTTTCTAGCTCTGCCTCTTTCATTGACTTATGAGATTCACCAGCCTTTACTTGAGATGTAAACTTACCTTTAGCTGAGTTTTTAAACGGCCCATAATTTCCTTTATTGTCTTGTCCATATTCAAGCGTTTTAACTTGAGAATAAGTTCCGTCTTGAGCCATTACTCTTAACGTTCTTTCATTGGTAAAGTATATCTTTTGTGCTGCGTCTATCCATACATCGCAAGCTGTTTTAATGGCGAACATACTGTTTTGCATAAGAGGCTGAAAAGCGTCATCTTGTCTTTCGTTTACTTGCGCTATAGCATCAGAAGCGGCATTGCTTGGTACTGTGCTTTGTCCTGTTCCGCTCATATCAAACAATGTTGATTCTAGTTGTTGCCCTGCTGCTGCTAATCCTGTTCCTATTTGTGGCGGAGTCTGCTTACCTATCGGGCCAATATGAGCAACAGTTCCGTCAGGGTTCAATATTGGGTCTGACATGATAAAAGCGGCGTTATCTATATCTGCCTTACTTCTTTCTGTTGCGTGCTTAGCTATTTGTTCTGGTGTGTATTCTGGCTTCTCAACTTGTGGCGCTGCCATTATTTCCATAAGTGACGAATGGTAAGTATTAAGGAACATTTGTGGATCACGACGCTTTCTTACTTCGCCGCAATAATACTCAATTCCGTTAATTACTTGGTAGTACCCGTATTGTGGGATAATAGGAACGCGCTTAAAAGGAGTCTTTTGACCTTTGATTAGCCATTTATCACCAGACATCAAGCCATATTCAACATATTTAACTTTTCTTCGCTTGGTTTCGTACTCGTTAAACTCTCTTAGATCTTTTAATTCGTCGCGCGCTACCTTGTTGCCGTAGTTGTCTTTTATTCCGTCGCCAGTAGTAACGATATAATCACCGAAAATATAATCAGTGATGTTTTTTTCTATTACTTCGTAGTAATGAGCAAGATACAAATCTTTTTCTGTGTCTGTATTCCAGTCAAACCAATCTATCTGAGCATTAACAGATGATACTATCTCGCCGAACTCTTCTTCCACAAGCTTTCTGGACGTTCTAATTATTTCCCATGCTTGTTTGCAGTCTGATTTATCTTTACGTAACGATGGCCCAAATATAACGCTAGATGCTGCCGAGTAAATAGGCTCTACACATAAGTATTGTTTGTCTTGGTCTGGTGATTCTTCATCCTCGTATTTTGCTGCAAGTTTAAACGCGCCAAAACCTGAGAAAAAAGCTTCTTGATCTGAATTGTTTAAAGCTTCGTTTCCGTCACTAGATTGAAAATCATTTCGCCATCTAGATTGTAATAGATCTGCATCCTCGTCTGTTGCTTCGTCAGAATTAGAAATTATTTTAGCATTCATTTCCAAGCGTTGCTTTTGACCTAGTATTCTATTGATAGAGCCAAACAGCTTATTGATTTCAGGCTTAGGCTTGTTCTTGAATTGCTCTGCATATGAGCCTTTCCACATTGCCCCAGCAACTGTTGCGAACTCATAGTCATCTAAGCAATTCCTATTCATATCATAAGAACCGCTCAAAGCGTCATTCATATTCAATCTAACTTCGTCTAATTCTTTCATTGTGTCACCAGCGACTAACCTTTGATGTTGTTATTTTACTAACGTCTATTTGTTTAATAATACCACGGATTCGCTCAGACATCATCACGGCGTCAGCGCAGTTTGGAGAGCGCACCTTAAACTTCTCTCTCATTTCTTTTTTTGTATAAAGCTCAAACAACCCAGCCATGTTTGGTTTTATTGGCATACGACAAAGCTCAGACCTTAGTGTTTTAAGGTTTTGGCATTTTGAACTAAAGCTTATTAAGGTGTCCGGGTCTGTCATAACGTCGTTAACGACCGCCTGATAAGTCCTGAAAACTCTATCTCTTAATTTTAGATAGCATTGCGCTCTTAAGTTTTTACAAACCTTTTGCCAAGTCATCTGATTAGTTATGTTAGATGCTCCGCTTGGTTCGTATATAGCATCAGGCATGTCAACACTGGATGCACCATTGAATTGATGTGCGGTTATCTTTTTCCCTTGCAATGCAGAGTTGACATCTCTTTTAAGTGTCACGCCCATGCCGCCAACGTCCCATTCATAATCGTCAGCCATTTCATTTATGGCTAAACCTAAGGCCCAATCGCTTCCCTCATTAACATCTAAATCTTGTCGCTGAATAATATCAGTGATTATGTTGCCTTTTCTTACCGCGCAAGCTTTCGGATCATTACCCAAATCTGACGGGTCATGCGTTACTTTTATAACTCCGAACTCTTTCATACCTAGTTTTTCATGAGCATCAATGCAAGCATCAAACCATTCAGGCTTAATCAGTCCGTTTTCTATCTCATCATTAAAACCGCCTTTCCACACCCATTCGTACGTGCTTCTAGGTAGGTTTTTATAATCGAAAACTCTTTCCACCTCTAGCCCTGAATCATCAAACCACGGGTTTGAATCATAATTCATTTTTATTATTAGGTGCATCTCATCTTCATAAATACCTTTTTCATCTAGCTCTGATTGAAAAGGGACGATAAATCTTTGGCTGAAAGGGTCTTCACTTGACGCAGGATTGGCACAAAAAACCATTTGCACATTTTCCAGGTCAACTTCGTTTATTTCTATTTCTTCTTGTTTTCCGGGTAATCCTTTTTTTGGCTTTTTACGTGCCGTTGGCGTTAATGTCCTTAGTGATTTTTCAGACAAAAATTGCGCTTCTTCTATCCACCAATCAAGAAAGCCAAACGCCGACTTGACAGACTCAGGATTTCTACTAAGCCCCATGAATCTAGCCATAGAATTATTATGAGTGAACTTGACTGTTCTTTCTGTTACATCAGAGTTATCAAGTTCTAATCTTTTTATCTCGTCACTTAAAACGGCGTGAACACTATCAGTTATTGATGATTGAAATTCACGAATACACATTAAGTTTCTACCTAGATCGTGCATACTTATTAAGCCGTGATCGCCTTTGACTAATGTTTTACCTGAGCCACGACCGCCTATTAAGCATATGAATCTTTTAGGTCTCAAGAATACAGGTTTTACTATCTCAGGGAAGTAGGCGATAGGGTTCTTTACGGTAGGAGACCACTTCCCGTTAACTAAATGATAAGAAGATTTCAATTCTTTATCTTCAGGACAAACAAAGCCTATTACAGTGGATTTAAACTCTCCGCCAGCAAAGGCAAACGCACCTTCTATTTTTTTTAATCTATTCAGGCGATTCAATTTCAGCTTCCATCTTTTTAAGCCTTTCGTCTATGTCAGTAACCTCTTTAACCTTTATGATTTTGTATATTCCATCAATAATGCTGTTTCCTATATCTGGCGGTATTTCGCTTTTTGACATAGCACTTAATATTTGGTTTGCTTGCCCTTCTAAATTTAAGTTCGTATCAAAATCAAACTTTATTAATGGAGCTACAGCTTTAGGTATTGGGGATATTCGATTAAGTAATTCTTTAAAGGTAAAATTGTCCTCGGGGTTAAATGCCTTTTTCATCAACAAGTCATAAAAACCCTCTTCGGTTTGTCCTGCCCTTTCCATAGCTTCGAGTATTTTTGTTCGCTCGCTCTTTCCTCTGCCCTTTCTTTTCTTTGGCTGATTCTCACTATTAAACGATGTTTTAGTTTTACCCATAGTTGCCGTTATTTTGCCGTTATTTTCGAGCCATTATACCAAAATAAAAAAAGACCGTCATTAAGCAGTCTTTATTCACTAGTTTTATTCATTTATGCCGTAAAAGGACGTATAAAGCTGTATTAATATTCAATACAAGCTACTTTTTATTCTTCTTTTGTTTCTTTCGTGTAGTCTTAGTCCTTTGTCCTCTGCTATTAAGTGGCATTAGCTTATACCTTGTGTATAAGTCCAACTAACAATAGATACATCATCACCGACACCAAACGCTGTGTTGTTAAGTATCATATCTGTACCACTCGTTCCAGCCGTTCCGTTACGCTCTGCATTGCCGCCCGAGTCTTTAGCTACATAGTGTCCCGCTGTTCCTGCCGCTGCCGCTGTTACATCAACTATTGCGTTAGCTGTTGCGCTACCTGCACTTGCTGCGCCAAATGCCGTAGCATTAATACTTAATGTTGCTAATACTGTGCCTATTGGTGCTGAATCAATAGCCCCAGGCGCGCCTGTTCTAATTTCTATTGTGCCGCCATTCAGTAAAGTGTTCACGGCATCTACTGAGGCGTTACGCCCTGCTATAGCTAATTGCATTATTTTACCCTTATATTATTTGATTTACGCTTTATTTTAACAGCATTCGACTTTCTTTTCACTTTAACCGAGTTCCTAGGGTTTAATGATACTTTAATCGGTATTGATGCGACTATATTTTCGCTAAAACTTGGACCGAACTCTGTTATTGTTGCGATTATTTTTGTTGTGGTGCTTACATTAATTGACTCTGTGAAGCTTGGTCCTAGTTCATTTATCGTTGCAGATAAGTTGGTATCTAAGTTAGCGCTTATACTTTCAGTAAAGCTTGGTCCTGTCTCGGATATGCTTGCGTTTATAGTTAAACTAGTTGTTACGTTAGCGCTTATGGACTCGTTAAAGCTAGGTCCTGACTCCGTGATAACTGCTTGTATAGTCAGAGCTGATAGCGTTGCAGATACTGACTCAGTAAAAGAAGGCCCCGACTCTGCAATGTTGCCCGTTATATTTACTGATAGATTGGTGTTAATTGATTCTGTGAATGATGGACCTGTTTCGTTTACTGTTACTGTTATACCACCACCCGGTGTTTCTGGTGTTCCTGTTATCCAGAATGTAGACGGACTTGAGGTATTATCCCTCTCATGTTGCAGTCTATCGTCCGAAAGAGCTATTTTTGCATATCTAGCTTCATAAATATCTAGTGATGAGTAATCCAAACTACCATCACCTGATGCGCCAATCGTTATCCTGTCATTGGTTGCGTTAGGGCTTGCTGAAGATGCTCCAGTTCCAGTACTTAACAGTGAGTTTCCTGTTGAATATGACCATACCCGTTGAGTACTGTCGTTGTTCCATAAGGCGGCTGAATAGAGCCTATCATTAACAACCACAGGCCATCCTGTTGAGCTAGCAACAATATTTCCTGATATGTATTGGTCTACCTGCGTATTTGTTTGTCCAATTAGCCTAAATGTATCTTGTGTTGCACCTAAAGAAGAGTCTCCAGTACCCAAGAAGTAACGGGCAAACATTGAGGCATCATCTATAGCTATAGCCGTCATAGTTAGCGGGTAAGCGAGAGGTGCACTAATACTCGTCGTTAAGTATTCCTGAAAAGCGCATGCGTAACCATCGCCAAAAATACTATCAGATATTGCAGAGATACCCCCCATAGGAGTTAAATCGGGTAGATTCCCAGAACTATCTGCAAGTGTTGTAAAATGGAACACCCCATAGTAATCAGACCATACAGCATTTCGGCCAAACGGCGCGGTAACGGGCGGTTGCGTCTGCCCTGCTCGGTTATAGAACATGTAAACAGAACGCGCCGCAGTGCTGTACGTAGGGAATCTAACCCATAATTGACACTGGCGATTAGCTGGTGTTGTAGATGTTACAAATGTGACAACTTCTAAAGGTAACTGGTTGACGCCTAAAGCATCAGTTGAAAATGCTAAATCTCCTCCACCATTAAGTGCAGAAAAAGTCCCTTGATCCACAGCCTCAACAGGCATGTTGACAATGGTTGCTAAAGCAACAAATCCGTTTAGAGGTGACGCAGGAACCAAGCCAGTTAACTGTACCCTACGCCCGTAATCACTAGGATTAAGAGCCATTTAACTAGCCGCCTATGCTTTTTTCATACTCTACGGTGTTAAAATCCGTTTTGCTTACAGCGGTTTTGAACTCCGCGATAGTGATTTCGCTGTCTTTCATTTGGCGTATTAGTTCAAGCGTTGGCAGTACAGCATCAAGACTTGCTAAACTATCTGCAAAATCCTGTTGAATTTCACCCTTATCGCCGTTAGTGGTGAACTGGTTGCTTGGATCTTCTTCTAGTAGAATGGTAAAATCAACAGCTTGACCGACTGAGGCTGCTAATTGAGAGATAGCCTGTGTTGCGGTGCGTTCTATTTGGTCGCGGTGATCCATTATTTTATTGAATTTACGGCGTTTAATTTCTGACATTATTTTAATCCTTGTCTTTGATTGATTTAACTAGCTTTTTATTATCTAAATTATTTAAGTCGAAATGTCACTATAGCAGTTTCACGTTGTGTTGCTGTTATCTTAGCCATTATTTATCCTTAGTAAAATGTTCTTTTTTAATATCTAAAGCATGCTTAACCACCAAAATAATCAACACAGCCAATCCTAATACGCTAGTAGCTGCCTTGATTACTGGCTCGCCGTAATCAAACCATACATTAGAAGTTACAGCGGCGGTAATAACCGTACTAACTTTCGGGTTGCTTGATATTGCCTCAATCGTCTGTCTTGTTGGTTCTTTCATTTTTCTTCTTTGTTGTGCGGCGATATTTTATGTATTTTAACACACGTTTCGTAGCTATCAAAATTAACAAGCTGAACCAAAGCACGTTTGTAATAACGTCTATCGATATAAGCATTTATCAACATCCTTGTGAATAATATTAATATCTCCAAGGAGAATATAAACAAGTAGGATTCATTATACTCTGTTGCTGGCAATTCGTTTTTGTAGTTAATATACCCTCTAAAATTAATGAATATTAGCAATATAGATAACAATGATATAACAGGTATTTTAAATATAATATGCCGGTTAAATAGTGCCACAGATATAAATAAATTTACCGTTGCGGAAAGTGCGTGATAATAGTTATCAGGAAAGTAAGGGTATACTACAGAGTACACAAGGTAAGCAGAGAGGATTACAGAAGCTGCAAATCTAGAGTCTTTAAAGCGCAAAAGGGCTATAAGAAGCCCTATAAATATAAAGTCATAAAAAACCATTAAGAGGCTCTTGACTTTTTACGTCTTCGTGCGCGCTTTTTTGCCTCTTCTTCTTTTTTTTCTTTAACGCTTTTTATTGTTGGTGGCTTTTTAACTGGGCCATTCCCGCCGGGCATATTAAATCCTTAATAGTTAGTGTTAGCTTATTATATCATTTCTAGATCATTCTACAAAACCTCTATACTAAAATCACAAACTAATAAACCCAAGTAGCTATTTTGTCAACTAACTCAGGTCTGTACCCCATATGAATAAATCCACTTTTCAAGTTAATACCAAAAGCATTAAAACCATATCTTATCCCGTAAGCCATTAGCTTCATAGCCATTGCCAACCCATTTATTTTAACGTCGACACCGCGTTGCTTCTGGTGATCTGCTGGCTCATCTCTGTGTATTTCATTTGGGTGGTATTGACATCTACCAGCCGAAGTTATAACCATAGGTAATCCATAATCATAACGAACACACTGGAGCATATCTAAAACACGTTGCTCCAGACTTCTCTTGTCGCACTCAGGATGACCACAAGTACATAACAATTTAACATCTATTAAAGGGTTAAAGTTTTCGCTTTTTATCACTTTTCTAATCCTTAAATTATCTAAATCACAAATTATAGTTTTAAATTCCATAACACTTCGCACCATTAGGATTCGCTTCGCTCACCTATGAGCTACTTGTTATATGGCTAATTCCACTCTTCTCTATCTGCGCATTCTTGCGCGACTTCAATTACTGCAATCCTACCCTCTAAAGGGATTTCAAACCAAGCCATTCTAACTCCATCGGTAATATAAGATCTCCAGTCATGAACACGCTTCATTTTCTGGTCGTACTCTTCCCAGTTCGGGTATACAGCCTCTTTAAATAAATCCATAGCTATTCCTTAGTTAATTTCTAGCGCCATATAACAACGCACTCAATCGGAATGCGCAAGCTTGCCGCTTAGCGCAAAGGTTATGTGTAATCACTATCAACTCTATCTGAATGCTTCCATCCTGAAATTTTGTTACTAGTTATTTCATTCCATACATTATCGGCACAGTGCCAACACATGCCATCCTGATCATCTTCTTCTTTTGTCATTATTCTCCCGCAAACTTCACCTGCACTATCTTGGCATTTACACATAACAACAGGCTCAATCGGACTTGCTACAGTAGGTTTCTTATCAAAGCTCGGTGGCTTTACGTCTTCTGTATTCATATTTATCCTCCGTGTTCGTTATCCGCAAGCGCGGTTAGCCTAAAGGTTATGTGTGTTTAAAGCACCTTTCATCTGGCTCAAGTGAACCGTCACTGTATTCCCAGTAAAAGTTACTACCTATATTCTTACTGTCAGGTTTACTTATGACCTGCCTAAGCTCGCCACAGTTACAAATTTGATATGTAGGTGTACCATACCTATTGTATTTCCTATCTCGCCATTTGTGCTTATGTTCAAACATTTTAAACACAAACATAACAACGCGTTTAATCGGATTCATAAAGCTCGTTCCTCGTTTATTCACTCGTTAACGCAAAGGTTATGTTGCCAAACCAAGCAAGTCGCTATCTATGTTTAAAACCATCCTCCAGAACGCTACAAGCTTAAGCCTGTGAGAGTATTTAAAAGTGTAGCTTGTAGTTTCTGTAAATCCATCACAAACGTAAACCCACTGCTTGGTGCTTTTTCTGTAATAACTACAGGTTTTCATTTCTTCTTTAATTTTCATTCTACCAATCCTTTTCAGTGGTGGTATTGCCTTTGGTTTTTCTGGTAAATGCATCCAATGCGTAACAACCCCTATCGGTGTATCGCTAACCATATGTGCCACTGGGTAAAACTCGCTACTTATCTCGTTATACTTAGCTAAGTAAATAGCATTATGTACGCTCAACACTAGTACATTATGCATGTCCCTAGGTGCTTTATCTAAAATCTTTATCCATTCCATTTTTATTCCTCTTTCTTTGTGTCGGCAAATATAACAACCAAATAAACTGGGACGCTAAAAGATGCGCCCGTTATTTCATAAGGTTATGCGGATTTGCGTAACTCTGCTAGTTTAGCGTTAATTACATCATGTTCCGCTGGTGTCGCCCAATACGGGCGCTTAACTTTACCTTCTGCTTCGCGCCTTGCTTTTAGTTCAGCTTGTCGATCTTTATTTGATTTACTCATTAAACACCCAGCAATTCATTTTCAAGATTTTGAAGCCTTGTTAGCTCATCCCAATCTTCTTTGTCAATAGCTGTGGCTTTAGCGTTCTGGATTTGTGTGTAATCCATGTTAGCAACATGGCGATTATAATTTTCGTTAACTTTAAATTGTGACATTTTGTTTATCTCCTGCGTTGTTGATGTAGTAACTATAATCTATCGTTAGCGCTAACGCAAGTGTTAAAGTAAAATAAATTAAATATCCGCCTAACAACGGTTTTCAGGTCGGACTAGCAACAGTTGGCTAGTCGTTCAATTTAAGTTTAGTGGCGGTTGCTAGCCGCCTAAAACAAGGTTATGTGTCTTCGTCTATATCCTTCCATGTGTCTCTATCAATAATATCAATATTGTCATAATAACTACCTTTTACTGACTCTCTAGCCTCTTTAATAGTATCAAAACTTCCTTGCATATCACCTAAGCCGCCGCATGGGTAATAATCACAATAAGCAAAAACTATATATTTTTTCATTTTTTCATTTTTTCATTCTCCTAATAAGTAATACGTCACATAACAACAACTTCAAAAGGACAAGTAAAGCTTGCCGTTTAAGTTAAGGGTTATAACACCTTCACATCCCAAATATAAACCATGCTACAACTAACACTTATAATAATAGCTATAGTGATTATTACGCATACTACAAATACTGCTAAAGCTTGTTTATGTACTGGTAACATATTATATCCTCGGGTTTGGACGTCCGTGTCCGGGAGAGACTGGTTAAAAAGGGATGTCATCATCAAAGTCAACGACAGGCTGTTGCTGCCCTTGTGGTGCCTGCTGCTGAAACCCTTGCTGCTGCGTTTGCTGTCGCTTCTGCGCTAATTGTTGGCTAGGCATCTGTTGCGGTTGCTGCTGAAAGCCTTGCTGTGGCGCTGCCTGTTGCGGCGCTTGACCTTTCATTTCTTGCAATCCGTAAAATATTTTACCATTACCCAAGATTGGCATTTGTACGTTTTGTTCACGCTCTTCTTTTGTTGTTGATTGCGTGATAAAACCATGATCACCATACTGACCTTCGTTATTTGGATCTAAGAACATGGTTAAGTCTACATACAAAGCGCCAGATTGAGCAGCAAAGAAACGAGCCTTATCTAATTTTTTTACATCTAATTTTACACTAATTCCTATCTTACCCATCTTTCTCTCTCCTGTTTAAATGTTATTTAATTCTTAAACTTGAATTACCTGTTGACAGTTCAGCGCCAGCAACGTATTTACCTGCTTTTAAATCCGCTAATATTGCTATTTTATCTACACTACGAACCTCTTTGAATGTAGTGTAGTCCTCTGGTATTAAATCATCATCTGTAACACTAATTACTTGACGACCCTTTACACGTGTAACCTTAAATAAGTCGAACTCGTGCTTTTCTCCGTCTTTCATGCTCATCAGTAGCCAGCCTTTAAGGTTCAGCAAAGCTTTCGTTTTTACTATCTGTATAGAGCTTAATCTTTCAATTTCACTAGCTATTGTTTTATGCTCACTTTCTATTCGATTAATAACGTGTAAATAGTTTTCAATCTTCTTATTGCGATCTTCTTCTATCATATCTAAATGATCACTTACATCATCTAGCGTAAAATCACCACTTTCAACTTGTGCTAGTATCGATTCTTGGTCGCTAGTTAATTCTCTTAGGTTCATTACAACAATCCTTTTATGTACTTTCTGTATTCAGGATCGTTTAAATCCTCTAGCTTTGCATGACCTTCGTTAATAGCTTTCACCCATGACATATCGTCTTGTGTAGGCTCTTGCTTTGAATTATCCATGGTGTCAGCGTCTTTTGTGTCATCAATACAAAACAATCCGTTTAAAGCGTACTTGCGAGCGTACGAACTAGCTGAGCCTGTTATCTGACTATCATCCATACCTTTTTTGGTTAAAGCCTCTCTAGCGAACCCTGTGCAACTTATAGAGTTATCACCATCAGCTAATGTAGCTGTAGCTTTCACATAAACCCTTTCACCAACTAGAACCATTTCATCACTAACAGTAAGTATTATTTCAGTTATCGATAGATTCTTATAACCTTCGATAATATCCTCACAGCTACGGTACTTGTATTTACCAAACGAATTGTACTGGTTCTTAGGTGCTTTAAGGGTTTGCTGTATATTTGATACACCTAAATAGAAATCTGCTTTATCCATTTTCTTTCTCACTAGTCATATGATCTAAGTTAGCCTGTAATTCGTATTCATAACCCTGCTTGGTCTTTTTAAGGATACCCAAGTTAGTACCGATATGACTAAGAAAGTGTTCTGGTCTTGTGTATTTATGCTCTACAAACTCATTATATAAAGTTTCTAGTTCGCTTATTCTAGCGTTAATATCTATTAATCCAACTTTCATTTTCTCTCTCCTTTTAATAAATCTACTTTTCAAACTTAGTCATTTTGTTCGAAGCGGTGTGACGGGGAAAAGTAGAAATGCTTAACCGCTTGGTGTAAGTAACAATAGCACACTGATTAATCGTTGCAAGTGTTTTTACGATTTAATTTGCATTAATTCATACAGTGTAATATATTTACCTTATCAAACATATATAAGGACTTAAGCAGTGAGTAATTTAGTTAATATTTTAGAAAAGGCGATGATAGATAAAGGTATTAAAGGCTACAAGCAATTATCCGAAGTGTCAGGGGTTGGTTATGAGATAGTTTTGAATTTAATGAAAGGCGGTACTAATATTAAATTAAGCAAGTTAACTCTGATCACTAAAGCGTTAAACGTAGAAATTAAATATATTAGTGGAGAATCATAATGTGTATTAACCATATAGGACCAGAAGAAATAAGCAGACGTAAAACTGTATCGGACTTGAAGAATGACACCGAACTAGAGTCATTTGCCAATACCCGATTGTCTAGTTCTCGTGGTGAAGCTTATAGAGCAGTTCGTGATAAAGAGGATGATTTAGAGTTAGAGTTTTTAGAAAAGATGAGTAACAGTGATTACTTTGAGGATTTATTTAAAAGTGCTAACTCTTAATTTATAACCGGGTATAAAAATAGGGCTGTAATAGCCCTTTTTATTTCCTAACATCCAACCAGATGTATTCTTGATTAAGAGCTGCAACTCTTGTTTTTATTATACACTATTCATTCTCTATTATCCTTTAGTTAAACCGTTAATTAATTCAGCTATTAAAGCTGAGATTATAAATAGCGATATTAGTTTAATTGTTATCATTAGAGTTATTAACATAAAACGCGTTTAACCCCTCTTCCGCCTTGGCTAATTCAAGACGCCTTTCTTCCAAATACTTATCTATAATATTTATTTGGTTTTGTGCTGCGTTATATGCCTCCAATCTATCAACAGTTACCACGGCTCTACCGCCAAGCCTATGCTGTAGCCTGAAGCCGTCTTTACTTAATTTATCCTTGTAAGTTCCGTTTTCGATAAAATAATAACAATTCGTTTCCTTTGTTATTTCGTACTCGCTTATATTTCCACGCGCCACTGAATATACTATTTTCATTTATCCTCTCCTATTGTTTATATATACTTTGTTTTACCTTCGAATACGTCGTGATAATCTCTGTCTTTATATTCTTTTACCTTTTCCCGCTGCCACTCCCAAAACTCAGATTGTGAAACAAACTCTTTTTCAGGTGTATAAAAAGTAACGTACTTTCTACTAAAAACATTCCACCATTTGCTAACCAATAGTTTTGTTACGTTTCTACTCTTTGTAAAATCAAGCCACTCACCGCACTTGCTACAGTTGTCATCAGATATGCAATGTCGTTCATTACAGTTGGTACAGAAATAAATACTTTCTACTATCATTCTTATTCCTTAATTAGTTTATTTAATAAATAATATTGTTATCAGAATCACAAAGAACCGTATCCTCTACTTTGTAATTTCTAACGTGATACTTAGCAGCAGCTTGATTATCTTTAGCTTCAAAGCACTCAACAACACACGCTGAATCAATATCGTAATTCGCTCTACCATCATATATAAAATAGTTTTTCATTATTAAACCCTCTCTTGGTTAGTTGTTTTAAGTTCCTTTATGACATCGATTAACTCTGTCACTAAACTAGTTAGCTCGTCGTAATTCCATGTGCCATAAGGATCATCACCTAAGTCGATACTATCAATATCTAAATTCATTTCTCTTAGCTTGTTAATATTGCTTTCGTGATCAGGGTAGCTACTCATTGTTATTCTCCTTTACTGTTCACATTAATTTGATAACCAACTAGCTCTTTTACGTTACCATCAAGAGTCTCTATAATATGATCAACAAGATCCCATTCATCAAACCCCATCTCGTTTAACTCTTCACAAGACACGTTAATATTAATTTCCATTTCTCTTTATTCCTTTATTTAATTCTCTTAATAGAGCGTCAGCCATTTCAACCGAGCAAATAGCAATTCTTTCACTAGATACTGCTTGGCCTTGTAGTTTAGGTAATAACCCCTGCATAGCTGCCATAGCGAAAGTCTCACGCTTTGTTAATCCTGTAAACATTTCGTGAGTTGTTCCACTGTTATCGTCATAGCAAAACTCTATCGCGCTTGCTGGCATATCTGAATTATTCATTTTCTCTCCTCGTTTGTTGATGATTTAAACTTTAGCAAAGGATAATTAACTTTGCAATAACTTTTACTTGATTGTTATTAATTTATTTGCAATACTTAACTCGAATCAAATAACGAGGAATATTTATGGATAAGAAAGTGAGGGGTTCATTTCAAATGATGGAATCAACACAAAAGGCAATTGCAAAGGCAGCATCTAAAGAAGGTAGAACCTTTAATAACATGCTTGAGCAGTTAGCAAAAAGAGCTATTGACAATAAATTAGTTCAGGCATAAAAAAAGCGCCCGACCAAAGCGCTTAATTAAGATAACGAGGTAAGTATAACAATGCACTACTTTCAATTCAACATCGGAGACTATGCTAGTCACACAAGTAGGTTAACACCACTTGAAGATTTGGCATATAGAAGAATGCTTGATTTGTATTATCTAAATGAACAGCCGTTGAACGGGTGTGTAACAGATGTTGCCCGAGAAATAGGATTATCAGATCATGCTGGTTCTGTTGAGTATGTTTTAAGTAAATTTTTTACTAAAAATGAAAATGGTTTTTCACAAAAAAGAATCGACTTAGAAATTAAAAAATACAAATCTAACGCAAAAAATAAAAGTAAAGCTGGGAAGGCTTCAGCTAAAGCTAGAAAGGAAAAGGCCTCTAGCAAAGTAACATCTGTTGAACAAGCGTTGAACACAAACTCAACAGATGAGCAACTAAACATAAACCATAAACCAATAACCAAGAACCAAGAACCATTAAACAATAAAGTAACTAAAGATATAGTCACTGACGTTCCAAAATTTAATTTTAAAAATGAGTTGTTATCACTTGGTGTTGATAAAGATGTTTTGAATGATTGGATGGCGGTTAGGCAAAAGAAAAAAGCAGCCAACACAAAAACAGCGCTTAAAGGCTTGTTAACTGAAATTGAAAAGTCAGGCTTGAAAATACCTGATGCAATAAAAGTTTCAGCGGAAAATAGTTGGTCAGGTTTTAAAGCTCAATGGTATTCAAATCTATCACCAACACAACAAGCTAAGTCTACGCACACTTTCACTGAACAAAAATATACATCGGGGAAATTCTAATGCGAACATGGGAAGAAAACGCAGTATGTGAAATTCATGGCGAATACGTTGGTAAGTTCTTTTCGCTAAGATCTAATAAAAAACATGGTGGCGCTTGTCAAAAGTGCGTAGAAATCCAAGAGGAAAAGGATCGCACAGAAAAAGAAAGAGTAGAAAATGAAAGGTTGATATTACTCAAAGAAAGAAAGCGCACAAGGGCTGGCATATCAAAACGAAATATCAATAAAACGTTTGATCATTACATTTGCAAAAACGAAGGTCAGCAAAAAGCTAAATCGGATTGCATAAGATTCTCTGAGAGCTTCCCTAGCGACAAAAGTCTAATAATGGTTGGCGGAGTAGGGACGGGTAAAACTTTGCTCGCCTCGGCTATTCTAGATAGCTTGGTTGATGATTATAGATGCGAGATAATAAAACTTATAGATTTAGTTCGCGAATTAAAGGCTACTTGGTCAAAAGATAGTGAGAATACGGAGGAAAATTTAATAAATTATTACTCAAACTTGGACTTGTTGATAATTGACGAGGTCGGCGCTCAATTCGGCAGTGATACAGAGAAGCTTTTTATATTTGATATTATCGACGGACGCTACCAAGAAATGAAACCGACCGTACTCATTAGTAATTTAGATATTAACGGCATTAAAGAATCTATTGGAGAGCGTTGTGTTGATAGATTGCGCGAGGGTGGCGGAAGTATGATCGCGTTTAACTGGGAGAGCAGTCGTGCTTGATGATGAAAAGATAGTAGCGCCTGATTGGTGTACGTATGAGGAACTGATGGAAATACTAAATGATACTAGTTGGGCTGATGACCTGACAACTAACAACTTAAAGGATGAATGATGAATATTTCAATAAATAGAGGCGGCGAATACTTATCACGAAAACAAATAATATTTGCTAGTGATTGCATTACTGAATATATAAAACGAGATAAGGGCGGCAAGTGCTGCTTTGAGGGTGAAAAAATAGACGGTAAAGAAATGATTTGTGAGGTAACGAATAAGGGCTGGGATATATCAGCAATCATTAAATAATTAACATACTTTAGGAGAGATAAGATGAAAGACTTAACGTTTAATAGAGTTTTAGAGAGAAATCACAAAGGCGCAAAAAGAAAAGTACCTTGTGTTAAGTTTAGAAAACTAAAGAAAATAGGTAAAGTTGATAGATATCAAGGCGGTTTATTAGCTAACGGTATTGATATGATATCAACCATAAATCCTGATTTTGACTATATACAGGTAGTGTTTAGTGATGAGCATTTAATTGTAGGGTTAAAACCTGTGGGTAATAGTGGTAAGAAAAATAAATGTTTTGGTGTTACTCAATTAATGGACTTTTTCGACATAAAGCTAGGTTTTGAATACGAGTTAAAATCAAATGGCGAAGTTGTTTATTTTAACACTGCTCAAAAACCTGTTAAGGAGTAATAGAATGAATATAAAAGAATGGGTATTTGGGGATATAGCTACTAAAGAAGTAAAAAACGCAAATGATACCGCTGTATGTGTAGGTATAGAAAAAGGAGTTTCATGGATAGCTATTTACAAGAGTGATGTTATTGCAATGGCAAAGCATTTTAAGTTAAAAGTAAGTGATATGGGAGAGGAATAATGAAAGACTGGGAGAAGCTTGTTTTAATGCTTGTGGTAGCGGTTGAGTTATTTATTAGGATTCTGTAACCGAGGCTAAGAAATTAATTGTTAAGAAAAGTAAGAACGCGAAAAGGAATTAATATGAATGTTTTAAGTTTATTTAACGGTATGAGTTTTGGGATGATGGCGCTAGAGTCGCTAGATGTTAATGTTAACAAGTATTACTCTAGCGAAATTGACAAATACTCCAATCAGGCAGCGCGAGCGCTATTCCCTGATACGATTCAGTTAGGTGATGTTAATAACTGGCGAGAGTGGGATATTGACTGGTCAAGCATTGATTTAGTTACCGGTGGCTTTCCTTGTCAAGCTTGGTCGATGGCTGGTAAGCAGTTAGGCGATAAAGACGAGCGCGGCATGTTATTCTGGACGATGCTCGATATTATGAAGCACGTTAAATACCACAATCCGAAAGCTGATTTTTTAATTGAAAACGTGAAGATGAAGAAAGAGTTTGAAGAGTATATTACAACTCATATGTGCAACGCTTTAAACGCTTTTGAATACGACTATGAAGCAACTGGAGAGTGCGAGTATTTAGAGGGGGAGTGCGGAAAAACCTTGCTATATAAAATACTAATCAATAGCGCCCTAGTATCTGCTCAGAATCGCAATAGGTATTATTGGACTAGTTTTCCAGTTGAGCAGCCAGAAGATAAAGGGATTTTGTTAAAAGATATTATTGAACATGACTGTAACAAAGTGAACTCTGATGGTTGGCATAAGTGGTGGCATGAAAAAAGCGAATTTCAACTAAAGAAGAAATATTCAGCTATCTGTAATAATGGTTCAACAAGTAAGGCAATCACAATGACAGCGCGTCAGTTCGCTAACTGGGACGGGGATTTTGTTAAATGCGCGGCGATTAGGGGTAGATATCTGGTTGACGGAGTTCGTCAGGATGCAAAACAAAAGACAGCAGGGTTGACGCAACAATACCTTGAACCAAGAAAAGATAATAAAACTAATACATTAACTACAGTGAAAAAAGACAATGTGATAGCTGAAAAAACAGAGAGGTATAGAAACTTAACACCGCGCGAATGCATGAGGCTTCAAACAGTACCAGAGCATCATATTGATACATTATTAAATGCTGGCATTAGTAACACGCAACTTTATAAAATGACCGGCAACGGTTGGACTATGGAGGTTATAAAACATATATTTAATGCGTTAACGACAAAAACACCCAGTTAAGAGCGTTATCAATCACCACCTAGATTAAATATCTGATGGCGGTGTCGGTGTAGGATGCAAAGGCGGTAAGAACTTTTGACGGTTCGCCGCTTTCTTTTCTTTCACTTTTATTCCTCATTTTAAAGAGTCCTTATGAACTCCTTTCTCTTTTTCTCTTGTTCTCATCACACCTAAGCCAAGCATGCCCAATAAAACTTGCAAAGTTATACTGGTATCAATTACAGGGAATTCGCCCGTATAACCGTTTGTGCTTGCAATAAAGCGCATTAATGGCTCAATAATTGACGCGTAAGCTA
>UEXM01000436.1_pt1 | contig 31551 bp, 37 predicted proteins | sample 1796661 | NCBI WGS metagenome assembly UEXM01 (sample SAMEA4772469, study PRJEB27181) | metagenome
CAGAGGATTCAGCAGAGCCATACCAAACTGGCACACCTTGTCCACTGGTAAGAGCAGAGTTAGTGCCGTAAGAATCAGGAACTACTGGAAGTCCCGGGTAGTTTTCAATATCTGGAGTCATCTCCATGTGTTCCGCATTCATGGAATCACGGGAAGACTTTTCTCGGCGAGCCGATTTACGAGCCATATCTCGTTGTTTCTTATTCTTGCGACGAATAAGTTTGTGTGCCGCATCTGATTCAGTCCAACTCATAATACAAGTTGGTTGCGTCTGATACTTAAAGATTACGCTTACTCGGAGAAATCTTCATCATATTGAAAGAAGTTCTCGGCTCCATTATGAGGTAGTAACATTCCTGAAAAGTAGAGTCCTTCTTCGCCGGCTTCAGAGTCCCATGAGAACTCTCCATACTTATTCAAAACTTTTGATATATCTCTAAAGAAGTCTTCGATGGTAGGACCCTCATCTTCTTCTGCTGCATAAGCCTCCTGCGAGGTATCATAAAAATCAAGTAATGGCCGGCGACCCGGGAGTTCAATGACATCGGGACCATTATCACCGATATGCAAGTTGGTTAGAAGCATCGTGGCATCACAAAGAGAACAGTAAGCCGTTATTTGATATTTCTCATCAAAGGTATCGACATGGAGTTCATCATCTTGCCAATCGTGATAGCACAAATAAAACTTTTCTTCCCACTTCTCAAAAGCAGGGGAGTTCCTATCTTCTTCTAAACCTTCAGCCATCAAAACCATGTTGTTGCCAAAAGTTTGTTGTAGATTATAATCCGCAGGAACTTCTGGTTTGAGAATCTTTTTATCTTCAGCAGCGTATTTGTCTTCAAATTGATAGCGAGCCATCACTTCTTCTTCAAATTGTGGAGGTGGAGCCATACCATTTTGACGCATAATATCAACCATCATTTGAATATCACCATCATAACCTGTTTCTTCGTAAAACTCTAAAGTCATAATAGTTTCTTCCATAGTAGACAACAAGGCTTCTCGGCGTTCTGGGGTGTCTTTTGAACCCAACATATCAATAACGGTGCGGTAGGCCATATCAAAACCAAGTAGATTTCCTGTGAGTGTATTCATCATTTCTGATAATTCTCGCAGAGTGACTTGAGATTGTGAAAAAGTCTCCTGTTCTTTGGCAGGCAGAGGAAAATTGCCAGACTGTGCGGGTTGGATGTCAATATAAGCATCTATGGTTTCTGGTTCTTCTGGTGTGATGCGAGTCCAACGACCAGCACTATCACGAGGCAAATCTCGCCAGTCGGCTTCCAGAGTCTTTAACTGTCGTTCCAGTTCTTCTTCGTTTTCTTGCATCTTAAGGTATTGTTGTTCTAAATACTTATCGTATTCTGGAGTATCGTAAATGGCCATAGTTTGCTCATACCAATCTTCAAAAGACATCGGCGGGTAATCTGTGGCAGGGTCTAACTCTTGGACATACTCTTCGTAAGCCTCAAGAGCCATATCTTCTTGATGTGCTAAATTATCGTAAGAATCAGATGCTTCAGCACCAAACCATTGAAGGTTAGAATCGTCATATTCGTTGTAGCCATAGAGATACACCGTTTCACCCTTTCTTCCGCAATCATCACAAGTAATCGGAACGATAATGGCTTGTTCTTCTTCATCATCTGTTGTCATCGGTTTTTGACGGTTGAAATCGGGTGTGTAATTTTTGCATATACATTTTTCGGCTTCAAAAGATTCAGCAGTGACTACTAACTTTTTATCTTTGACACAGTTATCACAGGCTACATCATGTTGAACATAACCGGGGTTTTTTGGGTCTTCGGTTTCTTTACTACATTCTGAACAAACTGATTCATCACAAACTTCGCAAGAACCATTATCGTTATAATAGTTAAGCAATATCTCATCACAAATATAGCATTCTCCCTTCTCTGAGCGACATTCATCACAGTAAGATTTATTGTTTATGTTATTACTTCGGACTTCATCATTCGGGAATCGGTCTTCACATTCATCACAACGCTCGCTACAATCCATACAAGTTCGCTGACCTGTGTTGAGTATCAAATCATAACGGTCGTTCTCACCACATTCAAAACACTTACAAGTGCAATCCTCTTCACAATTATCGCAATCCGAGCACATATGCTCAGAACAAAAATCAGAACCACACTCAGGACAATCTGTTATTTCTTCATCCTCTTCATCACAGCCAGACCACCAACTACATTTGCTTTCCGTAGATTCGGCACGCTGTTTGTATATCTTTTTGAAATCCGCAGCAGTTTTGCCGCTTGGATTGGGTTTGTAAGGAGCATTCTTACGAGAGGCTGCATGACCTTCATTGTAAGCATAGTTAAATGCTTCATCTTCGGTGTCAAAACCAGCAGAAATCTTCATCAACTTATCTTGATTAGGACAATAATCTATGTGATTTTCAAAGATGTAAAAATCTGCTTCGTCTTTGTATTCACCACTCTTATACATTTCTTCGATAACATCACGAGGGTTGTTATCTGGAAACTCTTGCTTGATGGCATAAAAAATCATATCATATGGGTCAAAACCACACGCAGGACAAGTTAGCACTTCAACCATAAGTAATCTTATACCATTTTGCTACTTAAAGTTATGGTTAGTTATAGAGTTCCTCGTAAGTCATCTCTGTGCCATTATATGTCAGACCTTTTTCCCGACTAACTGTGGCTCTTTGAGATTCCATTTGACTCAAGGCTTCTTCCAAATGTTTCTGCGTAATGGTGGGTTCATCACAATAACCACATTCTTCGTGGGCTACCATAAAGGCAGACTGAACAATTTCTTGTAGATAGGCACCAGAAAACTTATCAGTTCTCTTCATTAGAGATTTAAGTTTAATGTTTTTAGTTTGGAATGGTGTCAAATACTTATCCAAAATTGCCATACGACTTTTCTCATCAGGATAGTCAAACTTTAGTCTGACATCAAATCGGCCGGGTCGGTCTGTCAAAGCCCAATCCAGTTTTTCAGGATGATTGGTAGTAGCCAAAGTCACTACACCGTCGTTATCTTCTACACCTGCTAAACAATTCAGGAACTCACCGAGTAGTGGATGGTCGCCTTCATCTCGGCCAAGTCCTCCCAGTGTGTCAATATCTTCCAGAATAACTACTGATGGAGATAACCGCCGAGCCATTTTGTAAAGTTCTGTTATTTGTCCTACATCAGTAACAGCATCACGAGAAACATACAACACCGTAGCATCCAGAGAGTTCATCAAAACTTTACAACTTAGAGTTTTTCCTGTGCCCGGTGGACCTGCTAACAACACACCTCGACTTCCTCGTAATCCTTTGCGACGATACAAATCTACGGAATCAATAAACTTTACTAAGTTTCGGTCTAAAACCTGACGGTCTTCGGATTTGATAACAATATCATTCCAATCAAGTTTGGGGGTTTCCAACATCTTGAAATCAGCAGTAAAATGTGCGCCCTTAAGCAAACCTTGATTGTAAAAGTAATCTTCTACCTTTTGCCAAAAGTCTGAATAATTAAAGCAACCACTTCTAAATTGAAATACCATGTCTACTTCGTATTCATCAAAAGGTGTGAACATAATAACAAATCTTTCATCTTCATTGGTTTTAGATTGCACATACATAACAAGTTTGTGTGGCACTTTAACAGTAACATCTCCGACCTTTTCATCAAACCAAATAGGTGCGGTCATGGTGTCGCCGTAGTTATAGTTCTCGGCACGGGTAATATCATAGCCTTTATTGATGACTTCCATGAGGGCTTCCATCCAAAAGATATACGACCTATCATGGTAATACTTACGCTTGGACTCAATGGGATGAGTGGTATCTTCATCTTCTTGTAAGAAGGTAGAAATGGCTTGGTCTACTTTATCAGTTTTCTTTACCTTCGTCATTAGATAGGAAAGACTTTCGCCGAGTTCATCAAGGTTAGCAGTAATGGGTCCAATAGGTGTTTCAATTTCAATTCGGCTCATAGTATAGCATATGCCGTATGACCTACTTAAAGATGGGCTGATTCCATTATGGCAGATTCACGAGTGTTTTGGAAAGCATAAATGCTGTCTATTAAGAATTGCCAGTATTCGGAGGAAACTTCCGCAGGTTTGTCTTCCATAGTAATACTGGCACGAAGAGATGTTAAGGTTTGTTTGACGAACTCGGCTTTTATTTCTTCGGAACTCCGTCCATCGGCGGCGGAGGTTTGACCTCCCATTTGGGTAGTTTGCCAAGGTCCGCATCCATGATAACCACTGACAGCATCAAATTGATAGCCTCGGAAAGTTTTACCAAATCCAAGTGTAAGTGGATTACCTATCATACGAAGATACAAATCGGTGTCTTCACCAATCTGCAAAGTTTCATTATAACCCTCAACGGCTTCAAAACGAGAACGCAAGAATACCGAGTTAGAAGGAATTACAGCATGAGTTCGCAAGTAAAAATGGTGGTCTTCAGGTCTAATCTTAACATAATCTCCAAACCAACCTAAGACTCCTTCGTGAGTGTAAGTTTCATCAGTCTTGATGGATTTAATCAAGATGTGTGCATCAGCACCAGCCCACCACAAAGCAGTTGGTAAAGGTTCTGATTCCGAGGCTACTATGGCTTCAGTCATCCATTCCAAATGTTCAGGATACCAAAAGTCATCACCATCAAGGGTGGCAATATAAGTAGCATCACCCAAACTTATGGCTTCATTTCTGGCCTGTGAGACTCCTGTTCCAGATTGGCGCAAATAACTAAACTTATCCGAAGTAGTAAAAGAATCTACTACTGCTCGAAACTCGTCATAGCCTTGGTAATCCGTGGGTGTGCCATCAACAATCCAACAATGCCAATTATCAAGTGTCTGCTTTTGAACAGACTCTAAGGCTTGTTGAATAAACTCTGGTGCTACCTTGTAGGTAGGTATGATGACATCAAAACCCATAGGTGTGATATAACATAGCACTTACTTAATACTAATGGTGGAGTCGGGGAGATTTGAACTCCCAGCCTCTCGGATGCAAACCGAGCGTTCTTCCAGATTAAACTACAACCCCTTAAACCATTAAGTATTAGGGCTTTAAGCGGTCTTGGAGACCACTCGCAGCAAGATTAGAACCTATTTGGAATAATCCTACTCCAACCATAGCCCATGCTAAATGGGACACGGCTTTAGTCTTCGGGTTAAACATTTCGCTGACATGGTATGTGGTTAGCAAAAAGCCACTCACGAACATAACGCCTCCAAGATAGAGTGCATCCATGTTATTTACCACCTAAGCGAGAAATCATACCATCAGTAATCATGTTACTACCAACTGTAATCAAGGCAATACCAGCACAAGTGTAGATAAGGAAGTCCCGAACTCGATGTTCTGGGTGGTCTTGCGTCACAATCTTATGACTATGATGCGAGGTTATCCATGTTCCTACTACAAACAATACTGTTCCGACGATTAAAACATCGGTTAGCAAGGTTTTGGTATCCACCTAATCACTCCTATTCGTTACCTCTATTGACTGGGGTTTCATCAACAGTCTTTCGACTATCTCCACCCCAGCCAGAGGCTCGGATTCGGCGTAGGTTTTACGCTTATGCTTGGGAAGCAAGCAGGCTGCGCTTATACCAGTCCACATTTCCGGGGTTGATACTGATTCCCATCTCCAACAACTTGTTAGCGATAAGAGCATCTGGTCCATCATAGAGGGTGTATTTCACGAAACACTGAAGTTGTCCTGTTGCGATAACACCGCCAGCACCCAAAGAGGTTCCAGTAGTGGTTAGCAAACCAGCAGAGTGGTAGAAAGTTACCAAAACATCCCAAACTTGACCCGGTAGCACATAGACATCAGGGTAAAGGTTGAACGAAGGCTGGAAGTTTAGACTTCGTGGGTATGGGGAAGCAGTTCCCGGGATACCGTCGTTTGGCACATTGTCAGGGTCGAGGAAGTAATCAGTGGTGTTGATACGCACTTGAACATACGCACGGCCACCAGCAGTTCCTTGAACTGGGTCGTAGGAAAGTCCACGAACATCAGTTGTGACAAGAATTGGTGTTGCTCCTGCACCAATAGTAATACCCAAAGGTAGAGTTGGTGAAACAGCAATATCCTCAATAACTACGAACTCAGTAGCAGTTGTTTCAGCAGGCTTGGTGATGTTGTTACCAATTCCGCCGATAAAGACTGAAATACGGGAGCCTGCGTTAGCGTTAGCAGCAGCAGTTCCACGGCCAGCGTCCCATTCATATACTTGACTACGCATACTCATTTCAGACACCTCCGTTCATTGATGCAGCAGCAGCCGCAGCAGCAGCAGCAGACGCAGAGCGTTGTTGTTGTTCGATAAGACTTCGCTTATACCAATCGACATTGTTTGGGTTGATGGTGACACCAAGTTCCAAAAGTTTGTTTGCGATAAGAGCGTCCGGTCCGTCGTAAAGAGTGTATTTCACGAAAGCGGAGACAACTGCGGTAGAAGTTGCAGCGTCAGCAGCAGCAGGAGTAGTAACCAGAGGTGTGTATAGAATCTGGAAAGTTTGTCCCGGTAGAACATAAACATCAGGGTAAAGGTCAAAAGACTTTAGGATGTTGTCTGTAATGCTTGCTTGGAATGCAGCAGCAGTAGCAGATGCGAGAGCAACTGCGCTGTTTGCACCACGAGGGTAAGGACTTGCCAATCCCGGGATACCGACCATATCGGTAACATCAGGGTTTTGGAAGTAGTCAGTCGTGTTGATTCGGATTTGGACAGCACCGGATAGGTTCGGGCTGCACGCAATATCTTCAATCACGATAAACTGTGTGGCGGTCGTTTCTGCTGGCTTGGTAATGTTATTCCCAACGCCTCCGATAAACAAATCATACTCACGGTTTGCTGTCAATGCCTTTGGCACATCAGCAGTGGTTCTTCGTAGAGTGGATGTTTGTCCAACAGGTGCGAGGTTGGCCCATTCATATACTTGGCTTCTCATACTCATTTTTTTTCATCTCCATTTTTTAGGTTTAGAACAACACTTGGTTGCTCATACTATATATTGGTCTTTTTGACTACTTAAAGGTTTGGGTTTTTTATCCGAATGTGCCTGAAATCAGAAGGGAAAAACCGAGATAAGTAAATCTAAATCTACTTGATTACCACCAGTATAGAGTAAAGTTTCATCATAAGAATCCAAATTAGTTAGAGTAACGCTGTCTCGATTCTGACTCATAAAGTAATCTTGGAACTTAAAATCGCCATTATGATGTAGTAAATTATTGCCCCAACAATTGTATTTCCAACCGCAATCACAGGCTGGACGGTCATCACCAGAGGTAGAAACATTAAAAGTTTCATCTAAGTTGAGTGCACTCTGGGTGCTAAGGCTGTGACACAGATTACAGAACCAAAAGTTTTCGGCAAAGCGAATGTTAGGAATGTTATAGGCATCAGCACAAATTAAACCATGAAGACTTTGAGAAACAATAGCATGACAAGAAGTTATTTCATCAATAACTTGCCTCCATTCCATAGTTGGGTCAATCAAGTGAAAGTTTTCAGGAAGTTCAAGGGAAGCATAAGTATCGTAATGATTGAAATGCGGAACAAAACCAATCTTAGTAGAAAGTCCTTCACAATATGTAGGGGTATAAAACTTAGGTAGTAATAAGGCCGCATCACCATAAACTTCAGGACAATCTATTTCATAATGGGCTAAAGTTTCACGAGTTAAGGGTCCTCGAACAGCACAAATGTTCAAATGTGGTAAAGATTCTGGCTCCAAAACGCCTAAACCACTACCAAAAACATAGTCATTTTCTTTAGATAGGTGGATAATAGAGCCGATTCCAAGCAAAAAATGGTCTGCTTCTGGGGCATTTAGTAAGAGTTTATACTCCGAACTTAAGAGTTCTTGAATGATAAATGGTGATAACTCATCACCAAAGTTCCCATAGTTCTTACTATCGTGATAGTAAGTTAAACTAACAGTTGTCATAAACTGTAATACTTACCTAAGTATTTAATACTACTTAGACTTTTTCCCAGACTTTGACGACAACCACAGTGACACCCAAAGCAATTCCTAATTGAACTAACATGGGAAGTCTACGGAATCGACTGGCGTAAAACATCTAATCACACCATCAGGGATTTAGCCATGTTATACAAAGGAGTTCCCTTCTTAACTGGTGTAAAACCTTTGACACCTAACTTATCACGAGCCGCTTTCACAGCGTCAGTCCATTTTAGTTTTTTTTTGACGATTCTGCTTCAAGAGAAACTTCTGCGTCGTTGCCTGAAACTTCAGTAGGGTTGATGTGGTCTACGGTTTCAGCCTCTTTGGTGTCAGTTCCACAGTCAGCACAGAAAGTTTCTGCACCCATAGTAGATGTTTCTTCCGAAACAGGCATTGAAACTTCATTTACGATTTTGTCTGCAAAGTCCACGACTTTATCAACAACTGGAACACGGTCTGTAACTGGACGAACCTTGCCGAGCAAGAATGCGATACCCAAACTTAGAGGAACTAAGCCTGCAACACGACCAACAGTAACGGATGCACCGCCAATCATAGGAATAGCAGCAGGAAGTGTGAACAACTCGTAAGAGAGCGCATCAGTAAATCGAGTGCTGAAAAATCCAGCACCCACAAGCAATAGGCTTCCGCCAACAGTATATTCGTTCACAAGCATTCTTTTTATATTCATATTATTCATCTCCTATTTACATACCCATGCCGGTATCAGCACAGCAATAATCCCAAACATAGCAAGCACCACCAATGGAAAGAACGACACCCAGAACTTGCTGGACTCCGATTTGCTTACCCATTACAGTAATACCGCCAATATCGAGCATACCCAATACTGGTTGAGATTCGCTGAAGAATAGATGTAGACCACCGACTAAAGTAGCAACACCCATTACAATTTGTCCATTTCGAGAGTTTGTCCAATCACACATTTGTTGTAGCATTTTCATTCACCTTTTTTTTTAATTAGTTTTATTGTCCTATGACACTTCCAAAGCCCTCTGCGTGAGATATATGGTGGGATAGAACTCCAGTAGAACTTTCTTCGGAACCATACCATTGGATAGGTTGTCCCGGGTTAATCATTCTGGCGGTGTCCATTACCATTTCTTCGGCAGTGGTGGAAGGTTTGATGTAAGCACTCCAAATGTCTGGGAGTTGTCCCATGCTTGGAGTTGGTGCGTCACTTTGTCCCATCTTCATAGTAGGTTCTTCCGATTGGAAGGAAACTGGTGGGGCGTAGTTCTTACCGTAAGTAGATTGTGTTAGTGGTGAACTCTTGTTCACATTCATAGCACGAGTTCCCATAGTATCAACCGAGGAAACATATTGATTAACATTGGTTTGTGGGTTGTGATTTACCGAAGATGATTCAGCAACTCCGCCGAAACTTTGAGAAACTCCTCCAGTAGCGGAGATTCCATCTGCTCCAAACCATTGAGTAACTCCGTGACCGAGTGGTGCTTGTTCAACTACTGAATCAACTGGGTTGTCAGCAGGAACACGGTTAATCATTTGTTGTGTGCCTTCTTCAAAAACATCTTCGGAATTGTAGATGTCTGAGAAATCTTGGGTTGCAGTTTCCTGTCCGAGAACACGCCCAGAGCCTCTTTGTGGAAGAAGAGAAGATTCAGACTTAAAGTTTTCTGCTTCTCCGACTAAAACACTACCGAGTCCATTGAAACCGGGAATAGAAAGTCCTGTGAAGGCTGTGAGGTATCCCACAACTTGAGATACACCAATGAATCCAAGAATAGTTCCTGCTCCCAGATACAAGGCAGACATATCACCAGAAACTTGGCGAGACATTTGCACAAGGTAAGCACCTGAACCTGCTGTGAAGACAGTTCGAGCGATATTTCCGAAAGTTCCAAGTTTGTAGAATGGAAGTAGCGTAACAACGCTTCCGAGAACTCCACCGATTGCGATACCTGCAACACCAGAATAAAACTTAGGGTCCATAAGACCATCGTAAGATTCTTCGGCAACATCTGTTATTGCGTTCATGTTTTTAACTCTCCTGTTCAACTACTTAAAGACTTCGGTTAGTCTTGATTGCACCCATATGTCGGGTTGGTGGTGAAATATGAACACCTACTGGGTCGCCGAGTGCAGTGCGAACCGTGCCTACTTGAGCCGCACTAAGCGGTTGAGGAATAACTGTATCTCCCATAAAAGTGTTATTACTTAGTTTAGCAACACCTGTGTAGGATTGTGCCAAACCCATTTCTTGAGAACTGTTAGAATAACTTGGTGCTTCGAGAACTTTAGCACTGGTTGAAGAAGTAATAGCATCATCCAAAGGTTGAGTATCAACTGTCAAACCTTGTTGGTAAGCACGAACTGAACTGGAACCCATTTGAGACATCACAAAGGAAGCAATCGCATTTTTAGATGAGGCTGACATACCAGAGCCTTCAACTGCACTCAAAAATCGGTGAGAAGAATTAGTTCCATACTTAGTAATAAGAATCTTGGAAGTAGGTTCTGTTCCGAAAAGTTTATTCCAAAAAGTTGGAGTAGCAGCCGAACTTAGTGTCCAGTTGCGAGATGCAGCCGAATAACTTAGAGTCATAGGTCCAATAGTTGTGGAAACATCTTGAGTTGGTGGTGTAGCAGTATAAACTTCGGCTTGCTTGGTTTCCAAAGCAGGACGGCTCAAAGAATTAGGAGCCATGTGTCCCACAGTAACTCCAAGAATGTTTTCCGCAGACTTGGCGGAATCAGTGTAAGCCATCAACTCGTAACTGGCTCCGAAGTTAGACATAACTCCGTGCATAGCACCTTCCATTTCACTGCGCTTCATAACATTTTGAATTGCGAGGTCCAGATTCATAGTTTATCTTCACCATCCTTGATACTTAAAGATTTGCCCTATCGCTTCCAGAAGAAGGGAATAGTTGTAGCGGCTATTGTAGCCAACCCTACAATAAAGTATGGGGTATAATTTGTAGTTTCTTCCATAGGAACTCGGAACAATTCAGCAGCGAGTTCAGTAGGAACTGCGGAAGCGGTGGCTTCCAAAGTCGCCACTAATTGTGCAGCAGGAGCATTCTCGACTCTGGAGATAGCATCTTCACGAATAGGAGTAACCAGATTTTGACGACTCCAAAGAGAAGAAGCAATTTGAACATAAGCAGGGTAAAGTTCATCGTCCAATGATAGAGAAGAAGAATCATAACCTGCGGCTTTGAGGTTAGCCATGATACGGGCTAAGGCAATTTGTCCTGATGCCCAATCGGATTCACCTTCTGTGGGAAACAACCAATCTTCAAATTGTTTTTGAGTCATACTGGCAACCACCATTTCTTGGTCTTGATTTTGTAAGCGTTCTGACAAAAGTTCCACTGGCAAAGGACTATCAAGTAGTTCTGCTCCAGTCATATCATCAGGACCACCCATTTCGGTTGGACCCATATCGGGGTCAGCAAATCCGGGTTCTGGGGTATCACCCATTTGACTAATATCTGGTTCTGGTTCGGCTGGGTCTTGCGGTGCTTCATCTCGCATATCTTCAAAACTTGGCATAGCCTCTTCTTCGGCAGCAGAAGTTTTCTTCTTGCGAACAATGCCTTCTTGTAAGTGTTTAGGAAGTGAACTTCTTTGTGAAGCACTAAGATAAGTATTCAAATCTTCTTCAGTAACTTCCATGGTTTCTACCACAGAGTTTTTTCCAGATTCCATATCAAAAGCCACAGCGTTATTGGGATTACCTGCGGCTTCTACTGTGACTTCACTTTCAATCTCGGCTAAGAAAGGTGAAATACCGTCGTCAGACATATCTTAACTTGAGCAGCACGACTACTTAAAGTTTGGTGTGCCTGCCCATGGCATTTCAGACGCAAAGGCTTGTGTTAATTCTTCACGAGTATCGTAGCCTAAACACCTGAATTGTTCCCAAGCATTAGGCACATAAGGTCCTTCTAATAAAATATGTAATTCTACTCCTGCGTCGCCGGGGTGAGTAACACGGCGTATGCCGGTTACGGTGTGAACCGAGGAACGAGGGTCAGGTTTTGAGACCATAAACTCATATCGTTCCATAGTTAAATCTTTGAAATCTCCATTCCAAGCATAGGCAATAACACGATTAAGGTCTTCGACTTCACACTCTTCAGTAGGATAACCATAGTGCCCCCAAAAGTATTCACTCATAATTAGACTAATGTTATACTACTCTAATAAAGTTAGAGTATAATCAAGGCTAACATCACACAACCTAAAAGATACAAAGGTGTGGGTTCGGGGTCGTCATCCCAGTGTCTATGAACCATGTTCTGCACCTAACGCTTGTGAGACCAATCCGCCTGCGGTGGATATAGCCTTGCCTTGAACATAAGCCTTGGGATTACGAATAATAAAGTAAAGATAACCTGCGGCTAATACTCCAATGCCTCCTAAGATATACAAACCAGTTTTGGATTCTGCTTGAGGTGGTGTAACATCTTTGGCTACTTCTTCAGGTTCTTCATCATCGGAATCATCTTCCTCTTCTTCCGCAGTTTCAAACCAAGAATCTAAACCTGATAATTCCCATTGAGCATTGTCGGGCATAAATGGGTCTTCAACTTGCTTTTCAATAAAAGATGATGGAGTATCATCTCCTTCAAGCGGTGTGAGTTCACTACGAATCTTAACGCCAAACATGGGTTTGCCTGCTCCGATATTAGCGGGGTCTGGATGTTGAACCTTTTTCGTTTGTTTGATAGTTCCAAATGGCACTACGAAAGTTCTCTCAAACATTTCAAGTGGGTTTCCACCTACAATTTTAATCTCTTCTCCAAAAGTCCAATCAGGAATATCAATTCCTCTGGAAGTCATTTGGTTGGTTTTGGTAGGGTGTGGTGTAGACTCATCAGAAAAAGCATTAAAAGTTTCAGAAGATTTAGTAACTCCAAAAAGTTTTCCTACCTTCTGCCAAAAACTTAGTTCACCTACTACCAGTATAGCCACTGGATTCTCAATACATTGACAAGTTTCATCTCCTTTGCCATCAGTAGACTTCATAGCCATGTGATTTGGTGGACAATCTGCATCATTACAAACAACTTTCATACCAATGTCCGTAGATTTGAAACCTCCGGCTTTGGGAGTTTTTTCCTCTTTTTCCTCTGTGTGAAACTTATGTGGAGTTATATCCCAAGCGTTCACACCAAACATTGAATCGCCTCACTTGCGAGAAGCCATGTATGCGCCTGCAACCAATCCAACAATAGCCATTAGGCCAACTGTTTTCTTACCCATATTCATAGGTGGTGCAGATTCCTCGAAGTTGTCTGCCATGCTGTCGGCTCCGAAAGTGTCGGCTCCATACCATTGTGGAACTCCATAGCCCATCTCGGAAGAATCTTCTCCGAAACTGTTAGGAATAACTGGGACATCGTAAGCACCAAGACGAGTGAACTCGGTAGGATTAACTGTGCCTTCTGTGAAGCCTGCGCTGTCTAAAGAACCGTCGTTGCTTTGGTAGTTATAATCTTCGAGACCATCAGCCGCCATAGCCTTGCGACCAGCACGAGACTTTGCAGCCATTCCTGCTTTACCATACTTTGCAGCACCGATTTTGTAAGCAGTTTTCTTGCCAACTTCACGGGCTTCTTGAGGATTCATACCTTTCTTCTCGTATTGCTTGGCAATCTTATCTGCCAACTTATCAAAGCGTGATTCAGCATCCATAGTCATAACATCGTCGTATTTGCGACCCATCATGGAATGGTCTTTGTCCATAGCAGAGGCTTCATCTCGACGGTCTTTCATGGATTGACTGTGCTTACCACGATGACGCATACCCATAGATTCATCCATTTTGTCGTTGTAGCCTTGTGAATGCTCGGCACTTCCATACCAAACTGGCACACCTTGTCCAGAACTCAATGCAGAATTAGTTCCGTAGGAATCTGGAATAACTGGCAAGCCTTCAGTAATCATTCCGTCAGCATCCATTGTCATAACATCATCATACTTACGCTTCATACCGTATTTTTTGTCCATAGCCGAGGCTTCATCTCGGCGGTCTTTCATTGATTGAGAATGACGACCACGATGTCGCATACCCAATGATTCATCCATTTTGTCGTTGTATCCTTGTGCATCCATAGTATCTACTCCTGCGTATGGTCGGGAACCATCATACTTTTCAGTTCCCTTTGACTCATCTCTGCGGTCTTTCATAGATTGGCGGAAGTTTCGTTCTGCACCATCTCTCATTCCGAGGGATTCGTCGAGTTGGTCGTTGTAGCCTTGGTCGTATTCTGCATCTGGTTCACCCATAGCCGAATAAGCATCCATGTAATCATCATCAATAACTTCAGCACTTAGTTCTACAACTGGTGGTTCAACATATTGCGAAGAACCAGAGCCGTAAGCCACAGGAACTCCTCGTCCTGATTGCTCATCACCGATTTCGGCTGAAGACTGTGGGTAGAAGTCAGAAACTTCTGCACTTAGTTCCACAACTGGTGGTTCCACATACTGTGAGGACCCTGAGCCATATGCCACAGGAACTCCACGGCCTGATTGTTCATCACCGATTTCGGCTGAAGATTGAGGATAGAAATCTGAGACTTCGGCTTCGAGTTCAACAACTGGTGGTTCCACATATTGCGAAGAACCAGAGCCGTAAGCCACGGGGACTCCACGGCCAGATTGTTCGTCACCAATTTCGGCAGAGGATTGTGGATAGAAGTCAGAAACTTCTGCTTCAAAACTTTCTGCTGAGGAGGTAGTAGACAAACCAACAACTTCTGCAATAGCAGAGGCATCAGTCAAGAAAGCATCAACATTGAAAACACCAGTCATGGTGGCTGAACCATCTTTGACGGCTTCTTCAATAGAAGCAATTGAAGTAGAACCAGCAGGTGCTTCCTTCATATTCAAACTTCCAACCGAGTAAGCATATGGAACTCCTGTCTCAAACTTAAGTGTGCGACGCTTGGCTCCTTGCATACCACGAACTTTAGCATCTGAACCTGTGACATCAATAGTTAGAGTCAAAAAGTTATGATTATCTGTAACTCCTTGAACATAGAAAAGAGCACAAGGGAAGAGTCGTCCTTGGTCGCTATCATCCATATCATTATACATAGATTGTGGAACTGTCCATGTGTAGGTGTAAAAGTTTAGGTTAGAATCAAAATCAGCAGCATCATAGCCCCAATAGTCATTCGATTTAACATACAGCATTTTTTCACTCGTCATTTTCATACTCTCCTTAATTGTAGTTCTACACCGCCACTAAATGGAATTGCGCTGACGGTGGTATCAGAATGTCGCAAAACAGTGTATTTGGTTCGCCATTGACTTAATGGCATGGTTTCTCCAGTGGGTGAAGTGTAAGAGGCATCAACCTCTGGAGTTAATGCAGTTTCACCAAACCGAGCATTTACATTGTCGTCGGTGCTATTACGAGCCAAACTGCCGAATCGGTTACTACCGATGTCAGAAGTGGCTACTTCTTGGAAAGGAACATTGATAAGACTTACCATGTAAGGAAAATCACTGGTAACTTCTGGAGGAAGTCGAGCCACAGGCGTAGCACCAGAATAAGCAATAGGTTGTCCATTTACTCCCGTAGATGGGTCGGTGCTATAAACTTGTCCAGTGTGGGCTTGAATACGGTAAGGTGTTCCAGCAGTAGGAATTGTATTAGGTGGATTGGCTACATCGTAAGAAGATGGTCCTTGGCCTGCGTAATCTCCAGTGGCTTCAAAAGTTTCTGCTCCATAATACTCTTGGTCGAAACTATATCCAATATCAAAAGGATTAGTATAAACTGGTTGGGCATCTACGACTCCATCCATAAATGGTGAATCATTTGCCACAGCGTTAGTGTGTTGTAGGCGAAGTTGTTGCCATCCCATAAATGCTTGCACTTGAGAAACTGGAACTGTGTCTACTGTGACACCACTGGATTCTATGTGCATTTCTTCTAATTCAGCAGGTGTGATAGCATCTGCACCGAAAACTTGAGAAACTTTATTACGAACTTTGTCGCTACCAAAATAAGCAGCGACTCCGATTAGAAGAGTTCCTAATCCTACTTGAGTCAGACGCATACTCATTCTTAATCAACACCGATACTTAAAGATTACTATTATAACGACAATCCTGTGAGTTGGGCTAAAGCCTCTTGACGACGAATATGCAGCATGATTTCATCCATCTCTCCATACAAATCGGTGCGGCCTTTTTTCGGAGTTGTGCGAAGCATCAAACCCGTAGGTAATGGTAAATCATTTGCCCAAGAGGGGGCTTGCCCCATTAAACGACTTTCGTTAAATCTTTCTGCCATATCTCCATAAAGAGGCACTGTATTGCTGGGTGAAAACCAACTACCATCCATGTTGTAACTGGGCTGGGCGTGTTGTCCACTTTCAGAACCATAGCGAGAACTAAAATCACTGGGAAGTTTTTTGTATTGTGCTAACCAAGTTTTATCATTCTTGATAAATATCAAATCTGTTTTTTCTTCTTTGCTAAACCAACCACGAGGGTATTCAGATTTAGGATGGTCGGCATCATTAGGCCAAGTAACTAAGACTTGAGTAGGATAAACTCGAACTACATGAGCCGTGGCTAAACCTCCTCCGTCTAAACTTGTGCGGGAAACATTTACAAGGTCTCCGGGTTTCCAACGACGACCTTCAGTATTCAAAGGACTGTAACCTGCTACTGTGCCAGTGTTGCGGTAAGAAACCACAGGATTCAAAAACTTTTGGGAAGCATCAACTAATTCATCAAATAATTCTAATTGACGAGTCAAAGATGCTCCTTGGAAAGCAATAGTTTTAGCAGTAGAACCGTTTCCACTAAGGACAATTCCGATTCCTTCTTGATTGATACCTGCTTCGCCTTGTCCTGAAATAACTTGTTGATAAGGGTCAGCATCATAACCTGAATAATAATCAGGAGATACTAACCCAGTAAGACTAAAGCCCATTGGCAAATCCTCGCTAATTAGTTCTACCCATGTGGGCGGAATACGCTTGGTGGCTTGAAGATTAACTCCTTGAGTTCGCAGTTCTTTTCGTAACTGGTCGAACTGAGTAGATTCAGCATTAAAGGTAGAAGCCGGCGGCCAATTCGGACCACTGGCTGCGCCGGGTGGTGTGTCGATTGCCCGTAGGGTAGTCGGGGGTATGCCATTAGAAAAACGAGCATAGGCTACCAAAGTGCCGTCGTTTTGATGATACAAAGTGTAAGATTGTGCCCAGCGTAAGAAGGTTTTAGTTTCTCCTGTGGCGACATCTTGATAATAAATGGGTCCATGAGATTGTAGACTATCCATTCCCATGCCATCTGGTCGGCGAGGTCCTATCATACTTAATACCTCCGGGCTAATTTGCTACCTTGATTTTGTAGCAACCAATTTGTCATGGCTCGGTCCATACGCTGTTCAAAGTATTTGACACGAGCCGCATAGGGATTAGGAAATTGTGGGTCAGTATTGGCAATCTCGGCGGGCACCCAATCTTCAGCCAAAAATCCTATGTCTTGATTCAAACTGGCTGTGCCGTAGACATAAGGTTGGGGACGAAACTCGGCTTCAGGATTATCAAACTTTTCTTGCGGTTCAAAATCTAATCGACGAGAACTATCTCTTTGTTTATCATTAGAACCCTTAAGTTCTTTTTGAGAACCACCCTTACCGGGAACTGGCAAAGGTTCATCTTGGCTATTACCAATGAAGATTAAATCTTGGTAGCGTTCTTTCGACCATGAGCCATCATCCCATTCTACGATGACATTGGTTAAAGAAGGCACAACAACTGTGCCAAGTCCAAGGTCTTGAACTGCAATAGATGTCACTCGATTGCCGGGTTGGTAATCACGCAGCATTAGAGTTCACTCCATATCGGTAGACCGCATAAACGCCTACACAGGCCAATGCAATAAATCCGATGTTGGATGAAAACCAAGTGTTAAAATTGGTGGCTGCCATAACAGCACCAGTTCCGACAGCATCCATAGCCTCTACATTATACTCTGCATCTAAAACTGTCGATGCAGCCGAGTTAGAATCAACGGCAGTGGTCTGACTACCACTTGGTTGGGCTGGTCTGGCCATGGCTGCGGAATTAGTATCTGGGTCATAAAATGGTGAAGCACGAGGATTCATGCCAAGTTCTTCGGGTGTGTATTTCATAACTGGAGAATCTTCTCGAAAAGCAGTAGCAGGCATAGTAGTGCCATCATTCATCATCATAGATTCAGAAGAAGTCGGTGGTAAAAAACCTATTTCACTATTCGCATCTCGGCGAACATAGGAGTTAGTCATCAAAGCCATGCTAAAAAGTTATACTCACGACTACTTAAAGATTACGCCTACAACCTACTCTTCTTTTGGATAATAGGTGTTAGCAATATGCAAGCCTTCCATCAATCCCAAGCCACAACCCACAGTCATAGCAGCGAAGACTCCAATTTGTTTCATTTGGCGATAGCGAATACCATTGATGACTCCGAGGATTCCTCCGAGAGCACCAATTAGTGAACCAGTATAAACTAAGGAATCAATTGAGGTGAATCCCATTTCTTGATAATATGCTGCTGGATTGTTAATCATAGTTGTAGTAGCCTGCTACAACTACTTAAAGTTTTGCTCACAACAACAACTTAACATCTCACTTAGTTTTAGATGTTCGGTAGCACACTCTGGGCACTCTTGATATTTACGGTAGACTCCCCAATAATGATTTTGTTGAACTCCTCCTTGATGAACTAAGTGCCAACCAAGTTCTTTTATTATGGTAATTAGACCTTGCACTTCGGGATAATTATTATCATCAATAATCATAATACTATCTTCAAAAACCTGAAAGTTTTCTTGATACCATGCTTTCATATTTTCTCTGGTGTCAATTCGAGGACCATCAACTAATATCAAATCAAAAGTTTTGTTTTGTAATGGTGTCAAAGATTCCCAAGAATACCACTGACGAGATTCATCAATTGGTGCATAAATATAATTAGTATCGGCAACATCTAACCATTCTTTAGAATGTTCAACCGAGGTGACTTGATAATGCTTAACTAATTCTTTAGTCCCACTTCCCGAACCAAACTCTAAAATTGTAGAATCTGGACTTAAGTTTTCTTTAATCCAAAGAAAAAGAGTTGCATCCATAGCAAATCCTAAAAAGTTATCTGCATCCATAAAATAAAATAGTTTGTGAACTACTTAACAGTTTGCTCAAGAGCGTTGGTAAGTTTGGTAATTCCTACTACGAGTTCGCATATCTAATGGTAGCGGACCAGCCGGGTAGCCTTGTTGGTCGTTTGGTCGCCATTCATTGACTGGAAGGTAAGATGAACTCCATGGCATAGCATATCGGTATTCTGGTAACATATCATTGGCTTGGTCCCAGAACGGTTGAGAAGCATAGCCTGAAAACTGACTGAAAGCAGTAGGTGTTTGATAGTCTAAAGGATTCATATTAACATATTCGGCTCCATAAACATCTTCGGACCCTGAAACTTCCACAGGGTTGATGCGAGACAAATCAGTAGAATTGCCAGACATATCTTGGGTTAGTTCAGAAGCAAAAACTTCTTCTCCACGAGTGACACGAGCCTCGGCTCTTTTATGAGAACAGCCACAATCATCTTCTTCGGCTTCAACTTTCTTAAAGGACATAGATGAATATCCTATGGCGAAGGCTGCAATTCCAATAGCACCGAGTAGATAATTATTCATTTAATCTCACCTTAGTTGTAAATTGCTTGAGGAAGTGGAGTTCCCACAATCATACTTGTCATGTTGGAAACATTAACCGCAGGAGCACTACCATACAAATAGTTAAGTTCTGCATTAACAGCAGGACGCATAACAAGGCTTTGCATCAACATATTAGTTTCAGTAGGTTCCACGACCACATATGGCCATACGGATTCTGCATCTTTCTTTGAGGACATCCATTTCCCAATTAAAAGTCCAGCGCAACCAGCGATAACTAATGGAGTTATAATGGAAAACATATCTCTTGCCATACCAAAGGTTAAACCTTACGACTACTTAAAGATTACTCTTGGTCGCCGTCTGATTCATCCTCTTCGGATTCGTCTTCGTCTTCTTCGACGGTAGCACACACATCATTAAAATCTACCTCGTGTGAAGCATCATTCATCTCTGATTGTGATAATCCTCGATAAGTTCCGCCAACTATTCCACCAAATAAAGGTAGAATTGTGAATGAAGGGCTTACTCCGTATTGTTGTGTTAGGAAATACACGGGGATACTAACTAATACTCCGCTAACCAAACCAACACTAAAACTTTTCAAACGAAAATCAGAACGCTGTTGAGCCAGATAAGCCGCTAAACCTGCGTCACAAACTCGTGTGATTTCGGCTTTATTTCGACTATCCATGGTGACTCACCTCTAATTGAGGTTAGCCTCAGAATGCGGTTGCTGCTGCTGCTTGCTTGAGTCCGAGTGGGTCAATGCCAACCAGTGTGCTAACACCAACAAGGGCGACAATTGCGCCTCCGATTTGTAGGGCGTTAAAACCAACCACTGGGAGAGGCTTCATCATTACACTCATTGTGCCGCCAAGTGCTGCGAAAGCACCGACAACAACCAAACTTGCTCCAACAATTATTACTTTTGTATCCATATTTTTCATCTCCGTTTTAGTTTTACAGTCTTACTGTAAGTGGTGCTTCTGCACCAAAGGTTCTTCCACTGCTGTTACCAATTCCACCGACTCGGCTGGTGCTGTTAAGCATTCCTCCGAGGTCAGAGTTTCGCACAGGTGGTGCGACATATTGGGCTTCCATCTTGATTGACTTAACTGGACCAATCATTCCAGAAACATTTGGCACACGAGGTTGTGTGCTGGCAGGGATTAGTGGCAACTCACGAATTGGGATTCGGCGTGCGCTTGGTGAGATATTCACAGTAGGTGCACGAGTCATTTGTCGTGGGTTAGTAGGTCGGATTGTAGCCATTTCAGCCTCAAATCGTGGGTCTCCACCAAAGTTCATGGTAGGTTGGTGTGCGTTGATACTTCCCATCATCATTTCTGGCTTCATGCGTTCCAGACCACCAACATTTGGTGCTGCGGCAGGTGCATAAACTTCCATAGTGTGAGTAGGTCGTAGGTATTGGGCTTCAGGAGTAATACCCTGTCCCATCAAATCGTAGTTCTGCAAAGCAAAATCTTGAGCCATGCTACCGATTGGAACATCCACACGAGGGATATTCATTTGCATAGGGGCTGGTCGAGGAGACATAGCGACAATTCCTTGTCCATATCCTGCACCCATAGCCTGTGCTTCCATTGACAAAGGTTTGCTTTCTGGAACCGAAATGGAGGGCATCTTAGTAATAGTTGGGGAAGGACGAGGTGCAGCCGAGGATAAACCTTGACCGACCATAGCACGAGCATTATATCCTGCTAAAGTATCACGAGTGATATTTACTTGTGGTAGTGGGTTCAGATTTGGTGAATAGGGCAAATCTGGTAGAACTGCATTTCCGATTACTCTTGCCATAATATCACCTGATTGTTCTTACTACTTAAAGTTTCACTTATTCTCCACGCTTCATGTAAAGGTAGCCGAGCACACCAATCACACCAATAGTAAGGAATGAAACAGTGCCGATAATAGGCAAAGTGACTGATTCTGCTTCCATTGTGTCTTGGGAGCCTTGGTCTTGTCCAAAGTTTTGTCCGTCAGCATCTCCGCCAGCATCAAGAGGTTGTCCCATGTCTGCACCTTCTGGTGAAGTAGACTCGGTAACTTCTTCTTTCAATCCTTGGAACTCTTCTGAAACTGCATCTTTGGCAGGTTGAACCATAGCAGGCATTGGGTTTGTCATAACAGACATTGAACTCACATCAAAAGCACGAGTGGCTCCGTGGTCGCCATCCCATGGGTATGAACCCACAGTGCTGTTCGGGTCTTCAATAATTGGTTGTGAGAATCCTGCGTCATCATTCATGGGTCTTACCTAATACTAATTGCGTCGGTTCTGATACTTAAAGATTTGCGTGTATCAATTCGTCGCATCCAGTAACCACCCAATTCAAAATATGGAGTGTTTTTGGCTCTAAAGAATCATCAGGAATGGCATAAGGCTCTAAATAACTTAATGGCACATAAAATACTTGAGCATCATCTTTTATCCTACGAATAGATTGAGGCCAATTATTTCCCCCGTGTTCGTAGGCTATGGCGTTTAATCTTTTACTGATACTATATTCTGGTGGACGAGTGGCTGGAACTAAATATCCCATACCATGTTTTGACTTGTAAAACTTAGCGTTGTATTCGTTAAGATGTCCAAAGTTCATCACGAATCTCACATCTTTGAAGTCGGCTATCCCTCTTTTATTGAAGGAGGCACCATAAGGCAACATTTGAACTACAAAATTACTACGATGGATTTTGAAAGTGAACCATTGATTTTTGAAAGGTTCTTGAAAGGCAAAAGGATATTGCTGAAGGCGACCCAGAGGAATATCTACTCCTTTGTGATACAAATGTTTTCCAGCCTCGTCGTAAGCATCTTCCAGCACGACCCATCTTTGAAAAGTTTCTGTGCCATGGCCAATAGTGGCTAAACAAAAAATATCTCCATAACCAATTACCTTGGTTTCTCCATTTGGATTCGCAACTTTCCAACATTGATTACCGCCTTTCTTATTACTGGGTTTAACTGCTACCCAAACAGGCAAGCGAAGATTACGAACTAAAGAAGTTTTTGATTCATGGTAGCGTTCAATAAATTGTCCCGAAGTTAAGTTATGCAAATCTGGTTCATTGACATCATAAGGAAGTTTGGCTCGTAAATCATCAACGAGTATCATGGCTTGACCTGTTTCCAGTCTATCGACTAATCTTACCATGCGTATATTAGGGTCTATGAGTGTTATGAACTTAACGGGTAAATCCCTTCATAACTACCAACATTAACGCAGCAGTTAAGCCTGTGGCTCCGATGGCTGCCACTGGCACCCACATAGTATTACGATTCTCTGGAATGAGTTCTAACTCGGTTTCGGAATCATATTCTAAAGTCGGCTCTAATTCTGATGGCTCCCAACGGTCATCGTTCAAAGTCATTTCATGGAATCCACCTTGACTTAAATCCGAGTTAGGCACTGAAAACGCCGGGGATGCTGAAGGCATCGTTTGTCCAGAAGTTAATGGAGAGGATTGGCGAGCAAAATGTGAAAGTTCGGAAGCAGAACTAACGGCCTCAAAAGGCTCATCCACCGAATCACTTGACTCGGATTGAGAAATCATGGAACTTTGAACATCTACATTGTGTCCTGTGTGTTCAGCCTGACGGTCGCCACGCACTTTGTCAATAACAAGGTATCCTCGGTCTCGGAAAAACTCTGGGGCATAGGCGACACATTCTCCCTTACGAGCCGAAGCAATACCATTGAGGATTTTCTTAATCAATCGCTTGTCTGTTCCAAAACTTAATTGTTCGTCTAAAGTTTTCAAGTCACGATTGTTGATAACATTGTGAACGAGATAAACTGAAGCCTGCGAAAGTGCTTCTTTATTGACACCAGCAGGTCGTTGAGAAACCAAAGAAGCACCGTAACCTAATGCACGACCCAGTTTGCAGAGTCTTACGATAGGGTCATATGAAATAGGTCTACCCATTTGCGGCACAAAGTCTTGACATTCTTCAATAATGGTGTGAACTCCTTTACCCAGTCGGGCTTCAATCAAGGCTTCACAATAATCTCCAATAAGTTCTTGTTGTTTGATAAGAGGTAATCCACCCAGACTAATGACTAAACTTTTGTCTGTGGTTTTCAATCGGTCTACTAAGGATTTCATATCAATAGATTGGCCGACATCTGGTTTGAGTGATTCTACTCTGGGTAAGGAATCTATACCGCCGTGAGCATTCAAAGCATCGAAACACACAAACTGAAGTCCAAGTCTATGAAACTCTTCCATCATCACACCTGCGGTCCAAGATTTTCCTGAACCTCGCTTACCAGTAATAAACAAAACATTAGAAATTAAACTATCTTCTCCATAAGCCGGAAACCTAAGTTTTCGACCCAAACATACCTCACTTGGAGTGGGAAATGCCTCTTTGGGTTGAGCCGCCATAAAATCTGACATAGTAGAGATTAGATGTTGCTGATACTTAAGTGTTTTCATTAGTCTGTATCTGGGCGTTCATAAGAACCCTTAGAACCATCTGGATTAACAATTTCTCCTAATTCCTCAGCGAGTTCCGCAAACTCATCGGAAGTTCCTGCAAAGATTTTACCAATTTCGGCAAAGAGCCAAGCCATTTGGTCGGCTACATCTTCAAGTTTTTCTCCTGTGGCTGGGTCTACCATTTTAGCATCTGGGAATCCCCAGACGAACTTATCGGCTAAACTTTCATCCCAACCATAAATCTTCATTAGAGATGCACGAGCCTCTCTCATGTTACTTGCTATGGCTGAGGCACCTGCATTTCGCAAAACAATGTAGAACACATGGCCGTATTGTCGCAGCCACTCATCATAAGTTATTCCACCTGTGTCATCAGAAGACCGTCCTTGCCTAAGTGGACCGGCTAAGTTATCACCATCAGTGATAAAAACTGTAATACACCCTTGAATATCATTATCTTTCATACCACGAATCATAACTTCCATAGCGTGTTCTTCGTTGTTTTCTCCGTCTGGAACCATGGCTGCTAAAGCATTAAGCAAAAAGTTTTGTCCAGCCTCAGCGTAATTGTAGGCGTGGCGAATTGAACTGTGTTGTGAATCGGTGATATTCCACACGGCGGAAACTGATTCTGCCGTTAAGAAATCTATGCAAGCATTGTAATCATAAGAGGGTCCACCGTCTGGTAAAGGAAAACAAACTTTACCCATGTCATTGTAAGTATAAACTGTGAAACTATCAGTATTGAAACTGGCTTGTTTGATTAAACAACTGGTTGCCAATCGACAAACTAAACTTCTGTCTAAACTGGCACCCATGTATTTAGTAGATTCGGCTTGCATAGAACCAGATTGGTCTACCATGACATTGTAATGAGTATTCCATCCTTTAGTTCCTGTTTGGGACGGCACATCTTTTCGCTTGAGTGGAATACCAATAAAAGCAGGGTTAGGTGCGAAACGGTCTGTCAAAGTATCTCCCATTCCCATTTCTGGACTCCAAGCCGTAGTGGAAACAGGTTCTACGGGATTGATTTTTGCAGGAGGCATTTTAATGTATTTGGCTTTTAACTTGGTAAAGAAATCTCGCAGAATGTTTTTAATTGGAACTGGTTGTGGTTTCACATCTGGTAAGGTGTAAGACTTGCTGAATGTAAATGGATTATCAGACCAGCCTTCGGATTGAACATCACTCATGGAGATTCCTCCTGTTTCTGGGCTTCTCGGACACAATGGGTGCAACTAACTTTGCCTTCAAATTGCGGGCTATGGGCTAATGGTTTAATACACTTCATCTTAATCATCTCCTGATACAATCAATTTCGGGTCGGATAACATTTCTTTTCCAGTTCGAGGCGAGCCATCACTCTTCTCTCCACCACGGCCTAATTTAATCATAGAACCATCATCCACTGCAAAATCAGTAATTTCTGGGAAAGCCGCCATTTCAGCGTCTAAACACTCTTGCGGGAATGATTCTGCATTCGTGGTTTCTCCATCTTCGTTAGCCATATATCTTTTCTGATAATACTTTAGAACTGGAAGCGGTGGTGCATAAACGCCTTTGGCTTGTAGTTCTACGCCTATGTCATACATGGCCTTACAAGTTTTACATTCAAAGATACGAACATAAGTTCCGTTATCTGGTTGAAGAAGTGGTTCACTAATCTCATGGAAATCGTGATAACGGCTCATCAGAGTTTGCTCGCCTTCAGTGTTTCTCATAAAGAGGGCTAAATAATCATTAACCTTAATGAAATCCTGAGCAAAGTGATTGCTGTGATTCCAATAATATGAACCTATTTCATCCATAATTATGCCAGTATTTTCAATATGTGATTCTGGGGCTTGTGTCCAACGAGGATAGGTAATTGGTGAAGTAAAAGACTTAGACGGATTAGTTCTGTCATGGTAACTGATACAAGGTCCACTCGCATCCACCCATTTGTTCGTTCTTTTATGACGGAAGGCTTCTTTACTGCGACCCTCTGTGACAACGAAAGTATATCCAGCCGAAGTGACTCCTAAATAACTATCTTCAGTCATGGGCATAGCCACAGCCGTAGTGGGTATTTCTATTTGCCAGACTCTTCCGAAAGGATTGGCTCGCTCATCCAGAGGTCGGTATTTTAATAAATCTACCGAAGTAATAAGTTGAGTATCTGATTCGGGATTTGGATTGATGATTTCAATAGCACCTCCGATGCCGATAAATCTGGGAACATCTTCTAACTCTTGACGCTTCCGCCAAAAAGAGGCTAAAGTTTCGGAGCCATCAGGTGATGGTCCATCTAAGTTTTGAATAATTGAGGGAACTTTCGTAATTCCCTCTTCATCTTCTGCCGTTTTCGCCTTTTCTTCTAATTCTTTACGACGAACTTCTTCAGAAACTAAAGCACCTGCATCATTCGGGCAGATTTGAATGCCCTGACCTGTCATTGGAGGTGAAGTAGGAGTTTCAGGGATTTCATTTAGACTCCAGAGTTGTAAAAAGTTTTGTAGCATTCCGTATTCTGGATTTTGCTGACATTCTAATCTAATTGCCCAGACTGTTCCTGCGGCTGATTCTGGATTAGAACCCACACGCAATCCTGCTGGAGAACTATCAAGACCAAAACGCAAGGGTTGGGGACTAACAATTTGTAAGGGCAACGCTGGGTTTAATCGGCTTTCGGGGTCTAACTCTCTTTGTTCTGGTTTCCATTCCCTACAAAATCTACATTCTACTTGTAATCCTTCTGAGGCACTCCAAAAGTAATCACGGTCACTTCCATAACTTGGATAACATCTTTTACAAACTTCTTTGGCAGTTCGAGTAAAGGCTCTTGTCATAGGACTGAATGGATAGGAATCGGGTTTAGAGTTCTTCCATCTGTTAATTTGCCAATTAGAATATGTTTGTAATAATCTAAGTCCTTCTTCTTCTACTGGTCCAAGACTTCTTACTCTTCCACCGTGGCTGGAAGTTCGCCAACCCAAAACAGTATCGCCACTCTTATACACAATTTTAGGAAGTATTTCTTTATTTTGAATACGAGGAACTAATTTGACTCCATCACATGATGGATTAGGACAATTACCCATGTTATTGACTAAACCACCTTGAGCATCTTGGCCGTTTTGATTGAGTGTGGGTGCAGGACCCGTAGAAACCATTTTATCAGGAACTTTCATTTTGTTTTGTTCATACTGAGCCGGTTCTGCCATAGGCACATCGTAATCTTCTCCTCCTACGGGTGCATATCTCTCAAAACCACACTCTTCATTAGGACAACAATATCCATAGGGTCTACGATGTTCTTTATCATAAGTTTCATAACCAATCTCCAAATGTGGGATATATTGGAAGGCTGTTTGAGCATCTTTAACGACTAATCCTTTCGGAGATGGACCCGGATTTTGGACACGATAAAAGAAGGGTCGGGTGGCTTGCGTTCCAGAAGTGGTTCCTCCACGCATTAGGCTGACACCTTTTGTGCTTTGAGCGTTGGTAGTCATACCTGTGCTGGCTAACCATTCACTGGCTTGAACTTCTTTGACTAAATGAGTAGCATAAGATTCTTTACCACAGCCGACTTTGACAACATTACTTGATGAACAGTTGCGACAACTGCTAAACAATCCTGTGACGGTGGTATGGCAATCTTGACAGGTGGTAACGGTATTACAACGAACTCGACATTCAAAACGATAACCTGAATCTTGAAGATTGGCACCTAATTCATAACTTTTCTGCTCTAACTTAATAGAACTTGTCCAAGTCTCATCCTCATTACGGATGCCAAAATCCACATACTCCCAAGTCCACATGAAATCACGACGATTACAATAAGGGCAAACATGAATACCAGAATTATAACCTTGTTGGTATTGAGAGGATTCATAACCTTTAATAAACTTTTTCATTAGTTGGCAAGTGTTGTGCAAATTGCTACCACTGGGTCCTCGGAAATGACCCACTACTGAACTCACCGAACTGATGTCCATAGTTTCGCCATCATTCTTGAAAAGTAAATCAAAAATGTAGTTGGTGTATTCTCGTCCTTTAGGACTAATGTAAGTATTATTGTCGTATCCCATAATATCACTGTCCTATCATACACAAATGTCGGTCATAGGCTACTTGATGCAAGAATAGTTTTCCTGCTTCTGGACCTGTTTCTCCTTGGAAACCTTCGGCAGAAGTAGAATACAAACCTGCTAATAAATAATTCAAAAGAATACTAAACAAACGACTTTGTTCTATTTGGTCTAAGGTGCGACTATCTAAATCTCCATAACTTCGCAGGGCTTCGGCTAAACCGGGGCGGAAAGCCATGCCGATTTCAAATTGGCTGGCTGCGGATTGTCCACAATGCGGGCAAAGACTCATACAGTAATGAGCAGGAATCCAGCGAGGTGTGCCTCCAACATCTAATTGAAGATACTGAATTGGGCGAACCTCTTTGGGATTTTCGACACCATCATAAGTGCGACAAGCCAAAACAGTGTATTGGCCTGATGGAATGCTGCCTTGTTTAGTAGTAGCATTACCTGTAACTGGAGAAACGCCGGGATTCATGTTAAATCCAAACCATTGTGGAGGACTATCTGCGCCATCATGCTCAATAGAAACATTAGCGGTGACTTTAACTTGCTTCCAATTATCTGGATAGGACTGAACAGTGCGAGATAATCCCATACCTGCACCCATGTCTGTGCCAACAGGCATTTGATGACTTACACAATGAGCCACACTGGGGTAAAGTTGAGGTCCACGGCCATGTCCTTGTAGCGTTTGCCAGAATGGTGTGGAATCTGCGTCAGGTAGATACTCATTTCCTGAAGCATGGGGTTCGTATTTTCCATTGTTGTAGCGATTGTCTACTAACTTACCAGATTCTAAAAGTGCTCGGTGAGCATTTTGCCCACCAGCCTTGCCATCATCTCCAGATAAACAATTGCGATAACCTCCACCATAGGCTGCCCAAACTGCGGTGTTCATTCTTTTAACGGCGGCTTCTTTATCTGCGCCTCCGATTTCAAGTTGTGTGCCATTAGCGATATTGTAATTTACTTCAATGTCTGATAAGATATTAGACCAAAGACCCTTACGGCGACCTTCGACGGGCATAGCGGCGATTTCATTTTTCCAACCTGTGCCTTTACCCGGGTGAACATTCAAATGTCCAATCTCGTGTTGAATGACAAACTCTAAATCCTCGGCCAATCTTTCAGCAGGGTAGCCATGATAATTAGATTCCATAGCCATAGCCATGTAATCTCCAGATAACGAAATGTATTCCATGTTGGTGTAGGCTTCGTGAATTGCGGATGGAACAATTACAAGTTTGTTGCTGATTCCATTGATACTGCGAAGTTGGTTAGCAATTGCTCCCAATTCTGGAGCCAAATCATAATCTCCTGATTTTTCATAATACCCTTCTGGGGGTGTGTCCGATTCGGCTACTTTAGACATGAGTATCACTTTGTCTTAGTAGGCTTCTACTACTTAAACTTTAACTTCAGGAAGATTGGTTAGAAATGGCTTCACTGAACATAACTTGATAATTTAATACATCTGTTTTGGACAAGTTGCCTGAATCTTGGATAATACCTTTTTTATCTCCTGTGCCTTTGCCGAAATCTTTCTGATAGGAGGCTGCTTGGTAAGCCAAACGGTCTTCATCATCTAAAGGAACGATATTCAAATAACGGTCTTTAGTAGCAGAGTTAGAAGTGATTCCCATGGTTAAGTTAAGAGTCACGAAAGGAACGCTGGTTTTTCCTGCGGTATATCCCTTCTTGGCAGATTTGTCTGATTGGAACAACCTTACCCAAAGTCTTAGACTATCTTCTCCAGTGAAATCTGTGGAACCTGTTGGTGCTCCAGCACTGTGTTTAAGTGGGAAACAAGCCATCAAGCCATCATTCATATTAAAACTAATTCCTGCTACCTCAAAAGCGGTATCTGAAAAATCTTCACGAGCAGGATACGCTGAAATAGCATCGGCACAAAGTCGCATGAAGGTATCAAAAGTAATGGTTTCCGTATCGCCAGATTCTAAACTTTTAATAATGACTCCTTCTCCTGTATCAGCAGCATATTTAGTCGTAAGTTTTTGCACTTGGGAAACCATTAGGTTTCTTTGTAGACTTCCTGCGGAACTTAAACCTTTAGCACTTCCCTTAGTAGGTTCTCTGACTTCCATACGACCAGTAATCATCAAGGATTGGTCGGCGAAACTGGCGGATTCTTTCAGATTAGTCTGCGAAGCAATAAATTGATTGTCTACATTTGACAAATTAGCAGTTCCGGGAGATTGAAGCAATCGACCCCATGAACCGATAGAATCTTGGTAGGTTCTCCACATAAACTTAGTAGTATCGTGGTCGAAAGGTGAGGTTTCGGTTCCGATACCTTTGGTAGCCTGATTAGCGTTTGGCACTACGGCAACCTTGCTGCTGTTTCCAATACCAGTGTTGAGAGCAGGACCTCCACAAATCTCGGCCATCTTAGAAGCCAATAAGTCTAACAAATCATCACGGTCGTCCGAGAACAAGTTTGGTTCGGCACAGATTTCTCCACGAAGTTGGTAGTAATCATAAAGATTTTGGTCTGATTTGGGCTTAGAGGTATTTGGAGTTCCAGTGACACGAGACAAATAATAGTTTTTGTTGGATTGATAGTTGTTTTCTGTGCCATCACCATGTTGATAGATACGGTAAGGTTTAGTTGCCGAACTACTGGTAGCAGTTCTTTCGTTTTCAACAACCATAGTAGCAATATGCCAGTGAACTGGCGTAAAGTTTTGTCCGACAGCACTTCCTCCCTTCTTCAGTCGTGAATGAAGTGGTTGAAGCACTTGTTGTTCATACCAAAACAAGGCTGGTGCGCTCTTGAGTGCGTCTACACAGCGTCGGTAGTATAATTCCCATGTGTCCATAACAGGCATACCGCCTCCAGAGGAATAACCAATGTTAATATCTTGTAGCAAATAACCATTGACAATGGCTTCACGAATCCATTCTTGTTCGTTGTTGTAGTTTAACTTAGTGCCATCCATACCAGAGATTTCTCCTTTGGATGATTTAGCACGACCCAATCGGTGGGCAGTAACATAAGGTAGACCATCAAGGATTTCTTTTCGTCCCACATATGACTTACCACGAAGGAAAGCCAGAGCAGATGAAAGTTTTACCAAAGAATTGGTAAATCGGAAACCAAGAACTCGGTCAATGTTGAAGGGAGTGTGTGATTCATAGGTTTGCTTCATATCTTGAGAAATCTTAAGTTGTGATAGTCCATCTTCGTTGGTGTTGGTCGTAGTTGAGAAATCCATAAGTGGAGATTCAAAGAAGTTAGAACTGGCTTTAGTATTAAAGGTATCACGGCCAGATTTCAAATCATTATTACGAGGCAT
>UEXM01000768.1_pt1 | contig 31542 bp, 28 predicted proteins | sample 1796661 | NCBI WGS metagenome assembly UEXM01 (sample SAMEA4772469, study PRJEB27181) | metagenome
GTGACCCCGACGCTGATTTCTATACATTTTCCGCCTCAAGCGGAACAGCAACCGTTGGAAATTTAAGTGGCGGAGGAGGAGTTTCTTCTGCTGGTCCCGTAACCCTACCCGCGTTGCCTGTCGTTGATTTGGGTAATGGATACATAACCTAGCGGAGAACTCTAGATGGCATACACATTTACCACGCTAAAAACAGCGATACAGGATTACGTTCAAAGCACTGAGACGACATTCGTGAGTCAGTTGCCTCGATTCATTCTTAACTCAGAAGAACGTATTCTAAAAGAGTGCCAGCTTGATGTTTTTAGGAAAAACTCGCAGGGCGTTACATCTTCTGGAAATCAGTATCTTTCTAAACCTACCGATTTTTTGTCTCAGAACTCTCTTAGTATTATCAATTCCTCAAACAAAGAGTTTCTTCTTTATAAACAGGTAACGTCTTTACAAGACTACACTCCAAACCCTGCTACTACAGGAACTCCTATTTATTACGCGGATTGGAATGAAGATACGTTTTTATTGGCTCCTACGCCCGATAGTAACTATTCGGTAGAACTTCATTATTTTTATCGGCCTACCTCTATTACAACTAGTGCTGACGGAACAAGCTGGCTAGGAACCAACGCGGAACTAGCACTCTTGTACGGTAGTTTGGTGGAAGCCTACACATTTATGAAAGGTGAAGCGGATATATTGCAGCTTTACAACGCAAGATTTCAAGAAGCCTTGCAATGGCTCAAGAATCTGGGCGAGGGTCTCCAGACTAGAGACCAGTATAGATATGACCGCGTTAGGAGGGACGTTGCTTAATGTTAGATAGTGAAAGTCATACGGCGATACCAGACGCTTTGGTGTTTACGACAACTGATAGAGGACATTCTCCCGAAGAAATGGCTGAAATGGCTATGAACAAGATCATGGTTGTGTCTAATGACGCTCCTCCGGTTATACGGGATCAAGCGATAGCACATAGAGATAAGTTGAAGGAGATACTTATTTTTTATATGAATAGGATGGCCCAGAGCGAACGAACCACAATTTGGGCTTTGATGAAGAAGCAAGGTCAAGATGACTTGGCTGAAATTATAAGGAGACTATAAAATGGCTGTTGGATCATCCGCAATGTGCGGAACTTTCAAAAGAGAAATACTTGCCGGGATACATTTTTTGACCGCTCACACGAGAACGGGATCTAGTGCTATTTCAGCGGACACCTTTAAGGTTGCTATGTTTACCAATAGTTCGTCCATCGACGCGGACACTACTGGCTACACAACCAGCAATGAGGTTTCTGGCACAAATTACTCCGCTGGGGGAGCCGCTCTTGGCAGTGTGACCATTGGACTTGGGGATAACAGTAGTTCTGTTCCTACGGCTTTTGTTGATTTTGCTGATACGACATTTTCTTCGTCCACCATCAGCAATGCGCGAGGCGCTTTGATCTATAACAGCACGTTAGGCACTGCTGGAACAGGCTCTACTACAAATCACGCGGCAGATCCTGCTGTAGCAGTAATTAACTTTGGCGGAGACAAGTCGTCCAGTGCGGGTGACTTTACGATTCAGTATCCGGCAAACGACGCTAACAATGCGATAATCAGGATTGCCTAGTGGCGTTAATTACTGGCTGGAATAGAAGCACCTGGAACGCTGGGGCGTGGAATAGTCCTATTCCCGTTGAGGCTACCGGTGTTTCTGCGGCCAGTGCGGTTGACTCGGTTACTATAAGTCTTCCGGTTAGTGTTAGTGTTACAGGTGTTTCTGCTGCTAGTGGAGTAGGGTCCCCTACTCTTCTAACAAACTCTGTTCTATCGGTTACGGGCGTATCTGCGGCCAGTGCGGTTGGCTCAGTTACGGTATCTCTCCCTACTAGTGTTAGTGTTACGGGCGTTTCTGCCGCTAGCGGAATAGGATCAGTTACTGCTTCTGGAAAGGCTGTAGTGGCGATAAGCGGCGTTTCTGCCGCTAGCGGAATAGGATCAGTTACTACTTCTGGAAAGGCTGTAGTAACCGTAAGCGGCGTTTCTGCCGCTAGTGGAGTAGGATCACCCACTCTTTTAACAAACTCTATCCTATCGGTTACGGGCGTTTCCGCAGCCAGCGGAATAGGGTCTGCTACGATAAGCCTCCCCACTAGTATTAGTGTCACAGGCGTTTCCGCAGCCAGCGCAGTAGGATCACCCTCTCTTGTAACAAACGCTATTCTACCGGTTACAGGCGTTTCCGCAGCCAGCGGAATAGGATCCGTTACTGCTTCCGGAAAGGCTGTGGTAGCGGTAAGTGGAGTATCAGCGGCCAGTGCAATTGGAGCGGTTGCTCTTTCTGGAGAGATTTTAGTAACCCCAAGTGGGGTATCAGCGGCCAGTGCAGTTGACTCAGTTACGATATCTCTCCCCACTAGTGTTAGTGTCACGGGCGTTTCTGCTGCCAGCGGAATAGGATCAGTTACTACTTCCGGAGCGGCTGTAGTCACACCAAGTGGTGTTTCTGTGGCTGGTGGAATAGGATCCGTTACGGCTTCCGGAGCGGCTATAGTAACGGCTAGTGGCGTTTCTGCCGCTAGCGGGGTTGGCTCGGTTACTACTTCCGGAGAGGTTGTAGTCACACCAAGTGGTGTTTCTGCGGTTGGCTCGGTTGGCTCGGTAAGTCTTCCGGTTAGCATAAGCGTCACGGGAGTATCAGCGGCTAGCGGAGTTGGTTCGGTTACTACTTCCGGAGAGGTTGTAGTAACAGCCAGTGGCGTATCAGCGGCTAGCGCAATAGGGTCTGCTACAATAAGCCTTCCCACTAGTGTTAGTGTTACAGGTGTTTCTGCTGCCAGCGGAGTAGGATCACCCTCTCTTGTAACAAACTCTATCCTATCGGTTGCGGGTGTTTCTGCTGCCAGTGGGGTTGGCTCGGTTACTACTTCCGGAGATGTTGCAGTAACGGTAAGCGGAGTCTCTGCATCTAGTTCGGTTGGTTCAGCTACTGTAAGGCTTCCGGCTAGCGTTAGTGTTACAGGAGTCTCTGCGGCCAGTGCAGTTGGTTCAGCTACTGTAGAGCTTCCGACTAGCGTTAGTGTTACTGGAGTTTCTGCGGCCAGTGCAGTTGGCTCGGTTGCGGTAACTTTCCCGACTAGCGTTAGTGTTACTGGAGTTTCTGCGGCCAGTGCAGTAGGATCGCCTACTCTTGTAACAAACGCTGTCCTATCGGTTGCAGGCGTTTCTGCATCCAGTTTGGTTGGCTCGGTTACTGTAGATCTTCCAACTGTATTTAGTGTTACTGGGGTTTCTGCGGCTAGTGAAGTTGGTTCTGTCCAAACTAACTTTGCATTCACCGTTGAGGGAGTTTCTGCCAAAGGTCTTGTAAGCAATCCAAACATATGGACTATTATAGACACCTCGCAAACTTCAAGATTCTTAGAAATAGACGCAGATCAAACGCCTGATTGGACGGAAATAGCGGCATAGGAATAGTATTATGGCATCATCATACACAACAAGTTTTGGTATCGAAAAGATAGGCTCCGGAGAACAATCCGGAGCTTGGGGAGATACCACGAATCACAACATAGATATTCTGGACCGCATTGCCTCCTATAAAGCAGTGGGGCTTTCTGGATCTACCCATACACTGACTGTTCGAGAAGCTTCTCCTGGTTCAGGCACCGAAAATCTTCAGGACGGCATGTACCGTGTTATAAAGTTTACGGGGGCTCTTGGAGCGAACAACACGGTTACGGTAGCCCCAAATACAACGTCCGCTTTCTTCATAATCATAAACGCCACCACAGATTCTGGATCTAGCGGACCCTATTCCGTAATTCTGACGCAGGGTTCCGGTGCAAATATAACCGTAGCCAACGGAAAGTCGGCGGTTGTCTATATGGATGGCGCGGGTTCCGGTGCTGCGGTTGTAAATGCGCTATCGGACTTGCAAATTGCCACGTTAACCGCGTCCGGAGACGTTACCGCAAGCGGTACGCTCAATGCTTTGGGGGATACCGCAGCCAGCGACAAGGCTGCAATAGGTTATACTTCTGCCGAAGGGCTTATCCTTACTGGGCAAGGTTCGACCAATGACGTTACGATTAAAAACGATGCCGACGCCGATGTCTTGGAGATTCCTACTGGAGGCACAGATGTCACGGTAGTAGGCAACGTTTCGGCGGGGGGTAACTTAATTGCTACAGGTACTGTCGAACCAGCGGGGGATACTTCTGCTGGTGACAATGCTGCAATAGGTTACACGGCTGCTCTAGGCCTTATCTTAACGGGACAAGGCTCGACCAATGACGTTACGATTGTTAACGATGCTGATGCAACGGTTTTATCCGTTGCTACTGGTGGCACTGACGTTGATATTGTGGGCGACGTAACTGCCGCTACAGTAAACGCTGACGGTGACACCTCTGCCGGTGATAACGCCGCAATGGGCTATACAGCAGCGGAGGGCTTGATTCTTACGGGCCAAGGTTCGACCAACGATGTCACCATCAAGAACGACGCTGACGCCGATGTCATCGAGATTCCGACAGGCACTACGAATGTAACGGTCGCTGGGCAGCTTAACGGTGGCACGATTATTCTTGCAGAGACGGATACGGATACGTCAAACACGGGCAGTGTAACGATTGACTTCTCTGCTCATCAGAACTTTGTGCTAACACTTACAGGCAATGTGACCTTGGCTAATCCATCTACGGAATCAGTGGGACAGGCTGGAGTGTTTGTGTTTATTCAGGATGGCACGGGTTCGAGAACTCTTAGCCTTGGAACGGACTACGAAAGCCCTGCTGGGGCTGGCATTACACTTAGCACCGCAGCAAGTGCGGTTGATGTAGTTCCATACTTTGTCAAGGCGTCAGGCAGTATTCAGCTAGGCGCACCGCAGTTGGCATTCAGCTAATGACAATGTTTGGCTCACAATGGCTGGCTAACGCTGGAGTGGACTACGAGATAGATCAGTCTATCCGGTTTTCGGACAACGACTCGGCAAGACTTGCACGGACTGTATCTTCGTCCGGCTCTTTAACTACATGGACACTATCGGGCTGGATCAAACGTGGAAGATACACCAGTAATGTTAACAACCAGTGGTTTCCTGTGTACACAGCAAGTGCGGGATCAACAGCCTACGATGCTCCATTAAATTTTAATGATGCCGCTGCCGGTGGTTCGTTTGACGTCTATATTGCAGGACAAGAGTGGAGAACGACTGCATTAGCTAGGGATACGTCAGCTTGGTATCACGTTGTCACAGTCTGGGACAGCACTAACGGAACTGCCTCAGATAGGATGCGTCTGTATGTCAACGGTGAACGGCAAACGGATTTTAGCATTACAGGTTCCGCTTCAAGTGGGCTGAATAGTCAATGGAATAGCAGCAGTTACTCTCACCATCGGATTGGAAATCTCAACTATAACGGCGGTGAAACGACATACGTTTTCGATGGTTACCTAGCCGAAATTAATTTCATCGATGGCACTGCACTAGGCCCAACTAGCTTTGGTGAAACAAACAGCGACGGCGTGTGGATACCTAAGAAGTACAGCGGTGCTTACGGTTCAAACGGATTTTTTATTGACGGCAGGGATAGCTCTGATTTAGGCGACGACGAGTCCGGCAATGGGAATGATTTTACCAGCAGTGGTCTAGCAGCGGCGGATCAGGTTACAGATACCCCGACTGACAACCACTGCACCCTAAACCCACTTGATGGCGCAGGCACGCTTTCTGACGGTAATCTTGTGAACGCTTCGACTTCCGGCTGGATGAACCGCAGGATGACATTCGGAGTACCAAACTCAGGTAAGTGGGCTTTCCGTGTAAAAAAATCAGGTAACAATTTTATGGTTGGGGTTATTGCTCCGCAGCAAACTGACGGCGATCCTGATCAAAATAATATTGATACTGTTCTTTATTACGACGAGGGCGGCTCAAGTTCGGGCGATATACAAACACGACGAACTGGATCAAAGGTTGTTGAAACAACTGATCCACCAGCCGGTATCGCTGCCGACACCTTCATGGAGGTGCTTATTGATAAAGATAACAATCGGCTTGGAGTTGTCATCGGTGGCACAGCTTACATAGCGGTAGACAGTGGCGTTGCTATTCAAGACACGATGACGCAAATCTTCGTTGCTACGTACAGTGGTGTTACCGCCACTGTTGATTTTGGTCAGTCAGGATTTACGCCAAGTCAGACCGGATATAAGGCACTAAGCACCGCCAACCTTGACACACCAACAATCGCAGATGGGTCAGCGCATTTCCAGCCTACGCTTTATACGGGTACGGGTTCGTCGCAAGCAGTCAGCCAGTCTGGCAACTCGACCTTCGCCCCTGATCTCGTATGGATCAAAGGACGATCCGGTGCTACGGAGCATGTGCTTACTGATGCAGTTCGTGGTGTTACAAAAGAACTCAGTTCAAACGATGATGGTGCTGAAGAAACAGTTGCACAAGGGCTGACTGCGTTTGGCTCTTCTGGTTTTACTGTTGGCACTGATGGTTCATATAACACCAGTTCAGCAACCTACGTTGGGTGGCAGTGGTTAGCCAACGGTGCTGGCAGCAGCAACACTGACGGCGATATAACCAGCACTGTAAGTGCCAACACGACCGCAGGTTTTTCCATAGTGAAGTATTCGGGCAACGGCTCTGACAATCAAGAAATTGGTCATGGTCTTGGTCTTGCCCCGAAAATGATTTTTACAAAACGACTTAACGCTAGTGGAAACTGGACGACATATAACGATGCTGTCGGCATCAATCAGGTATTTTATCTTAATCTTATCAACGCACCCACAAGCAACACTGAACAGTATCGTGCTGTGCCAACCAGCAGTGTCTATACTGTTGGCGTAGGCGGTGACATTAATAACTCCAGCGGAACTTACGTTGCCTACTGCTTCGCAGAAGTTCCCGGCTATAGCTCTATCGGGAGTTACACGGGCAACGGGAGTACCGACGGCCCCTTTATTTATACGGGTTTCAAACCTGCTTTTGTCCTGTTCAAAAAAACAAGTGCGACAGATGGATGGGAAATTTTTGATAATACACGCCCCGGTTATAATGCTACTGGTCTTGGGTTACTTCCAAATAGTAATGCTGCTGAAGCAACAGGACGTAATATTGATATTTTATCGAATGGTATTAAACAGCGAAATGGCAATGGAACCACAAACGAAAACGGCAACAGTTACATCTACATGGCCTTCGCAGAGAACCCGTTTGGCGGCGACGGTGTAGCGCCAGCGACAGCAAGATAGGATAAGATTATGTGGAAATACGGCAGTAAAACCATCCGCGAACACAAATCGTGGATCAATGACGATGGCATCACGCACCCTAAGAACTGGCACATCTGGTCGCCTAGCGACAAAGCTGCTGCTGGTCTAACTGAGGTTACACCAGAGACGCCGCCGGATAGTCGTCTATACACATGGGGCTATGAAGCTGACGGTGTGACGATCTCCAAAACGGCCATAAGCATGACTGATGTGGGTTTGGTAGATAGCGACGGGAATGCGGTGAACGATGACGATGGCAACCAGATTATGCAGCCGGGGGTCCGCTCTCAGCTAAAGGCAGAAGTTAAAAAGCAGCAGGGTTCTCTGCTTGCACAGACCGATTGGGTGGTGACGCGCAAGTCTGAAAAGACTACTGCCATTCCTAGCAACATCCAGACTTGGCGCGATGCAATCCGCGCTAAAGCCACCGCGATGGAAGATGCCATTGACGGCGCTGCAAACACGGATGCCGTAGCTGCGCTGTTCCTAGCGTGGGACGCGGACGGCAATAAGTCTGGTATTCTTTATGACTGGCCTGTGTTGGGAAGCTAGCAAATGCCTCTGTCTAAAATACAGTTTAGACCTGGAGTAAACCGCGAGACTACGTCCTACGGTGACGAGAACGGCTGGTTTAATTCTGACTTGATACGGTTTCGTAAGGGTCGTCCTGAGAAGATGGGCGGCTGGGAGCGTCTGAGCAGCAACACCATAGACGGCACGGGTCGTTCCCTGCACGTTTGGGCGGCGCTCGACGGATCTAAATTCATGGGCCTTGGCACGGAAACCAAGTTCTACATTGAAGAGGGTGGTGGTTACAACGACGTTACCCCGATACGGTCTACGGCTACGCTTGGGTCCAACCCATTGAAAACAGGTGCCGCAAGTTCCGCTGTAGTCACTGTAACCGCAATAGCGCATGGAGCAGCGACAGGTGACTTCGTTACTTTTAGCGGTGCGACCACCACGGATGGCATAAGTGCCACGCAGTTAAACAAAGAACATCAAGTCACTGTTGTTGATTCCAACAGCTACCAGGTCACCACGGCTGGAACAGCTTCTTCCGGAAGTACGGCAGGAGGCGGTTCTTCGGTTATTGCTACCTACCAAATCAATACGGGTCTTAACACGGTTGTTAGTGGCACAGGTTTTGGCGCGGGTCTCTGGAGCGGTTTGTCTACGGGTTACGCCCAGACCACGCTTAATGACACTGGTGGTATAGACGCTAGCGTTACTTCATTTACGCTTGCAAGTGCAGCTTCTTTTGAAACTGCTGCAACCACTACCAGCGCAAACTTAACGGTCCTAAGTTCTTCAATACCGGTTGCGGACTCCAGCGGGTTTCCAAGCAAGGGTACGATACTAATTGGTAGCGAGAAGATACGATATGGCACCAATGTAGGAAACGTACTTGGGGACGTTACCCGCGCCGACGACGGCACCACTGCGGCAACGTCATCAAGCGGAGATTCAGTGACCTTCGTTGGGCTGATGCTAATCGACAGCGAGTTGATCCAATACACAGGGAAGTCTACCAATACGATTAACGCAGGCGTTGTTCGCGGTGTTCGAGGCACTACGGCAGCGGCACACGATGACGGCGTAAATGTTAAGGAAGCGAACGACTTTGTAGGATGGGGCGAGTCTTCCAGTACTGCTGCTAACGCGGGCCTTAACATTCGCCTGTATAGCCAAGACAATTGGGGAGAAGACCTTCTCCTAAACGTTTATGACGGAACTCCGTACTACTGGGACAAAACACTGGGCCTTGGTTCACGGGCCACGGACCTTGCTTCTCAGTCAGGTTCCTCGGATGCACCGACAATAACACGCCGGATTATGGTTTCCGGTGCGGACAGGCATGTTGTCTGCTTTGGCTGCAACCCTTTAGGTGAAACTGACCAAGACTTGTTAATGGTTCGCTGGTCCGACCAAGAGGATCCAGTTGATTGGACGCCTACTGCAACGAATACGGCAGGTTCTCAGCGTATATCTTCTGGTTCCGAAATTATATCGGCGCAGAAGACTCGTCAGGAAATGCTGATTTGGACGGATACGTCGCTACACGCCATGCGGTTTACGGGGCCTCCATTTACGTTTGGCTTCAGTATGCTGGCAAACAACGTGTCTGTTATTGGCCCCAACGCTGTAACCACGGTGGGCGACAAAGTCTTTTGGATGGACCGGGAGAACTTCTACGTCTACACGGGCCGCGTTCAGACTATTCCCTGCACTCTTCTGCGCTATGTGTTTGACGACATTAACCTGGAGCAGAATTTTAAGTGCTTTGCAGCCTCTAACAAGATGTTTGACGAGGTCTTCTGGTTCTATCCAAGTGCCGATTCGACGGAGATAGACAGATACGTCAAGTTTAACTTTACGGAAAACACTTGGGATCTGGGTACGTTGTCGAGGACAGCTTGGGTTGACTACGGCATACACAACAATCCAAGGGCTTCCGGTATCTCTAGCGACACGAACTTTGTCTATGTCCACGAAACTGGTGACGACAATGACGGATTACCTATGACTTCGTTTATCGAGTCCGCCGACTTTGATATAGGCGACGGCGAACAGTTTATGTTTGTAAGCCGCTTGGTTCCGGACATCGACATCACCAGCAGCGATGCAGAAGCATCCGTAAACTACATACTCAAGACCCGAAACTATCCCGGCGACAGCTTGACCACCAATTCTACTAACGCGGTAACTGCAACCACGCAACAGGCTTTCCTCCGAAGTCGGTCACGGCAGGTCGCGCTCCGAGTTGAAAGTTCCACAACGGATATAACGTGGACGATGGGTGATCTGCGCCTTGATGTACGCCCAGACGGGAGGCGCTAATGTCCAGCTTGCTTGACCATAGTATGCCCATGGCTCCTGACGAGTACGATGCGGATACGTTTGTCCGCATTTTGCGTGATCTTGAGATGGCTCTTACGAAGGTAGACTTCCCCGCCGTGGTTAGCGGAGAAGACGACACCAACGGTTTGAACTGGTTTATGGACTGATGGCCTCTGCGTACAAAAATATAGTGACGACCATTGGATCTACCGGAGATGTAGTTGTTTATACGTGTCCTGCGGCTACGCAAGCCCTTGTAAAGAACATCAACCTGTACAATAGCCATACGGGTTCTATTGTGGTATTTTGCAAGGTGACCGATAGCTCCGCTTCGGCAACGGTAATTTTGCAGAAGATCACTTTGGCTACTTTAGCCTCTACTTCTGCTACCGCAGACGTGTCATTTACTGGGCCTTTTGTCCTAGAGACGGGCGACACGCTTATATTTAACTGCGCTACCGCGTCAAAGATTCAGGTCTTTGCAAATGTTCTGGAGCTATCGTGATGATAAACCCCTCTCCTAAATACTCCGGCGAACCTTCCGCCCAAGCTTTGGCAAGTGGTTTGGCCACTCTTGGGCGTTACGGCGACAACTACATGGTTCACGCCGCAGAAGGGGAAACGATGATCCCCAAAGAGGTTTTTGACGAAAACCCCGGCCTGAAACAAGACCTATTCCGCCAGATGACGATGATGGGTATTGAAGACCCTAATCGTTACGTAGTGGGCAACGCACTAAACTCAATTAACCCTATTACAGGACAGCCCGAGTTCTTCTTTAAGAAAATCTTCCGGGCCATCAAAAAGGTTGTTAAGAAAATCGCGCCGATTGCCGCGCCTATTATCGGCAACATGATTGCGCCGGGCATTGGCGGCATTATTGCATCTGGACTCGTTACGAAAATGCAAGGCGGTTCTTGGGGAGATGCTCTGAAGTCGGCGGCTCTTAGTTACGGTGCTAGTGCGCTTACTTCTGGAGTAGGCGGTCTGTTGAGCGGCACTCAGGCTGGGGACGCTCTAGGAATTGCGAGAGGAGACACCTTCATGGGCGGTCTGTCTAGAGGCCTTTCCGCACCCTTTAGCGCAGCCAGCAATTTGCTCTCTTCCGGAGCCCAGAACCCTCTTGCTCAAGGCATCCTCGGTCCTCGAGGCACTGGCACATTTTTCAGTAGTTTAGGCGGAACTCAGGCGAATCCTTCGGCATTCGCCCAAAGTGGCCAAAAAGGTATTATGGGTAGGATAATGCCCAGCTATCAGACAAGTGATCAGCTAGTTAAACAAGGCATTATTCCGTCTTCCGGTGCACAGAATCCTAACTACTCTGCTCCTATAACAGCGCAACAGCTTGCTGCTCCAAGACCTGTTAGTGCTCAACAGTTGTCAAATTTCCAAGGAGAAGCAGGTGCTATAACGAAACAATTAGGTCCTATTTCACCTGGTCCGGGTGCTCCTCCCGGAACAACGATGGGAGGTTCCTTCGACCAACAAGCATACATACAAGCTAGATCTGCCGGAATGAATGTAACCGCAGCAAGAGATGTTGGTCTTGGTCTTGCTCCACCGGCTCCGATGCAAACGATTGGCGCTCCGAGGACAATTGGTAGCCGAAACCCTGTTGTTACCCAAGGCGCAGCTTCTGCTGCTAAGAGTGCCTCTTCAGATCCGGGTTTCCTTAAAAAGACTTTTGGCGAGGTGGGAGGACGTATTGCAGAGAGAGCAATTGCTGGAGCCATTGTTCCGGCTGGGCTGGCTCTTGCTACCTACGCACTTACTCCTGAAGAAGAATCTGTTGAGGAGTATCTGAAGGCAAATCCAATGGATCCTAATCGTGCGGCTTATGATCAGTGGTCAGCAATAGCTGATAAAAATTCTGCGGAAGCGATTGCCTTGAAGAACCAGTGGTATGGCCAATCTCAATATTCAGCCGCACAGCTGGGAACCAGTTTTGGAGCAAATCCAATATCCGGAATTACTTCCCTAGCAGCCGGTGGTGGAGAAATAGTGGGGCCAGGTACAGGAACCTCTGACAGCATTCCGGCAAGACTTTCTGATGGTGAATTTGTCATGACAGCACAGGCGGTTCGTAACGCAGGTAATGGCGACAGAGACGTTGGGGCAGCAAGGATGTATGATATGATGAACCGTTTTGAGCGGGGGGTTGCCTGATGGCTGAAGAAACAAGATCAACGCAAACAGTCCGACAAGCCCCTTATCTTGAGGACTTCCAGAAGAAGATACTTGAAGCCAGTTTTGCTCGAGGTGAAACGCCTGTAAGCATCCCTGATATTCAGGTTGCTGGTTTAGATCCTCTCACGCAACAAGCTTCTACCATTGGTCAGGGTATTGGCCAGTTTATGCCGTACCTTACGACAGGTGCGGAAACCATTGGCACGGGCTTGTCTACGCTGCAATCGCAAGCTGCCGGCGTTCCCGCAATGTTTACGCAAGCGCAGCAACAGGCATTAGGAACAACAGGAGCCTATGATCCTACAAGCGCCGCTGCGTTCATGGACCCATACCAGCAGAACGTCACGCAGGACGCTCTTGCCGAAATGCAGCGTCAGGCTGCGATTCAGCAGAACCAGTTGAGCGCACAGGCCGTTGGCGCCGGAGCTTTTGGCGGTAGCCGTGAAGGCATCGCACAGGCAGAACTAGGGCGTAATCTGGCCGACATGCAGAGTCGTCGCATCTTTGAAGATGCAAGTCGCAACTTTAACCAAGCTCAGAATGCAGCGCAGACAGCCTTTGAGAACCAGCAGCGCCGCCAGCAAGGCGTAGCGCAGCTTCTTGGTGGTCTTGGAAGCACTGTGTCTCAGGAGGCCACTCGACTAGGTGCTGGAATTGGTAGCTTGGGCAGCGCACAGGCTCAGTTGGCGGGTACGGGTCAAGGTCTTATAGGGCAGCAGGCGCAAATGTTCTCGCAACTGGGTGCTACAAACCAGACGCAAGCCCAAAGAGAACTGGACGCTGCAAGGCAGGCTGAGTTACAGCAGTCCTACGAGCCGTTCCAGCGTATTAGCTTTATGAGCGACATCTTCAAGCCACAGATTGGTTCCGCACAATCCACACTGGGTGTTCAGGTGGCACCGTCTCCAAGTCCGCTATCTCAGGCTGTTGGCGCAGGTATTGCAGGTTTTGGCATAAACAAGGCCATTGGTAACCCGTTTGGCGATCTGTTTGGGAGCCCATAATAATGATTCAGAGACGCCGCCCGATAGAGTCCGCCATAGCTGAACGCAAGATGTTTAATATGGGGGGAATGGCTGTTCCGATGCCGCAACCCACATACATGGACTTGATTCAGCAAGGCATTATGGGTATGCCGCAGCAGCCGATGGGTATGCCGCAGCAGCCGCAAGGCATCATGGCGTCGTCCCAGCCCTTGGTTGATGCTATCGCAGCCGATGCTAACAATCCCGCTGGCGGTGATACACTGTCCATGGCCCAGGGTGGTGCGGTAGGTTTTGCTAATGGTGGGGTTCAGTATGATCCTGCCGTTTCTGCTGAAAGATCGGTTAGACTTCCTTCGCGAACTCCTTCTGAAAACCTTCAAACACTATTTCCTGCTGAAAGAGCCGCCGGTCTTCTTGATCAGGTTGATTTAACGAAAATCGACATTGGAAAAGGGCCGGGGGAACTTTATTCGGACAAGCCGTCCATTACCCGTAGAATCTTGGGCATGGTTCCGGGACGAGTGGGGACAGCCTTGGAAGACGCCGCACAAGTTGCTGAAACAGCCGCTGACGTTGTTGACTCTTTCTTAGGTGACAGATTCCGTGGCCAACAAAATATTTTAGCGTATCTCTTCAGCGAGGAAGAGGAGGCTTCCGGTCGAAACTTGAATGAGCGTTACGGTCTTAAAGAGATACTGTCCCGTATTTCTCCTGAATTAAAAAAACAGAATCCAAATATCGAACGGGACATATTGGAGATTGGGGCTAACCTCGTTGGAAAGACCGGATCTCAGCGAGAATATATGGAAACTGTTGCTGATCAATATGCCAAGCAACAGGAAGCACCTTATCGTGAAGGTTACTCAGCCGCCATAACAGATGCTAACCGTGGACAAGTGGACGCGGTTCCAGACGAAGGATTCCCCGCACCGCAGCAGACCGGTGATGAGGGTGAGTTCTATCGAGAAGAACTGAACAACAAGATTGATGAGTACCGAATTGCCATGGGCCAAGGTCCAGAAGCTCCAGAAGCTCAGATGAAGTTTGCTCAAGAGCTTTCGGCAAATCCTGGGTTCTCACAATCGTTTAAGGATGAAGTGTTTCAGTCGGCGGATGTGGGATCTCCTGTAGATGCTGGCGCAGTTACCACTCTAGAAGAGTCTCAGAAAGAGCCTCCAGTTTCCGGAAGAATAATGTCTGTTCGGGAAATGCCTTCAGACGAAAGCGCATTTGAAGGCTTAGTTCCTAGAGGTGATCAGGAACAAGCTGCCGCTGCTACCGGAGACGCAATGTTCTCAATAGGAATGGATGACACCTTGGCTGGAGGAACTGGTCCCACGGGAACAGAAACACCCATAACCAGCGCATCCAACCCAGACAAACCTCCGGTCATGGCTAAAGACTCTGATCTGTTTGCGGCTTTAACTCAAACGGGTAAGGGAACGGACGAAGATGTCCAAGCCGCTTCGGTAGATAGTGTTGTGTCCAGAGCTTTAAAAAAGACAGAGGGTGATCAAACCATTGATGTGAGTGTTTTGAAGCAGGACTTGGAAGCACTTCTTCCAACTATTGAGGATGATCCAGAAACAACGGGTCTTCTAACAATAATGCTGGGCGCTTCTATTGCTGGTGGGGAGAGCCCCAACTGGCTAACCAATGTGAAGACCGGAATGCAAGCCGCTCTTCCCGCTTTAATAAATCACAAAGAAAAGATAAAAAGCAAAAAACGCGAAAGAGATATGTCGATTGCCAAGATGGCTATCCAACAGAAACTTTCGCTGGAATCTGAACAACGCGCTGAAGCCCGTACTATTGCGACAGAAGGCAGGGCTGAAGCCCGTGCCATTAGAACGGAGGACCGGGCTGCTGAAAGAGCTAGACTCAAAACGAATCAGTATATTACTCTTCGGCCAACGGACATTGATCGAGGCGCCCTTGTGGATGGCGAAGAAGGCACAATCACCATTCCTAAAATGATGCCTTTGACCTTGGATAGTTACGGAGTAGATCGACTTCAAAAACTAAACGTGCCTATTATAAAAGTTGGCGAACCCACATTTAAGCTTGAGGATATTCTTACAGGTAGCGGCACTACAAACCTTGACGCGAAGGCACTTAATCGGGGGTACACTGAACCGAGAAATGCCCCTTCAGCGCCGTTTAAGAGCTTTGGGGATGATTTTAATTATCGTTATATGGAACCAAAATTTTCATCCATTGCTCAAGCAAACGCGCTTGGTCTAGCTATGCCAAAAGCAATTATTAGCACTGGCGAAGCAGAAGCTCTTTTCAAAGCTTATAAAAGAAACGTTAAAAATTATGAGGGTATGTATACCGCCCTTAATGATTTGAACGACATAGCGCAACAAAACAGATTGGTGGGAACTGGAGCCATCAGTCAGCAAATAGGAACGTCTTTAAAAGGTCTTTCCGGCGCAAAATTTTTAGACGGTTTTGGAATAGATAAATTTGCAAGCCAACTTTTAGACGGCGCAGATTTATCCGATAGAGACAGCTTTACAACAAAAGGCCGTTTATTGCTGGCTAAAATGGCCCCAATTATTTTGGGCGAAAGCGGTAGAACTATTTCCGATGCTGACCGCATTCGTGTTGCTCGATCTTTAGGATTTGAAGTTGATTCTGGTGTTGATCAAAATGGTGATCCTATATTTAAAGGCATCACGGGATTCGACAGTAGAATTCTACAGAATCCAAACACAGTGATGGCAGCAATCAATGAAACTGCGGCACTGGTTAGAGATCGGTACGAAAAAATACACTCAATATACGATCAAGAAATGTCTAGATTTAACGTTAACGTTCCGGGCTTAAAATCTTTTGCGCCAAATACGCCTAGACAAAAAACACCTCTTCTCCGGTTTAATTTGACGGGTAAAGTGTAGTGGGACAGATAACAATAAATACGCCCCAAGGTCCGGCTCTTGTCGATATAGCGGGAGACACAATCACTCAAGAGGAGCTTGCTCGTCTGCGTGAACTGGCACCGCCTGCGGAAGGCGAGACGTTTGACTACACTGTCGTAGAGACGCCTGCTGAAGAAACGCCTCAAACTGAAGCGCCCCAGCCCGAATCTGAACCGATTGACGGAGAGATTGAAGACATATCTTTCCGATATCAAGTCGCTCGGATGGATAACGACGAAGAAAAAACGAATCTTCTTAACCAGCTTTTGGGTCAAGGGACGTTTGAACGTGTTGCGCCAGACACTTTTGTCGTTGATCAAGCTCAAGTAAGTCCTGAGATTAGGCAAAAATACGGACTTGGAGACACTGGAAAAGTCTACGTAGACAAACCCGGATTTACCTGGAGAGACGTTGTAGATTTTGGAGGCGAATCTGGTCCAGTTGTTGCCGCTGCGGTAGGAGCAAGCCTTGCCGTTTCTGGCATGGCGGCTCTTCCGGCCATGCTTGTTGTTGGAAGCGCGGCGGCGGGTGCTAAAGCTATCGATGAGGGTATTGAGTGGTTGCAGGGCTTGAACAAACAATCCGCTGGAACGGTGGCCGCGAACATCGCCATTGAGGCCCCCCTGAATGCTGCGTTTGAAGGTTTTGGTCGAGTCATAGCAGCCGGTATCGGAAGGCTGTTTAAAGGACCGGGGGCAGAAGTGTCCGCAGCTAGGATTGCAGAAATACAGCAGAAGTCTGGTGTATCCTCTCGTCAAGCGACAAAAATAGCTCAAGAGGAGGCTAATCAGAGTTTTGCAACGGCTGTTCGTGCGGGTGCGGCACCGACTATACAGGCTGCTACAGGCAAGTCTTTGGCCGCTCGTGTTCTGGCAATTAACGAAAAAATTATACCTAATCCCAAAGTTGGGCGCAGAAATGTCCAGTATATTGAAAAGCTCGTAGAAGATGTTCAGAGTGGTGCACTGAAACAAGAAGATGCGCTTAAATTAATGAAGGCCGAATACGATTCGATAGCGGCTTCATTGAATGTCAAGCTAAACGATCCGGATCAAATGTTTAAAGTGATTCAGGACCACCTTGACGGCGTTGTAAAAACCGAACTCAAAGCGTTTGAAGACGCCTTTGTTCCTGCCGTTGGAGTTCCTTCTCAATATGTTGAAGGCGCCAAGCTGGCTGCTGATTTATTTAGGGCCGAGTCCGCAGCAGCGTACAACATGGCCCAGCAGCAAATTGGTAAACAAACCTTATTTGACTTAAAGCCTATAACGGAGACTATCGAACGTCTCAAAGCAGAGAATAGGTTTGTCCCGTACACAGGTAAATTGTTTGATGAGATAGAAAAGGCTGCAAACTCAGGAGGGCTAAATCTTTCAGATCTTGTTCAATTAAAGCAAGCACTCCGTCTTTCTGCGGGTAGCCCTGATTTGGTTGCAAGTCCCGCACAAGCTGGAATAGCGCAACTTGTAAAGTCTGTTGATGGGGTTCTTGATTCAACGTTTACGCAACTGTCTTCCGATTTAGCTAAAGGATATCGAGTCCTGCGTCATCCCTCCGGAACTTTTGACGACGCCGGAACCAATGTTTCTGGGCGGTATTATCGTGATCCTTTGGGACCCACTGAAAACGAATCGATAAGGCAAGGACTTGCATCTTGGAAAAAAGCCAACGCTTTTTATACAGAAGGCCAAGATGTAATTAACAACACAGCCGTTAACGCGATCATTAAGAATTCTAAGGACAAGTTTTACAACAGCAACATCGACGTTGTTAAACAAATTGTACAACCCGGAAACGCGCCCAAACTTAAAATGTATTTGAATGCGGCAACGCCTTCACCAACAGGTGCAGCAAAATTGTCTCGACCGGGGGCCGTTGAAACAATCGATCAAGTTAAGTCTTTAGTTTCTGGCGCTAATCCAAACTTTGAGGCGGCGGAACAGTTGATTGCTTCTTCTGGCCTAAAAGACGTTCTCCCAACCCTAAATTCTTGGATTGGAAAACTTCCTGCGGATGACGTGTTTAGGACGATGCATGTAAGTCAATATCTTAAAGAACTAGACAGTTTGTCTGGGTTGGCTAAAGCTGGAGCAAATCCACAATTAGTTCGAGAATCTGTGCGTAACGGTTTGGCTCAAGAATGGTCTAAAAGAGCTATTGCCGAGTCTCAAGATCCTATGGGTCGTTTTGCATCAGGACAATTTGCAAACAAGTTCTCTTCGTTAGGAAAAGAAACGCAAGACCTTTTGTTTGGGGTTAAAAACGCGTCACAGATGCGAAACACCATGGACAAGTTCCGCATGTTGGGTGCCGGGCAGGACGATGTTGTTCGAGCGTTCCAAGATCTGCCTCCCGGTTTTGGTTCTTTTGCACCCGGAAGCGTTGAGTCTCAGCTACAGTTGTTCAAACAGGCTTACGAAGGTGCCAAGGTAGTTAGCGACGATGCTTTATCAAAAGCTGTTCAGTCAGGTTCAATAACCAATCCAGAAACGCTTGTAACTTCGTTGTTGTCCAACCCGTCTGGTTACACACGTTTAAAAAGCGTTGTTGGGGATGAGCAGTTAGCTCGTCCGGGCGGTGTTCAGGACATGGTTATGCAGAACCTTGTACGGAACTCTTTCAACGAACTTAATGAAGCCTCTATTCAATCAGGAGCGTGGGGTAAAACTCTAAAAACAAATCTTCTGAAGCAGAATGAAAATGGTGCTTTAGACACAATTTTGGGCAAAGACGTTGTGTCTAAGCTCACTCAAATTTCAGATGAAGCGGTTAAGATTTCGGATGTTCCTATTAAGGGCTACGGGGGTCTTGCGGCGGCTACCGGAGCGATTGCTGTTGCTACGGGAATGTTTTCTCTCAGTTTAGCGTCTGTGCCTGCTGCTGTGGGTTCTTTGCTTCCAATAATCGCTTTTTCTAGGGCCTTGCGTAACAAGAAAGTCTTGTCTTTGATGACCTCTCCAAGAATGAGGGCTAAAGAATATGAGGCTGCTTTACGAGCAGGCGCGGACATGCCTACGCTAAAATCTCTAAAGGCTGGCGGTCCTCTTGTATATTACGCAAACAGATTAAGTAGCCTCGCTGTCCAAGAAGCTTCTTTGGTCGCAGGAAGTGGCATACTTAATGTTCCGCTTTCTGAGTCTGAGAAACAGGTTCAAGAACAGATGAGAACAGGCGTTTCTCCGGCTACCGGACAACCAAAAAGAGATTTACCTGCGTTGCCCACGGGACCGTCCTTTGATCAAATTCGTGGCCAGTTGTCAGGCGTTTCGGGTCCGTCAAGAGCAAGACAGGTTCTTGAAGAACAGGAACGTAGTAAACTTCTAACAGGACGACCCTGATGCAACTCTCCGACCACTTTACCCTGAGTGAGCTTACCAAGTCGTCTACGGCTGAACGGCTAGGCATTGCCAACGAACCAGGGTCCACGGAAGTAGAGAACTTGATCATGGTCTGTGACCAGATCCTTGAGCCTGTCCGTAACCATTACGGTATTCCGTTTGCGCCTAACAGTGGCTTTCGTGATCTTTATCTTAATCGAGAGATTGGATCGTCTGACAACTCGCAGCATGTAAAAGGCGAGGCTGTAGACTTTGAAGTGCCGGGCATCCCGAACAAGGAAGTCGCACTATGGGTCAAAGACAACTGCGAGTTCGACCAGCTTATTTTAGAGTTCTACAAGGAGGGTGTTCCCGATTCCGGTTGGGTACATTGCAGTTACACTCTTTCAAAAAACAACCGTAAGTCGGCTAGGGTTTTTGACGGGAAAACTTGGAGCGCCTTGGGCGAATAGGTTATGGCTTCTTACTACACAGCTGAACAGTTGCAGAACATATATGGTGCTAATATTGCGGCGACAGCCGCCTCCCAAGCCCTCTTTAATGCCGACAATCTAGCGCCGTTATCTTATGAAGATATTCAAAGCACCGCTCAAGCACCTAGCGTTTTACCAGCACAGAAACAATCTCTTTCCGGAGGAATAAGTTCTCTTGGCCTTGAACCATCAAATCTTGGCCTTGGACCATCAAATCTTGGCCTTGGGATTACAGGAACAAATTTTAGTGGTATTAATCCCAGTGTAAATGTTTCAACCCCAATGGGTGATCTTAACATTAGTTTGGCGGACGTAGCCACAAGTGCAGCTATTTCAGCTGTAACGGGAGTCCCTGGTCTTGGAATGGTTGCAAATGCAATTGGAAATGCGTTTGGGCCTTCTACGGGAACGTCGTTTGGCGTTGGTGAGCAAACAGGGTCTGGCATAAGCAGTGGGCAAGTTGCTGGGTATGGCACCACGACTGGGGGACCAACAGGTTTAGGAATCAATGCTTACGGACAAGCCGTTGATCCTAGTGCTGAAGCCACATCAGAAACATCGGCTTCGGTAGCAGAAGCAGCGGCACAAGCGCAGGCAGAAGCGCAGGCAGCAGCAACCGCCGATGCGATGGGTATGGGAGGCGAACCGGGAACTGGGGAAGGACCGGGCGAAGCAGGAGCAGCAGCTTCTGCTGGTATGGGTATGATGGCACAGGGTGGCTTGGTCGGAGCCGCTGGTGGTTTTGCGGATGGCGGCATCATGCAACTAGGCGGGTATTCCGTTGATCAGCGACCCGGCGCTGAGACAAGCAACTTTTATTTACGCACTCCCGAGCAAGGCATCGACTTCGGAAGCTTTGGCGGTGATAAGAACCTTCTCAACCTCACGGGAAACTACGGTGAATCTACCTCAGAAGTAACTCCGGAGGCTCTGGGCATTCCTCAAGAAGCCATAGATTACTTCCGTCTCAAGAATCAAAAACAGGAATCAACTGACTACAATGTTGGAATACGCGCCATGTTCCCGGACGGTGTGGTCCCCGACTTCATGGACAGAGTGCTTCGGCCTGAATATGTAAATGCCAGCTTTGGCCAAAGTGAATCCACGTTCCAAAACGTACAAGGGGACACCTTTACGAATTCTGACAGGCGCCGGGGCATTGGAGGCCAAGGACAGATTCTGCGCGGCATGTTTGGAAACGACGCTCCGACAGTCGGCGTTCAGTACTACGAGCCCGACAAGTTTGATAAACAAATTTCAGGAAACGTTAATTTCCCTGTCGGAAAAGGAAACCTCGACCTTTCTGCGGTAAAATTCATAAATGAAGGTCGCGACAACAGTGAGTCTTTTAAGGCTGGATTCAACTACCCCGTTGGGCCGGGAACTATATCGGCAGAGGGCGAACTTTATAGAGACCAAGAAACAGGTCAGGATGAAAACCGTTTCGGAGCACGTTTTAGGGTTCCACTTAATTAGACTATTTAGCCGAACCCCAGTTCTCGCCCAACCCTACGTCTACCCTAGACGGTATGGATAAACCCGGCGCACAGTTCTCCATCAAACCCTTGATCTCGGCCACCTGTTCATCGCTCTCTATTGAGAAGCAGAGCTCGTCATGAACCGTAAGCATGGGCCAATGTCCATGGTCCATGCAGTCCTTCATCGCTTGCTTGGTCTGGTCTGCCGCCGAAGCTTGGATCAAGCGATTGAGGGCCTTGTATACAAAGGCCACTTGATACCGCTCCGGGTTCATGCTGGCCCAGTTCTTATCTCTCTCCTCAACAGGAGTATTGAGAACATCCGCCCAACGCTCTTCGAGCTTCTCCGCATGGATAGGCTTCTTGTATTCCTTGGAGTAGCCCTTCAACTCACGCATGGGGAAGCGGCACTTACGTCCCAACAAAGTCCTTAGTTCAGAACGCTTTGAAGCGGCGTCCATTACAGAGGATGCCAGCGCCCGGATAAACGGTACTTTCTCGTCGTATTCGTTGCGGAGTTCTTTCGCCTCTTGGAAAGGTATGTCGCCCAAGGTTGCTGCCAGCTTGCCAATGCCCATGCCGTACATGATGCCCAAGTTAATCGTCTTGGCGTGAGTGCGAGTTACTCCGGCCATGTCCGCAACGATTTGATGGAAGTCCAGATCGTCATTTTGATACTGGCCGGCAATCTCTTTTACCTTCTCGTTGTCCTTTGTAGCTGGCGCCAGAGACGCGTAATGCATCATCCACCGTGGCTCTTGGGCGCTGTAGTCAAAGCTGCCCCACCGGCATCCCTCCTCCGGTACAAACAGACCACGGACCAGGGACTTTATCTCTGGATGTCTGGACGGAACTTGCTGCAAATTCGGATTGCTTGACGAGAATCGACCTGACACAGTTCCACCTTCGTCAGAGCGCAACTGGTTAAACTGACAGTGGATGCGGCCATCGTGCTGATGATTAAGAATCGTATCAACAAAGGTCGTATTCGCTTTGTTATACTCACGAATCTCCAGAATTTTCTGAGCAATGGGATGATCGTGGGTTTTGAGGAAGTGCTTTGTAAAGCTGGGCGCGTCTGACTTCTCCGTTCTCTCATACTTGAGACCAAGGTTGTCAAACACCGCAGCCAAACTCTTGGCGTTCCAAGGCTCGAGGTGAATATCTGCCTCATCCTTAACCTCTTTCAGAAGCCTGTCTTCTTTTCCTTGCAAAAGCTTCTTGGTTTGTTCCGCCTTGTCTACGTCAACCCGAACGCCACGACGCTTCATCTCAAAGATCATAGGCAAAAGCGCAAGCTCTGTTTCCAGAATCTTCTCGCAATCGTCCTCAACCAGTTTCTTATGAAGCACGTTCCACAAGCTAAGAGTTAGGGTAGCGTCCATCTCGGCGTAGTTGGCCACCCTTTCTGCCGGCAACTTCCACATCTCTGCCTTGGCATCCACACCATGCTGGCTGGCTGCTCTCCTGAGATCCTCTTCCGCCTTCCGCTGACCAAGGTACGTGGACCCCAGAGCGTTAAGAGAATAACTGAACCTGTTCTCATCAAGCAGGGGCGCCGCAATCATTGTGTCCAGAATACGACCCTTAACCGTAATACCTTCCGATAACAGCCATCCCAAGTCATACTGTGCATTGTGAAACACCACGGACATGCCGTGGTCTAATTGGTCTTGGAGCCACCTGAGTACGAGATCCTTTGCCATGTTCCCCCCACCTTCGTGGGCAATCGGCAAGTAGGCGCTCCACTCAGAGGCGGCGACAGAAATCCCTATAAGGTTTCCATCGTTTCTAACCCACCCTGGCCCCAAGTCTCTTAAATGCGGATCCTTTGTTTCAGTGTCTATGGCGATAATTTTCTCGCCGGACAGGTCCGGTAAATGTTCCGGAGGGAACCAGACCTTCTCGTCAAACAAGTCCTCACGCATCTTTGTTTTCCATCATTGCTGCCCACAAGGCCATGTAAGCAGAAGCGTCAATGCCGTTATCCGGCTTGACCTGACCCATCTCGTTCCTTGCTACCTTTAACAATGCCATGCAAAGGGCAACGTCTTGTGGCTTAACCTCGACTTTTAAGTATGCGCTCCAGAGGTCTGCCGCCCTTTGGTGCATGGTGGTGTAGTCGCCATATTGCTTGGCGCGATCTCCGCTTACCAGTGACGCTGCTGTTTTTAATGTCTCGTCTGGTTTCATAGGTCGTAATACCGATTCGTTTCCGGCAGCATTATATGCAGCGCCTTCTTAGTCCTCGTAACAGCGACATAGTACACCCTGTGTTCAGTCGCCGGATTCCTTTGATATTCCTTGTGAGCCGCATAAGACAAGTCCGGAATGACCAAGACGTTGTCGGCCTCTCCGCCCTTCATTGAGTGTATAGTACTAACCTTTATTCGCGGATTACGCACGTTGTCTTTGCGCTTCAACGCATTGAGAACGTAGTTCTTTGTGTCTAGGTCAATCTTGCCCAACGCTCGATGCCACCGGACAGAACCATCCAGAAGTAGCCCCATGCCGTCTTGAGCCTGCGACATACTGATCATGGCGTCCGGATCAAGCCCCAAAAGGGCCTTGGAACGCGCTCCGAAGCCCCGTGAGTAGCCTTTCTCCATTTCCATGAAGGTGTAGACGTTTCTTATCTTGGTGGGCGTCAGCGGCTCTCCTTTGGCCCATTGCTCCCAATCGTGAAGTGCTTCGTATGTTTTGGCCGGAATACTGGGGTGACCGTTCCGGCTGTAGACCCAACCATCGTCGCGCAAAGCTTGGGCATATTGGGAAGCAATCCTGTTTGTCCGCGCCATGACGCACCACTCCCCCTCATGAAACGGCACATCCCAAATGCTCTGGTGAACGTGGACGCTGCCTTCTTCATCCTTGGGTCGCCAAGTCTTCGGCGCTCTGCCCTCAATCCGACAGACGATGTTCTGTGCTTCCTGCCACGTTGTCTTGGATAGGCGATAAGATTGCTCAAGAACCGTTTTCTTCTCTGTCGCGTTTAAAAACGCTCCAACATCCGCCCCCTGGAATCCCATAATGGCTTGGTCATCATCGCCCGTGAACACCTGTATGCGGGGTCTCTTCCGTAGTACATCGACCATGGACCATTGAAGGGTAGACAGATCCTGCGCTTCATCTACAAACAGCGCGTCTATGTCCGGACCATCTGCTGATCTAACGAAATTTGATATCATGTCCGTGAAGTCGATCTTCTTGCGGACCCCTTTGTAATCCTCATAGGCCGATACCAAACGTTTGAGTTCAGACCAATCGATACTGTAATCCCCCAACTGCCTGTGCATCTCCTCAAGGCTCAAGCCCTTACTCCGAGACAGGTGGTACTGGCTCATATAAAAGTCGCCCTTGGACACCCCTACAGTGTCAAAGTCGGTTTCAATGTCAGACCGCCCCTTGTTTCCAAAAGGTATCCCAACAGCTTCGCCAATCTCCCGCATCTCCGCAGGACCAATAACTTCGTCTGAGCTATAGCCCCCAGCCCGGAAAGCCATGGAGTGAAGCGTCTGGAAGTAAGGCATGTCCCGCTCGTCAATCCCCCAATCTCGGCACACACGCTCTCGACTTTCCTTTGCAGCCTTTCTGGTGAAAGAAACACAGGCAATACGGTCTGGAGGTATGCCCTGTTCAATACACTCACGTATCTTATTGGAGTTGGTCTGGGTCTTACCCGTGCCGGGTGGCCCAAGGATGGTTTCATGCTGATCGGTCAAAACGGTGGATCCTCTGGCTCAAAAGTTACGTCGGGCAGGTCAACCTCGCCGCGATGCATCTCCGGTACACACCAAACACGCACAGACTTCCAGTTATCATTGTTGTCTCTGAAGCGATAAGTCTTGTCGGACTCCGCTCCATTGTTCATCTCTTTCAGACGCTCGGTGATCTGACCCCGTGTGTATTGCGTAAAGTTATTGCGCTTTAAGAAATCCTGTAGAGAACTAAGCTTGAAGTATGTCAGGCCCTCGTCGGTCCACGGCTTACCTGTCAACAGTTCTTCTGGGCTGTGTGCCTGTATCCTCGAAGTGCAGAAGATTTCCAGCAGTTCCACGAAGAGACCCTTCTGGGTCAACTCTTCCGGCACAGATATCCTTGTTGCATCGCTCAACAGGCTATCCACCAGATCGCGCCAATCGGCTTCCTTCATCCGCGCTGGCATCTTGTACATCTGCTCCATGCAAGCCCTCTGGAACTCCACTTGCATCTGTAGCTGCTTGGTAGACAACTCCAATCTCGCACCGTCCACGTCCACGAACCAGACAGGAGGCTCAGACTCTACGACCGTCAAGCCGCCGACAGGGACATGAGAGTTGGCATCGCCTACCCCGAACTTACGCGACCGGCACAATGACTTGTTGCAATGCCCGTGCAGCGGCTCAGACTTACAGGTGTAGAAATACTCTTTCTTCTCCAGCTGTTCCTGCACAAGGACCACTTCCCGCGCCGGCAGAGGAGGATTGCAGTAATCCTGGTTATGCTTCTCCAGAAGCTCCTTCCAATCGTTTGGCGCGGCCTGTTTGTAGTACACACCCACGTTCAGAAGAGTCATGTTCCGGCCACCTTCCGGTGTGCCGAACTCAGTAAGTTGCTGGAGGCAAGGCGGTCCATCGGGCAAGACCCCGTTATCGCCGCCCAAGGATATGTTGGCCAACTGCTTGGCAGTTACCCGCGCCTTCTCCGCCGCCGTCAGGAACTCTGCCAGTGACATAGAGTCACCGTTCTTCTTCAGCGCATATCGGGTGGTGTACTTCGCGTTCTGATAGGGCAGATTGATAAAGTTACCCACGTCGCCGCGTTCCGCCAGCAGTTCTTCCTGCTTCGGAAATATCTCGCAGTTGCCCCAGCCCAAAGCCGATGCAAACTCCGCCAGACGGTCGCGCATCTCGGATGCCGCAACCCGCTCTGACATAAATAAAAACAAATGAGCGCCGCCAGACTTGGATCGACACATGACCAAGGGCAGCTTAAACCTCTTAACCTTCGCTAGGAGAACCGGAAGGTCGAGGCTGTAGTCGTCTATATCCAACGCGCCGAACTGGCACTTGTTGGTCTCGTCAATAGGAATAGACCCAACGCCAAGAGAGCCGTCCAAGTGTTCTTGAACGAGCTCCACGGTCAACGGTTCACGGACAATGTTATACTTTGCCTGTTGCTTGCCGTTTTTCTGGCGACCTAAAACGTCTGTCTGTCCATGGGCTCCTTGAGATCCGGTAAATAGATCAAGAAACCTCTGCGCTGAATCTTCCATCAGAATAAACGGGACCCGCTGTTAGGCGGGTCCCTGTCACTCAGAACGGCACGTCTTCGGTTGATTGATCACTAATGGCCTCAACCTCGGCGGGTGGAGGAGCAATCTTCAGTTCTCCCGAACTGATCGACGTGTGCAACTCCCGGCACTCAGTGTACGCCTCCATCGATGGAACAGCGCCTTCCAAAGCAATGCTCCACGACCCCCACGATCCTTTGTCGTTGCCGTCTTCGACAGACTTGAGGCGATACGTACTGGCAAACGAGGGCATGGTCTTGCCGTTGTGCTTCTGCATCATCATCATCGACAACCAGAGGCGGCTCTTCTTCAGCTGCGTCTTCTTCATATCGACAATCGCATTCTCAAGGTTGCCGTCTTCATGAACGATCTTGATGTAATGCTGGGCGGTGCGGACCAGTTCGTTGCCGTTGTTAAGCAACTCCATACCGGAGTCCTTGTCTCGAACCGCTGTACGAACATCGTTTGAGTCCGCCGCCAGTTCGCCCAAGAATCCACCGCCTTGGTTACGCGGCACGAATTCCAGAAACTTCATCTGGAAATGCACCGGGAGCACAATGACGCCGTCGTCAGCATCCCAAACCTTGTTCGTCACGGTGTTGAAGATGTCGCCCTGACTAGCACCTTCGATAAAAGCCGCGTCACTCTTCTTCAGTTGTGGTGACAGAGCTTGGATGATCCTCAAAAACGGTATCTGAAGATCCGATGACGTTACTTCTTCAAACCCAAACCCCGCGTCGTCTTCAAAAGCGGCGGCGAGTTCTGCTGGTAGTTTTCCGTTTGATTTAGCCATAGTTCATTCTCCTTTAATTTTTGCGTATGTTCCAATAGATGCGTTGAATAGTTCCAGGTCGATCTCCTGACCCGTCTCCACGCGTTCCTTAATTAACTTTTTAAGGGTGGATGGTTCGACCCATGTCTTAGCGGCAGTGTCGAAGCCTTGGTCTTCAAGATCCGCTTGCATTGCTCTAGCCCTGTTGTCTTCAGACACGGGAAACGAAACGCTGACCTGATTCTTTATAAAGTCAGACGCGCCGATTTCTCGTAAATGAGACAACGCAATGTCGCGTTGCAGAGGATCTTTCGGCATCGTGCCGTTGACATAGGTGGCAAGACTAATCTTGTTGCCACCAACCTTGGCTTCCTCCAAGCCCGTCTCCTGCATCTTCGCCGGAATTAAATCGTGTAAGTAACGATTCTGTTCCCGCTTGAGGCTTTTGGCCTCTTCTTCAGCAGCAACAAGCTTGGTTTGGATTGCTCCAAGGTTTCGGATCATGGACGCTAACTCGGTCGCGCCCTCGGTAGTAAGGTCTTCAAACGCATCAGCATCAGCACTGGCATCAGCTTCTATCGTTTTCCATAAGTCTTCATCACTCATAACGTATCTCCTCGTCAGGGTTTAAGTTCTCAATGCCGCCGCCGCGCAACAATATCTTCGTGGGATAGTAGGACTTCTCCATCCTGTCCCATTTCAAAATGTTAACGCGACCGTGGTTTAAGTCCGCAGCTATCGCAAAAGACACCCCGATAATCGCAGGGTCGCCCATGGCCAAAAGCCAATCGTCATCCGTGAAACTCCGAAGCTTGCGTCGTATCTGCGATACGATTCGAGCCGGGTTAACATGAATCTGATCAAATGGATTTGTGAGCGGTTCAAGGTCACCCCACTTAGCTGCGGATACGATATTCACGCGGGGGTTCTCTTGGGTAACGTAAACTTTAGCCATTCATCTCTCGCTTTCTGAATGTCGCCACATTAATCCATGATTTTGCGCTTTGCAACAGGAAAATTACACTATATAGTGTCTATCATGGACTACGAGTACAAAACCAAGCCTTACAGACACCAAGATGATGTTCTGAAGAAATCCTGGTCGAAAGAAAACTGGGCATTCTTTATGGAAATGGGGACCGGCAAGTCTAAGGTCTGCATAGACACCGCGTCAATGCTTTATGAGGCCGACAAGATCGACACGTTTATCGTTGTTGCTCCCAAGGGCGTCTACCGCAACTGGTCCAACATCGAAATACCCGCGCACATGCCTGATGTTTACTATCAGGCGGCGTTGTCTTCGATCTGGAGCCCCAACCCTAGAAAAGCACAGAAGGCGGATCTGGCAAGCTTCATGCGCCCGACAGAAAGCTTCCGCATACTGGTCATGAATGTTGAGGCTCTCAGTACGAAGAAGGGGCAGAAGTACCTCTTTGAGGTTCTACGGGCGTCAAAGGCCTTGCTTGCGATTGATGAGTCTACCGCGATCAAGTCTCCGAAGGCATCAAGAACAAAGGCTCTGTTGAAGATGTCTCATCTGGCAGAGTACCGTCGCATACTTACCGGGTTTCCCGTTACGCAATCGCCTATGGATTTGTGGTCGCAATGTCGATTTATGAACAAGGATCTACTGGGCCAGGCCGGCGATAACTTCTTTCAGTTCCAATATCGCTACGCAATCATGAACAAGCGCACCATGGGCGCCCATTCGTTCAACCAGATCGTTGGATATCGCAACCTCGAGGAACTATCAGGGCTGTTAAAGAAGTTTTCAAGCCGTGTCATGAAGGACGAGTGTCTGGATTTGCCTAAAAAGATTTACACTCAGAGAAATGTAGTCCTGTCAACAGACCAAGCCCGTATATATGACGACTTGAAGAAGTATGCGCTTGCCCATATCGAAGATGAAGAGTTCATGACCACCACAAACGTCATGACCCAGCTGTTGAGGATGCAGCAGGTCCTGTCTGGTCACTCAAAAACAGATAGCGGCGAGACGATAGAGGTTAAAGACCATCGTCTGGAAGAGCTAATGGGCTGTCTTGAAGAGACCGAAGGCAAGGCAATCATCTGGTCTAGGTTCAGGTACGATATCAAACGTATCGCAGAGGCGCTTGCCAAGAAGTACGGGCCAGGGTCCACGGTTAGTTACTTCGGTGACACGTCGGACACGGAGCGATCAGAGGCTATTGAGAGTTTTCAAAATGGCGAGGCCCGGTTCTTTATTGGGAATCCAATGACGGGCGGTTACGGGATTACACTGACCGCCGCCACTACCGTCATCTATTTTGCCAACAGCTTTGATCTGGCTGTGCGGATGCAGTCTGAAGACCGGGCGCACCGCATTGGTCAGAAGGAGCACGTAACATATATAGATTTGATTGCGGAAGGGACGATTGACGAACAGATCGTCAAAGCCCTGCGCGATAAAATGGATATCGCCAGTGTGGTGATGGGAGAGGAACTGAAGGAGTGGCTGAGATGACGATAAGGCCTGACAAGTCTTATCAGTTGGGAGCCGGGCGCCTCCTTCGCATGTTTATTGGTGAGATGCAGACTTTAGGCTTCGACACGGATGAAATTATTAGGGCGGTTATAGAGGAGTGCCATCCGGACTATTTAGAATCCTTCAACGAAATCCAACATCAACTTAATCATTTAGAGGAAATTACAAATGCCTGACATTAAGAAATACAAATCCGTTGCCGTGCCAATTCCTACATGGGAAAAGCTTTGGGAGATGGCTGAAAAGAACCACCGCTCACCGGCCCAGCAGATATCCTTCTTGGTGGACGTGTCCGAAAAAGCCCCCAGTGACGCGGATGTCCTGTCCAAGTTTGCGGCAGTCAAGTCATGAGTATCGAACCAACTTCCGAAGAAGAGCGCCTACAAAGCCTTTACGAGGAAATACGATTTTTGTTGGAAGGCCGTGGTGAAGTGTCGGCCACAGGCCAAGCAATTGTCCTGATGAGAATTGCTATTGAGAACGGTGGCGCAGAACTTAGCATGACGGGAATCATGCATGTCATATCCAGTATGATGACGCAGACACTTGGTATCATGTCTGAGGACGAGGCCAACTTTCGATCTTACAATGATAAAGAAACCCAGAGGAATGAGCTCGAGGACATTTTACGTAACTTTGAACAAGACAAGACATTAAAGCACTAAAAATGCCGCAGCACTGGGCCAACATACTAACGGATATCCGTAAGGAAAGTGGCCTTACCCGCTCGGATCTTGCAAGACTATCCGGCGTCGGCGTCAGCACTATTGAGAATTACGAGAAGCACAAGATAGAAGAGCCATCCATCTATAAGATTGAGGCTCTTTTAAACGCCATGGGCTACGAGCTCGACGCTATTCAGCCCTGACCGCGTCTCTTCTTTTGTGATCCTCGGTGACAGGACTTCGGACCCAGCTTCTTGCAAATGTTAAGCGGGTGCGGCTTGTTGCGGCGGCGGACGCGAGTCCGAATCTTGTAGTTCTGGGAAATCTTCTGCGCCATCTAATTACCTTTCTGCGCGTAAAACACATGACCGCCAATCTGGTCCAACCGCTCAAGCTTATCCGCCCATGAAGGATTAACCCAAGTAGCGTGGTAGTGCGTGGCGTCCTCAATCCCCGTCATCTTGACCGTTCCCGTAAGCAAGAGCTTCGACAGATCTTGGGCCACGGACCAGGGTTGCTTCTCTGCTGGGCGCTCCGGCTTGCCATCGCAATAGTAGCTGAACTGGCACTTGTGCCTGACCGGGTTGCCATTTCGATACTTGCCCTGCCTGACGACGCCGCACACCGTATTCGGGTAACGGTCATCGCGGACCCTGTTCTGAATTACAACGCCCACGGCCAACATGCCGCGCCAGCCCTGATCTCGAGCTTCGTAGTACATGGCCTCGGCCAGACAAGACTTATCTTCGCTGGCTTGGGCAGGTATTGGTACTGCCAGCCCTATGAGCAGTGCTACGAGCAGCGCCGCCATTGCGAGGCA
>UEXM01000249.1_pt1 | contig 31521 bp, 43 predicted proteins | sample 1796661 | NCBI WGS metagenome assembly UEXM01 (sample SAMEA4772469, study PRJEB27181) | metagenome
TTCTGATTTAGGCCCATTTAGAGGTGGGTACGTGTGGTACTTCGCTAAAAGCATTGGAGCCAATGGAAGTGCGTTACTTATAGACGACACAGGCACAATACGTGACATAGTAACATGCCCTTAAATGATGAGTGTGAACAACAAAATATTTACATATGAGTAATTTAAAAACAATAAGCTACGCTCCTATTGCAAGGGGTTGGACATCATTTCACTCCTTCTACCCTGAATGGATGCTTGGCATGAACAGTCAGCTATACACCTTTTACCAAGGTAAACCCTGGAAACACTATTCCAACCCAGTTAGAAATTCATACTATGGAGCAGCTAGTGTGGCTTCGTCTGTTCGGTTTGTTTTTAATGATCAACCTACGGAAGCTAAGATGTTTAAAACATTAGAGCTTGAAAGCTTACAGCAGTGGACAGCTGATTTATTAAGTGATTTACACACTGGGCGAATAGAGTCTACTTATTTTGTTCTGAAAGAAGGTTCGTATTTCACCAACGTAAGAAGATCAGGTACTGAAACAGGATTAAACGTAGATTGGTCTCAAATATCCACACAAGGAATAGGAGATGCGTCTAATGTTATTCCGGGTAACCCCGTTAGAATTGAATTTGCTTTAGGGTTGAATCAACCTTTAAATCCACTTATAAACTCTTTTGTTGCTGGTACAGCTGTTGGTGATGTGGCTTACTATGAAGTGGGTGGTGTGTTGTTTGAAATAGGAGTTATAACAGCTATAAACCGTACCTCTTTACCTCAGTATGTTGAAATCACTAATCCTTTAAACACCCCTGCTGTAGGTAATTTTATATTTACAAGTAAAAACGCAGAGATAGAATCTTATGGATTAAGAGGTCATTATGCGGAAGTTACACTTACCAACCTAAGTTCTTCGTTGTCGGAATTATTTGCTGTGAATTCAGAAATATTTAAGAGTTACCCTTAATTTAGTATCTTTGTAAAAACTGCGCTATCATGTATAAATATATTTTTAATCTTCTTTTATTTTCTTTTCTAATATACCTTGATGAACTATTAGGTGGAGACTCTTATTCTAAAGCAATAGCTCCAGCATTAGTTCTTTCACTAGCTCAATTTGGATTATCAGCCAAACAAAAGTCAGAGGCAAAAGCAGAACAATCTATATTAGATACTAAGCTAGATGTAGCTAAAAATAAATTAGACAATGTTGAGTTTGTAAATAAACTACAAGCCCTTCAGGTTCCAAAGAACATTAGAGGTCTAATGGCTGCTGAAAGAGCAGAAACATCCACAGTAGAAGCCCTGCAAGAAGGGGGCTCTCGTGGTGCAGCTAATATATCTAAAGCTGTTCAAGCAAGCACTGACGCTCAACTTGCACTAACAGAAGAAGATAAGAGAGCTCAGTATATGGCAGGCTTAGAAGTCCAAAGACAGGAACAGATGACTGACACATTAAACAAGCAACAAGATATTAACATTCAAATGGGAGAGATTGCCGGACTACAGCAAGCTGGTAAGGAGCAAAGGATGGCAGAAAACGCAGCTAAAAACTCAATGGCTCAAGCAGCAACTGGCATACTTACCTCAGGGGTAAAAGCAGCAAATTCTGGTATAGCTCAAATGAAAATAAATCAACAGATAGGAAGTGTAGAAGCGGACTTAGCAGCTGGTGTAATTGATCAAGCGCAAGCAGACGCTATGATAGCAAAATTAAAACAAGGTGGAGCTATAGCTAAAGCAACAAACCCTTTTACCACCGCCCCTAATATTAGCGCTTTAACTCAACCTGTAGCGGGAGCAGTAGCGGGAGCACAAGGAGCAACAGGAACAGCGGGACTTACAACAGGGTTAAATCCAACTACAGGAACAGGAACAGGAACAGGTCTTGTGTCGGCTAATGTACCTGTTACAAATTCTACACCTACTATGAAGTATGGATTAGATGTAAGTTTACCATATGATCAATTAAATGTAGGTCAAAAAAGCGCTATCTTAACTAGTAATGAATACACTCAAGGATCTAACCAGATGCCAGCGGGAATGGATGAGTTTAAATCTGCATATGAGCAATGGCATGAGGCAACATATCCTGGTCAACCAGTAGTATACGCAGGAACAGGCGCACCTGGTGGAAAGATGGAGGCATTTGAAGCAGCTTTAGGATATTAAAAAAATAAAATGGCAAACGGATTAGCAACATACATAGGTTATGAAGCGGTAAACCCAACCGACTTCTCTAAAATGCAAGAGGAATTTCAAAAAAATCAAGCAGCTTTACAGAAACAAAACCAAAGACAAGAGGATAAAAAAATAAAATCATACAACACAGCTCAATCAGGTATCTATGACTTTTCTAATAAGATAGACCAAGGGTTGTCAGGGTTTATAGCTCAAGCAGTTAATGATGGTAGAAATGCGTTGTTCTTTGAAAATACCAATGACACTGGTAAGTCAGCTGCTGAAGTTCAGATGTATAATAATAACTTGAAAAACGACTTTGCTGCTTACAAAATGTTCTGTGAAACTTATGAAGAAAACTTTGCATCCTTCGCAGATAGGGCTAATCTAAACCCAAAAACTCAAAAGTCTTTTGCAGGTCCTTTGGAAGCACAATACTTTCAACCTAAATACGCTAATCAATCAGACTTCTCTCATCAAAAAGCCATTTACGATAATAATGGTAGAATGTATATTAACACCGTGGACGATAATGGTAATGCTATAGGTAACTCTACTCCAGCTGCTGTAAATAATATAATAAACATAAAGAACTATCAGTCTGATTACGTTGATGCTGACATGGTGGTGTCTAAATTTAGCGCTAACCTAGGACCAATGCAAGTAGCTTACAATCAAGCTGGAGTAGGTCCAGGTGGAGTTGTGCAACATATAACATTAGAAGGGTTAGCTAACAAGTACAATGCAATGAACCCTAATGCAGCGAAGGATTTTAAGGGTATGTACGATGGTGTGGTGACCAGTGCGTATAAAAGTGTAATGGCACAACCAAATGTATCAGCTAATGTTTTAATGAATTCGGGAATGGATGAGTTTTTTGTTTATGAAGATGGGGTTACTAGTGGGGAATTTGCTTTAGGAAATAGAGATAAAAAACTTGGAATAAAAATGGTTGTTAATAGCTCCGGTCAAATGGAAGCTGACTTAAGTGATTATCAAAAAGACTTATTATACACCTCTATACAAGACACTATCGATGGGCAAATTGGGTTTAAAAATGTTCAGAGAACAGATAGGGCAGGTACTAAAGCGGCTGGTGCAGCCAAAAAACGACATAGTGATTTAGATTTAGCACTAAGGATGAGAGCTGGTGAACCAGCAGCCATAGATGAAGGTATTAGTTTTTATAATAATTCACCAGGCTTAAAAGATAGTGATAAGATAATGTCGTATAGATTAAGTCCTGAAAGGTTTACTACGGTAAATGGCGTAGGTCAAGAAATTTCTTACAACATAGGGGAGTTTACAGGAGATGTAGCAGATAAAGATCAAATATATACAGACCTAGGTCAGTTGTTTAGAATATTAGATAGAAAGGCTTACGCAACTTCAGCCTCTGCGTCAGCAGGAGTTCAAGATGCTATAGATGGATTAGAGCCTTCGTTTGCACAAGACCTTGGATTATATGAGTATCAAGGAACAAGAGGTAAGGCGTTAGATATAGATGAGAAGGATTACCAAGGATTAATAAACTCTCTTAGCTTTGGTCTAGGAACTCAAACTGGCACAACAACTGTAGGTGATAATGTCGGGAACTTTGTTACAAACTTAAATGAAATAGTTAACTTTGATCCGGTTAAAAAAGTAGCTGGAGATCCTACTGGAGGTGTAGCTGTTGGTGCGCAAAGCGGCACAGGAGGTTCTATAATAAACAGTGTTAAAATGTATAACTTGGACGGCAATAACGCTCAAACAAACACAATATCTTTAAGTGGTGCGGATGTCAAAGACAAAGGGGCGTTTGTTTCTGGTTTTGTAAATAGCGGTTCAAAGGATGCTTTTATGCAGGTGACAAGAGACGATCATGCCGGCAACTCAACAGGAAAAAATTATATAGAAGTAGAAGTAAAAGGTGGGCCAGACGGAACAGATACTAAGACATTTAAATTTCAACTGTTCCCAGGAAACAATGTTGATCCACAGCTGTTTGATAAACAAAACAAAAAAGAATATCTAAACTTATTAAACTTCTCAAGAGAGCCGAAAAGAACAAAAGCTCAGTATTACGGAGCAACACAAGCCGGTAAACCATTTTCTACAACGTACGATCCAGCAGTATTTAATTTATAATAAGTTATGAGTAAAGAGAATTTAATAAATGATTTTATATTAGAAGCTACTCAAGAAGCTCCTAGTCAAGAAAAAGTAAACGCTATAGTTAACCAATATGATAATGACGATGACTTAATAAACGACTTATATGTTCATTATAAAGGTGAAGCACCAGACGCTGAAAGACTAAATGTTGTTAAGAATCAGTACTTAAGCACCACTGAAACTCCAGTAAAAAAAAAAGAAGAAACACAAGAGGTTATTTCTCAAGAGGATGTTACGGTTTCAAATTCCAGTGGAGAGGAAACTACTACTTTATCGGACTCTTTAGAAGTTCAAACAGCAAGTAACGACAACCCTAATCAAACTGTAGAGGTCGAAGAACAAACTACAGAGGTGGAAAAAATACCGCCAGCCCCACAAAGAAGCGGAGAGGTATTTGTAAACGAAGAGACGGGGTTTGTATCTGAATCTCCCACGTATGAAGGTCAGCCACCATCTACTCACTTAATGAGAGCAGAACAATTAGAAGACGGATCATGGGTTGCTTTTCCAAGTTTATTTCAAGAAGAGAATGGTTCATGGTTAAGTATGTCTAAAGAAGAGGACTGGATGAATACCTACAACGAGGCTAAAAGAAGAGGTGAGGTAATTGAGTTTGGAGAAAACAAAGAAGAAGCTTTAGCATATGGCATGGGTAGTTGGAAAAACCCACCAGTAGAAAAATCTTCAACAGAAGTAGTAGAAGAAGACAACTCACTTATAGGCCCGGAGGGAGTTCCATCAATCGACTCACAGCCAGTAGAATCCAAAGAGTTACCTGGTGATCCAGAAAGAAAAGCATTAGAAGATAAATTAACTCAGAGAGGTTTTGTGCAAAATGATGTTGGACAGTGGGTAAAACCATCTCAGGTGACAGGTTTTGGCGCAACAGGAGTAGAAGGAGCTGGCTTGAACGTAACAGGACCTCAAGGTCCAACTGGCGCTCAAGGAGTTACTGGTGCTCAAGGAGTTACTGGTGTACAGGGAACAGAAGAGGTAACAGGAGTCGAAGGTGTAGCTGGTGTACAAGGAATGGAAGGGTTGGAAATTCAAGACTCAGAAACAACAACATCTGAAGGTGTTGAAGGAGTTCAAGGTGTAGGTGGTCCACAAGGAGTTATGCAACAACGAAATTCCGACCTTCAGTCATTAATAACTGAGGACGTAATTAACAATATAAAATCTTCTCCAATAAACGGAGATCAAGTTATTGATTTATATGTCGACTTTAGCAAGAACGGAAACAATTCTGAGATAGGAAATAAGCTAGGATATAATACGTTTGAAGACTACTACAAGGGTAATCCAATGCATTCAGTGGCTTTTCAAAAACTAAACATGCAATCCTTAGCAGAGGACGTTAAGTCTAGAAATCCAGAGTTTAATAAAGTTAGTTTAATAAATCCTCGATATGAAAACTTTAATTATGGTCAAGGAAAATTTACCGACCTAAATAGAGATCAAGCCACTTTTTTAGTTGACATGGAGGTGGGTGATTTTGCTACTGTAAATGGAAACCTAACAACTGGATTATTTAAGGATGAAGAAGACTTAATACAAACGGCTGGACTATACAAGCTAAGAAATAATATAGGATACCAAATAAACAATACGGTAGATTTAAACAACCAACTTTCAAGCGTACCTCTTAGTTACACTAACCCTAATGACGGAACTAACATAAACATTAATGTACCTATTTCACCTAGGTCACTTCCAAAGGAAAAGAATCAGCAATACATGAGAAATATCATGGACGGTATGTTGCTTTCTGCTGACTGGAATATTGTTAATGGAGAATGGGTTGATAAGTCTGATCCAAACACTAGAGTATACGATCCTAACACCAATATGGTTATAGGTAAGTACGACAATTTAAACCCAGAAGTTAAGGCTTATAATGTAAACCAAGACAAGCAAGCCGAGTTGATAAAGAAAAGTTATGGACCTGAAAGCCTCATAGCGTTAGAGAGAGATATATATTTTCAACTTCTTAATGTAGCTAAATTAATTAAAGCTAACCCAGAAGAGGAAATTGATAGGGGAACTATGCAAGTAGCGGCAGAGTTGTTAGGAGGGCTTACCTTTGATTCTTACGAAGATAGAGCTAAAGAGTTGTCAGAAAACCCAGGGAACGCCACAGTAGACACTCCTACTTCTGATATATTAACTTTACTACCGGATGAGAACAACTATCACTTAAGAGCTGGGCTACCTTTTATATCCAGTAAAACTGAATCAGTAGCGTTATATAACAGATTAAGACATGAATTAGACGCAGTTCACCGGGCGGTTGTTTTAAATGAAAACCCACTAACATCTAACAGGTATGTTGACGCTGGTCTTATGATGAGTTCAATAGGAGCTCCTGGGGAAGATAGAGAAGGTTCTGATGTTGTTTCCGCTGATGGATATAATATCTTAGGAGACTTCTTTCCTAATTTTGATAGAGCACTAAGTAGGTCTGGGCAAGGATTTATTGGTGGCTTTTACGGACAAGGTGTAGGAGAGGAAGTGTACAGCCCTCTAGAAATAGGAAAAGGAGACTACTATGTTAGCGCACTACAAAGAGCCGGAGTTACCGGAGAGCAGATGGAGGCAGACGAACAATATACACAGCCGGATGCTTATGATGAATGGGGTTTTATTACTGGAACAGTTGGAGAGATGATTCTTGAATTAAGAGGTGGGGCTGGAATACTTAAGTCTGGAAAAACTATAAAAGGCGCTTCTGATGCATACAAGGCTGGTAGAGTTGGTGATGTGGCATATGAATCGCAAAAAGCAACTAACATATTTAATGGAGCTCGTACCTATGTAGCTAAAGAGGTTAGTAACCCGTGGGTAGCAGGCGTAATGGATATAGGAATATCTTCAATAGAAGGAGGTAGTACCGCTATTGTAACTGGCGTAAGCACAGACAAAGATTTTGGTTTTGGGGGAGAGTATGATCCTTTAATGTTTGCTGGTTTTGGTGCAGCTACTACAGGATTAGGTGTGTTTGCAAAAGGCTTAAGAAATAGTAAGGTTGGTCAAAATGTTATGCAAGCTGTAAATCAGTTTGAATCTACACCTGTAGGTAGGTATGTTCCTATTGAAACAACTAGTCGAGTTGTTGGAAATGTTACTGATGCAGCTGTTGGAACAGGGATGATGTGGGCTGTTGAAAATTTTGAAAAGTTATTTGAAGACGGAGGTGGAGTAAATACACAAATGTATATAGAGTCTCTTCCAGATGAGGTGAAAAACGAAGGTAAATCTCAGACTATGTTTTGGTATCTACTATCCAGTAAAATGCTTAATAGTAAAACAGGTAAGTCTCTAATGTATGACATAGGTAAATTTAAATATGGAGTACCAAATTACAGTTCGTTTTTTAGAAGCACTGAGGGTTATAACGCATGGAAAAATTCTCAGAACCCAGCTGACGCTAACAGATTATTAAAGTCAGGGTTTGAAGATGTAATGAAGAGCGGAAATGCCGCACAGAAAGCTAACGCAAACACCAACGCAAACATAGTAACTTACAATAGTAATCTAAGCGAAACAAAAAATGCTATTGATAATTACATGGCAGCAGAAAATAATTTAATTAAAACACAAAACGGATTATATAATCTTTCATCAAATCCAGGATCTGTAAGCACACTAGGAAACAAAGAGGGTGTGTCAACAATACTAGCTTTATCCGATGTTCCTGTATCTTCTATAAGTAGCCAAGCAAAAGCAAATGTAAGAAATGGAGATGCCACTGAAGAAAGAACTCAAGAAGCTATTAACATTACTCAGCAGATAATAGTAAAATCAGGAGAGATAGGGAATACTATACCTAATCCAGTTAATAAGGCTAAGTATATAAACGCTGAATTGGTTACGGATAAACTACAAAGAGAGTTAGATGGTTTAAATGATCCGCAAAAAAATCCAGTTCAAAACTCACCTGTACTTCAGTCTAAAAAAGATGCGGTTCAAGCTAAGTTAGATCAAGCCAATAAAGCAAAAGAAGAAATAATAAATGATGTAGAAACACCTTTAGAATACGTAGAAAGTTTACTTCAATCAGATAGTAGAATGAAATCTGAATTAGTTGATAACGCAAACGAAGTAAGAGAGAATCACCCTAGACTAGTGGAGATAGCAAAAGATTTATCAAACAAAGGGGTGGCTAATCCTCAAAGGGAAGCTTTAAAGCAGTATAGAGATGAATTAAAAAGTCAACCACAAGCCGAAGAGGTTGAGGTAGTTGAAGAACCCGTTTTAGAAGCTGAGGTAGTTCAAGAGACTAAGCCTACAGAAGTATTAGAAGAAGACTTAACTGTATACAAGGGTACAGGTGGAAAAACCAATGAAGATGGAAGTGTAAGAACACGACACCCAAATGTTAAAGGTCAGTTTCATAGCGAAGACATAACTACTGCTGAGAAATATGCTGGTGATGAAGGGGTTGTGAGTGAAACCATCCCTAAAGGTTCTAAGATCGCTACTGTTGAAGTGGATGGCTCTAAGTATTCTCCAGGTCAAGCTTATAATGATGCTGAAACAGAAGCTATAAACAAAGCTTTCGAAGAGGGAGCGGACGTAGTTAAGCTAAATACCGTAGATCAAAACGGAGGAAAACAAACACAAATAATTACTAAACCGAAGGCGAAAGAGAAAGAAGTCTTAACTACTGATCAACGACTTAAGATTGAAGAACTAACGAATCGAAGAAGTGAAATTTTGAAAACTCCTGAAGCAGATTTAACTGATGCTCAATTATCATCCTTAGATAAAATTTATGATGAATTAAACTCTGTAATTACTGAAGGTAAAACCAATGAGGAGATAATAGAATTAAGTAAAAGCAATGAAGATATTCCTATTGAGATACGATTAGAGGATCAAACTACACCAAGTAAAATAAGTCACTTACCTAAAGAAATTGAGTTAGTACATTTGTCTAAAAAACAAAAAGACATATCTTCTAATATAGATTTATCTGAGGTGCCGGATGCTGATAAGTATGGCGGTGGAGATTCTTTTGTAGAGGGATTATATTTAAGTGATTCTCCATTATGGAATGAAGGAAGTGGGTCAAGGTTGCCTAATTATGAGGGAGCCAATAAAGTCAAAATAAAAAATGATGGATTAATTTTCTTTGATGATGCTGTTGGTTTTGAGTCATATGTAAAAGAAAAATATGCAAAAGAACTTGAAGGAGTAAGTGGGGTAGAATATTCAAAAAAGGTAAAAGAACTACTTATCAAAGATGGGGTTAAAGGTGTTTTAAGTAAAAGTTTTGATGACTGGGCTAATGAGCTTGTTGTGTTAGACCCTTCTATAATAATAAGCAGTGAGTCAAGCTCAAATACTCCAGGTGAGTATAATCCAGAGCTATATGAAAACATAACCAGACTACCACGAAGCAGAGATGCAGCTAAACAAGAGCAGAAATTTATAGAACTAAATAAACCAAAAGACGATGCCATTCAAAAGCCAAGCACAGCGGAGATATCTACACAAGAACCACCCGCAGATAGCCAAACGATGGGAGAAAGCGTATCCCAACCAGAAGTCGCTACCGAAGAAGTTAAAATCCAAGAAGAAGTCAAAGTTGAGCCGGAGTCGAAGACGGTCCAAGAAGAAGTAGTTGTAGAGGGTGAGGTAAAAGAACCTAGAAAACCAGGAGAGGTAGACCCTACACCTAGAAGACAATATAAGATAGATAAAAAGCTAGATGAGATCTCAGTAGACCAAGGTGGAAATAGGGTTTCTGAAACTTCCCAAAGAATGGAGCTGAAAAAACAAGGATACTCACAGCGACAAATAGACAACGCTATCAATAGAAGAGATAGAGTAGCAATTAATGAATTAAGCAATCTAAAGAAAGACTTAAAGCGTCAAGCGGCTGGTCAAGAAAAGTATACTGTTAAAGCTACTAAAGAATTTAAGCAAACTTTAGATGACATAGTCAAGTCTATGGCTAGAGATAAAAGCATAAAGTTTAGTCGAAGTGAGTTAAAAAACATTTTAGATGCGGCTACAGGTACCGAGATGCAGTATTTAGATGTTGATAAAGCTTTAGATAAAGCCATTAATACAGTAGAAAAAGTAGTGAAGAGAAGTTATATAGAAGACATAACTAAAAACTCCAAGAAAGAAGCTGTTGAAAGAAAAGGGAAGAAAGGAAAAGACAGGGGTAAGGTAAGTTTAGGAGCAAGAAACTTATGGAATGAGCTCACTAACCAATACACAAAAGATGATTTAAAGAACATGACTATTAGTGAATTGGCAGATATTGATGATCAATTAAACTCTATTCTAAGTGATGGAAAACTGGATCTAAAAAGCTATGAAAGAGTTAAGAGAACTCAAAACCAAATACAAAGGGGAAGTATAGATGAGGGATTATATAGAAAAGAAAAACCTACTAAACTTAACACCTTTGAAGACACTAAGAAATTTTTAGCTGACAACAGAAATAATTTTGTAATCATAAATGGACAGCAAATAAACGGTGTTGAACCCTTGAATGAATACATTAAAGCTAACCCGCTAATAAATATTGAAGGTGCAAAGGGGTACACTACGCCTTCTCCAAGTGAAATATCTAGGGATCAAAGAAAGAATAGAACTGTTAAGTTGATTAGAAAAGGAGTTAAAGGCTACGAAACTATTGACAATGCCACTCAAAAACTAAGAAGAGTTGGTGGCCCTAAGGTAGAAAAAGCTGTTGAAGATTTAACTAACTCTGTAATAGATAGTAATTACGACTACCTAGAAGGGACTTATGGAGTAATGTTACCCAAGGTGAAAGCTGTAGAAAAAGGAGTTAGTAGTGCTAGGAGAAATAAAGGATCTGATGTGTATGTAGGCTCTTCTAAAACTCCACTAACTAATGGTGAGGTAGTAAATGCTTACATGATGATGGAGGTAAACGGTCCTCAATCTTTAGTGAATGCCAACCTAGATCCTAAAGCAGTAGTAGATTATATAGAAAACAACCCCGACTTAAAAGATTTAAGTGAAAGAGCATTTCAATTCTACGCAGACGCTTTGCTTAGGTACGGTGATAAAGCAGAGTCCATTACTGGAGTCCCCTTACAAGATCTTAAGAACTTAGCTAGATACGCTCCAACAGAAAGAGACATAGCTGAGGAAGAGTCGGTAGATTTGTTTGCTCCAGATGGAACATATAGAGGGATGGATGTTATTTCACGAAACATAAAACCAAAAACAGATAAAGATGGGCCTATAAAAATAGTTGATGTAATGACACAGATGGGGAAATATGTAGATAACATGGAAAGAATGCTGTCGTACTATGATGTAAGTCAGCAATACAATAACGTATTCAATAATAATTCTGTTCCTCAAATGAAACGACTCTTAGGAAAAGATGGTGATCAAGATTTAGAGAAAATTATGGGTATATACGACCAAGCTATAACCGGTAGAGCTCAAGATCAAAGGGTTTCGCAACCTCTTGAAAAAGGGCTTAGAGCTGTGAATAAGTTTGGAATTGTAAAAACATTAGGGCTTAAACCTGAAGGGCTTACCTCTCAACTTCTTTCTGGAGCTATGTACGCTCCTTTGGTTGTAACTGATCCAAATTACGATATAGGATACAAAGATATTATTGGAGGAAATATAAAGATGTTTAACCCTAAACGAAACATACCCACCAATAGAGGAGAGTTAGATAAAGAAGTGACCTTCTTGCGAAGATTCTTAGCTGACCCCATTTTTGAGGCTAGATGGAAAAAAACTTCTATTGATCCCGCTTTTACTAAATATAAAAATGAATCAGAAGAAAGTAAACCAGAAAAGTTATGGGGCCTCGCTCAAAATCTCTTAATGGCAGGTACAAAAGTAGGTGACATGGGTGGGGTTTACGCTGGTGCTGGAACTGCTTATGCACTGTATGATAGTTATTTAAACAAGGGAATGTCTACAGATGATGCAATGAATAGAGCAATGAAAGATTATCATAAGTTAACTATTAAGTTTCAGCAAACTGACAATCCTTTATATACTTCAGAAGTAGCAAAAGACGCTTTTGGACAATTCTTCGCTCAGTACACAACTACCCCAACCGCCTTAGCTAATGAAACAGCGACCATGGTGAAAAAATTCAGGAACTGGAGCAACTATAGTACTAAGGATAAATATAAATTATTAAGAAGACTAGCTCAAGTTGCTGTAGTTCCATCTTTACTATACAATTACACTAGGAGTGATTACAATGAAGAGGGTGAAGAAATAGACAGGAGAATGAAAAATATTCCAGAAGTGACTAATGAAGGCGATTTAGAAAGGGATAGAAATTATGGATTAATGATGAACACCATGCAAGGTTTAGGTCAGGGGTTTGGCATACCAGGAGTTGGCCTTAACTATATCACTAATTCATTGAGAGGAAGGCCAAAGAGTTTTTCTTCTAGTCCGGTTCAAAGTGAACTTGAAAAAATGTATGAAGTTGGTGGAATAGGCTTTGACTTACTTGCTGGTAATAAAAAATGGGATGAACTAACAGAAGATGATTTAAAAACATTTGATAGATACTTAGGGAATATAGATAACTTTATAAAAGACGAAGTACCTGGGTTAGTCACTGGAGAATTAGATTTTAAAAATTTTATGTTAGGTAGGGATCCTGCAACATACGGAAAAGGATTTGAGAAGGATAAACTCATGAGGTATAATAACGATCAGATTAGAAATTTCTTTTTCGGTATACCAAATCCCATGGATGTTAAGAAGATGCAAGACGAATCAAGTAAAACTGATAAGGGTAAATCAGTAATGAAAAGCAAGGCGTTAGAAAGAACTAACCTAAAAAATTAAAAGTGAGATTCAGTGTGGCATCTTGAACAAAGAATTTCACACTTACTTATTTCATTTAGAATAGTTTCTTTAGCAAAACCCCTGTGAACCATATTACTTATTTCATGTTCTTTATTGTCGTGTGTATGATGAAACTGTAAAGCCTGAAGCTTAAAAGATGGGTGTGTTTTTTTGGAGTATCCACACTTTACGCAAGATAGTTTTTCTTTATACTCATTCATCCACTTCCTTATAAACAATCTTCTATGTTGCTTCTTATCCCTGTAGCAATTGTTGCATTTATGCCTGTAGTATTTTTTATTTTTTTTAATTCCAGCCTGCGGAAAGCTGGTGACCGGTTGAACCTTCCCACACACCTTACACTCTCTCTTGTTCACACTCATCACTGAATGGATGCGTTAACTTCTTTTAGCTTTTTTATAAGGGAAGTAATCTTACATTGGGTAGCTTCATACTCCTCATCAATTAAAGATTCGTAGATGTCATCAGTCAGGTCGTTAATCTCCTTCATCACAAAATTAACATGATTAACTTGATGGAAATAAACGCCTGCTTTTCTCATTTTTGAATCTGAACCAAAGAATTTATATTCACCTTAAACATGCCTGCCTTTTTATCTTTATCATACGAAACAATCGCATATGTAGGAGTTAAAGTTTTAATATAAACCCTTTTTGAATTATGGGTTAGTCTTCTTTTCATTAAGTCATTATCTATTCCTTCTTCAAATGTAAACATATTTTTTTAATTTTTAATTAATTGTTCTTTAAAAGAATTTCAATTTCATCCGGAGACAAATCATCTACAGAATAAGTAGGAAGACTTCCGTATTCATCTTCATTCGTATAATAAGGAACAGATTTAGAGTTGAACGAAACTTTATTTTTACGATCCCACTTAGAAAAGTAAGTGTCAATAACGTATCTCGGAACCGGATACATTAACTCTGCTATTTTATTCATGTTGTGACCAGCTATAGCTAAGTTTATAATTTCTTGACGTTCATCAAAAGTAATTTCAAATTTTCTCCTAGATTTCCAACTTACGTTTACTCGACTTTTTTTTGGTGTGTTTTCGTTCATCTTCATATTATACTTCTTACAGCTTCATTAGCTAGGTCAACTCTCCTTTTTGCTAGCATAAGATCTAAGAACCTATCTGAATCGATAATTTCATAGTGATCCACAATGTAGGAATTTTTTTCTTCAATTTCAAAATATAATTCTATAAAAACATCTTTGCCATCTTTGCTTATTACATGACCTAGTGTACTGTCTTTAGGTAGATCATTACTTAATCTCTCCATAATATAAACCATATCATCCCAAGTAATTAAACTCTCGCTGCTTTTAACTGCGTCAATTAAATCATAGGTTATCATTATTTGCTTATTGTCCATTATATACTTCTGTGTTAACTCCATGTTGTTTTAGTTCTTTTAATCTATATTCCTGAAGCTTTGATAGCCTGCCAGTGGGTTTCTTTACTTCTGAAAAAAGTACATCACACCCTGGTGGTATAGCTATAAGATCAGGAATACCGTTCTTGTTAGTTTTAATTAATTTAATTACGTAGTAACCTTCTGACTCTAATTGGTCAATACGTTTCTTTTGGATTTGTTGTTCAGTCATAACCTTGTTAATTACAAAGTTAAATAATTCCCATCTTTGCTTATTATTTTATCAAGCACTTCTATGCGTTCTTTTATTCTTTCGTTTATAACAGTAGTTTCAGAATGACCGTGTTCGTTATTTCGAAGGATGCGTTTTAACTCCATTATGTTATTATATACACACGAATGCAATATAAATATTTGATCATCGGTTAATTCAATCTTCTTCATAATCTGGTAAATTTGATATGTATTCTACATGACTATCTACAACATCGCCACTTAAATCTGACAACCTTTTCATCATCCAGATATAATCCTTGTGCTTTCTAGTACCTAGTAAACGAAAAGATATATCATCAACCGCTTTTATAATAGATTTACCTTGATAGCTTTTGCTCCAGTATCCGCTACTCATAAGTTTGTTTAGTTCTTCGCTCATAATTCAAAGTCTCGTTTAAAGTGTTTTAATGTATAATCTTTCTTATTGTTTACTGCTTTATATATCTGATTCTCAATACCATTCCTAGCAAACACCCAGTATATCTTATTATACATTCTATCTTTAGTTGTCATACGATCACGACTCTGCCAATAACTGGTAGCACTAAAATCGATATTGTAATATACTAAATACTTTGCATTTCTCAAAGATATTCCTTCACGACCACTAACAATTTGAAGGGCTATGTTTTTATCTGTGTTGTCAAACTCTTCTAACTCTGTAGTTAAGTTATCACCAAACACATCTTTCAAAGCTTTTAACTCTGCTTGAAATTTATAGAAGATACCAATCTTTTCATCTTTGAATTGTTTAGCAATGAACTCCGCTTTACTGTAATCAAATATCATATTCTCTTTCGACTCAAAGATTACGGTTCCCGAATACATTTGGTGTAACTTTTGCATAAGTTTAACTCCAGTGTCTGCTAGTACCGCATCATCTGAATCTCTACGACTAAGTACTCTATGTTTTTTTAAATAACTACACCTATCATATGTGGTATCTTTCATATCTACGTAAAGTATCTCTTCATCTATAGTAGATTTAAATCCAGCTTCATTCTGTGTGAATGATATAGTGTATGGCTTCATAGCTTCAATCACTTCATTCTTTCTAGTGTTGGAATAATCAGTGGCTACCCTATGTCCGTACTGTACTTGTTTCTTGTTTACAAAATCATCTGCCCACCTATAAAAATTCTTATAGCTTTTAAATGGATTATTCTTGTAGCCATATACTTGGTGATACATTTGTGAAAAACTTTCAGGAGTTGGTGTTCCCGACATAAGTATAAGTTGTGATCCCCAGGTTTGTAAATCATACATTAACTTCTTAGCCCTACTAGATGCTTTAGGGAACGCTCCAAGCGAATGGGCTTCATCAGCTATAATAATTTGTGGGTGAAATTGCAACTCAACTTTATGTGAGCTCTCATAGTTAATGACTTGTAACTCAAAGTCTGGTTGAAGCATTTTATAGTCATGTTCTATACTCGATATAGCTTTCTTCTTAGTGAGAAACAACACTCTATCAACTCCAACAGCTTGACATATACCTAAAGAGGTAAGTGTTTTACCTGTCCTAACTTCCATTGCTAAGTAAAGTAATCCGTATTTGTTTATTATGTTTGTTCCTTCTTCAATTATTCTCGTTTGATACTCTCTAAATTTCATAATGTTTCTCGTTCATTTTTAATATCTAGCTCTCTTTGTGTCATTAGTTTCTGACATCGTTCATATCTCTCATCTTCTTCGTAGTGTTCAATGAGTAAGGTGTACAAATCTTCCATTACTTCATGAGTGATAAAACCTTGCATGGGGTTAAATAGAAACATGTCCACTCTACTCTCATCGTCAAGTATAGCGTCTATATCCATTTCTTTTACTAGAACCTGGTAAGTGTTGTCTATTATTTGTTCTAAGTTCTCATAAAAAAATTGTTCTTCTATTTCCATATTGCCGTTTGTGTTTCTTGAGGTGTTAGTATAAAGTAAATTCCATTGGTGTCTCTTCCTTCTTCAGGATCTTGCTTAGTAATATACTTAGCGGCCAACCTCATCCATTTGTTCCACTTACTGTGAGACAACTTAGTGAAGTCAGGGTTTTGTAATACAAACTCAATCCTTACTGAGTTACTGTTAATCCTAGTTTCAAAAGGAAAAGAATCAGAATTCTCACTTACAAAGGTAACAAATTCACGACACGTAGATTGTTCAAACTTTCTATTGAGTAAGTTTTTAAACGGTGCAGATATCAATCCATTTTCTAAATAATATTGAACACAAGCAACCATATAGTTATCGAATACCGCCCACTCATCCTTACTCCAGTCGCTAAAAAATAGTTTACCAAACTCATCCACCGGTGTAAAGTCTTTAGAGTAATGAGCGTAAAATTCTAACTCCCATTTTCTTCTAGCAAACGAATTACCTGTACCCTTAATCGCATAGTTGGTAGTGATAATTACTTTAGGTGAACTACTAAATGGTATCTTAATAGCATCTTTGTTTTTCTTTTCAAGTGTTATACCTTCAGTAATCAAACTAAACAACCTCTCGAACTCAAAGTTCTTCTTTACATCATCAAAGGTAAGTAGCTGTGTGTCAACAGATACCAACTGATAAGCAAAAGACTTTTCAAAATTAAATCCTTTCCCATCTATACCTACATTCTTTTTTAACTGAGACAATGCCTGAACAAACAAACCTTTACCTGTTCCACCTTCAGGATCCTCTGATATTACCTCGTCATTTATAATAACAGCAGGACAATACCCGGCATTCTTATAGCTGTGTAGTAAAAACCCTATGGTACTCTGTAAGGATTCTATTCTCTTTTGGTTGTTGTTACATATGTTGAAAATAAATTGTTGGTAATCACATAGGTCGGTGTCAGCTTCATGAAACTCTCGGTTAATTATCTGAGCCTTCCACACAAAACCATCTAAAGAATCGTAATCAATTAACTCTAAGTGATCCCTTGTTATTTTAAGCACTACGTTTTTAAATGGAAGGTAAGCTTCAGTCTTTGTGTCTTCCATTAGGTATATGGTTTTATAACTAAGTAAAGATAAGAAGTCCTCCTTGAAGTACCTGGTTCTTTCAGCAAAGTAATTATATATTGATAAGTCCTCAAGTTCTAACAAGTAGTCCAAGACAAAGTCTTTTATCTTATCATCGTTAGTTCCATCTATTACATTTGATTTGATTCTTATAAAGATATAGTTGTCACTTCCCTCAGGAGTATACTTATAATAACCATGTGTCTCTAAGAACTGTTTAAATTTAAATGGTATTATACTTACTGCTCCCTTGTCCGACTTTACCCAAAAGTCTGAGTCTCCTAGACTCTCTTCTTCTTTCTTTATAACTTGGTCGATTAGTACGCCCTCGAAGCCTTGACCTTTCAGCTGAGAGCGAATCTCCTTTTTTGGCACACCAGTTTGGAGTTGTTTCTTTACTGAGTCCATAGTGTCTACATCCTCAAAGAACCTTGTGTTAAAGTTCTCAACATGGTTGTAAGCACTGGTCACTGTAGTGTTTAATTCTCTTGCTGAGAAAGATCCACCTACATAGTCAAGCATAATCGAATAAGCTTCTTCTTTGTGAATGCCAAAATCATTGAATGCAGATGCAAGGATATACAAATTATTATTTCGTTGTCCCTCAACCATGCCATATTTTATTTCCCACCACTTCTTTAGTCTCTTAACCACATTCTTTGGATCACTGATAACTAAAGTAGGTGATGAGGTTTTATAATCTAATGGCTCAGGAGTAACAACTACTAAGCTTTCGTATGTTTTGCTTTGCTCATTTACATATAAGTCTGTATCAAACGATTCGTAACATACCCTTGATATGTTCTTGCACGTAGAATCAAACTCATCCATATTGTAATACTCCTGTAGTGATAAGAAATACTGTGTGTGGTTTTTGGATTCATTAGGTATCTTAACTAATACTTTCAGTCCATTGCCGCTTGGTGAAGTAAATACTGAATAGGAATAAGGATCAGATGTTAATTTTTTTCTAGCCTCGGTTAAGTCTTTATTATTTTTAAAGCCATCGAAATCTAAACATATAATACCACTGTGTTTTAATATTGATTTATCATTACGAGTAGAAAACTCTCCACTAAAACATATGGCTGGTAGTTTCTGTTTAATTAAATTTCTTTTCTCTTTATCTTTTTCTTCTCTTATGTTCTCTATTATTTCTTTACTCTTCCCTTCTTTAATCCTGTCTAGGATCAAATTTACATCTCTGTAAAAGGGAACAGATGTATCTTTAATACTTTTAAAAATAGTTACTCTCATTTATCAGAAATAAAATAGAGGGCAGCGTTGAATTATTATTTAACACATTGATTAATCAGACTTTATGAAACATTTAAATCAATCAAAATGGGTTGCCACCCTCTAAATTTTAAATTACTAAAACGGTAAATCAGCTTCAGTTGTCGTTGGTTTCGGAGCTGCTTTGTTCTCTTTTTCAGCTAGAACTATGTTGCCATCAGTCCATACCACCTTACCATTTCCAATGTAATTTCTCTTTTTACCAGAGTCTTTATCTTCTTTACTCATAGACTCATAAGTTCCTACATTGTTTCCGAATTTAGTTTCATCATCAACCACAGAAGTAATCTGTAAGAATTTACCTTCTCTAAGTTTTGTCTTATCTACTTTAGTAAGATCGATGTAATGGTTTATTATTACTGCCATAATGTTTGTTTTTTATTTGTTTGTTTATAATTGTTCTTTATGATAATACTGATTGATGTCTTCCGGGGCTTTGTCTATGAAAAACTTTTCGTAAACCTCAATCGCTTTGAATACTTTTTGTCTTCCGTACTCAAGGAAGGTGTCACTACACTCAAATAAGCCTGTCTTAAAGCTGTTCTTTTCTACAACTACAAATACCATAGGCACTCCAAAAAACTGCTGATACAACCAAGCTTGGCTGTCGTAATTATATCTTCGTGCTGAGTATTTGAACTCATCTATGTTGGATGTAGTCTTCAAGTCAATGATGTTTGTTTCAGAAACTATATCCGCTTTACCTTTCCATAGGTGACCACCTATTTCTTTTATCATTGGTTGCTCGAATTGGTTTCCTACTTGATAAATCATATCATAGAAGTCGAAGTTCATTCTAATAGCTTTAGCCATCTTTGACAACATAACAACTTCTTTTGTTAGTAAAGCTTGTCTGCCTAACTCTTTATACGCTTTAGTTGTTCGTGTTGATGAGTCTACTATTTCAAATTCACTTAGCTTTTGTGGCTCAAGTAAGTCGGTGTGGAAATATCTACCTTGTAACATAGCTATAGTAGGTGTCCCTGGTTTTCTAAAGTTACGTGGGTTATTTAGTAGTGATCCTATATCTGAATTAGATAAGTACTTTCTACCAAACTCTCCATAATACAACTCATCATCTCTTAACGAGTCAATGTCTTTAGGTCCATATCCCGCTGTTTTTTCGTTATATTGTAGGTCATCAAGTATCATACAGCAATGTACTTATTGATTTCTTTTACTACTTTAGGTGCCACTTTGTATTTCTGAGATAAAGTATTAACAACCTTAGTCATTCCTAATTCTTTATTCTCTATCACCCATTTAAGAACCTTGTCCCAATTCTCATCTTCAATAGTTAAGTTTACTAACTTCTTTACAACTGGTGTTGTGTCGATTAAATCTTCACCTGCATATACAGATAAACCTAATCCGTGCAAAGCTAATGCTTTAACTGTTGACCTTTGGATTGATGTGTTGACATCAAAGCTTGTTATTTGGTCTAGCTTTATGGATCTTGGTCTACCACTCGTGTTCATGATAGGTAAGTAATCTATGTATTCAATACCATCGATGTCTACACCTACCTTAACCCAGGCTGTGTTACCATCGGTAAAGTAATTCATACCATCTTCTGTTTCGTATACTACTCTTTTTAATGAAGGGTATAACTTCTTAGCATAAGCCCAAGCATGAGCCCATGATAGGTAAGATAATTGTCCTTTCTTTTCTACTTTCTCTGAAACCTTTACAGCCGAAAGTTTGTCAAACACTGACTTTGTTTGTGTTGCCATATATATATTTATTTAGGGGTTTATAATTATGTAGACAGGAAGCTTCCTATATACGTTTTGATGTCCTCGTCATTCTTCATCTTAGATTCTACTTGTTTAATACCGTAGATTACTGTAGATGGTGTAGTTTTAAATCCATTGGATTTCATGTATCTTACTATACTGTTTAATCTATGTCCTGTTTTTTGGGACAGGTAGTAGATTAAGTATCTAGAAAATGTGACATGATTATCTTTAGTCTTGGAATAGATCTCATCGTGCGTTGTGCGTGTTCTCACACATACATCCTCTACGATTGAGCCTAATTGGTCATAGTTTAGAATCATTTTATTATATTTAATTTCATTTTCTGTAGGGGGATAGTGAATATCTGCCCACATTTCTTTTGTTCTCTCCATAAGTTCTAATTCTTTTTCAAAGATACTTTATTTATTCTTTATTAGCAAATATTTGCCTAAAACTTTCGCCTAAACTTGCATTATGTGGGCACGACTTGATTAAAGTTTCGAGTTGGTTTACTAATTGTATGATCCCTACCGCCATCATTTTTTCTGTGCTAGATCCTGAGTTTAGTTTTGTTACTGCTTCATCTACCATTTTCTCAATCTTTTCTTTAACTTTATAGGTTTGCTCTTTACATAGCTCTTCTGTGTATTTTTTAGGCTTGTACCCAAAGTCTTTACTTTGTCTGTGTTTGTTTAGGTCATCTTTTTTCATAATTATTTTAAATTTTAAACCTCAACGTGTGAGGGAGGTGTAACCTTCCCCCACGATGAGTGTGAACAAAAGGGTGTTCAAGATAGTAATTTATTTTACAGTTCGTGTAGTGTTTGTAACATATGTTTATACGCCTTGAGGGTTTTTCTTTTTAAGTAGTGATGCCATTTGCATCTACGTAATAGTCTATCTATTCTAGCTATCTCGTTAATTGCGTCTAATTTATCTCTCATCATATATCTAAGCTTAGTTTTTTAATTAATTCAGCTGACTTGCATTGAACCATTCTATCAAGGTAAGCTTCTGCAAGCATTCGTTTCAATACACTATCTACATGTGCAGCTTTCACGTGAATCTTACGAGAGTCTTCACCCCACCTTTCTCTTAAGTCGTAATAGTAACCGCTAGTACGGTACTTATCTATAATGTTAGTTTGTATATCTTGAATAAAATTCTCTACTACTTTACTTATTTCAGCCGATGCCTTTTCTTTTAAGGCATCTTCTATTGCGTTTGTTGTTTTCATTTTATAATTATTAAAGTTAATATTGTTATTATATGTATGGCTATGCTTAGTACTGCTAAACATAATGCTCTTCGTGCTGTCTTACTACTTCTCATTTAACTCTGCTTTTATTGATTCAAAGTCAGTGCCTAAGTATTCGTGTAGACTCCAATCTCCGTAGTATCCGGCCTTGTACACATCCCTATCTGCTCCAACGTAGTCTTCTTTAAGTTCTAACACATCTTCTATTTCTGTTTCGTGCCAGTCTGGCTCGTGATAAAAAAAGTCTTCTGTTATCTTTCCATTTGTGAATTGTATACGTCCACCCCATCCTGTCTCTTCTTCATATGACAGAACAAAGCTAGGTATGATTTTAGCTAACCTATGTAGGAATTGGTGGCTTGGTGGTGACCAGGCTGTATTGAATTGATACACACAGTCATCGTAGTAGCCTTCATAATCTCCCCATTTGTTCCCCCAATTGTCATCATCTGTTCTCCATGAGTACCAATCTTTATGACCATACTTTTTTAAATTATCTTTTGCTATCTTCTTTAACTCATCATCATTCTGAGGTGCTGTTATATCTAATGAAGGTGGCATGGGATGTATCGATTGAAACAATCCTGTCCAGTAATTTTTATCTTTACTTATTAACTTTTCTAATTTAGCTGAGTACTTCTCATCTATTTCTAGTGTATTGTATACGTGATTTGGCATAATTTCTATTTTTTTATTTGTTTAATAAATTCTACTACTCCTTCGTGTATGTTAGTTTTATTTACAGTAGATAAGGCATCATATAATGCATCCCATTCATCTGTATTATCCCCAGTTTGCATACACTTATTTACTACTGGCATCAGCCAATCCCAAGAGGTGTGGTAGTGTAGGTCTACATCTGCTCTGTGATTGTTTTCTTCATACACAAACATTGTGTACCCTCTAAATTTATAAGACTCATACCCCATAAATTCTGCTATTAGTTTATTGTCTTCCATTACTTATTGTTTTGGTTTAAATGTTCTACTGATATCTCTAGTCCTCCCCAGAAATCATCGGCATCCCAATAAACAGTGTAAGGTGTTTCCCACTCTAAGTGTTCTTTTTCAATATCGAATTCTTCTAGGGTTTTAAATAATTTCTCTTTGGCTTGATCTAGTGTATTAAATACTCCTAAACACTCTCCATCCATAGGTGTTCCGCCTACGTAATGGTTTACTACATATACTTGCATACTGTTTTATTTTTTATTAGTGAAATTTTAGTCCTACTTTATTTGTTTTATTGAACCATTTGGTTGCCATCAAATCATTATCGGATGCGTTTACATATCCTTCGCTATCCATATCTGTAAGTGACTTGAAGACTACTGAATGTCTCTCGTTGTTTTTATCTATTGTGTCTGCTAGTTTACCTCCGTCTGAATAAATGGTGCAGAAGTTATCTGGTAAGTCAACATCTCTGAATAGGGGAAGGCTGTTCGTGTAGCTGTAGAACTTCACATCCTTAAACCTCTTCATGAGTGTGAACCATTTATCCCTGTACCTCTTACTATAATAGTCACCACTATCGTGTATGCGTAAGTACTCGACTCGTTTACGTATGATTTCTTTTGACATCACCTCAACAAAGTCATCTGTCTTGGTTAGTTCGTATCGTTTCTCAAAGGCCGGCTTGACGTTACCCCAGGAGTATGCACCTTTCTGTGCGTAACAATACTTCACACATTTGTCAGCAAAGGGACATGTTAGTTTGCCCGATGCTGATTTGTATGCAGTTATACCAAAGTTAAATAAGCGTACGCCCATCTCCTTGGATGTCTTCTTTATCTTACTGTTCTGTGTTAATAGTTCCATAGTTATCGTTTTAGTTCTCCTTCATCTTTCATTCTATCGTACTCGGCATCTGGGTCTGGCTCATCTACTTCGTTTGCTCTGTCTTCCTCTAATGATTCTTCCATTTCAAACTCTAATTGATTAGCTATGTCTTCATCACCTACATATATTAATGGTATGTCGGTTGACTTGAAGTAGTCCCAATAGTTTTCCATGAAGCTCTCTACTATACCCTCTGGATACATCGATACACATTCACCGAAGTCTAGTTGTCTGTTGTAGTCCTCTGTCATGATGAACACTTCGTATCCATCTATAGTTTCTCGTGCCTCTATATATAGGTCGCACATTTCTGACCATGTAGCGGTAAGTTGCACACGTTGGTTCTCATATATTATATTAAATTCTTTAGGATACTTCATCATCTAATTTTAAATCGAGGTTATAAATATTTGCTACTCGCTTGAGTAGGATTTCTACATAGTATTTCTTATCTGTTGTCATCTCTTCGACAAATCCTTGTACGTGTAGATATTCTATTGCATCCATGACGTCTTCTTTAGTTACTTGATTTACCATATTTTATTTATTTTACATCGATTAATTTACCATCCCATTCCTGATCGTTTAGGTACCAAACCCTTGAGCGTTGATATACACTTACATTAGGTAATCCATTTAATCTTTCTTTAGTGGTGTTGCTAAACCAACCACAGTTAGTGATTGACAAAGTTTGTTCAGGGTCATTGTATCTATAAGCTATTGCATTATTATGTAGCTTTAAAATAGTTACATTCGGTAATACTTCTACCTCTGTATTGTCACGTTTGAATTTCTCTGCATTCATAAACGCTTGTACTGAATCTTCAGTTATCTTTCTCATAATTTATTTTAATTTGTTTTGATTTAACTTATTAAGCTTCACCATGTTCTCTATTATGGCTCTTCTGTCTCTTAATACTGTTAGTTTTTCTTCGTAGAATTGAGTCCACTCTGTGTTCTCATCTAGCATTTCTTGTATGGTTTCTTCTCTCATGATTACTTATTTTTTATTATAATACTTTTCTTCTAACATCTCTAACATTATATACCTCAACCTCATTGTTTCTCTTTGTGAAGCCTGGGCATACTCTATTAGTTTTTCAATGTGTGTTCTCGTTGGTTGTTTTACATTCTCTATGTTATCTACAAAGAACTTAATTGCTTCAGATGTTTGTTGTTGTAGGTCTTTACCTATTGATGATTTCTCCATGATATATATGTTTAGTTATTGATATGCCGGGCATGTGTATTGATGGATCTTTTGATATCCTATTGGTTTGTTGTGTGATAAATTACTACTCATTGAGCAACTTGTAAGATATCCAAATAAGAATACGCTTACCGCTACTATTACAAATACTTTCATTGCATCTGTGCCTACTTTGTCAGGGTTATTTATTTCCATGTTGTTTGTTTTAATTGTTGTTTAAAAATTCTATTGCTATTAAATATTTTTCAGAGTCAGACAAGGGAGAGCTGTCATGGTTTAGGTGATAGCTTTCTAAATAATCAGAGAAAGAAAAATCTACAAAGTTGTATCGAATTCTATCATTGTATTCTTTAACTATTTCTTTAATTTGTTCTTCAGTAAATCTATTCATTATATTTATTTTATTTAGACGCAATAGATAGAATCGAACTATCACCCCACATTATTTAGGGGTTGACCACTGTTGGTACTGCGTTAAAAAGAGTTTAGGTTTCAGGTTTTCTCACCTACCACTCTATCGGGCATGACCTTATATTATAATATGATTTATTTCTGATGGTATTCTGATAGTTGTTACACTATCGCACACATGTATTTCAACGATATGTCTCTGCTTTACGAGTTGCCCCAAATGGCTTAACTACTTACTGTGCTACAACATGCTTAGATGCATTGCTCCGATTGTCACAGTAAATTCTCACTACTTTCGAGTGTATCGAATATATAAACCTCCGATAATGGCTTAGTTCTAAATTCGAACTATAAAAAAGATGTCAATGAACTTGAGCAAATAAGCTAATCAGATTAGCAATCCACCCATATAACAAGATTAAAACCGGTGCAATCAGATTGCAGTTTAAGGTATTAGCCTTTTGTTATACTCTCAATTTTTAAGGTAATCAAGTAACCATTTAGAGGGGTTGAGGGGTGCGAACTTTTATCCCTCTTACATTTATATAAATAACCCCTTAATACTTGTTTATGCGTTTTTAATTACCCTTTCGATAACTGTCCTTTTGTCCGCATTATATAAACTTTGAAGTAAATAAAATGGTGACGTGTTGCCCGTCTTCGGGTGGTGGTAACATTGCTTTTTTAGTACCTCATAAACTGGTTTACTTTTCTTAGATGCTTTTAAAATTGCTATCTGATAAGGTTGGAGGGTTAACAATTTTTCTGCATGTAAATTCAACAGAGTTGACCGGCATCCGCCAACAGTTTTATTTGCTGTCTTGTAATCAGAGTTTATAGTTAGTACTTGTTTTCCGTAGTCGGTTGTATAGATATCAACTTTTTTCTTCGGTTCTTGTTTTTTTGCAATAGGTTTGAACGTCTTAACCTTTCTAGATGTTGCCTTTTTTGTGTTGGCAGTCACATTTTTAACTGTATTCATTTTGATTTGATTTATATGTTTTTATTGTTTGTTTTATTGGGGGCTTTCACCCCCTTTTTTTTTAGTCTTTTTTTGTTCTACCTTCGTTATAAATTGTCCAATATGCTTGTTGGATTTCTCCTTTATCTTCTAGACTCATATGGTCTAAAATTACCTCAATTCTTTCCTCGGTTCGTTTTGCCTCTTCACCCTCTGAAAATACGGGGGAAATTTTACTAAATGATATCCTGTTATATCTCGTGTTGATATCAAATACAAAGTTTACAAAGAAACCTTTTGAGTTAAGTTCTATTTCCTCTGTTACTAAGTTTAATAAATCTGTTAATGTTTTCATAATATAAATTTTAGTTGTTTGTGTTATTAATAATAATTCTCTACAAATGTACAAAGGTTTTTCAATCCACCAAACAAAAATGAATAAAAAATAAAATAAAATTGAAACTAATTCCCGTCTTAATCGTTTGCTCCCGAATAAAACATTGATAGTCAATGAGTTAACAGTAAATTTAAGATGCAATAAATATGTAAAAAAAAAATCCCAGCTGTGACAAAGTGAACCTTTATAAGGTATGAAACATTGTATTAACTGTTCAATTCACTGTATAATATAGGAAATAAAAGAACTTAAGACTGTAGTATAATAGCTATGATACAACAACAATGAACGTGTAAAGCCATATATATATAAATGCAAATTGTAAATAAGTAGAACGTACGCACGTACAAAAAAAAGCTAAAAAATCCTAATAAAATTTAAAAAAAAACACACCCCCCCATCAAAAAATAAAACGATTTCTTTTTGCAAAACTTTACGTATAACATAACATAACCTCTTACCCCTATATATGTCATTATTATTTTTACCTTTACATTTATGGAGATATACGCAGAGAGTTTACTGAGGTCAGGGATGTTAATAGGGTTTGAATATTTTAGTCCAGAACGTAATGCCCCATACCATGAGTTCAGTGTATTCTTATTATTCTTTAGAGTTGTATTCGTTTGGAATTAATTTAGTATCTTTGTTACATGGATGGATTAACAATTAAAAACGGAAGACTGATCAACGATAGACCGGATTCCGAAACAGGCATAGCAAAACTAGCTCGCAAGAAAAAAGAATTAAAGCGTGCAGAAAAAGTACGAATGATTGCGGAAGGCAATGAACTAGCAAATGCTAACATAAACTTATTCAAAAAACTTTAACAGTTTCTTTCTCCATATATAGTTCTCGTTCTCTCAACATGAAGAAAGGCCCCACTCAAAAGGTGGGGTTTTGTTTTATATAATAATTAGTAATATGAATATACAAGAAGAAATAGATTTACTTAAAACCAAGTTAACAGGCGACATGATGAACGACCTGGATATACGTGATCAAATACATAATTTAGAAATGAAACTTAATGGTGTAAAACCCGAAGACTCCCATTTTGACTGCATTGGGTGTGGCTCATAGTAACATAAAACCATGTTATAAGCATGTTATGACGTGTTAAAACCAACATAAAAACAGCAAAACCAACATGGTTTGACCACTTTCTGACCACTTTTCCTTTTATTTTACAACATAACCGCTTTACGTACTTCTTTAATTATACTTCAATTATGTTTCAATAAATTTGCCTTAAGCGTTTTAACCGTTTAAAAACGGATAATTCATGTTGGTTTTTGTCGATTTATGTTACGAAATGTTGGTTTTGAGTTAAACTAACATGTTAAGTAAAGTACTGTAACTAACTGTAAATTAGTGGTTTAACACTTAGTCTATGTTGAAATGTTGGTTTTTCTCCCGTGCGAGGAAAAAAAAAATAAAAAAAAACCACTCTACTAAAAAAAATATTTTCGGAAAATAATAGCGAAAAAGTAACATTGTAACATTTTTGGTGTTCTGGTTATGTTTTCTATATTTGTGACATAATCTAATTTAATACACTACAATGATCGTAAAAGACGTAAGCTTCGGTGAAGACGCTCGCAGTAAATTAATCGATGGCGTAAATAAAATAGCCAACGCAGTTAAGAGTACATTAGGAGCGCAAGGACAGACAGTTCTAATAGAATCAGAAAACCATACAGGAGGAGTAACCATTACTAAAGATGGTATAACAGTAGCCAATAGTATTAACGTACTGGATCCAAGTGAGAACTTAGCTATACGTGTAGTTAGGGAAGCTTCTGCTAAAACAGCAAACGAAGCTGGCGATGGTACAACTACAGCTATTGTATTAACTCAAGCTTTAATATTAGCAGCACAAGATCGCATCAAAGAACACATGAACCTTACAAACATAGTTAGGTCAATGCAATCTGCCAGCGACATCATATGTGACAAGTTAGATAAGAAAAGTAAAAAGATTAACAAACGAAGGCTATCTGACGTTGCAACTATCTCAGCAAACAATGACAAAACAGTAGGATCTATTATTTCAGACGCATATAACAAGATTGGATTAGAAGGAGTTGTTTTAGTTGAAAATGCAGATGGAAGCGAAACTTATAGTTCTACCACAGACGGAATAAGACTACAAAGAGGATTCTCATCTAGATATTTTATTACTGACCAGAAATCAGAAGAGTGCGTCCTTAACAATCCATACATACTATGCCTTAATACTCAAGTTGAGTCTATGGGAACTATAGAGCATGTTGTTGCTGATGTTTTACAAAGAGGTAAGTCATTACTAATAATTGGGGAATTAGATCAAAAAGTTATAAATACTTTAAATCTAAACAAGGTAAAGAACGGATTAAAGGTTTGCGTTATTCAACCACCGCAGTTCGGATGGAAGAAAGACGACTTGATGCAGGATATAGCCTTAGCAACCGGAGCTACTTGCTTTACTCAAGAGACTGGGGATAATTTTCAGATAGTAAAGTTTGAAGATCTAGGAACAGCACAAAGAGTTATTGTTGATTCAGCTAATACGGTTATTGTAAGAAACGATATGTTTGATGATTTGATTGAATCTCATGTAGAATCTTTGTGGGAAACTCACTCCACAACACAACATAAGGATTTCATTAAAGAACGTATTGCTGTAATCAGCGGAAAAATTGGTGTAATATATGTGGGTGCGAACTCAGATATTGAGCAAAAGGAAAAACGAGACAGGGTAGACGATGCGGTTTGTGCAACAAGAGCTGCGCTCGAAGAAGGGATCTTACCAGGCGGTGGCATAGCACTAAGAGAAATTGCAGACGACCTCGCAAAGCTCGGTGATGGCGAATCTCAAAGGGTAGGTATGTCAATAGTAATGGACGCTCTGAAGACACCGTTTAATCAGATCATCACCAATGCGGGACTCGACCCTGCACAAATTGAGAAGTGTTTAGATGAAGGAATCGGATACGATGTCAAGAACGATACATACGGAAACATGTTTAAAATGGGAATCATAGACCCTACTAAAGTAACTAAGTCAGCCGTCAGGAATGCTATTTCAGTAGCCTCAACTTTTTTAAGTACGAATGCGGTTATTACAAACGTAAGAGATATGTCATAATGAGAACTGTGTTTTATATTTTATCCATAACATGCGTTACGTTATTGATCGTAAACTTTAACTTGATTAGTAAATTAGAATCATTAAACAAAAAAAAAGAAAACTATAAGCACAAGTACAAAGTAACTCAAGAGTTGTACGATTTAATGAGGGATGAAGTGTTAAGGTTAGAAGATGAAAACCAATTGCTAGGATCTTTTCTAGCAGAAAAAGAAATAATAAATGAAAGCAGTAGGGAAATTTATAATAGTAACTGAAGTTAGGGAGTCTTACAAAAGTCAAGGAGGTTTGTTATTAACCTCAGAAGATAACATCGGAATGAGATATAGAGAAGGTACTGTAGTTTCTGTAGGATCTCTAGTTAACGGAATAAAAAAAGACGATGTTATTTACTACAATAAAGTCATGAGTCATGAAGCTCGCATTGAAGGAGAGTTATACACTGTCCTACAGGAGAAAGACGTGGCTGTAGTATTGTAAATATGCTTATCTTTGCAGTATGTCTAAACTAAGTCGTACTGCAAGATATTATCGAAAGAACAAAAAAGCTCGTGATAAACACAACGAGTATCAGAAGAAGTATAACAAAAAACCATCTCAAGTTAAACGAAGAGTCTTCGACAATAAGAAGAACAGAGAGTTTGGTACTTATGGTAATTATGATGGCAAAGACGTGTCTCACAAAGGCAATAGAATCGTTTTAGAGTCCGAACACAAAAATAGAGGTAGTAAGTCTGCTACCAAGGGAGATAGAAGAGCTAGAGGTAAAAAAGGTAGAGGTAGAAAAAACAAAGGGAATACCGGAGGGAAGTAATGCTTAAGCGATTATTTCATATATGGACCTATAGTGATTCTCAACCTACGGAAATTACCCTGGGACTATGTAACTCAATATTAACCCCAATAGCTTTATTTTGCGAAATAGGATTTATGCCTTTTTTTACCCCTATTGTGGTAGGTGGAGGAGTGTATCAGCTATGGGCTGTATCTAGTGATTGTTTGAACCATCGAACCAGAGCCTCCCTGTTGTCTTTATGTTTATTTGTTGTAACTTTGTTGCTATACGCTTTTAGCCCATGTGGATTAGATGATGCAACTCACTACGGATGGGTAATATTAGTCTTAAGTTCTTTTGGTAGTTTAGTTAGATTAAAGCGGGAATATTGGCATAAAAATGGATAATTTAACAGAAATAGTAACAATAATAGGGGGTGTATTAGGGACAGCTGGAATATGGAAGTTTGCAGAAGCTAGAATAAAAGTTAAAGCGGAATTGAAAAAAGAAGAAATAGAGAACAATGATGGCAACCAATATAGAGACGACTTGAAAAAAAGAGTAACTAAAATGGAAGAGTTGCTAGCTGACTCTGCTAAAGAAAAAGACGAACTAAGAAGTTTAGTATTAAAACTAACAGAGGAGGTTGCTTCACTAAGAACTAAGGTAGAGTTTTTAGAAAA
>UEXM01000771.1_pt1 | contig 31468 bp, 25 predicted proteins | sample 1796661 | NCBI WGS metagenome assembly UEXM01 (sample SAMEA4772469, study PRJEB27181) | metagenome
CAGACCCTAACTGGTGGTGCTTTTTCGGGCACATTCGCAGCCAGTCAGCAAGTGTGGTTAGGAAACATTTCAACACAGTCTGGATTCCGCTTGAATGGCGGCAAAATGGATGATACTCGTATTTGGGACCGTGTTCTATCTGCAACAGAAATAGCTACTATCGCAGCAGCAGGTGCAGCAGAATCCGATGCTGTAGTAGTTGATCCTTCAATCTCAATTGCTCTACCGGCTAGTCAATTATATGGAGAATCTTTCATACAGACTCTTGATTTGCAAGGAGCAACAGAGTACAGTGTAGATTGGCAATACAATGGCACAGAAGGATGGACATCTATTAGTGATGTAAATGCTGATAAGTTAGTTCCATGGCAATATGAGTATTATGATGTACGAGCTTTGTTAGTCATCAATGAAGTACCTTATACTTCTAACGTTGTTAGTCCTTCGGCATTCATCCCATCGCACTATTGGGACACGGATGTAGCTTCTGCTTCGCTTGGCGACACTTTGACATTAATTGTAAATATGAAAGGGTATCAAGGAGCTATTCAATACGCCCGCAACACCTCTTTTGCGAGTTCGAATTACGATGATAATCAATATCATGGTGATTTTACTCTTGTGAGTCAAGTTGGCGATATAGTAACTTATACAATAGAATTAACTGCTGACCTTCATCAGAGATTTCTATCTCCGACAATCAGCATACAAGGCAATGAAAATATTAGCGATTTCTATAGTCTAGGTTCGATGGGCACATATCACGCCCCATCCATAATGACTCCAGATCTTTCTGGTGACCTTGTTCCATTGCAAAAGTATGGATATAATCCTTTATTCTTGACTGAAGCAGAGGCAAATCTATGGCCAGCAGGTGATGATACTTCTCACTCTCACGTATTTGATGGTGTAACTTATTACATGCCAAATGGCTTGACAATGGGTTCTGACCAGTTCCATGGAACTTATGGACTCGTTCTTGAACATGACTGCGATGACGCTTCTGCTGATGTAGGTTCTTCTGATGCTACACTAACAAATGTTACAGCCGAACAACTGGATGGTAGAGATGTGTGGTCTTTCTCGGGGCAAGATTCTATTGTTGTGCTGGATACCAATAGACCTTCTTTCGGTGCCAACGCCAGTTGGACTTACAGCTTATGGTTCAAGGGACTGAAAGCAAATGGTGGTGCTAGATATAGAACTGCATTGCGTTCTGAAACAGATTCTCACCATCAAATTATTGTTGATTACCAAAGTGACAGCCTTGGTTTTTATCAGGGAGGAGTTGGATTCCAAGATTCTGGCTTTGATATGGCACATGGTGATTATACAGGTTGGAATCAGATCGTAGCTGTTGGCGAGGGATCAGAAGTAAAATATTACATAAATGGATCCTATGCGGCATCAGTCTCTATCAATCCAGCTATGGATATTCGCTCAATAGGTAACTATCAATATGGCGGTAACCAGCAATTTGCAGATGCAATCAGTGATGTTAGAGTCTGGGACAGAGCAATGGACGCAGACGAAGTTGCTTACTGGCATACAGCAACAACAGTTGCTGATCCAAACGGTCCACAAACCCTCACTATCGAGCAATTCGACTCTTACGGTGACAGTTGGAACGGAGGATCACTAGATATAACAGATGCAGATGGTACTTCAGTGTTTGGTGTAGCAGGTCCAGCAAACGGTGTTAAGGCACCTGCGGGACTTTCGGAAACACATGACTTTGCTAACAATGCAACCTATTCTTATGTGATGACACCGGGTTCATACCCATCTGAAATCACTTGGAATATTAAAGACGCTGACGGAATCGTCTTGGTAAGCTGGTCAAATGCAGACTCTGTAACAGGAACTTTCACTCTTGGAACTCCACCACTGTATCCTTCTGCGACAGGCACAGCTGAATTTTCTCTTGCGGCTGGAACAATTGAATTCACAAATATACAGTCAAACGCTGATGGAATTTCAGCAGGAGCAACTCAGTGGGCTTATTCTTTATCACCTCTTGGTGATGTCGGACAGGCACACGGAGGAACAGCAGTAGATTTTGGTAACTTTACATTGTCTGGTCTACCTGAGCAGCAGTCCTTGACACTTTATTATGGATTGATTGATGCTTCTGGATTAGTATTGTGGTCAACATCCCTCTCCGGAGATACCAGAGAGAAGACAAGGCATGAACTCACCATGTGGGATGTATATGGTGATGGTTGGGATGGAACATATTTTGTTGTGACTGACTCTAATGGGGTCCAAGTAGTGAGCACCACAAGATCAATCGCACAATATGATAACGACGGAGACGGCGACATCGATACCGAAGACGGAAAGTACGGAGCTGTCGAATACATCGACCTTGCTGATGGAGACTATACTTGGGAGTTGTTGGGAGGCGCATATCCGGCGGAGCACAGCTTTACGTTTGTAAGGCAAGATAATAACCTCTCTTTGGCTTCAAGCACAGCTTCTAATCCTATCAGTGGCTCTTTTACAGTAACAGATGATGTGACCCCGCCAGTGATTACTATTGCTGGTGATAATCCAATGTCCTTGGTTGCTGGTGACACATTTGTGGACCCCGGCGCATCAGCGGTTGACGCACAAGACGGTGTACTTTCTGTATCTGTCACAGGCCATGAAAACATGAGTGTTTCAGATGACTGGGTTGCTTATAGTGGTTATAACTTGTCAGCACCTACAATTGATGGCGATCTCGTCACCTCTGGTGGAGTTTTTGGTCACAACTACTCTGTTAAGAAAGAGAACAACATAGCAGCTGGAGCTGATTTTGAACTCGTTGTTGAGTTTGAAGATGTCACTCTTCCTTGGACACAGTACGATCCTGAGTTCCGCCTCCGTGTTGACTTTATTGGCAATGCTTTATCGGCAGAAATCAAGATGCAAGCGTACTATGCTTGGTCAGCAAGTAATACTTTCTTCTCTGGCTTCCGCACACAGCACAATAGTGGGCAGACATATTCTGGCCAAACGTCTGGCGGAAGTTTAGTGCAGGATGGTGCTTTCAAAGTAGTCAGAGTAGGTTCTACCGTAACTATGTATCGCAGAGAAGGGTCTGAAGGTGAATTTGTGCAAATGTCTTCACAGACATCGGCAAATTATGCCGGAGAAGCAAGAATTGACATGATGTTCCAAAACACACCGGGTAAGATTGTTTCTTTAACTAGAAGCGATATGCAAACAGGTGCAATATTGGGTGATTATACCATTTCTTATTCTGCGACAGACTCGGCTGGAAACACTGCTTCTGTAAACAGGGCGGTAAATGTCGGAAGCGGCGCTTATGATCCAATGCATGGAGGAAAACTACAGAATATTGTTAGTTTCATTCCGGGTAAGGACTCGCAAGGCGTACCTGTGTATGCTTATTCGACAGTGGGTGAGGGTAATACAACAAAATTGTACTTTACACAAGATTTCCAAACATGGGCATCATTCACTTCTTATGACGTATCTGTCACAGGAATTGATTCTGCACCGACATGTCTTGAATTTGGTCAGAATGGAAAGTTCTTCTTAGGAACTGTAAGCGGCAAGCTATATGAAATCTCCGTTGGAGAAAATGGTATACCAACCGCATATGCTCTTCTAGAAACTGTTTCCGGAAGCCCAAAGATTGATTCTGTCATCTACGGAGACCACTCTAACCAGTGGATCTTCTCCTACGAAGGAAAGATCAACACAGTTGAAATTGGCGGCGGCGCGATAGTCCAAAGACTATCACTTCCAGCTGGTGCCAAGTGTGTGGACATCGCAGAGGGTCCAAACGGTGTTGCAATGATTCTTAAAAAAGAGAATAATTCTCTTGAACCAATGCTTGCTTTCAACAATTGGACTTCGATTGTTGGCCCAGCAGGTATGACGATTGATGTTGCTAGTCTCAACCCAACAGAGTTCAATCACTCTGAGCATTTGGGCAAGTGGGCCACTGCCGACGCAGCAGGTACCACCGTTCTGACAACTAGTGATTTATTATCGTGGATTACGTAAAAAAAGAAGTATTTATGTAGGAATTTCTTACATCATGTGTGTCTGCCGGCATGTAAAACTCGGCAGCATTTTAAAAAACATATTATAAATGGGGAAAAACCCCAAGGAGAAAAATAATTATGGCTAAAAAAACAAGAATTGGGTGGAAACAGTTTGATCTTGAAATCTCTCAGGATGCTGGTAATAACACCTACGAAACATGGCAGTCAGCAGGACAATCTGCTGAAGCCGGCCTTGCGGCATTCAACATTGGTCTCTTTGACGTAGCAACTCTTGCTCTCGCGGCATCTGTCGCCGAGTATGACGCTGCTGACAATGATAAAGCGATTGTTAACTACGGTTACTTGAAGCACACATTGGCTCTTGCAGAAGCTGAAACAGCAGCGGATGTAGCTTCTTTGGACGCTAGAGCGCAAGCAGCAGAAGACGCAGAATCATCTGCAATGAACTCTGCTGACGCTCGCATAGCGATCGAAGAAGGCATTCGCTCTGTAGCAGACGCTTCTCTTACAACTCGTCTTGGAGCAGAAGAAGTTAGAGCAGGTGCTGCTGAAACTTCTTTGACAGCACGCCTTGGCGTTGAAGAAGGCGCACGCGCAGCAGCAGTAAGCACTCTTCAAAGCAATCTTGACGACGAAGCAGCAGCCAGAGTATCAGCTGATGACTCTCTGGACGCAAAGCACACTACAGCTATGGCTGATCACATTGCTGATAACGTTGCGTCTTTCTCTTCTTCCGACTTGCGTATTTCAGCAGAGGAAGCAAGAATGGATGCAGTCCTTCTTGCGGCAGACGCTGACAAAGACAGTTTTGCAGAAATCGTTGCTCTCATCAACGCAGTTGACCTTGAGAATGATAACGACCTCGCATCAGCTGTCTTGGCAATCAACTCCGATATCGCAGTTGAAGCTTCAGTAAGATTGGCAGCAGACGGTTCCGTGACAACTCGCATGTCAGCAGAAGAAGGAGTTCGCTCTGTAGCAGACGCTTCTCTTACAACTCGCATGGCAGCAGAAGAAACAAGAGCAGATATTGCTGAAACTTCTTTGGAAACAAAAATCGATCTTGATATTCTTACCGAACAAACAGCACGCGCTGCTATGAGAACTTCTCTTGACGCTCGCGTATCAGTAGAAGAATCTACTCGTGTACTCGAAGTTGATTCTCTTGACACAAGAATTGCTGCTGATGAAGCAGATTTGGTAGCAAAAGACGCTTCTTTGGCTGCTAGAATTGGCGCAGAAGAAGTTGCTCGCGCAGCAGACGTTGACGCAGAACAAGCAAGAGCAGAACTAGCAGAAAGTACAATTCAGGCGAACCTTGACGCAGAAGAAGCGGCAAGAATCGCGGAAGACGTTGCACTTCAAGGCAACATTGATGCAGAAGCAGCCAGAGCATTGGCAGCCGAATCTGTCATCGCTTCGAGCCTTGTTGTTGAATCAGCTGCGAGAGCAGCTCAGGATGCTTTTCTTCAATCCAATATTGACGCAGAAGAAGCAGCAAGAGTGGCTGCTGACTCCGCAATCAACTCAGCTTTGGATGTAGAGGAAGCTAGAGCATTGGCAGCCGAATCCACACTACAATCTAACATTGATGACGAAGAAGCAGCAAGAATCTCTGGTGACTCTGTGCTTCAATCTGCTATCGATGCAAACGAAGCTGTTAGAGTAGCAAAGATGGTGTCAACAGACGCTCGTATCTCGGCAGAAGAAGGAAGAGTAGATTCTATTCTTGACTTATCGACCGCAGACAAAGACAGTTTCAAAGAAATTGTTGACTTCATTAACTCAGTAGATCTTACAAACGACAACGCACTTGCTTCTAGCATGACAAGCGTTGGCCTTAGAGTTTCAACTTTGGAAGATTCTCACGTCGCAGCGGGTGTATCTTTGGCACAGTTAGTTGCCGACGAAGAAGCAGCAAGATTAGCTGGTGACTCTGTGTTGCAATCTAACCTTGACAGCGAATCAGCAGCACGCACTGCTCAGGACAGCTCGCTGAGAGTTATTATCGACGCTGAAGAGGCAAGAGCACTTCTCGCCGAAGGTGCATTAGACACCAAGATCGATGATGAAGTTGCTGCCCGCGTATCTGCTATGACTTCTATGGAATCAAAGCACGACGCAGAGCTGCTCGTTGAAGAGAACGCAAGAATCGCCAAGGACGCGGATCTTAAAACTGACATGGCTGCAATTCACGACAAGTGGAAAGTCAAGCACCATGCACCATTGGCAGCCTCAGCAGTAGCCGGTGCTCACATAGTCGATATTGTCGCAGACGGCTTCGGTCCAATGTCGCAGTTAGGTTATGTAACCATCAACGGTCTAGTGGCAATGCCATTAGCCAGCGGTGTTGGTGACTATACCATGTCACTTGATGCGAATGGAGACATTATTGAAATCGTATTCCAAGTCGGACTTGATATGGGTGACCAAATCAGCTACTTCGGCCAAGAAGCGTACACAATGATTTCATAATCGTTAATGTAAAAAAAGATTAAAAAGAAATAATATTCTTGCCCTCCCACTTTTGTGGGGGGGTTCATTTTTATAAAACTAGTTATGATTGCCTTGGGGGTTTTAAAGTGTTTAAAAATTTTATTTCCATGTTTTCTAAGAAAAAAGAAGAATTGATTGAAGAAGAGGTCGTTGAAAAGACACCTAAACCACTTCCCGATATTATAGAAATACCATGGACTGAAGTGGCGGGAATAAAAAACTTCGAAGACACCATATTGAGAATTCATGATGATCTTAAAGAATTTTATTATAAATCTCGTATGAATGAGCTAAAAACCTTAAAAGCAATAGAGAAACTAGAAAAGCTTTCTGATGAAAAAGAGAAAAATTTAAGAGATAAATATCTAAAAGAGGCAACTGCTGATTACGATTTCGATATTCCCAGCACAACCGGCAAGCCCGGTTTCTTTAAAAAGCAGAAGCCAGATAAATAATCTGATTTTGAAAAAATTGCAAACTATTTATTATTGTGATAAAAACAATCTAGATTTTATAGGAGAATCCCTAGAATGTCAGTTAAAAAATTTAAATTCGTATCTCCCGGTGTATTCACCAAAGAGATTGACAACTCTCAGCTCCCAGCAGCTGATCGACCAGCAGGGCCAGTTATTATTGGCCGCCTACCACAAGGCCCAGCAATGGAGCCAGTTAAGGTAAATTCCTTTTCGGAATACGTAGAGGTTTTTGGTAACCCGGTCCCCGGCAAAGCAACAGGCGATGTTTGGCGACATGGTAACTACCAAGGGCCAACTTATGCAGCATATGCGGCACAAGCTTATCTAAGAAACAGCGATGACGCTATTACAGTCGTCAGGCTTGCAGGACAAAAGAATCCTGATGCAGGAGCACCCGGCGCAGCAGGGTGGGGAACAGAAAACATGTCCACATCTTACGCAACAGCCGGCGGAGCATATGGGCTTTATATATGTAACAGCGGATCCGGAGCACAGGATGGATATCTTGCGGCTGTTTGGTACTTCCCATCAGGCGGTGCCGTAAGTCTTAGTGGTTCTTTAGCCGGAACAACTGCTGAAACAGGCGGGGTCGGTGGTCTATTTAAAGCAGCACCAGACGTTGGATCCAGTAAAGGCCCAGATTTTACAGCGATTGTTCACAAGAACGACGGCACGGCACTTTACAAGACAACATTCAATCTTGACCCAGCTTCTAGAACGTTTGTTAGAAAAGTTTTCAACACGAATCCGCAATCTACAGGGGGTATTATTCCCGCAGATACATTTACTAATGGCGAAAATCTTTATTGGCTCGGAGAAACATACGAATCGTTTATCCAGAAGCAATTGGATCTCGCAACTTTGACAGATACAGCATATGCAGTCATTCTTCCATTCGCCACCAATACCAAGTCTGATTATAACTTCGACGCGACCAGTGCCTCAACAGGGTGGTTCTTTTCTCAGGACATCTCAACAGACTCTGCTGCATGGACCGCAAATAAAATGCAGAAATTATTTAAGCTTCATGCACTAGAGCCGGGAAAATGGGTTCAAGATAATATCAAGGTTTCTATACAAGATTTGACTTATTCCAGAGACATCACCGGTGCAGCTCCTTACGGAAGCTTTACTCTTATTCTTAGAAGAGCTGACGATACAGACAACGTTGTGGAAACTATCGAAAGATTTTCTAACTGCAATCTTAATCCTTTGTCAGATAATTACATTTCAAAGAAGATTGGAGATAAATACAGAAAATGGAGCGCAACAGAAGGCGTAATGAGAGAATATGGCGAATATGATAATGCCTCAAAATATGTAAGAGTGGAAATCGACGATACGGTCAGAAACGGCATTGCAGACCCAACTCTTTTACCATTCGGTGTATTCGGTCCCGACAAAATCAAAAATGTGGAAGTACCCGAACTTGCAAGTGGTATCACTCCTGCAACAGTATTGACCAAGGGGTTAACAGCACCCCCCGGAATGACTCCGGGAGTCGGTACTGACGGTTCAATGAATACTGGATCAATTTCATCATACACTGCTTTGTTGAAATTCCCAGAAACTCAATTAAGAATCTCTTCATCAGCAGGCGGATTAGTCGATCAAACTAACGCCTACTTTGGACTGAATGCTTCTTCTTACCTAGAAAATACAGCTGGTGCTTACTCAAGCAATAAAGCAGACGCAGGATACGCTGATTATGTGTATCCTCTTGGTAGCATCCTTCCAGCTGACAAAGAGCCATCATGGGCGTTCTCTCTCGACAACATCAGTGGGTCATCCGACGAACAGTTCGTTTCTTATCAGCCAGATTCTAGGACATCTGGGGAATCAATTTCTGCCGTCAGCGGTTGGAGAGAAGTTGTTGATAACGGATGGACAAGATTCACTTCTCCATTGTTTGGTGGATTCGACGGCTTAAATGTAGTCGAAATCGAACCATTCAGAAACGAGGGAATGGATGGAAAGAACATGCAAAACAGCTATGCTCTCAATACTTTGAGACAGGCAGTAGATTTAGTCGCTGATCCAGAAATCGCAGATTATAACTTGATGACTGTCCCCGGAATTACTGATAGAAATATCACTGATCAAATGCTTCAAGTGTGTGCCGATAGAGGTGACGCATTAGCAGTAATCGACATTCAAGATGTCTATACACCTTTTACAGAAAACTCTACTTCTTACAGTAATGTAACGGAGCGAGCAGGAACTGTTTCCGGCGCGATTACAAAATTAGAAGACAGACAGGTCAACAACTCATATGGTTGTACTTACTATCCTTGGGTTCAGATCCAAGATACTGTAACTTCCAACAGTAGACTATGGGTTCCACCTTCAGTAGTTGCTTTGGGAACTTTTGCTTCCTCGGCTGCTCAAACAGAAGTGTGGTTTGCACCTGCCGGCTTTAACAGAGGCGGTTTATCACAGGGTTCCGCAGGAATCCCGGTATTGAATGTAAGTCAAAGATTGACTTCCAAGGAAAGAGACTCTCTTTACGATGCCAATATTAACCCAATCGCCTCTTTCCCGAATGAAGGAATTGTAATCTTCGGACAGAAGACCCTTCAATTAACTCCATCGGCCCTCGATAGAATTAATGTTCGCAGAATGATGATCTTCGTTAAGAAGCAAGTATCAATCTTCGCAAACTCTATCCTCTTCGACCAAAACGTTGAAGTTACTTGGAATCGTTTCAAGAGTTTGACCAATCCATTCCTAGCAAGTGTTCAAACGCGCTTAGGTTTGAGTGATTACAAACTTATCTTGGACAAGACCACAACAACCCCAGACTTGGTTGATAGAAATATCGTATATGCCAAGATTTTCTTGAAGCCTGCAAAGGCCATCGAGTACATCGCGCTTGACTTTGTTATCACAAATCAAGGTGCGGCTTTTGAAGACTAAAACAAAAATTGTAACTATATAGTTATACAAATAGGAGAAAACACATCATGGCAAATGATTTTTGGACAAGCGCGAATGTCGATCCAAAGAGGAAATATAGATTCTTAGTCGAATTAGCAGGAGTAGGTGGAGTCGGTTCAGTCTGGTTCGCCAAGTCGGTAGATAAACCGGAAATTACAATCGGAACGGGAGAAGTAGACTTTATGCAACACAAGTTTTACTATCCGGGACGTGTACAGTGGAACGAGATTGGGCTTACCCTAGTGGATCCAGTTTCTCCAGACGCAACAGGAATTTTACTTGACATTCTTTCTGCTTCGGGTTATAATGGTCCTATGAATGCTAAAGAGACTCTTCAATCTATTTCCAAAGGCGCAGAAACTAATGTTTTGGGTAACGTTGTTATTAAGCAAGTCGCAGCAGACGGAACCATTCAAGAAGAATGGGTACTTAACAACGCGATTATCATAAAAGTTGGTTGGGGTGACTTGGATTACAGTGCCGAAGAACTATCAGAAATTAGTATTTCATTCAGATATGACTGGGCCTCTTGTACAACAGGTACAGAGCAAAGACAATTTCTTAAATAAACTAACATTGAGGTGAACATTGGCTAGAAATAGCAAACGAAGTAAGCTAGGCACAGGTCTAGAAGACTCAACCCCAGCACCGGCAGATCCTGTCGCTGCTGTTTTTGAAGCAGGTGGGCTTGATTTTGCCACACCAACAGAATTTGTGGATTTGCCCTCTCGGGGGCAATTTTATCCCGAAAATCATCCGCTACATGGAAAAGATACAGTAGAGATCAAGTACATGACGGCGAAAGAAGAAGACATTCTTTCTTCCAAGACTCTTATCAAGCAAGGCGTAGCTATTGAGCGACTCTTGAGAAGCGTCATTATTGATAAAAGAATAAATCCAGATACTCTAATAAGTGGAGACAGAAATGCGATTCTTGTTGCCACCCGAGTTACCGGATACGGCTCTGAATATGATACCAAAATTACTTGCCCATCGTGTATGACTTCCGTTGATCATTCATTTGATCTGTCGGAGGTAGACATAAAGACAGTGGACGAGGAAGATAATGACAGTTCATATGAATATACAGCAGATGGTCTCATTTCTACTGTAACTCCACTTACGAAAATACAAGTAGAGATGAAATTGATGACTGGAAAAGATGAAAACTACCTCTCGCGCTTGGTAGATTCTAAAAGAAAAAAGAAAGTACCCGAAACAACTCTTACGGATACTCTTAAAATCCTAGTTGTCTCCTTAAACGGGGAAACATCACCAGATCTCATCAATCAGTTTGTGAAAGTTGTGCCTGCCAGAGACTCAAGACATTTGAGATCTGTGTACGAAAAGGCATCTCCTAACGTGGATATGACGCAGAATTTCGAATGTAGTAACTGCGGCTACGTAACGGACTTGGAGGTTCCGTTCACCACTGACTTTTTTTGGCCTAAGCAGTGATTATATCCAAAAGGTTTATGAAGAGTTCTTCCTTTTAAAATATCATGGCGGCTGGAGTTTCATAGAAGCCTACAATTTACCGGTAGTAATTCGTAGGTGGTTCTTAGAGAGGTTAGCCGACCAGATCAAGAAAGAAAGCGATCAGATGAAAAAATCTTCAAAAAGCAAGAGATAAGGATTTATTTCTTGCTTTTAACTAATTAGGACTAAGGAGATCTATCTTTATGGCAAATAACTTCTGGACAACGGCGAACTACCAACCTATGCAGCAGTTTAGGTATGATGTTCAAGCTATCTTGTTTAAGGCTGATTTTGGAGCAATAAACGACGAAGGTCGTGTTCCAATTAGACAGCCACAATCCACAGAAGCGGTCATAAGCAAAGAACTGATTAAGGCGGTAAACATGCCTGATGTCACTTTTGGTTATGAAAATGATGCAGCTAACATTGGCTCCAATGGTCCCAGCATAGAGTCTCAAGATCCCCAGATGACAGAACTGGAATTGCAGTTATATATGACACCACAACTAGCTCATGATATACAGGATATTTTTAGAACCTATTATCTTCAAGATGTCAAAGAGCCAATCGATGGATTTTTTGAAGGAAGGCCATCAAAGATATTGAACAAAGATAGGATAAGTCTAATACCTTCTCCTCTTCTTATCAGGAATTCTGCAATTATTATTAATATTTATGATCCATCTCCGAGAGCTTCGTTTGGTGCACCTGCTACCCCCATCAAATCAGTCAGGTACTATGGTATCTATCCGGTATCTTATAACCTCGGAGGGTTAGACTATTCTAGCTCTGAAGTGGTAATGGGAAGTATTAAGTTTTACTATTATGGAGTGGATATAAAAAATTCAGAAGATAAAGACAATCCGTCACAACAAGAAAAAGAAATTTTAAGCAGTATCGTCGCGAGTGGCAAAGCCTGCATGGGGAATTTTTAAATAATGGAACATATTGAAATAGATTTAGAAGAAATGAAAAAGAACGAAGACATGCTCAACGAAAGCTTTTTGAGAATGTATGGTACGGTTATCGAACTCATCATAAAGCAGATGTTTGGCATGCCATTCTTTGGAACTTCGAGTAGCATTAAAGGTAAGCCAGCAGATGTTAAAGCTTTTGCCCGCGCTGTTGGAAACGAAAAGAAATATATCGAGGTTGCCAAGCAGCATGGATTGGATGATCCTAGAACTTACAAGCAGAAGAGCAGGCTAAATAAGGCAGTGGCGGCGTTCGAATTAAAAACGGGTATTAAGTGGCCGTTTAAATAAAGGAAACAATAGTGTATGTCTGACGATCCAAAAAAAATAAAAGAGCTAGGTGAAGAAACCCAAAAAGCCAAAGAAGCTTGGGAGGCATTCGCTAAAACGCTGAATCAAGCGGAAAAGGGATTGGATGCGTTTAACGGCAGTGCCGAGACTACTTCAAAAGCGATGCGGGAAGCTGCTCGTGCAGGTGAGGGTCTGGGAGATACATTCGCGGGACTGCTTGGCATGGGCTCCGGCCTCAGTAAAACAATGGCTAATCTGGCCGAGGCAACCAACAATACAGAGAATCTTTTTAAGGGATTTACTAAGTCTATTGGGGCAAACTTTAATGCCATGTCTGTAGGTGTTAGTATCGTAGAAAAAATGAAAGAAGCCACCCTTGGCCTAGTGTATGCCACTGACGCTGCTTTGGTATCATTTAATAAGCAAACCGGTGCAGCATCTCTTTATGGCTCAAAGATAGTAGAGATAGAAAAAAGAAATAGTGCTTTTGGCGTATCTATAGATGAAGTCGCAGATTCTCAAGCAGCCTTAGTTTCGGGTATAAAAAACTTTAACACCTTTTCTGATGATGCCCAGCTATCAATTTTGGAAACAACTTCTGTCCTAAATGAGCTTGGCGTAGAGTCGAGTGTAACCACTCAAAGCATAGGGTTTATGGTTAATTCTTTGGGCATGACAACTGACGCAGCAGAAAAAACAAGCAGAGAGATGTTTGTTTTGGCGCAAACTATGGGTCTGCCTCCACAAGAGATGGCATCCTCATTCAATGCAGCCGCTCCTCAATTAGCAGCTTTCGGAAACCAAGCTAGCGCAGTTTTTCAAAAAATGGCTGTCAATGCCAAAGCCGCGAACATGGAAGTAGAAGATATGCTTAGAATTACAGAGCAGTTCGACAAATTCGATTCAGCAGCATCATCGGTTGGCAAGCTAAACGCCATTCTTGGTGGTCCCTATCTGAGCACTGTAAAGATGGTTACCACAACGGATCCTACAGAAAGACTTAGGATGATGTCTGATGCTGCAAGACAAGCCGGGAAGTCTTTCGATACCATGAGTTATTATGAAAGAAAGATGACGGCTTCAGCAATGGGCCTCAAAGATGTGAGCGAGCTAGCCCTTGTCATGGGTAACCAGTTTAACTTAGCGGCCCCCAAAATACAAAAAACACAGGCTCAAATAATCGAGCTTCAAAAACAAACACAAGCATTCAATTCAATCGGGGAAGAATTTAATCAACTCATGCGTCAGTTTGCTGTTGAAATAGCGGTTCCAGTTATAAGTGTGCTTAAAACAATCATTAACCAATTAACTTATTTGGCCCAAAATCCTCTGGCTTGGACAACAGCCGGCATAGGAGTTTTAACAGGGGCCATAATAACATTCATGGTTGCAACAGGTGGCGTGGGTGCAGTAGTGACCGCAGTCATTACTGGAATTACTGGATTGATAATAATGATGAAAGGCATGTACGACATGATTATGAAATCCCAGCCGGCCTTAGACATATTCAGTTTGGTATGGGAAAAGATTACTCCTCAAGTAGAAAGACTGAAAGATATGTTTGGAAAATTACAATCTGGTACAGGAGATATGCAAAAATCCTTCGATGCGTTTGTCGTAGACTACGCACCATATATTGGAGCATTTTTTGTAGCTTTTGCCGAATCTGTATTGAGCATAGCTGAAAACGTGATGATACTCGCACAAGTATATAAAGATTCTGGATTTTTCACTGGTCTAGCCTATCTTGCGGGTGGAATCGTGGCCGCTTTCGGATTGATCGCTCTCGGCATAGCCAAGATAATACAGGGGCTTGTATACTTAAACACGGTGCTCAATCCTCTCTATCACTTCTTTTATGTAGGAAACAGCCCTTCTTTTATTGAAGTCTTAGGAATGGTTGGTAATGCCTTTACTGCCATTGGAGACGCAATTAAGCATCCCATTCAGATGCTCGCCAAGATGCTATCAGGACTCAAAGACGTAGCAGGGGTTTTAGCCAGTAAAGCATTGGGGTTCTTAGGTGGTGCCATATCATACGTGTTCGGTGGCGCGTCTCCGCAGACAGAAGTCAGTAACGGAGGATTTAACAGACAAGAAGACATGGATTCAAAGAGTGTCTCCATAGGTGAAGAGGTAGCTAGAGCCGTTAAGGAGGCATTACAGGGCGTTCAACTAAATAACAAAGTAGAGCTGGAAGTGACTTCGGCAAATGGCTTACCAACATTGTTTGACTTTATGCAGAAAAATATGGATGATGTTGCCTCTAATAGATCTCCAAACTTTGCCCTAAACGCAAGCAGGGCGGGAATAGGAAAATAAATGACAGATTGCACAAACATATCCATATTTGACCCCTTTAATGCGGAAGAGTATCAGAATGATCTCATCATCCAGATGGTTGCGAGTCAGAAATATTTAATATTTAAAGACGGCATCGACTCTTTTGACAGATCTTACAGCATCAATTGGGACTCTGTGAACGTATACGGAAGACAAGATGCAATCCAGACGTATCAGTCCACAGGGGAGACCATTAACTTAAACTTTCCCGTAAAGCCTCGCGATAATCCTGATGAATTTAATCATCAGTTAGACGCTTTATTGGCTCTCGGAAAATTTGCACGTCCATTTTATTCTGATAGTGGTAAGATAATGGAGTCTCCTATACTAAAAATTAGATTTAGAAATCTCATAGTAGAGGAATACAACGGAGGAAGCGGTACCCCCTTGTGGATTGCCCCTACTGGTATTTCTGTTAATTATGGCGATAGGGCTAGGGACATTTTGGCACCAAATTCTGTAAAAAGAAAGTTGGTCGTACCAAAGAGGGTGGTAATCTCCATAAACGCAGCAGTTATTAATGTGGATAAAAAATATTATGATGAATCAGATTGGGGCTTTGGTTTTCAGGGAGACAACACACCCGATGATCCCGATACCACGCAAGGTGAGGGAGCAGTTGCAAACCAGATGGGTAACAATAACTGATGGAGAAAGCATATGCCTTTTAGTAGATTATCTAACAGAAATATATTTAGAAATGAAGATCTTTTATACGATGAGAAGTTTAAGGTCAAAAATTTGTCTGGAATAACACAATATAATACAGATACACTTACTTTTCCGTCGCGTCAAAAAACGTCACGGATGGCCTATGACACTAAGCTTTGGAAAACGGGTGATCGATTATACAAAATCGCTTTTGAAGTGTATGGTGACTCAAGATATTGGTGGGTAATTGCTCAATTTAATAAGAAGCCAACAGAACATCATTTCAAGGTAGGTGATACTTATTATATCCCGTTAAATCTCGAAGATGCTTTAAACTCCTTTGGATATTAATATTTAATAAAAAGTAGGAAAAATGTCCGTACAAATACCAGAACTAATAATGACCCTAATAAATTCCGGATTGGGTACCACGCTCGTCGGCTGGAACTACGCTCTATATGATGCAGTGCAGAGCGTAGACCTTTTGAAAAAACAATTTGGAGAAGATGGTTTAACGCAAGACCAGCTATCGCCATGGTACGAAGCCTCTATAAAGGATAATTTTTTAAACATATACGATGATTTTGGTAAAGATAGAACAGATCTGTTGGATACGGAATCATATACGGTCACTCGAACGGATGAGTCGGGTGCTAGGGTCACAGAGACTTTTATCCGGGATAAGTATCCGCTTGTAAAAAGTTACAAATCCTTGGTTGAAAAAGAATTTGGAGGCGCATTTTATGGAGAGGTCAGCGAATTCAACAGCATATTTTTGAATCCCAATAATTCGCAGAATGAAAAAGCACTAACCACTAATCTAAATAACAGTATTAGGCTCAATTTCACACCCTCTCTATCAGAAGCTGGAACGATTTTCAGAGACAGGATTGTCTACGACTCTAACGATGCAGTCGAGAGAGGGCTTAAGGGTGCGACTTACTTGGACGTACTCAAAGCATATTCTCTTTATCTTTCTTTAAAGAATTACTCCGTAGTGGAAGAGAAAATAAAAACCACTACGACCACCAGCGGCGAAAAACTAGAGGATGACAATCTTCGAAGACAAATTTTTAGATACCTCAATGATTTAGAGAAGAGGGGGACACTGGCCCAAAGAGAATTAGGTAATTTTATTAACGACGTTGCAGATGCACAGTCTGCAATTAATGCCTCCAAGTTTGACAAGCAAAGATATTTAATAGAAAACATTGAAACTATACAAGAATTATCGAAAGAAAGATTCAAGCATCAGCTATCGACTGCTGACATAAATTTTTTAGATGGGGAATTCGGCCAGCTTTTAGGAATAGAACAGACAAGAATACTAAAATTTACTAATAGTTCTAAAAACGCTGTTAATAGAATCGTAGGTGCCTCCCGCGCAACAGAGATGTTCCGGCTCCCAACAGTGCAGCTCTCCAAGTTGGTGCCCGAGATCAAACTATTTAAAGTGATTTATGATAAAAACCTCCAAAAAGAAAAAGAGGTGGAGATACGCTTTCCAACAAAATTTGTAGGAGCAGAAAGAATAGATGTCGATGGACAATTATCAGATAACTCAAATTACAAAAAACCTTCCTTGAAGGATCCCTATGATTTTTTAGGCACCAAGACCGGTTATGGCATAAAGAGTTTTTCTTGGGAATACAAGGGATCTGATCCGTTCTCAGTAGATCGAGATATAGAGGCCACCCTTGAGTTATACTTTCAAGACTTTTCAGAGTTTACGAGAGATAGGCCAGAGGGATACAGATATGTAGATTTATTATTACCCGCAGATGAAGAAAAGGCCCCGCTTGATAAAGTCTTCAATCAGGGGGTGAGAGTTAAGGCTGGATGGGCCGTACCCCAGTCATTGGAAATCGAAAGCGATGGCGACGCTATCGATCTCGATGCATACGAAACTAACCAGAAAAAAATAAATGCCATTAAAGCATCACAAGTAAATCTTGTCTTGGACATGGTAGATTATAATATATCTTTTGAAAATAACGGTAACGGTGCTTCTACTATTGCAATCAACTACAGAGCCAGAACAGAAGCTTTGGGTAAGAACCGCTTGGTTAATGTAATCGGGGCCACCAGAGAAGAGGCTGCAACAACGCAGTATTTGGAAGATAAGATTAGCACGTCCAAAGATCCGGAAGAAAAGGAAGAATTAAGAAAAAGACAGCAAGACTTGTTTGAGAGAATTAGATCACTATCTTCCAAAAGATTTATAGAGAAATTAATGGACAACAGAAGCATATATTGGAGAAAGCTCAATTTGCCGGAAACAATGGCATCTGCATTAGGTGAAAAAAAGGGAAAGGAATATTTTCTTATTGTGCGCCCAGAACAGACTTGGAAAAAAAAATATATTGACGGACTTAAATTATCTTTGGATCAGTTAAACCCAGTAGGGGCCGGCGGAGTCGGTCCAGTTGCCCCAGTTAACGTACAGGACTTAGAGCTTTTCACCATGGTCAACGACGATAGTCAAATAGTTAATCCTACAAAGATTATGTATACATTTTTAGGAGATATTTTACAAGTAGCTTTGGAAAATGCCGTGGAGTCGGGAAGTTATCTCGGAGCACCAAAGAGTGCACTAGAAGATCTCAAACTAGCGTTGTTAGACTTTAGAGTAGGGGAAGAGACATACAATTTAGCTGACCTACCAATAGAAATGAACGTGTTTTTGGAGTTCCTACACAATTCTATCGGCAAAAGAAACGAGCATACAAAATCATTTATCAATTTTACAAATGAGTTGTTATCAGAAATACTGATTAACAGGGTGGATAGCTATTTGAATCTAAAAGATGCTACCTCGAGATCTTTTAAGATTGGTTACGCAGAAATGAATAAAGAACTGCTAGGAAATTTTGCAAAATCATATGATTTAGATAGAAGATCAGATGTTGATACAATCAATAAGCTAGATAAGCAAGACAATCTTTTTGTGTATAGTGACTCACCAGATCCTTCATCATACAAAATAACAAACTACGAAGATTCAAAAGAAAATGATGAAAAGAATGGTTTACATCACTTTTCTCTGGGCTCTACAAAGGGAATAGTTAAAAATATCTCTTTTGACAGGATAGACATTGAGTATATCAGAGAGCAAAGACTGACAGTAAATCCAGAGGATCCATATGCTCTATTGAGCAACGTGTTTAATGTGAATGTTTCCATGTTTGGGAATAACTTTTTCAGACCGGGGAGTTATATCTATGTGGACCCAAAGATTATGGGAAATCTAGGCAACCCTTGGCAAGTTGGTACCATAGCAAACCGTATGGGCTTGGGTGGATACCACATCGTGACGGGTGTTACCAATAAAATAAATTTGAACGCTTTTGAAACGTCGATCGATGCTGTGTTTGAGACTTCTGGTGATGGAGTCTTTTCTTTGACATCAGAAAAAGAAGATGGGGGAAACTGATATGACTGACCTGAACCTTAACAACCAAACGTCTGTAGAAGAAACCTTTATTAAAAGACTGTTATACGATTTGCTGGCTTTCAATACACTAGAAGGAGCCAGCCTAGACAACCCAGCTGGTATCAAGGACTATTGGAAACTAGAAAATCTATTATTTGGAAAGGTAAAGCCCTCATTAGAGGTGATGCAACCACTCAATACTTCTCTCGTTTCTATCCCCAACCAAGATAAGACTTACTTTACTTTCCCGGAAATTTCTGATAAATTTATATCTTTTCAAAATTCTTTTAGAATACCATCTCAGTCCGGCAGGCTTTCAGAAGATATTTACTTAAACTCTCCAGAGATATACAGGGCCTTTGTTGATTCGGAATCCTCATATAACGAGGCTATGACACTAATTTTAAGCAAATATAATGGAATTATTCTACAAAACTCGAAAGCAGAACAAGTAAAGAATATTAAAGATTACGCTGGATTATTTTTTAATTTTATCTTAGGCTCCAACATGTCTGAGAAGATAACTAAGACTTCTTTCATTTTGTCTAGTAAGGTATCTGCTATAAATTCTGGACTGTGTATCGAGATAGCTGACCTAGATCCGTCTAACAATGGTGATAAACAGTCATTTATTCAAGGAAGCAACTTCGAATTTTATCGACAAACAGCCGTAAACAATGGGTTTGTTATCGACAAGAATATTCCGTGGAGAATAAACTTCGATTTGTCATCCCCAGTTACTCCTGATAGAGATTACTTTTTAGATAGAAACTTTTCAGAGACACGTCAAGGGGACTTGGATGCATTAATATCTCTTGTTGTGGTTGGGTACAATTCTCTTGTAAGGCAGAAAAACTATTATATGGAAGGCCGATGCAAGTACGCAAGATTTCCTATTGACAAGGAAGTAGTACTCAGGGATGTATTATCTACCAGCTATTGGATAAAAAGGTATTGTCAAATCAGGAACTGGGAATCTGGAAACATATATACGACTTCTGAAATTGAAAAGATGGCTCAAATCGCTATTGACCTTGACGATACTTTACTATCTTATGTTAGTTCTAAATTTAGAATCCCTTATTTATTTGAGGGATCCACTGTTTATCGAGATCTCAAGAAATATTATTTAGAAAAAAACAACATTTCACTTGACAATTTCTCTGAACATGTTAAAATAATAGTAAAGAATTCGATAAACAAAATATATTGAGGCTTGCTTGTTGTTCCAAACACTCGACGATAAAAAAGAATGTGTCGGCATATATCATGCTGGAGAACTTTCCTTCAAAGATGGACTTCCAAAAGATCTAGAAAAGACATGGGCCTATTCAGCTTTTCTGCAAGATCGAGATATTGAATATGCTAAGATTTATTGTGGGGGAAATACACTCGATAAAGCATGTCCGGAGGCCCTGAGAGGCCGCTGGGAAGCAGTATCAAATAAACTTAAAGCTTTTATCAAGTCTTTTGGTACATCGCGTGTATCGCTAAATGAGAGCTGTTTTTTCGATTTAGTTCCTCAAAAGTTTCTTTTAGAGTATTGCTATACAAAAGATCTTATTTGTCAACACGTTTTCGAAACATACCAAAAGCCAGACAACTACGATTACCTTCTGGAATTGACAAAAATTATTGAAGAAATAAAATATAATAGATTGAATTTAAATGTGAAAAACCTATCACTGTATCGAGCAAAGCATCGAAAGTTTTTAAAGAAATTAAAAACTCTACAGCCCTATTGTAAGTTTAATATCTGGGGAACCAAGACAGGCCGACTTACGACAATCGCAAAGAGTTTTCCTATACTGACCATGGATAAGGAATTCAGGAGTATCATAGAGCCAAAGAATGATTATTTTGTGGAATTGGACTTCAATGCAGCAGAGCTAAGAACATTGCTTTCCCTACAAGGCCGAGATCAGCCGCCTGAAGATATGCATGAGTGGAACATTAAAAACGTCTTCAAGGGAGATCTCACTAGAGCAGAGGCTAAAAAGAGAATATTTGCTTGGTTATATAATCCAGAAAGTCACGATCCTTTGTGCGAACACGCTTATGGGAGAGAGTCAGTGACACAAAAGTACTTCACACAGGGTCAGGTGACAACCTTTTGGGGCAAAATCATTCCATCAGAGAAGAGAACAGCACTAAATTATATTATTCAGTCAACTTGTGCTGAAAATGTACTGAGACAAATGATAAAGCTAGCTAATTACTTAGAGGGGTGTAAATCGTATGTTGCTTTTCCGATCCATGATTCTGTTGTATTGGACTTTTCAATCGAGGACAAAGAAAGACTCGGAGAAGTCATAAACATTTTTGCAAATACAGAGCTTGGAAAATTCAAGGTAAATGTAAGTGTCGGAACAAACTTCGGCAATCTTCAAAAGCTGGAGGTTTAGATGAACGTTATTGGTCTTGGTAATGCTGGGTGCAATATTGCAGATTCGTTTGCGCAGTATCCACAATATAAAATATTTAAAATAAATGTTGACATGGAGGGAAAAGACTGTTATAATATACCTATACTTGAGACAGCGGAAGAGTACGAATCTTATGATTATCCAAAAATACGATCATTCTTTAAAGGAGTTAAGGGCGAAACCCTCTTTATCATCGGCGGATCTGGTAAAATCTCCTGCGGCTCTCTTAAAATACTCGAAAACATTAAAAGACTTCCAGTTTCCATCCTATACATTCAACCAGATTTAGATATGCTAGACGACACACAAAAAAGCCAAGAAAAACTTGTACGAAACGTCATTCAAGAATATGCCCGTTCGGGTATTTTTGAGAAAGTTTGTTTGATCTCGAATAACTCTTTAGATAAGATCCTCGGTGGTGCACCCGTTATTGGATACTTCGATGCCTTAAACGAACTTCTAGTACCTTCTTTACACATGGTGAACTTCTTTTCTAAAAACAAGGCTGTATCTGGTGCAATACCAAAAGCAAAGAACACACACCGAATTTATACAGTTGGAATCTTCGATACTCAAAAAAATGAAGAAAAAATGTTTTTTCCCCTTGACAACAGCAGAAATAAATGTTATATTTATGGTGTAAGCGAAGAAAAGTTAAAGACCGACAAAAAACTAATGAATAAGATCAAAAAACAAATTGAGTCAAAAAAAGAAGAGAATCTTGATATCTCATACGCAATTTATCCAACAGACTACGAATACGACGTAGGCTATGTTGTAGAAAGAACTCCTGTTATTCAAAACTAAAATTTAATTCACTTTATTAACAACAAACCAGCAGAGCGAGAGATTTGTCGCTCTGACTATAGCCAATACCGGCACAAACAACAAGAGAGGAAAGAAAGATGGCATTAGACATCGCACGAATTCGAGCACGACTCGACAATGTAAAGAACAACGGCAAAGCTGGAGGATCATTCTGGCGGCCAAAAGATGGAACTCAAACAATCCGAATTGTCCCAACGCAAGATGGCGACCCCTTCAAGGATTACTGGTTCCACTACAATCTAGGCCCAGATCAACGCGGCGGCCTTCTATGTCCCAAGAAGAACCATGGAGATGATTGTCCAATTTGTGACTTCAAAGACCAGCTTTGGAAAGAATTTAATGACACCCAAGACCAAGACACGATGAAGATGGCAAAAGATTTGTCACCACGTCAACGTTTCTTTTCACCCGTCCTAGTTCGTGGTGAAGAGGCCGAAGGCATTCGAGTGTGGGGTTACGGCAAAGAGGCTTATACTTCTCTGCTAAACTTGGTCCTTAACCCAGAATACGGAGATATTACCGATGTTGATGCTGGTACTGATCTGACTTTGACTTATGGGAAGCCACCCGGAGCTAGCTTCCCTAAGACAACCCTCACACCTCGCCGTCGCGCAAGTCAGCTTTGTGACGAAGCTGTCGGCGGTGATGAAGAGTGTACTCGACTCTTGGATAATATTCCAAGCTTTGACAATCTCTTCCAAGTCAAGAGCGCAGATGATGTTCAACAAGCCTTGGACGGCTTTATCGCCTCTCTTGAAGGCGAGACAGAAGGCTCTGTATCAGAACTAGTAGTCAACGAAGGGACACCTGATGTCCTCGCTGCTTTTAACGAGTTGACCGGTAACTAAGTAGTGTCTCTAACCGCAGGGAGGCATGGGTTCATAGATGCCTCATTTTTTTATTAATCCCAAGAGGAAAACATGACAACTGAAAAGACTAAAACAAATACGCTTACAACAGCAACCGAGGGAGCAGATGCTACCGTCCACTATCGAGGTACTTTGGTGGAGGATGGCAGTGAATTTGACAACTCACATACCCGTGGAGAGCCGATCACTTTCACTGTTGGGTCCGGACAAATGATTCCGGGATTCAACAACGCAGTGGATGGTATGACAGTGGGAGAAACAAAGACTGTTACTCTTTCACCTGATCAAGCCTATGGGGATCTAAATCCAGAAGCTAAAACAACTTTTCCCAAATCTGGCTTTCCTGATGGAGTTGACTTGCGGGAAGGCATGGCAGTGCCTCTGCGAGCACCAAACGGACAAACTCTTATTGGTCGATTGACCGAATTTCAAGAAGACACGGTAACCGTTGACTTGAATCACCCGCTAGCTGGACAAGCTCTTCAGTTTGAAATTGAGCTTGTAGAAGTTACAACCACTACCACCACTTCAACCGATGAGGAAATCGCTACCTAATAACATGCGCGTTGTGACCGCAGGGAGGCATGGGTTTACAGATGCCTCACTTTTTACTAGGAGAAAAAATGAATATTCTTAAAGAAAACCGAGTTGTTTCAAACTCTTTTATTGTTGCAACACTTCTTTCCATCACCTTATCAATTGCAATTTGGGCAGGTGCTACCGGAGAAAGTCTTGAACAAACCCAGAGGCTTGCTCTCTTCGTTGGCCTTTGGGCTCCCACCTTTATGGGTTTTGCAAATTATTATAAGGAGGAGTAATGGCAAGAAAAGCAACTTCATCTGCTGGAAAGCTTTCTATGGCAGACATGAAAAAGATGATCAATAAGAAAGCGGGCATGAATGTTGCTCACGATCTGAACGAGGCAAACCCAACAGAGGTTACTCAGTGGATTCCTACAGGATCTCGATGGCTTGATTCAATTATATGCAGAGGAAAGTATGCGGGAATTCCAGTTGGGAAAGTATCCGAAATTGCTGGATTGGAGGCGACAGGTAAATCCTACATGGCAGCTCAAATTGCTGCCAATGCCCAAGATATGGGGATTGATGTCGTTTATTTTGATTCAGAATCGGCGATTGATCCCTCGTTTCTTGAAAACGCTGGCTGTGATTTGACAAGGCTTCTTTACGTGCAGGCACAGTCGGTTGAGTTTGTGCTTGAAACCATTGAGGACCTCTTGGCATCAGAAAACCAGATGTTATTTATCTGGGACTCTTTGGCTTTGACACCTGCTGTTAGTGAAGTCGAAGGCAGCTTCGATCCTATGTCGCAGATGGCGATGAAGGCAAGAATTCTTGCACGAGCTATGTCTAAACTTGCACTGCCAATTGCAAATGCGAATGCAACACTGCTTGTTCTGAACCAATTGAAAACAAACATTACTCGCATTGCAGCCGAAGCTATGACTACACCGTATGTCACACCCGGAGGGAAAGCCATGGCTTATGCCTACTCTCTCCGGGTTTGGTTGACAGGCCGCAAAGCAAAGGCAAGCTTTGTTCTCGACGACAACGGCTTTCGAATTGGGTCTGAAGTAAAAGTCAAACTTGAAAAGTCCCGCTTTGGAACCGCTGGCCGCCGATGTAACTTCCGAATCTTGTGGGGAGGAGACAGTGTAGCAATTCAAGATGATGAATCTTTGTTTGATGCAGTGAAATCTTCGGACAATATTCTTCAATCTGGTGCTTGGTACACCATGGTCTTCGAAGATGGGACAACAGAAAAGTTCCAAGCAGCCAAATGGGTTGAGAAGATGCAAAACGATAAGTTTCGTCAGCGTGTTTATCAGATTATTGATGAGGAAGTCATTATGAAATTTGATCAGCGTCAGGGCAGTGCATCCGATTTCTATGACTCTGAAGAAGAAGCAGACTAATTGGTAGTATGGAAGATTCGTTTCTAAAAATTAAATATGATAAGCTTATGTTTGATATAAAATATTTAGAAGCGGATCTGAAATACTGCAACTCTATACTAGAAAAGGCAACGCCTCAGTTTAGTGCTAAGTGTCGAATCAAGATAGAGGAAATGGGGATGTCTAAGTACTTCTTTGGAGATGAAAACAGAGCTGATCAATCTACTGAAAAAGCTCCCAAAGAAGTGAAGCCAAAAGTTTCCCCCTCCAAAGCGGTAGATAGTCTTTATAAAAAGGTCGTGACAAAGACGCATCCAGATAAGCTATTAAACTTGGAGGGGGAAGAACTTGAAAAGAGAAAAGATCTGTTTGCAGAAGCTACAAAAGCGAAAGATGAAGATAACCTTATGAAGTTGCATATAATTGCTTCTGAGTTGAATATAGAATTACCAGACTTAACTTTTGAAGATATGATTTCTTTCGAAAAGATCTCCGAAGAACTTAAGAAAAAAATCAAACATAGAAAATCCACATGGATGTGGACGTGGGTAACTTCGTCTTCCAAGCGGCAAGAAGAGATGATGGAAAAGTATGTCGGAGCCATGATATCCGACGTTGAAAAGAAACTTAAAAACAATACGGAAGAATAATGACAGACACAAAAAAGCGTTTGATGGTTGTAGATGCCCTCAACGCATATTTTCGAGCTTATATCGTAGACCCTAGCCTTTCTCAGAACGGCCAACCAATTGGAGGCTACAAAGGTTTTGTCAAGATTCTTCAAAAATTATGTAGAGAAATGCGTCCGGACGAAATTATCATTGCTTGGGACGGCGCAGGCGGTTCACAAAAGAGAAGAGCAACTAACAAGAACTACAAAGAAGGGCGCAAGCCTATTAGATTCAATAACAAGCTTTCTAATACTCTGACAGAGGCGCAAGAGCTACAAAATAAAATATGGCAACAACACCGCTTGATGGAAATGTTAAATGAAATGCCGTTTATTCAAATCGTTAGTGATGGTATCGAAGCAGATGATGTGATTTCTTATGCTGTCCAGAATCACAAATATAAAGGCTGGCAAAAGATCATTATATCCAGTGACAAAGACTTCTTTCAGCTATGTGACGATGAGACAGTTTTATATAGACCTATTCAGAAAACTTTCGTAAACAAGCCTAGAATCTTGGAAGATCACGGGATTCACCCAACAAATTTTGCACTAGCTAGGGCAATCGCTGGTGATAAATCAGATAACTTAGAGGGTGTTCGTGGTGTCGGCCTTAAGACAATAGCAAAAAAGATGACTTTCTTTGCCAGTGAGGAGCCTGTTACCTTCAATGATCTTTATGAATATTGCGAGAATGATAATACTGGCCTTAAAGCGTTCTCCGCAATCCTCGAATGCCGTGACACGATTCAGGATAATTATAAGATTATGCAATTATATTCTCCGGCAATATCTATTCAGACAAAGAACAAGATTCAATACGCTCTGGATAATTTTGAGCCCCAATTTAATAAGACAGAAGTAATCAAAAGAATGAGAGAAGACGGATTCGGCGAATGGAACACATCAGATATTTTCGCCATTTGTAAAAGAATTACAAGTAATGCTTGACAGGCTCTCTGTATCATGCTATATTAAATAACAACGGAGGGTTCTATGTCGAAGGAAGACTTTAGCCAATACGGTAAAGATTTCCAAGAAAGTTTATGTCACTTGATGCTCATCGACCGGCCATTTGCCGACCAGATGTATGAAGTAATCGACATAAACTTTCTAGAATTAAAATATTTACAAACATTTGTTAAGCTGGTGCAGGTATACCGCGAGAAGTTTGGCGTTCATCCAAGCGAAGATATCATGAAAACGGTTATAAGATCCGAACTTGGTAATGAGTTAGATTCTGTACAGCAACAAATCCGAAACTTCTTCGCAAGAATCTATCGAGCAGATGTGGGAGATTCTGAATATATTAAGGCGACCTCTCTTGATTTCTGTAAGAAACAAAAGTTAAAAGCCGCGATGCTCCGATCTGTAAAGCTTCTGGAAAAATCATCTTTTGATGAAATCTCGCAAGAGATTAACGAGGCTTTAAAGCTTGGCGCGGATTCCAACCATGGCCACGACTACATCAAGGACTTTGAGCAAAGATTTATTTTCAAGGCCCGAAGCCCAGTTCAGACAGGGTGGGAGGAAATAGACAAAATCACCCATCAAGGTCTTGGGAATGGCGAGTTGGGTGTTGTAATTGCGCCAACCGGCGCGGGAAAGAGCATGGCTTTAGTACACATTGGTGCCCAAGCCTTGATGGATGGCAAGAACGTCCTCTATTATACTCTTGAATTGTCTGATACTGTCGTTGGTTCAAGGTTCGATAGCTGTATAACTAAGGTTCCCCTTAATGACTTAAAGCACTTCAAGAAGGAGATCTATAAAAAGGTTCAAGAGATAGAGGGAAATCTTATCGTAAAAGAATATCCCACCAAATCTTCTTCGGTGGCAACATTAAAGAATCATTTAGAAAAAGTAATCACCAGAGGTTTCAAGCCCGACATCATTCTTGTAGATTATGCCGATCTTCTTCGCCCCATTTCTACTTTAAGAGAGAAAAGACATGAATTGGAGACTATTTATGAACAGCTCCGGGGTTTGGCACAAGAATACAAATGTTGTGTTTGGACTGCTTCGCAGACAAATAGGTCTGGCCTTAACGCCGAAGTCATTACTATGGAATCGATTAGCGAAGCTTTTAACAAGTGTTTCGTAGCAGATTTCATTTTATCAATTTCAAGAACAGCGGAAGACAAATTGAGCAACAACGGTAGAATATTCATAGCAAAAAATAGAAATGGAGAAGACGGTATTATCTTTCCAATCTACATGAACACTTCGAATATTACAATCAAGGTCTTGCCTAGCTCCGGAGAGACAGTAGGCGAAGTGCAGAAGGAAGCCAAAAAGAGGCAAGAGACCAAACTAAAAGAGAAGTATGCACAATTTAAAAGTAAAAATAAGGGGAAAAAATAATGTCATTAAATACACTACAAGAATATACGAGAATCGCAAAATATGCTAAATACTTGCCTGAAGAGAACCGAAGGGAGACTTGGAAAGAACAAGTCGATAGGGTTTTCGACATGCATAGGGAATACTTCAAAGAGCATCCAGAAGTAATGCCTCATATTGAATTTGCTGCAAGTGCGGTTCTCAAAAAAGACATTCTTGGCTCGCAAAGAATCCTGCAATTTGGGGGTACTCCCATTTTTAAGCATAATGCGAGAGTGTATAACTGTGGCTTTGGACATATCAACCGACCACGGGCATTCCAAGAGTTGATGTACTTGCTTCTTTGCGGCTGCGGTATTGGATTTTCTGTACAGAAACATCATATTTCACAACTGCCACCCGCAACAAAGCGGGGAGAAATTATTGAAAAGACCTATCTAGTACCAGATACTATTGAGGGGTGGGCTGATGCTATTGGTGTTCTTATTGCAAGCTATATGGGTGGAATTCCCGAATTTGATGAATACATTGGGGAAAAAGTTGTTTTTGATTATTCAAACATCCGTCCTGCCGGTGCTCCCTTATCTTCTGGTGCCAAGGCTCCCGGTCCAGATGGCCTCCGCCGCTCTATTGAAAAGATTGAAGAAATATTTGAAAAGAGTCTTTCAAAAGCCAGAACAGTAAAGATGCGCCCACTTGAAGTGTATGATATAATCATGCACGCAGCAGATGCTGTTATCTCTGGCGGAGTTCGTCGCTCCGCAACGATTGCACTTTTCTCTCCAGAAGACGAAGAGATGGCCACAGCAAAGACGGGCAACTGGTTTATTGAAAACCCACAACGAGGCAGGTCCAATAACAGTGCTTTACTTGTACGTGATGAAACTTCGAAAGAAACATTTAATAAATTAATGTCTTGCGTTAAAGAATACGGCGAGCCGGGTTTTGTCTGGGCAGAGAGCACGGAGATGGGATTCAACCCCTGTGTCGAGATCGGACTATACCCTGTTGATGTTGAGACTGGGAAGTCGGGTTGGCAGTTCTGCAATTTGGCAGAAATCAATGGCAAGAGGGCAAACACAGAAGAAAAATTCTATGAGGCTTGCAGAGCAGCAGCTATTGTGGGCACGCTTCAGGCATCTTACACAAGTTTTCCTTACGTTGGGGAGACGACAGAGAGGATTACAAGGCGAGAAGCCCTATTGGGTGTCTCCATTACGGGCATGATGGACAATCCGGAAGTTCTTTTTGATCCCCAAATTCAGAGAAACGGTGCAAAGATCGTAAAGGACACCAATAGAGAGATCGCATCAATCATTGGAATAAATCCAGCTGCAAGAACTACTTGTGTCAAGCCCGCCGGCTCCACAAGTTGTATTCTAGGTACTGCAAGTGGCATTCATCCACACCATGCTAAGAGATATTTTCGTCGTGTGCAAGCAAATGTTCAAGAGAATCCTGTTCAGCATTTCAAACAAATCAACCCAAGGGCCGTTGAGACCTCGGTATGGGATCCGAATGGTGTAACAGAAGTGATCACATTCTTATGTGAAGTTCCAGTAGGGGCAAAGACAAAGAATCAGATTGATGCATCAAAATTATTGGAAAGTGTCAAGCTAACACAACAGAACTGGGTTCGCTACGGAACAAATAAAGAGTTATGTACACAGCCATGGCTGAGTCATAATGTTTCGAATACTATCCATGTCAGACAAGACGAATGGGATTTGATTGAAGATTACATCTATCAAAATAAAAAATACTTTGCCGGCATCGCGTTGATTCCAAATTCAGGAGATAAGGACTATCCGCAGGCTCCGTTCTGCGCAGTCCCATATGGTACGGACATTTACCGCGAGTATGGTGACGGTGCTTTCTTCGCTTCAGGAATTATCGAACAGGGCCTAGAAGCATTCGACAAGAACTTGTGGGCCGCCAGCGATTGTCTACTGGGTGTTGGTGAGCCAATCGAGCAAGCCAGTTGGGTAAAGAGAGAGTGGATTAACGCAGCGATTAAATTTGCTGACAGTCATTTCGACGGAGAGGTCCGAAAGATGACTTATTGTCTAAAAGATATTTACAACCTTAAGCTTTGGGAAAAGTTGAATAAGGAGTACAAGGATGTCGATTGGACAGCTATGAGTGAGCAGGAAGATAATATTGATTTTGGGCAGGAATCTGCTTGCGCCGGCGGTGCTTGCGAGATGCCAGAAGAGTACCTTGAAGCCTTAAGGGGCACAAACAACAAATAAGGGGAGAAAGAGATGGGTTTTACACCGTGTAATAGATATTTGCTTGTCAACAGGCAAGCAAAGAAAGAAACAGAAACATTGATTGCACTGCCGGAAGGAACGTTCCGAGCAGAGAATCGATACGAAAGAGTGACAGTTGAAGGTATCTCTTCAGAGGTAAGGCCACCCCTTGCTGCTGGAAAAGATATCGTTGTTTTGAGTCACATGATCGAAGAAGTGGATTTTGGAAATGGCCCAGTCTATTTAGTACTGGAAAATCATGTCCTTGGAATCGTGGGGTAAGAAAAATGCAAAACAATGAACAATTCATTATCTTGCTAAGACAACTGGTCAAAGAAGCAATTAAAGAAAGGGAGGTTCTTTTAGAATCTCCTGTTCCTAGCCAATCAGAAGTTTTAGTTGAGAGAAAAATAAGCAAAATCTTAAAAAATACTAAGAAGTAGAGTGAGTCTATAAAAGAGGGATTTTGAAGTTAGACAAACATACATATCAGTATGACACCATTGTAATTGGAGGTGGTCTAAATGCTAAAATCTATGCTTATTATAATAAGTGTCCTTGTATTTGTGGAAACTATGCTTCTCCCTTTAGGTTTGATATGTTGCAGGAAGAAGTGGTGCAAGGACTGCCGGGACAAAACAAAAACTCTCTTCAGAGCTGGGAAACACTAAATTTTATTCTTAGCTTGTCGGGCCAGCTCCCTATGGGAGATAAGGCAACGAGCCTAAATATAAGAGATAATGTTATTAAATCAACCACCAAAGACTCTAGGCTCGCAAAATTCGAGTTTAACAAATTGGTTGTGTTTGATGATACAAATGTGTACGGTCTACCTTTAATAAAGGAAAAGAAAATTGGAAAATCACGAGTTCTGGACTGGTTTAATGTGCGCTCTGGCATGGAGCATGAGTATGATTTGCTTGAGACCCAAGATGGATTCATCAGAAAAGTTATCTTTTACCCCTCCGACAGATTTGGAAATCAAGCGTCAGGAAGAGTTAGAAAAGATCTTGTTGCGGTATCATTTTTAGAAGAAGATCAAGTAAAAGACTTTGAGTATTCT
>UEXM01000672.1_pt2 | contig 31467 bp, 49 predicted proteins | sample 1796661 | NCBI WGS metagenome assembly UEXM01 (sample SAMEA4772469, study PRJEB27181) | metagenome
TTAGATCTTATGATAGCAAAACCAGAAACACAAGATATGCTATATGAATCTGGTATGCGATCGGTATTCTTTGGTGTTGAAACATTCAAGCATTCAGCCGGTAAGATTATTGGCAAAGGCATGGATCCTGAAAAAGTAAAGCATGGATTACTTGAGTTTCGTAAAAAGTATCCTGATGTATTAGTTTATATTAGTATGATTGGTGGTTTACCAAGTGAATCTCTTGCAGAAATGGAAGAGTCATTTCAGTTTCTTACAAAAGAAGCAAAGGTTCATAATGTTACTTGGAGTCCACTGTTTATTAATAGCGGTTCTGATATGTCACTTCATGCTGATAAGTATGGATATAAAAAGAGTGATAATGATAAAAGAACATGGACAAGAGCAGATGGATTAAGCTCTATAGACGTACGTGATTGGTGTATAGCAAAGAAGAAAGAATTCCAGGGGCATCCTGGTGGTTGGACTTTCTATAATAGATTACGCAATATTGGTTATGATGGGCAAGAGCTAATGGATCTTAATTTTGCAGAACATACAAAAAATATTGTACACAAAACAAATGCAGCTCGTTCAGAGTATATTGCCAACTGGGTGTAACATATACATCACAATTCAAATTAAATGAAAATAACTGTTTACAACTGTTTGAACACATGCTATAATTAATGCATGAAACAAACTAAGGAGAGAATATATGTCTCATGAAGTTGAAACAATGGCTTACGCGGATGCGCTTCCGTGGCATGGTCTTGGTGTAAAAGTACACAATGATTTGTCACCGCAGCAAATGATGCAAAAAGCTGGTGTGGACTGGAAAGTTCACGAGGTTGAATCATTCGTTGAATTCAACGGCACTAAAATGCCAACAGGTCAGAAATCACTTATTCGTGAAACTGACGGCAAAATCCTTACAAACGTTGGTGAGAACTGGCATCCTTGTCAGAACGAAACCGCATTTGAATTCTTTCAAGACTATGTAGCAGCAGGTGACATGGAAATGCACACCGCTGGTTCATTGAAAGGTGGACAATACGTATGGGCTTTGGCCAAAGTTAAAGAGTCATTTGACCTCTTTGGTGGCGATCAAGTTGATTCGTATATGTTGTTTTCAAATCCACATGTGTATGGCAAATCAATTGATGTGCGTTTTACACCAATTCGTGTTGTTTGTAACAATACACTTACTTTTGCATTGAACGGTGAAGTTAACCGTGCTGTAAAAATCAATCACAAATCAGAGTTCAATACTGATATGGTGAAAGATCAACTTGGCATTGCACACGAAAAGTTTGCAAAGTATAAAGAAATGGCTGAGTTTCTTGGTAGCCGACCATTCTCTGTTGAGAATATGTTGAACTACTATAACGAAGTATTTCCTCTTACTTCTGGTTCAAACGAAGATGAAGTTGTTTATGAAACTTTGTCAGGTCAAGCAAAGAACTGTGTTGACAATCTTCAAACCCAGCCTGGTGCAGAATATGCCGAAGGTTCTTGGTGGCAAGTGTTCAATGCGGCTACTTATGTGACTGATCACATTCATGGTCGTAATGCTGACAACCGTTTGCATAGCCAATGGTATGGTCAAAACCAGCTTCGTAAAATCAAAGCAGCTGAAAAAGCGGTTGAATACGCTAACGCTGCTTAATACCGTAATGGCATAAATAAGGTTTATCACAGCTAAGGATAAACCTTATGGAGCCTGGGGCTAAGCTTGCACTTGTTGTTTTAATTTGTTATATTCCGTGGGTATGGTATGCTATTACCTTACTCGTTAAGCGTACTCGTATCAAACGTGGCTGGCTCCGTAAATTCAAAAGAGTAAGATCAAAACCTATACAATGGGAGGATCCTGAATCGTGATATACGTTCATCAAAATCATAACCACATTTATAAAGTAAACAATACCATGTATTGTCATGAGGCCCAAGTATTTCATGGCCCTGAGCAATCGCCAGGTTCAAAGCTTGAAATGACTCGTGATCAATATTCAAACTTTTTAACAATCATGCACAATAACGGTTGGACTGAACAACCAGATTTCTAGGAGATATATTATGAGTAATCAACGTGGTGGCGCTTGGGGTAAAGCAAGTGCAAGTAATGCAATTGACGACGCTCGAGCTATGAAGCTTCGTAACTTCTTTCGCGATGCAAAAGAGCTTTTAGAAAAAAATGGCAATGAAGATGCTGCCTATTACTTTGAACAAGTAATGGATGAATTAAACCAAGGCAAATCACTTCCTACTGATAAGACCAATGTTTCTAGGCTTCTAGGTTTATAAATAATTGCTTAGGTAAGGGTAAAGCTTACCTAAGTTTTTAATTGTGAGCGACGGTGTAAAGCCGTCAAGCAAAGGAGAAAAAATGGACGCACTCACACTGTGGAGTCTAATCGGCTTCCTATTAGCTGCATATGCAGTTATTGCAAACGATTCAGTACAAACGCTCGGTACTTGGATGGCATCAAACAATGAGCGATTTTCATACACAACATTATGGGCAGCGGCATCCGCTGTTCTATTAGCAACACTCTGGTATGGCTGGAGTGTAAATGGTGGGGATATTTCATACGGTCGTTTGAATAAAATCCCATGGCAAGAGGTACAGTGGTATCACGCTGCTGCACCTGCTATTCTGGTTGCACTCACTCGACTTGGTGTGCCAGTATCAACTTCATTCCTAGTCTTATCTGTATTTGCCTCTACTTTTGTATTAGAGAAAATGCTCATGAAATCTATTATGGGATATGGTGTTGCCGCAGCATTTGCATATGTTATCTGGTTTGCTATTCACAAATATGCTGGACAATGGTTTGATGAAACAAAACCAGTAACTGAAAGTAATAAAAGAGCATGGCGTATTGCTCAGTGGGGTGCTACAGGCGGTCTATGGTGGACTTGGTTGTCTCACGATATGGCAAACATTGCAGTGTTCTTACCACGATCAGTGCCAATTGATTTAATGCTTTTAATCTCAGTAATATTTGTTGCTGGTCTCTTTTTCATGTTCCGAGAACGTGGTGGTAAGATCCAACAGATTGTACTAGAGAAACACAACACAAGATACGTTCGATCAGCAACTCTGATTGATCTATTCTATTGGTTGTGCTTGTATTTCTTCAAAGAACTCAATGACATTCCAATGTCTACGACTTGGGTTTTTGTTGGTTTACTCGCTGGTCGTGAACTTGCAATGGCTACTTACTTCGGTAAGAAGAAAACAAAGTCAGTGTTTCCGTTGGTTGCAAAAGACTTTGGCAAGATGATGGTTGGACTTGGGGCTTCTGTTGCACTTGTTCTTCTTATTCATAACTTCTTAAGCTAGTGTTGCATATTCATCACATTTAAATTAAATTAAAATAAAGTTAAAAAGGGGGTTTACAGCTCCCTTTTTTTATGCTATAATACATGTATCAAATAAGGAAATCATATGGAACTATCCAATTTAACTGAAGAGATGATTCAACAAATGTATGATTCTCTCAGAACTAATCCTAAGATTGAAGCTTGGGATAAAGAAGAAACACTTGTATGGGTTAACCTGCAATTGAAAGAACAAAAAACCGGTGGCGCATGGAAGCGTCGCATTCGTGAACAAGGACATGTAATATGATTATTAATGCCAACCGCTCAGAAACTTATGTAGGTACTGTTAACCTTACTGATCCCGAAGATCAAGCATGGATTCAAACAATACGTACTTTTGTAAGTGAAGCAAATGCACAATTCCCGAAACAAAGATATGTAAAACTTCAAGGACGTGGCCCTCGTGCACATAACGGGCGTCGTTATCATCAAGGCCTTCCCCTTAAGTATGCCAAAATGGCAGACGTATATGTTTATCCACGTGACCCTTATGCCACGTGACTTAGTGTAGCTTAGTCTGGTAAAGCGCCTGGTTTGGGACCAGGAGATCGTAGGTTCGAATCCTTCCACTAAGACCAATAATTTCTGTTGTCTCCAACTCGGCTGGGCGTAAAACCTCAGCCATTTTTTTATATAAATAGTAACATATCTATACTTAGGGATCAATACATGTTACGATTTACTACATATTTGCGGGAGGCGAAACAAATGAAGAACCCGTTCAATCCATTAAAAATTCCAGACTTACTTAAAGATGAAAATAGAGTGCTTACTTTTATTAAGAAAGTAGAACAGGGTGAACCATTTATAACTGTTAAAAGAGGTGATTTTATTATTCCTAGAAAGTTTGCTGACGAAGTTAAATCGTTTATGACTGCAGGTGAAAAAGGTAGGTTTCCAGTTAAAGGCTCATCTATGATGGTTGCAGGATTAAAGATTCCAAGTGACTTTCTTAAGACCGGCGAATTTGGTGGACGAGGGCAAGGGTCTGGTACTAATGCCGAAGTTCAAGCAATGAATTATTTTAATGATAACTTAAATAAGATTTTGAAACGAGAAAAAGTACCGTATATTACATTAAAGATTAATGGTCGTAAAGTAGAATGCATGACAATGGTGCAAAGTACAGGCAAATATAAAGGTGCCGAACCTAAATCAGATTTTTCAATCCTTGATCATAAAATGAATCCGGTTGCGTTTATATCACATAAAGCCGGTACATCAGCTAAAAGTTATCAACAATATGGCGGTGTATCAAAGCAAGCATTGCCAAGCAAATATGAAAACCATCGTGAGATTAAAAAATTTATGCAAGATGTTAAGAAGCTACAACCAAAAGGTCTTGAACCCGGTCAAAGTTTTTATAGAAGTATTAAAGATAACAACTTAATTGGCCTAATGAAATACGGTCCAGAATATGGATCAGGGACTAGCATACATAATGTTGATGAATTTCATTTAGGCAATATGAATTTGATAGGTAAAGGCCAAGGTCCTTATACAATTAAAGCGGTTGAAAGTGGCACAAACGGCAAAATGCCAAAGGGTCAATCAGAAGCAGTATTATTCATTCGATATCAAGCACGACGCGGAGATGCAAGAGCAGCAGGGGAAGTTGTTCCGAATGCACGAGTTGGTGTTTTCCCTTTAGCTAAAACCTCACGAACTTCAAAGAGGATATAATGATATTACAAGTAACAGATAATGCAAAAGAGTATCTTAAAAAAGTAGGTAAGCCAAATGTATCACTTGCCGTAAAAGGTGGTGGTTGTTCCGGGTTTCAATACGAATGGGGAACAACAGATAAAAAAGCTACGGTTGAAAACTTATGGTTAGATCCTATGGCAGAAATGTTTGTATTTGGCTGTACAGTTGATTATGTTGAAGAGCTTGGAGGATCGTACCTTAAAGTTTTAAATCCAAACGCAGTTGCACAGTGTGGCTGCGGAGAAAGTTTCGGAGTTTAGAATGGAACAATTTAATTCATTTATAACAGAACAAAAGAATTTACATATGACTCACATCGAAGATAAAGTTATCTACGGTGGAGTAAATGGCACACGCCAAGCAATTAATGCATTACGTGAGTTAAGAAATATGTTAAAAGGAGAACACGATGGATCTGTATCTGTTAAGTGGGACGGCGCTCCAGCTATCTTTGCTGGTATTGATCCTAGTGATGGGAAATTCTTTGTTGCTAAAAAAGGAATCTTTAATAAGAACCCAAAGGTATATAAGACTGATGCAGATGTCGATGCTGACACTAGCGGCGATCTGGCTACTAAGTTAAAGCAAGCATTGCAATATCTTCCTGCTCTAGGCATTAAGAATGTAATTCAGGGTGACTTTTTATATGGCCCTGGTGATCTAAAGACGAAAAAGATTAAAGGAGAAAGATATCTTACATTTCATCCAAATACTATTATGTACGCTGTCCCCGCAGGCACGCCAGCTGCGAAAGATATCGCATCAGCGAAACTGGGGATTGTCTGGCACACATCATACTCAGGATCCACCTTCGAATCAATGAAGGGTACATTCGGTGTAGATGTATCGAAACTTAAGAAATCAAAAGCCGTATGGTCACAAGACGCAATGCTTCGTGACTTAACTAAATATACAATGACAGGAAAAGAAACCGATGAAGTTAACAGATATCTTTCGGATGCGGGGAAAATATTCAATAAAATCTCAGGATCCACATTGCGACAGCTGGAATCAAATCAACAGTTGGCCCAGCATATCGAAACTTACAATAATACATACGTACGAGCAGGAACAGTTATTACAAATACAAAACGACATGTATCCGGTCTTATCAAGTGGATTGCAACAAAGTATAAAAAAGAAATAGACAAGCGCAAAACTGATAAAGGTAAAGCTGCTCAACAGAAAAAGCTTGATGATTTGTTAGCGTTTTTCTCACAAAAGAATCAAAATAGTTTGAAATTAATGTTCGATTTGCAGAAATATATCGTTTTAGCCAAATTAAAACTTATAAATATATTAAATAAATTAAGTAATATTAATACCTTTGTAAAGACTCGTACAGGTTATAAGACTACTGGTCCAGAAGGTTATGTAGCAATTGACAAACTTGGTGGTGACGCGGTGAAGATCGTTGATCGTATGGAATTTTCATACAACAACTTCTCGCCAGATATATTAAAGGGATGGGATAAACCGGGAAAGAACTAATGGCAGAACAACTTAGCTTTAAGCATTTTTATACAGTTGAATATCGTCCAGGTGAGGACGAACAAATTAATTACAGAGCATACAAGCGACGTAGGCACATGTACGAAGGCGAAAGCGCCGAGTGTGAATGTGTTGATTGCAATTGCGATCCATGTGAGTGTAGCGATTGGCGTGCGGACATGGGTCCAGGCAGCGGTGGTTATTCTACAAGTGATGCAGAATCTCTTGGTGAAAAGCTTTCAATTTCATCAAGACTAAAACTTTCCAGATCAATTCGAAGAAACAAAGCAAAGATTGCAATGGGCCGCAAACGTGCTGCTCGTCGCTTTGCAAGTAAAGACGTTTTAGATAGGCGTGCTCGTAAAGCCGCTTATAAAATGTTCTATAATAAAATTACTAAAGGTATTCCAAAAGATAAACTCAGCCCACAGCGTAAACAAGCTATTGAAGATCGTTTGAAGAAGCCCGCATTCCAGGGCCGCATAAATAAAATTAGCCGCAAATTGGTGAAAGACGTTCGTAAAAAAGAAATGGCAAGAAAGCGCGCATAATGAGTATATCGTTTAAGCAATATTTAGTTGAAGAAGAGAAGACTGTATTCTTTTCGTTTGGGCGTATGAATCCGCCTACTATTGGTCATGGCAAATTGCTTGATGCAATGGCAAAGGCAGCAGGTAGAAATCCTTATCGTATGTACCTGTCTCAATCAGCCGAACCAAAAAAGAATCCGCTTTCATATAAAGAAAAGATTAAAACTGTTCGCAAGATGTTTCCACGTCATGCTCGTAACGTTTTAATGGCCGCAAAGATAAAGAATGTATTTCAAGTAGTACAACAACTTTATGATGACGGCTTCCGTAAGATTATCATGGTTGTAGGATCAGATCGTATTCGTGAATTTAATGCATTGATTAAGAAATACAATGGTAAAAAAGGAACACATGGTTTCTATAATTTCAGCGATATTAAAGTAATATCAGCAGGAGATCGTGATCCAGATGCCGAAGGAGCTAGTGGCATGTCTGCATCTAAAATGCGTGCAGCAGCTTCAAGCAATGACTTTACAGCATTCTCACAAGGATTGCCAAAACAATTCTCAAATGCAGAAGCAAAGAAACTATTTAATAATGTACGCAAAGGCATGGGCCTAAAAGAAGCAATTGAGTTTCATAAGCACATACAGCTTGCTCCTGTATCTGAAACTCGTGAAGCATTTATTGATGGTAACCTTTTCAATGTTGGCGATGAAGTTGCTATTAAAGAATCAGGTCAGCTTGGTATTGTGACTCGATTAGGATCTAACTATGTTATCATTGAATCAGATAATAAACAATATCGTAAATGGTTAGAGGCTGTTGAAAAGATTGAAGAAGCCTGTTGGGATTCACATAAACAAGTTGGCACCAAAGTAAAGAATGGTAAGCGAGTACCTAATTGTGTGCCAAAAGAAGAATATAAAGATCCTGCAGTTCTTGGTGATTACGGAACTCCTAAATCTGTTAAAAAAATGAAAGCAATAACTCCAGGTCAATCAGAAAACAAAAACTATTTTAAAGGTTTGAAAAAAGGTACAGCTGATAAACGTGCCGCACACTTTAATAAAAATGCTAAGAAGTCAGATAACGATGCATCTGCTTATAAACCAGCTCCTGGTGATGCAACCGGGAAAACTAAACCCTCGAAGTATACAAAATCATTTAAAGCAATGTTTGATGAAAATGATGCGGTTGATATGGCTAAAGCCAGAATCGATAGAGAGAAAAAACGAGATGATAGAAAGCACGATCGCATGTTAGATCGGGCAAGATTAAGAGACACATTTAAAAAGAATCGGACAACGAAAAGATGATTAAGTTTTCAACATATATTAATGAAGGGGCATTGGCCGATAAGGCTAAGAAATCCGGTATATCTGTTGGCACACTTCGAAAAGTTTATAATCGAGGTATGGCCGCATGGAAGACTGGTCACCGTCCTGGAACAACACCGCAGCAATGGGGTTATGCAAGAGTTAATGCATTCATAGTAAAAAAGAAAAAAGGTGGATTGAACCACGATAAGGATCTAGCATGAAGAATTTTAAAACCCTCCGCGAAGGAAAAGCCTCAGTAACAGAAATGCATTGCAAAGATTGCGGTTGTGAACGAGGCAATATTAATCCAGATTGCGATTGTCCTAATGATGGAAGCGCTCCAATAACAGCAAGTCATTGGAAAGAGCAAGCAAATGAAAGCATTAATAAAATGAGGCTAATCAATATAATGAAGAAAGCCTCTCCTGCTGCAAAGAAAGCTTTAGATGCACCATCACGTGTTGATAATAAAGATGATAAAAAAGTTAATGAGCTAACTATTGCTGATGTAAACAAAGCAACCGAAAAAGCAAAGAAGCGCCAAGCAAAAGAAAGAGAAACTACTGGAAAGAGTAGTGTATCTAGTACAGATCTTGCGGCTCGGATGCCTCGTAAAGAAGACGTTCGGTCTGCCGATAAGAAAGCCGAAAAATATAGAAAGCCAGATGGTACAATGGGTACTCGAATGGTACCAATGGATAAAACTGTTATGACATCTGAGCTTAACAAATCAACTCTTGGTTCATATGTAAAGAAAGCTACGGATCAACTTGAAAAAGGTAAGATAAAGAACGTAAACAAAATAGGTAGCAGGGCTGTTGGTATTGATACAGCTACTGATAAAATGCGTAAAAAATCAAAAGTTACTAACACTATTAAAGCAAGTAAAGATCAAGAGGTTGAAACTCAAACACAAGAATCAAACCTTAATGAGCTTTCACCAAAAACAATGGGAAGATATGTTGGAGCAGCATCCACTTCTTTAAAAACTGCTGCACAGAAAAGCGGTTCTGGAAGCTATGCAACACAAGCAGCAAGGAAAGATCGATATAAAGATCTTAAGACTGCTACTAAAAGAAAACAAGGCATTGACATGGCTGCTAAGAAATTAAGTAAAGAGTCTGTGCAAGAAGCAAGTAAAGAAGGCGCTATTAAAATTATCAAAAATAAAGATAATATGGCTCAAGTGCAACGTATGACTAAAGGAAAGTTTGTAAACCACGGTAAACCCTACAAGTCAGCAAAAGATGCAGAAAAGGTTAGAAGCAGTGGACAACATTCTATGCAGTTTTCACATACCGAAGGTGCTATGAAACGTCTGTCTACTGGCGATGGTATGGATACGTTTAAAAAGAAACCATCGCGTAGTTTCGATGCTAGAGCAATTATGAAAAAAGCAAAAGCGCAAGGCGCCAAACCCGATCAAACAAGCGGAATATTAAGGAGAAATAGTCCTGCACATAAAGCTGCTGTCAAACAACACATTGCCAGAATGAAGAGCAATAGACCAGCAAGTAGGCCTACATCAGAAATGTCTGATATGGAAAAGACACGTCAGATGGCAACAACTGGGGATAAACCAAAACCGAAAACATCTACGAATAAAAAGCCACCGACTGAAATGATGCCAGAGGCAAAAGATCCAGCAATCGATCGTTTGAAGATTCTTGTTCGCCAAGGTATGATGGACAAGAAAGACTTACCAAAGATTGTTCGTTCTTTAGAAAAAGTCAAAGCTGGTAAAGAAGTAGCACCAGCAGATCGTAAGATCCTTTTCTCACTCATGGGTGAACTACTTGGTATGATCACTGGCGATGAGCAAATGTTCCAGAAGGCTCGAAAGAAAGTAAGAGAAGATGCTGAACCAGTTAATGAACTAGTTCAATTGGCACCAGCAGCAATGGCTGTTGGTAATGCTGCTGTACGTATGGCACCTGCAGCAGGTGCTGCAGTACAAACTGTTAAAAAAGCCGTTAAAAAAGTTATGGGTAAAGAAGGTAAAGCTTATGGTCCAACCGGAGTTTCTTATTCAGATGAACCAAACTTACAGGTCAAAAGTGTAGGAGATGGCATAAAGAAGGGTAAAACTATCAAAGGTACAATCCAACCTCCTAAGAAAGTTGGCATGAAAAAGAAACCGTTTGATGCTCCTGTTCCTATGAACCCAGCGAAGAACGAAGCAATGGGTGCAAGAATGCACAGAATGAAAATGGTTGATAGGATTAACAAATCACTTGCTAAGCAGCGTAACAACCCAGACGAAAAAGATAGAGACATCCAAAAGATTAACAAGTCTCTGGAAAAACAAAGACAGCAAAAGTCATGAAGAAGTTTAAGGCATTCCTAGAGGAAAAAGATCCTCGGCTAAAATCAGCTGGTGTTCAGGGTTTTAACAAACCGAAGGGAACGCCAAGTCATCCTACTAAGAGCCACATCGTGGTTGCAAAAGATGGCGACAAAGTAAAAACGATTCGTTTTGGTCAAGCAGGTGTTACTACTGCTGGTGCCCCAAAAAAGAATGAGTCTGATAAACAAAAATCACGTCGTAAATCTTTTAAAGCTCGACACGCAAAGAATATTGCAAAGGGCAAGATGAGTGCGGCCTATTGGGCAGATAAGGTGAAGTGGTAATGGCAAAAGCAGTTGAAGACGCAAGATTAGACCGAATCGAAGAAAAGATAGATAAGATGTCTGAGGCTATTATACAGATGGCTCGGCTTGAGGCAAAGATCGATAACTACGAGAAATACAGGGACGAGTCCTGGAAAAGAATGAATAAGTTTTCAGAGAAGCTAGACAGCATCGAGAAAACGGTAGATGATAATCATAGAACAGTTTCAACAATAAACAAACTGTTCTGGATCGTATTAATAGCGGCAGCCGGCGCTATAGCAACAAACTTATGGATGTAGGAGTATCCAATGAAAACTGAAGATATAAAACAATTGGCCGCTGCTTGGGCAGAAGTTCAAGAGAAAGCCGCAAAAGAAAGACAGGAACAAGCAGAAGCAATGCTTGCTCAAGAAGGTAAACTTCCACCTGCACTTCAAGCCTATATGGACAAGAAGAAGGGTAAGAAATCCGACGATAAAGAAGATGACGATGGCGAAGATAAAAAATCTGATGCTAAGCCAGACTTCTTGGACTTGGATAAAGATGGCGATAAGAAAGAGCCAATGAAGAAAGCTGCAGCAGATAAAAAAGTAAAAAAAGAATCTACTGAAGTAAATGAGCTTTCCAAGAAAACTCTTGGTTCATATGTAAAGAGAGCTTCAAGTGATAACGCTGTGAATAATATGGTAAAGGGTATAGCCATGGCTACCCCTAACAGTGACAGCCCCGCTTCCAAAGCATTGGGTACGGATGTAGGTACTATGTCGAAATTAAGCAGAAAAAGAAAAGCAGGCATTAGTAGAGCTGTAGATAAAATGACCAAAGAAGATCTTGATCTTGAAGAAAAGTCAAAGCAAGGTTCTGATGATGCAACTCGTGACACATACGAGAAACAACTGAAGACACGCAAAGGCGAAAAAGATTTTATGGATGCCCATAAGTCTGAAGTTGGTGCTGATGCCAAAAAAGCAAATGATCTGAACTTTGCATCATTTAAGACTATGGTAAAGAAATCACCAATGAGAGGCAACGATAATGCTTCTGGTGATAAATCTGCACCAAAAGGTAAGTAATGGCAATTAAGTTCATTAATCGTGGACCCAAAGACAGTATCCTAACCTCTAGAGGTTGGGTGCATGAGAGGACCGGGGAGATGCTAGTGTCTTTGAAGGTAACGCCAGAGCAACTCGAAGAGTACTATGGCATGCCTTCAGAGGTACCAGTACTTCTAACTGCTGCAACTTGCAATAAGTGTGGCGATCCGAATTGTGATTGCGGTGGAAACTGCGACTGCGAAAAGATGGACCTAGGCAAAAAGACAAAGAAGGAACTACTTGAGCTTGCAAAGCTCAATGACGTAGTTATAGATAGTAAAGATACAAAGAAAACTTTGATAGCAAAACTATCACCCCTTTTTGAATAGGAAGCCATAGTGATTGAATATGATGAACTACCAGAAGAAGAACTGGTAGTATTTGCAGCGAAACATTATTACACTCCGAAAGGATATATTGATCCTGAAGAGTTTTATGATGATCTAAAGCGAATAAAGTATATTAAGCGTTTAGTAAATCGCTATCTTGAAACTGGTAGGCTTACTGAACGTTTGTTAATGAATCACGTGATTGTTATATTCAATGTGTTTGGTAATTATGCAGCACTCAGAATATTGGCAAGTAAATTAGATGATAAGCATTGGCCGATAGTAAAGCCTTTTCTAGAGTACCTACATTATTTAAGTCCTGGTCAATTGGGTAAGTTTAAATCGAATAAAGAAGTAAAGAAGAAGTTAGAGGAAATATAATGGGATTTTTAAAACGTACTGGTGATCTAATATACACCTTCCGGTTCCTTACTCTTCTTGTAACACCGTTCGAAAAAACTGAGGCTTATAAGGCTGGTATTATAGATGAAAAAGGTAAAAGACTCAAATCATTTAATTTGGATAGAATGGAAGATCGTGAAAAGTACAAGAATGCTTACACACCATTCCATCGTCTTGTATTCAATGTAAAGAAACTTATGGGAAAAGCACCTGGTGGTAGATCACGATTGGCATCGTACGCTGCTGCTCTATACCTTATAAAAGAAAAATTCTCTGTATCAGAAAAGAAACTCCTATCTGGACTGAAAGAGATTGGTGTAGATCCTACAGATATGATGGTTGAAGAAAGCCAATGGTTTCTACTTGAAGATGGTAGACTTTCGCCTGGCGTCTACAGGACAACCTTTGCAAAAGTATTGAACAAAACTTGTGACGAACTAGTTTATTCCGGCGATAAAGTACTAGTTGGGGAAGACGCATACCCCATTGGTAATGTTTTTGGTATTAACATTTATGAGGCAACACACAAGCCTACCCGCCAAAAAATATACATAACAGCTAACGAGATTGTTCGATGATACGAGAAAAAGATCGGAGTCTAAGATGACAAAGTGGATCATAATTGGAATAGCATTATTCATTTTCTTTGCTATTATATTTATGGGTGTTGACGCTCTAAAGTGCGCGCCACCCTGCATATGAAAAACTTAACACCCCAGCAAAAGGCTACTATGTCCTGGCGATGGGCTGCATTAAGTTTGTACTTACTTATATGCTTCTATGACTTTTTGTTCGTCCCGGTCTGGTACGGCCTGAACAGACCAGATATATCAGAGTTTATGGTAATTATTAATGCTACAAAAGAACCAATGGTTCAAATGGAGTTGATGAAAAAATTGACAGGACAACATAATCCCTTTACTCTTATGGGTGGCGGATTGTTTCACTTAGCGTTTGGTGCTATACTTACAGGATCAGCTATAGGCATGGGAAATAAGGATTAAAAAAATGATACAAGAAAAAGAAATGACCCCAGCCCAGATGAAGAAGCGTGAAGAATACGTTTTGAAATTAAAGGCAAAGACCGACGAATTCAAGAAAAACTACGGGGATCGTTGGAAATCTGTTATGTATGCAACAGCCACTAAGATGGCAATGAAAGAAGATGCACCTGCGGTAAGTACTGGATCTATTCCAAACCCAACAGTGACATCTATGGGACCAAGACTTAAATCTATTAATGTAACCGATCGTCGACGGAAGAAAGATAAGATCCCAGTTCTTCTAAAACGATTTAGAACTCATATGGATCAAAATGGCTAAATTATACTTAATGATTATTGTCCTCGGTGTGCTCGGGGGTGCAGGATATGGCGCATATGCTTACTACACCAGTACTCAGCAGATCATTGGACAACTACGGGAAAACAATGCAAGACTTGAAATAGCATTGGAAACAGCAACGGAAAGCCTTGAGGCTGTAACAGCACAGGCAGAAAAAGCTGCGAAATTAAATAAACAACTTCAGAGTGATCTACAAGCAGCGGAGGCCTACAGTGATGAACTGAGGTCTAAGTTTTCAAGATTGAATCTTGTACAAGAAGCTCTAAGAGACAGTGAAATTTTAGAAGGAAAAATGAATGGCGCAACAGCAAATCTTTGGCGTGAGTTTATGGCCGAGTCTGGCAATAGTAATGATGTCCCTCTTCCTAGTTGGTTGCAACGGCCTGAGGCCGGAGCAGGAGATCAAGATAGTGACGAAGATCAAAGCCCTGACGATTCCAACAGTATCGCCACCGAAACCAATAGTACTGAATGACACAAGAGTCTGGGTAGTTACTGCAGATAATCTTGAAGCTTTCATAGCAGACTTTAAAGAACAGTATGGTGAAGTTGCGTTTGTTGCATTGTCTATGAGAGACTATGAAAACCTAGCACTGAACATCGGAGATCTGAAAAGATACATCGGCCAACAAAAAGAGATTATATTATACTATGAAAAGGCAGTGACTGAAGAACCGGCTGACGAAGATGCAGCAGTGGAATAAATGGTGGGTACCTGATCACGAAGAATCTGGGTCTCTCAAACGATGGGGACCTGCAGGTTGGCAAGATGGCTTCTGTCAATTTACTGTAGATTTCTTTGTTCCTGGTAAAAGAAGAATCTGTATTGATGGCGGTGCAAACCTAGGGCAAACATCTATAGGCTTTTCCCCATACTTTCATGAAATAATATCCTTTGAACCAAATCCACATGTGTTTGAATGTATTCAGGCAAATCTGGACAAGTATGAAGTCAAAAACGTTACTGCTCACATGGTTGGGTTAGGTGCTAAAAGTGAAACAAGAGGCTTTAAGTATTACCAAAACAGTTCCGGAGTAAGCAGATTCGAAGCTGCCAAAGAAGTAGAAAAATCGTACAGGGTCGATCCAAGATTTGAAATTATAAAAGTACCGAATCTTGAAATCAAAACACTTGATAGCTATAATCTTCTTGAAGTTGATCTTATAAAACTCGATGTAGAAGGATACGAACTTCTAACCGTTATGGGCGCAAAAGATACAATAATACATAACAGACCAACAATAGTATTAGAGATCGCAAAAAACCGGGTAGAGATGCAGGAGCAGATTCACAGAGCAATGATCAATATAGGCTATGTGTTTATGCATCAAAGGAGACAAGACCTATTCTTCGTACACGAAGAAAGAGTACACGAGGTCATGGATAAGATGTTGGCTGCAAACCCCAACGTGAGACCAATTAGCCAATATTATTTCCAAAAAAAATAGTAAAAATACCATATATGGGGATTTACAAACTGTTAGATACCATATATAATACTACCAACAAATCAAAACATTAGAAGCAGAAACGCTGAATGCGATATTTGGCGCAGGAGAACTTTATGCTAGACACAAGACAATTTCTATCAGAGACTAAATTTTATGAAGGCTATTCCCGCTATATTGAAGATGAAGGCCGCTACGAATCGTGGGACGAAGCAGTGGACAGGGTGATCTCAATGCATGAGAAAACTTATAGTCACAAAGACAACGAACTCAGACCATTCTATGAAAAGGCACGCGAGGCTTACAAAGAACAACGAGTTCTTGGTGCGCAACGAGCTCTTCAGTTTGGCGGTGAACAATTAATGAAACATCAGATGCGAATGTACAACTGTACATCATCTTATGCTGATAGACCTGAATTTTTTGGTGAAGTATTCTATATTCTTCTTTGTGGTGCTGGCGCTGGCTTTTCAGTACAGAAACATCACATTGCGAAACTACCACAGATTGCACAAAGAACAAAACAAGCCAAAGGTTATGTTGTAGAAGATTCTATTGAAGGCTGGGCATCTGCTGTTGATATCCTTATGTCATCGTACTTTATAGATGGTGGCAAATATCCAGAGTTTGCTGGTCGGCGAGTATATTTTGATTTGTCGTTGGTAAGACCAAAAGGATCTAAGATCTCTGGTGGATTTAAAGCACCAGGACCAGATGGGCTACGTCGTTCTCTTGATAAGATCGAACACCTACTCCAATCACTGGTAATTGACACAAAGGAACCTGTTGATCTAAAACCAATTAATGTTTATGATACAGTTATGCATACTGCTGATGCAGTTCTTTCTGGCGGCGTACGTCGTTCTGCTACAATCTGTTTGTTCTCTGCAGACGATTATGATATGATGACTGCTAAGACTGGTAACTGGTTTAAAGACAATCCTCAGAGGGGTAGATCAAACAACTCTGCAGTGATCGTTCGGGATAAGACAAGCCCAGAAGAATTTGGCAAGATTATGAAATCTGTAAAAGAGTTCGGTGAGCCAGGTTTTGTTTTTGTTGAAAGCAGTGAGCATACAACAAACCCCTGTGTTGAGATTGGTATGTTTCCACAGATCAATGGCACATCAGGTTGGCAAGGTTGTAACCTAACAGAAATTAATGGCGGTATGTGCTACACCTCAGAAGACTTCTATAAAGCTTGTGAAGCTGGTGCTATCCTTGGTACGCTTCAAGCTGGTTACACAGACTTTAAATTCCTTGGTGAAACATCGAAAAAGATCTTTGATCGTGAAGCACTATTGGGTGTGTCGATTACTGGTTGGATGAATAATCCTGGCATTCTTTTTAATGATAAGATCCTAGAAAAAGGTGCGCAGATTGTAAAAGAAACAAATCGTAAAGTTGCAGCCATTATGGGTATTAATCCCGCTGCAAGAACTACGTGTGTTAAACCAAGTGGTAATGCTTCTGTTCTACTACAAACTGCTTCTGGTATCCACGCAGAACATTCAAGCATGTATATCCGAAACGTTCAGTTAAATAAAGAATCTGAAATTACCCAAGCAATCATGCGAGCGAATCCTTACATGGTAGAAGAATCCGTATGGTCTTCTGGCAGTACAGACGTAGTGGTTTCTTTCCCTATTCTACCACCCAAAGATTCATTGCTGAAGGATGATCTAATTGGTGTTAAGCATCTTGAGCTTGTAAAGAAAGCACAGAAGCATTGGGTAGATGCTGGTACAAACGTAGAACTATGTGCAGACAAAGGTGTACGCCACAATGTGTCGAATACTATTATTGTTGATGACTGGGACGAAGTAGAAAAATATGTCTTTGAGAACCGCCATTCTTTTGCTGGCATTTCTTTCCTATCAATGATGGGTGATAAAGACTTTAACCAGGCACCAAACACCGGCGTGATTAACGCAAAGGAAATGGTAAAGAAATATGACACAGCAGCAATCTTTGCATCAGGTATGGTTGTAGACGGTTTAAAAGCTTTTACTAATTTGTGGGACGCATGTTCAACGGCACAAGGATTTGGTGAAGATCTTACTCTTGATGATTCCGAAACAAATGCAAAGAAAGACTGGGTCCGGCGATTCGAACGCTTTGCCGATAACTATCTCGATAGTGATTTAAAGAAAGCAGAATACTGTTTGAAAGATTCTTATCTCCTACATAAATGGAATAAGATCCAATCAAACCTCAAACCAATTAATTGGAAAGAAGATCTTACCGCTAAGAAATATACGGACGTTGATACAATGGCCGCTGCAGCATGTGCAGGCGGTGCTTGTGAGATAGACTTTTGAGGTTAAAGACCTATGAAATAGAGTGTGACTTCTGTGGAGAATCTTCCAGAATCACACTCTTAACCCGTCCGATAGAAAGCCCAGAGTATTGCCCTATGTGTGGCAATCCTTCTCATGTAATTTTTGTCGACGCACTCGAGGAAGATAGCGATGGCTAAGAACTATATTATTCTAAGTGACTTTCCTAAACCCCTGATTAAATCGATAAGAGAAGAATACCTTGGGGCTAATACCAATAACGAGAAGCTTTTTACAAAAGTAATTTTAGACGAGTTTCAGACATATATTTTAGTTCATCGGCCACATAATCTCTATAACATGATGGATAAAGTAATAAAGTTACCATATCAAAGCATAATGTTTCTATATAGTGCTCCAAATGCTGGTATGGGACCAATTCACATTGATTCTTCAAGAAGCTCCAGTATAAACATCCCCGTTGATCTAGATTATAACAACACTTGCTTCTTTATAGCCCATTCACCGTGTACAGAAATACCTCCTGATGAAAATACAAACGAGGGATCAAAGAGATATGCTTATGAACCTGAGAACTATGATTTCTATAATGTTCGCGAACCAATCCTATTAAATACAAAAGCACCACATTCTTTCTTTGTCCATAGCGACCAACCAAGAATCTTAATGAGTATTTCGTTTGATCAGCATTATGAGGATCTTAGACACAACTGTGAGTTATCGCCTAACTATATCAAAAGCCGTGGTCGCGTGGCAACTCTAGGCAAAGAGCATAGATAGATGCATGTGGTATTACAACAACGAAGAATATAATCCATCTGAAGAAGAGATGAAGAAATGGCAAGGGTTTGTGTATGTTATTACCGATCTCACCAATAACAAGAAGTATGTGGGCAAAAAGGGATTCTGGTCAAAGAAGACACAGCCCCCGCTCAAAGGCAAAACCAGGAAAAGACGAAGCATCGTTGAATCGGACTGGAAGAAGTATTATGGATCAAGTGAGCTTGTCAAGCAACTGCTCCTTGAACACGGAGAAGCAGGATTTCGTCGTGAGATATTATATTTCGGCAGATCGAAAGGTGAGCTTGGTTACCTCGAAGCAAAAGAACAATTCAATCGAAATGTATTGCTAGACGACGAATACTATAATGGTATTATTAATTGTCGTATCCATAGATCACACGTCCAAGGATTAAAGGATGATAGGGCATAACGGTGGACCACCATTAGACGATCGTGGCAGAACCTACAGAACATTTTTATGGAAGAAAGCTCAAGCAGAGCTCAAAAGAGTACCAGTTGAAATTATAAGATTCCGTATGAAACAAGCCGAAAGAGAAGGCTTAACATACACAGAATATTGTACAAAGTATAGACTGCATAAATCAGTGTCCTCCGTATAAATACCAACAGGTATAACGGGAGGAAAATATGCCAACAGAATATAACGCGGAGCTTGTAAGAGTTGTAGACGGCGATACGGTCTACGTAGATATAGATCTTGGCTTTGGTATTTGGCTCAGAAACGAAAGCGTTCGGATAATGGGTATAGATACACCCGAATCACGTACGTCAGATAAAGTAGAAAAGGTATTCGGTACTGCAGCGAAGAACAGATTAAAAGAAATACTTGAAGCAGACTGTATCCTTGTAACTACAGATGACAATAAAGGCGAAGACGAACGTGGTAAATTTGGCCGTGTACTTGGTGACTTTAAATGTTCAGATGGTAGATTAGTTACTCAGGTTATGATGGACGAAGGCCATGCAGTTGACTACTATGGTGGATCCAAAGAAGACATCCAGAGAAAGCATATGGAAAATAGAGCAAGGTTAATCTCTGAAGGGATTATATCTCAGGCTGATGTAGATGAGGCGCAAGCCGAAATGGAGTAAAGTGAAAAGATCGAGATCGATTAATTTAGACATTACTAACCGCTGCACACTTGAGTGTCCAAAGTGTCTAAGAATATATTATAGGAAAAACGGATTACGTATCCCTGGGCATGATATGTCGTTTACAGAATATAAGACTGTTGCAGACTACTTTGATGAAATACATTTCTGTGGGAACGTATCCGATCCAACCATGCACAACCAATTTCCCATGTTCCTTCGATTAAACTACGAACGTGGAATCAAAACATACGTAGACAATGCCGCCTCGCATAGAACCGAGGCTTGGTACTTTGAAGCATTTAATTCGAATCCGAAAGCTCACTGGACCTTTGGCATAGACGGAATCCCAGAAGAAAGCCATCTCTATAGAAAGAATCAGGATGGTGACAAATTATTCAAAATGATGTTCTTTGCCAAGCACAAGGGTATGAGCGTATTGTGGAACTATATCATTTTTCGATATAACGAAGACTCAATAAAAGATGCCAAGGATATAGCAGACTATTATAAAATACCCATTAACTTTATTCGATCAAGTCGATTCAATGAAGACGATGAGCTGAAGCCTACGAATCCGAAATATTATATAGAAAGAGATTATGAGAAGTTTAAAACCAAAATGTCTTTCAGGTAAGCCTTACGGCCATACTGCACGAGGATACATACTCCCGTGCTGCCATTGGGATATACCAAACCTCTTTGAAAGCGATATAGCAGACCTAGTTGATGAAAAATTCAAATTAGGGGATTTACAAGCTATTGAAGATGTGGTACTATCTAAAGAATGGAAAAGCTTTTATAGTGATCTATTGGAGGATAAAGCCCCCGATCTTTGCTATGAATACTGTTCCAGGAGAAACGTAAAGGATACACTATGATAATCATTGACTATAATGGCATCGCTATCGGCAATATTATTGCTCAGAAGCTAGCCCCTCAAGAAGATATTATCCGACATATGATATTGAATTCGATTCGGATGTATCGCCAGAAGTTCAAAGAGTATGGCGATGTTGTCATCGTAGCAGATGCTGGTGGTAACTGGCGCAAAGACTACTATCCTGAATATAAAGCAAAGCGCAAGTCAACTCGTGACAATAGTGCAATTGACTGGAATGAGGTCTTTCGTATTACAAATCTTGTACGTGAAGAGCTTGCAGAGAACTTCCCTTATAAGGTCGTTCATGTATGGGGATGCGAAGCAGATGATTCCATTGCCCAAATCGTTATGAACACGCAAGAGTTTGGTCAGTATGAACAGGTCATGATTATATCTGCAGACCATGACTTCAAGCAATTGCAGAAGTTTGATAATGTCAAACAGTTCTCCCCTATGACAAAGAAATTTGTTAAGGAAGAAAATCCTCGCCTGGGCCTACAAGAAAAGATCTTGAAAGGCGACTCAGGTGATGGTGTACCGAACGTCCTATCGGATGATAAGGTATTCGTCGAAGGCAGAAAGCAAAATGTTCTTTCTGCTAAAAAGAAACAAACACTTCTAGATGATCCCAAAGCAATGGGTGAAGAAGTATATAGAAACTACATGCGAAATAAAAAATTAATAGATTTATCGAAAACCCCTGAAAACGTCTCGAAAGATATTATAAATAATTTCATGGGTCAAGATCCTTGGACGAATAAAGGAAAGGTTTTTCCTTACCTTGTTGAAAAAAGATGTAGATTATTAGTCGAAGTAGTTGAGGAGTTTTTCTAATGAAAAAACAGTTTATATATGAAGTCCTAGAGGATTTCACAAAAGCGAAAGACCGCAAATTAAAGATTCAGGTACTCAAGGAAAACAGTCACCTTGGCCTGAAATCAATTCTAGCAGGCTGCATGGATCCAAAGGTAGAATGGCTACTACCAGCTGGTCCGGTTCCTTATACCGCATCAGAAGAGCATAATGCACCTTCTAACCTATTATCAAAATACAGAGATTTCCAGTACGTCTTAAAAGGCGGACCTGGAGAGAAGGTTGCATCATACAAAAGGGAAAGTATCTTCCTTGGTATTTTGGAATCTATACACCCACGAGATGCCGAATTGGTTGTGAAAATGATCAACAAGGAAAAGCCTTGTGAAGGAATGACTATGAAAATTGTGAAAGAGGCCTTCCCCGATATTATTAGGAAATAGAATGGACCCAAATCCAATCATCTCTTCTTTTAACTTAGTAAGCGTGCTGCTCTTCTGCGGTACGCTTTTTTTCTGGAGAACAACAATATATGATTTCAGCGCAAATCGAACGACTCAAAAAAGATTCCCGTCACTTAGAATGGGCGATAGCTCGATATCGAAAAGAGGGAAGAACTGATCGAATGGCTAAGGTACTAATGAAAAAACTATTCTTAGATGAACACATCGCTGATTTAAGAGAAAAAGCCGCATAGGGGGGTTTACAAACTGTTCCCGTTCTGGTATAATAAGAAGACATTTATTAGAACGGGAATACATACATCATGAACATCTTCATCTTGGATAAGAATCCAATCAAAGCTGCACAGCTACAGTGCGATAAACATGTAGTCAAAATGGTGCTAGAATCTGCACAAATGCTATCTACTGCACATCGTGTACTCGATGGCGAGCTTACTAAGATTCCTTCTAAGTCTGGTAAGACTATGGTTAAGCACTGGAAGCTTCCCAATAGTAACCTTGACGAAGTCCTATATAAATCAGTACACGTCGGTCACCCATGCACTGTATGGACTATGGAATCTCTTGCTAACTATGCATGGCACTATGAACACTTCCAAGCTCTTGCAATAGAATTCGAATACCGTTACCACAAGAAACATAAGTCCTTTGAACTTCTAGAGGACGCTTTATCTATACCACCTAAAAACATTCCTCAGGACGTAGGTCTTACCCCATTCCGTCTTGCTATGGGTGCTGCACCAGAATGTATAGATAGTTCAGATCCCGTCGGATCTTATCACAAATTTTATATGACCAAACAACATCGCTTCTCTATGGATTGGACAGCACGCGATGTACCAGAATGGTTTGAAAGGAAAGCAGCATAATGGATAGTTTTATTCGTATATTTGATGAAGTAATCACTGAAGAGTATTGTCGTCATTTGATTGATAAATTTAAAGCACATAAAGATCTATGGGTAGGTCGTAACACTCTAACCTATAATTTTAACGAAATTAATCTTATTGAGCAGAGAGAAACCTTTTCACAAGAGTTTGAAAAACTAGGGAATTTATTCACTCAAGCGACAGATCATTATGCACAGACTTGTAAACTAAATGAATTTCAATGGCCTATGAAATATGGGCTAGAAGAAATCCGAATGAAACATTACGTTGCTGATGAAGGTCAATTTAAGCCTCACGTTGATGCTGGCGATTACCTTTCCTGTACACGATTCCTTGTTATGTTTCTGTATCTCAACGATGGTGAAGGTGGTGAAACAGAATTCCTACCTCCACACACAGGCACGGTAGAAAGAAAGGCTGGACGTCTTCTTTGTTTCCCTCCTCACTGGACATATCCACATGCAGGTAAAATGCCGATAGGAACCGACAAATATATCATTGGTTCTTATATGAGATACGTTTCCCCACAAGAAGAAGTCGATCATGGTATATCGTAACTTTTTTATCACACAATTCGTTTAATTCGAAAAAAGATGAAATAGGGGGTTACATTTCCTTTTAAAATGTATTATATTAGTACTATCAAAAGGAGATACAATATGTTTAGAATACCTTCATACCTAAAAATGGACTCAATCGATACAGATTGGGCTATGAACCTAATCAAATCACGTACTAAGTCTGGCTCAGTACTTGATGGCTTAGAGAATATGAACAATATGTGGGAAGAGCACATCTTCAATGAAGATGACGATGATGAGTTCTTCGACAATTGGCAGTATGAAGTAAATGCTTTTAACCATTGCTTTCAAAAATTCGCCCCACTTTTCGCATAAGGAGACTTAATATGACTTACACTTTCAACGAAGATATCTTCTCTGACTTTCACAAGGATGCGTATGGATCTCGTCCAGGAGGCTACCATCCTTTCTACAATGCCTCAGATGATGAAAAGCAAAGCATCTGGGACCAAACCGCTAACGCATTCGATGCTGCGCAAGAAATGGAAAAGGAGCAACTCAGGGTTGATCTGAAAGAGTTCCAAACACGCGTGCAGGAAGTAATCGACCTTGGTGCAGGTGATATGAAAACTGCTATTCGTTGGATGTGTCAGGATGAAACATTCCATGACCTCCAGTGTATCGAACATTGGGTTTGGCAGCAAGGCATTTTGTTCTGCGATTACGGCCGCCAGCTGGTAAAGATGGTATATGATATATTTCTCCGGCCATAGGATATCTAAGAAACAACAAAAAAATATATTAAGGGCAGCAGAGCTTGCCCTTGAATACTTGTGCCCCAGACTCTGGATGAGCTTAGTAATAGAATTCCATATCATACATAAATTAACTGAAAAAGAAAATAGACATGGTGATGTTGTATGTCTAGAGGATAGGAGATATCCGAAGTTCTTTGACGTACGATTAAACTGGACTGGGGTCAAAGATCTAGAACATACACTGTCTACTGTATGTCATGAGATGATACATGTTGCACAATATGGCCAGAATAGACTACGGCAAATGTCAGAATCCTATAAGGTTGCTTGGGGAAAAGATCATTACTATACAAATCAAATGGACTATCTCGAACAACCATGGGAAAAAGAAGCTTACGAACGTGAGCATGAAGTCTATGAGCATGTTCGTGCGGAAATGAAGAATAGATACTATATAACATTAAGAGAGGTAACATGCCCACCTATACATTAAAAAATTCAAAAACATCTGAGATGCTCGACGTGTTTTGTACTTGGGACGAACTCCAAGAAAAATTAAAAGATCCAGACATGATTCTCCAACTTGCAGTACCAAAGATTGTTTCTGGTATTGATGGTGGTGAAGGTAAAAGGGTTTCATCTGGCTTCAACGATCTAAAGAAAAGAATTAAATCAAACTCTGGCAAAGGGAACACAATCAACGTTGACTAAATCATATGCTCCAAACACAGTAAAGCTGGAACACCTTCAGCCTTTCGAGGCAATTACTGACATACAACAAAAAGCTTGCGATCATTGGGAAAAGGGACAAAACCTTGTCCTTTCCGGTTCAGCTGGTACTGGTAAGACATACATTGCTATGAGCCTTGCACTGGAAGAAGTGCTTGATAGAGAAACTGTTTATGAAAAGGTTGTGATCGTACGCTCGATCGTGCCCACGCGAGACATTGGGTTTTTACCTGGCGACGAAGAAGAAAAGAAGCAAGTGTATACATTACCATATGTAGGTATTTGTTCTGAGCTCTTTGGTAACCAAGAGGCCTGGCATCGATTAGTAATGCAAAAGCGTATTGCCTTTGAATCGACTTCTTTTATTCGTGGTATGACATTCAATAATTGTATTATTGTAGTTGACGAGATGCAGAACCTAAACTTCCATGAGCTTGACTCTGTTGTTACCCGTGTTGGTAGGAACTGTAAACTTATTCTTGCCGGTGATTATTACCAATCGGACTTTAAGAAGGAAGATGAAAAGAAAGGTGTAATGGACTTTCTACACATTGTAGATAGCCTACAGCAGTTTGAGCTAATTGAGTTTACCTGGAAGGATATTGTGCGATCTGACTTTGTCCGTGACTATATAATGACTAAAGAAATGTTAGGAATTAGATAGTGTATCTAGAGCCCGGAAAGATCCCTTCTGTTAATAATTGGGCAGTCGATTATGTACATGCATATTATAAGGATCATATTCAGAAGCAGCTGATTACGCATAATAGTAAATCCCATCAATTGTTTGAGGATCTAGATCACTGGAAACAATTTATGTTTTCACGTACCGAACTTATGGCTTATTTCGAAAAAAATACATATCCCTTTGGCGCACCAGTAAAAGCTTTATGGATGAAGTACTATTCTGCGGACATGAAAGATAAGAATGGCTTTGGTGGATTTCTAGGACTTCATCAAGATCATTTTAATTTCCCCGATAAAGCACATCAAATTATGTTTGTGAATTCTGTTCTTATAGATCAAAGTGAGGATATAGATGGCGGCGAAGTGGTGCTAGCAGGGGATTCATATGACACTCATGATCCGAAAAAAAGACAGAGGGATACTCGTGACATAATGCATAGACTCAAAGTAGTTCGACAAGAAAAGCCCGGTGAAGTAATATGGTGGAATGGATTTACCCTCCATGGTATTGGTCAAATAAAGAAAGGGAATCGACTTACGCTTATGGTTGTAAAACTTGTTGATTGGGATGAAAGATATTTTGATAGGAGAAAATTTAGTGATCCATACAACGAATGAATGGGATCCACTCAAAAAGGTAATCCTTGGAACAGCAAAGAATATGAACTGGCCCTTTCGTGGTAAGGAATACAGTCATATACCATTCCCACCTGGGGCAATTGACAAAAAGATCTTAGAGGAATCTGAGATTGCTATGGACGCGTTCCAGTCCGTTTTGGAAGATCTTGGGGTTGAAGTTCTAAGACCAATCGATCAGGATTATACAAAACTTAATGGCTTTGGCGCTTATTCTACCCGTGATTGTATATTAATTGTAGGCAATAAAGTGATCTTTACCCCAACCCGTTTTAGACAAAGAAGGGTAGAATGGGACGCACTTCGGTCACACATTGATGTGGATATAATCAAACCGCCTATGACTGCAGTACATTCAGGGGAGCTAGATCCTATCTTCTTTGATGCAGCAAATGTTATTCGGTGTAACGATGATCTGTTATATCTTGTGTCGGCCACAGGTAATATGGAAGGCGCAAAATGGCTAGAAAAAGTATTACCAGATCATAATATACACCCTATCCAAAACCTTTACAGTGGGGCACATCTTGATTCAACAATTGTTCCTCTACGTGAAGGTCTTGTTATGTTGAATGCAGGTAGGGCAAATAAAACCCATATCCCAAAGTTTATGAGAAGCTGGGATAAGATCTGGATTCAAGATGAAGATATAGGCGAAATAGAGGAAGACCAGCATCCGCACAACCAGGCAACAAAATGGATTATGATGAACGCTCTCAGTATAGATCCAAATACAATTATTCTGAATAGTTATCAGAAAGAAATTCGTAAGAAACTTGCTCGGTATAATATTGAGGTTGTACCTGTTGATCTACCACATACCAGATACCTACAAGGGGGTCACCATTGTGTCACACTCGACCTTTTACGTGAATAAAGGGTTTACATCTTATCAGAATTATGGTATAATGTTTACATAACAATAGGAGACTAATATGCAATTATGTAATTTAACAGAAAAAATGATTCGCCAGATGTATGATTCGCTTCGGGAGAACGACAAGATCGAGTACTTCGATAAAGAAGATACTTTGGTTTGGTTGAATCTGCAATTGAAAGAACAGCAAAAAGGCGGAGCTTGGAAAAAGCGCATTCGTGAAGAACATGGGATGGTAATATGAGTACAATTTATCTTGATATGGATGGGGTTATCGCAGACTTCTTTGCACAGCTTGCAGCAGTAGAAGGCGTTAACCATTGGAAATCTATTACAGATAAAGAAATTGCCCTTGCGAAACTACGGAATACAGATTTCTTTTACAACATTCCGATGTTTAAAAACACTGGGGAATTACTACATGGCGTAAGTAAGTTAGCAAAAGAGAATGGTATGCCATGGGGCATATGTTCCTCCCCGCTAAAGAATGATACTCACAACTCTGCATATCACAAACGTAGGTGGTTGGAACTACATGGCATTGCTCAACAGATTCGAACAGAGGATATAATTTTCACTTCGAATAAATACAAGTATGCCATAAGCCCAATAACGCATCGTCCAAACATTCTTGTCGATGATAGACCGCAGAATATACGATCATGGGAAAAGGCTGGTGGAATTGGTATTCGCTACCAAGCCGACGAAGATGACCTGGAGGAATACCTTTTTGAACGACTGGAGCAAGCAATCGATGCAGTATGGCGTAGCTGAATACCTGAATCTTCGTAGTGAGTTCGAAGAAATTGTATCAAGAAATGGATACGTAATGGATGACTATAATAGTAGTATAGATAGTCTGTATACATTTATAAGTCTGGGGCACGCGAGTAACCGTTTTCGAACGGGGTTCGAACGTGCCATGGATATTGCAGAAACTATAGTGGAAAACTATGAGTCATCAATACCAAAAAAATCAAGGCGCAGTAAATCTTCTAGTTAAGTCTTGGAAGCCAGAAAACCTTCAACATAGTACCGTTGATGCCAAGTGTACACCTGGCGTCGGTGATTTTATGTATGTACTGAACACTGCTTATCTCAGATCGTTTGTTTTAGATCGTCCTGTGATTTTAAATCTACATTGGTATCACACTCGCGATTTCCTATACCATTTTGAAGATCCAGAAACCATTGTCGAACGGTTTGAGTATGTACACAATTTTTATTTAAAGTATGGTGCAAAAGTTAAGGCCCATCACATATTTGATTCCAATGATCTGGAGCTTTACTATAAGCGTCATCGTTACTATGAAAGAGGATCAGAAAAACTTCTAAGCGAACGGAGGTTCCCCAGAGTTAAATACAATGATTGGGAATTCAGAAAGACTGGTCTTGAAACAATCCCTGGTAAGATTCTAATATGGACACAAGTACATAATGCAGAACAACCCAGACTATTCAAAAGACCATTTACACTCGAACAATGGAATCACGTAAAAGAAATAATTGAACTACAAGGATATCATACAGTTGAGGTTGACTATAGAACACCAATCAGTGAAGTATTCTACCATGCAGCGACATGCGAATGTACAGTTTCCTATGAGGGTATGTGGCACTACGTTGCAAAGAACTTCCATAAACCAATGATAGTGTTGACGCAAGACAACATTACAAAACTACATACACCAAATGCTTTGATATACCAAGTACGAAAAGTAGATCAGCACAGCTTTAGATATTTTCACAATTTTGACCGTAGGCTACAAAGAGCAAAGGAAATACATCAAGAATTTCTAGTACAGTGGAGGAAGATACTATCATATGAAAGTCGATAGAGCAGTCATAGAGATTAATGGCGGATGTAACTACACCTGTCAGATGTGTCCACAGACGGATCCAGTAACAGGTAAACATGGCGCCAGGGGTAAGAACTGGTTAAAGAAAATGCCACTTGATCAGTTCGAGGATATTGTTGCAGAGTGCACAGAAGCAGGACTGAATGTTGTTAACCTTGAAGGATCTGGCGAACCGTCACTGAATCGTAATCTAGCAGAGTATATCGCAATCGTAAAAAAGTATGGTGCAAAAGCATTCTGCTTCTCAAATGGTATGCGTATGAAAGACGACTTTATGCGAGAGGTCGTAGATGCCGGTGTTGACTTCTATAGATTCTCTATTATTGGATACACTGATGAACTATACAAGAAGTGGATGAACAGTCCTTTCTTTAATCTTGCAATTAGTAATATGAAAGCAATGAACGAATATGTTGCAGAGTCTGGTTCTGACGCAACAATCGCATCATACCATCTTGTTCTTGATAATGATAATATTGAATACGAGGTAGAGCAATATAAAAAGATAGTTGAAGATGCTGGTGTTTCTACCGAGATATGGAAGATGCACAACTGGGCAGGCGTATATGAACCAGAGTACGAACGCGCAGGTAAGATCAAAACCTGTGGTAGACCATTCTCACCTGATCTCGTTATTCGAGCTGGTGGATTGGACGGTAAGACCGGTGCAGTTCACCCATGTTGTCAAGTACTAGGACGTGACGACGAAGCAGTTCTAGGCCACTTTCAAGACAATACATTATCAGAGATTGTATCTGGAGATCTATATTCCCAGTTACGAGAACAACATAGAACTGGGAACTATCCAGACTTTTGTAAATCCTGTGATTTCCTTATTGACGATCCAGAGACTTTAGTGTATACTAACCATAAACGAGATCTATATAAAATGCACGGGACAAACTTTGACCTCAACGACTATCGATAAGAATATACCGATCTATCAAATCGTAATATCAGGCAATGAAATATCTGAATTTTATTCGAAAAAAAGTGTTTACTCTTTTGCAAAATTAGGGTATAATAACATTATAAGAGTGGAAGCTACCACCCCAAAAGATCAGTTTTATTTAAAGTTTGCGGATAAGAGATATTACACCGCGGACAATTATAGGGAATGGCGGCAAGAGGAATTAGCAATATGGCATTCACATTACGACTGTTGGAAACGAATAAAAGAACCATCAATAGTAATCGAGCACGATTGTATGCTTTATCGGAAGCTCCCGATACATTTTATGAAAAGGAATCTATGGTCATTCGGTGTACATCGTAGGCCAAGTCCCGTCGGCTTTCGTTATGTGAACCTTGCAGGTCTTTGTTATTATATTAAAAGATCTGGTGCACACGAACTAATGAAAAGAATGCCAAAGCTAATACATAAGCCTGTTGATGCGTATCTACACCGTAGGCAGAAATGGTATCCCCATGGCATTCTTCCGCCAGAATATATAGAAGAAAGTGTATGTGCAACTCACTATATTGATAAAAAGGTTGGCACAACAAAGCCAACTATTAGAAAAAAGGCAAAAGGCAAATGAGAAGATTAATTTATCAAGTTTATGTAGGAGGAAGAAAGCTTAAACTATACGATCGTTGTATCGAGAGTGTGGAAAAATACTGCCACAAATATGATATTGATCATGTAGTCCTGAAAGAACCAAAGCTTCGAATTAAGCCAGACGTCTTTATGACGAATCGAAGTACTGAATCATATGAAAAGTATGGCGGCTATCTTCCGATCTACGAGAAAGAAAACGCATTTGAATACTTTGACAAGTATGATCAGATTGCTATTATTGATGCTGATATCTTAATTCGAGATAGCGCACCAGACATCTTTGAAGCATTCGGTACTGAACACGACTTTGGTGGTGTGGTAGAAAGAGATATGCCACTGACCGAAGCATACAAGAAAAAGATCCACAATTATTCTCGTATGCAATACAGTGCACTGAGAGAAGACTGGGACTGGCGAAAAGATACAGGTGGGGAGTTTATGAATATGGGTATGATGATCATGAACAAATCATTTGCAAAGTATTTGAAAGGTCAAAGCCCAAGACAATTCCTAGAACGAAGAGAATTTAAACAATTCATTGATGGCATGGGTCCATGGAAATGGTCTACAGATCAGACACTTTTGAACTACTGGATTAAACATGAAAAGATGAATGTGCACAAAATGGACTGGAAATGGAATGGTCTATATACTGCAAATACCAAAATTAAGGAATGTCACTTTGTGCATTTCTTTTTGAAAGATAAACTGCCAAAGGGCGGTGAAAACATAGAGGAGCTAATAAGGCAAATATGAAACAGTTTATAAATGATAGTTGGTCTGGAATAATGATAAGGGATAACACCCCCTTAAAACATATTCCAAATCTAATGGTGAGACATATGATATTTCAAATATTAGCGTGGATGTGGTGTATTATATTCAGTGCAGCAGTTGGTAGCTTTGTAGTATTTGGTATTAGTTTAGTAGCACATGTTCTTTT